>SDBT01004750.1_pt1 | contig 22976 bp, 18 predicted proteins | sample 2277101 | NCBI WGS metagenome assembly SDBT01 (sample SAMN10404973, study PRJNA504765) | marine sediment metagenome | isolation source: marine sediment core GS10_PC15, 103 cmbsf | place: Arctic Ocean: Southern Knipovich Ridge | collected 2010 | reverse complement strand
TATTATTGCTGGTGTGAGACTAACTGACTGACTAACATTATTCGTTAAATGAGATTTTCTTTTGCATTATTGGCATTAATTGCAATATTAGGATTATCTCGTGTTATTATTATATCACAAATAGATCACAGTGTTGTTAATAACCCATTTGTTTCGAAACCACCTCTTCCTCCACCGATCCCGTCAATACCCTCAACAAATGTGGTCATTAAAGAGGATCTACACACAAGAACAGTGGTTTTGAGTGATGGAGAAATCATTAAAGTTTCGGCATGCGATTCATTCTATGATTATGTGTGTTTACAAGATGAAACCACATGGAATCGATGGGAAAAAGACAAAACATTCACTCCTCTTATTAGAAAAAATGCCTATACAATTAAAAATATTATTCATTCTCTTCCATTTTATGACTATTGTATAAACAATGCATTTACTCCAAATTATAGTGAAAACAATCGACCATATAAACAAGCGTTTGATAATTCAGATGATTTTATTGTATATTTTCTAAAAAATGGATTAGAATTTCCTATATCTATCAGTATCACTCAGGCAATTCATAAGCCAACCTATGCTGTCGAAATAGATGTTAATATTGATATTTATAATTATATGATTATATTGTTGGATTCTCGCAAAAGGAATGAACTAGATTCAAATAACAGTATAAATTCATCATTATTAACAACAGGTGTTGAAAATTTTTTAAAAAATATTTATACACATTATATTACCTCTCAAATTGGTCATGGTGGAGAATTTAATGATACGGACACCACCACCACAAATGATATTATTAATGACATTGTAAAAGAATATGATTATTTACCAAAAATGAATAAAATGAAGAAACTATCAAAAAGGTGGACAATAATATTTGGTAAAGTACTAATTTCATTGAATAAAGAGGAATTAGAAACCACTTTATTTCATTTAAATAATAATGATGACTTTTATGATTATTTTCTATATCAATTAGATCAATTAGATGATAAAATACGAAAAGAATTAGCCATCTTTTTACATTATGACTTCACATACAATGGTCTATATCACTTAATGGACTTTAATAGTAACGCTATTGACGAGAATAATCATTGGAATTTAAACAAAATTAATAATCATCATCATCACCCTTTAGATATAATTAGAAAAAAAAATGAAAAAGATGGTATAATCCCAAGTAAAGTGACCACGTATTCTAGTGTATTGATAGATTTAAAACGAGAATATGAAATCAACAATGGTGGTGTGTACAATAGAATAACCAATGAAAATATAAAAAAGAAAGCGAAATGTGAGATTTTAACAAAGAAAATTATGTTACATCAAGTTAATACACAATTTTATAAGTTTATTACAGAACGACAGGCAATTATTAATAATCAAACTTCCTATGAAAAAAATCATTATCTATTAACAATCTCAAAGCATATTAGAGATTCTATAAGAAACATTATAGCAAAATCAGAATGGATGTCTATAGAGACAAGGTTGGCTGCCTATAAAAAATTAGATAATATAGAATTTTATATTCTATTTCCTCCAGAAACCATCTCTGATTATGAATTGATGTTAAATAATGTAAAGACATGGGAAGAGGGGGTAAATACTTGGTTATTAATACGATTTGAGGAAGATCTACGTGTTCTTAAAGAGAATAATTTTCTATTACAAAGAGGTCAATTAAATGAGAAAATGTATAGAGAGGTTTCCTATGATATTGTAAATGCATGGTATGATCCAACACAAAATACAATCACTATTCCTCCTGGGATTACACAATGGCCTATCTATCATGGTGGTGTAAAAAGATATGATCTATCAAGTATTGGGGCAGTATTAGGACATGAATTGGGTCATTCTATTGATAATCAGGGGAGATATTTTGATGAATATGGTAGCTGGCTTTATCATGGTTGGTGGTCTGAGAAGGACGAAGGTGAATTTAACAAGCGTATTGATTGTTTGGCCAGTGACTATGGACACCCCTGTCACAGTGATCAATATGGTTATCATACTATGGGGGAAGATATGGCGGATCAAATGGGTGTTAGAGCTTCCCTAAATGTTTTCCTTAAGGAAACCACTAAAAATGATGAATATTTAAGAGATTTTTTCATACATTATGCTAGAATATGGTGTGCTCGAAATACAGAAGATGAACAGTGTAGTCAGGTTGCTCAAGATGTTCATGCCTTGGCGAAGCATAGGGTTGATAAAACACTAAGACAGTTATACCAATTTTCTGATATATTTCAATGTAAACTGATGGATACTAAGACTAAATCAACTGATAAACAAGGAATGATTAATAGTAAAAGATGTATTGTTTATTAATAAAATAATGTTTGTACAGTTTGTTATTTGTTTTTCTTTCCGACTGTAGTATCAAAGTATATAACACCATTCACATTCACATATTCAGTTTTAAATGAAGAGATGTCAACGTTTCCAGCTAATCTAATTTTTTTTTCGTCATCGACGACTTGTAATATACCCATTGATGTTAAAGAATCCATTGCTTCATCGAAAGTTTGACTTTGGATTTCTTTTTCAGGAGAAGGAGGACGATCTTTCCAAAAATCATCAAACTTGATAGCAAATTCTTCAGAATATAAAACTTTAGCAATCCAACGCATACGATCATGGTTAACGCCTATCAAACGATTTCCAATGTATGGAATTTTTTCACCAGTTGTGCCTTCTGCTAAATTCCACACTATTGATTCCATGTTTAATCCAAAAGCCATTTCTGAAATTTCTTCACTTAACATTTCTTTCATGTGTGGTATCATATGTGGAATATAATATGGCGAAGGTGGATAATATTTTGGTGGTTTTTCATCATAATCTCGATTTGTGTCAAATATTGCTTTATCATGCAAGAATTTTAAACGTTCTTCAAAGGGGAGACTTCCAAACAAAACATCTGTGTATTCTGGTGCTGAATTCTCGATTGCTGTTATTTTATCCATATTCAGGAAATCTTTCAGACTCGCTACAAAATAATCATATGGAATTTTTCCATAGGTATCATCATTAAATACTGAAAAAGGTTTGAATATAAATGTATCGTCATTAAATACTGAAAAAGGTTTGAATATAACTGTCAATACAATAGTCGAATAACAGCAACATATGATACACCACATAACAAGGCGGTTGCAGTTGTTCATGGTATTACAAACTCCAAAATTAAAAAAAATAATATTTTTATTTAAAAATAATAATAATTATTTAAAAATAACGAGTAAACAAGGAGGAAGAATGATTAATAGTAAAAGATGTATTGTTTATTAATAAAACAATGTTTGTACAGTTTATTATCCCCTTTTCTTTAAAACAGCTCTTTTAAACAGTATTTGAATAGATTTATCGTGTTTATCAATGCATGTTCTTTGTTCGGTTATAATTTTCTTTAATTCTTCCATTTCTTTTTTTAATTGTGAAATTCCATCAGTATGTTGATTGTTTATAGCTGCTTGACAAACATTGTGTATGAATTGATCATTATCTGAGGATGTTTCATTGTTATCATCAGTATTATCGTCAACATCATCAATTATTGTTTTTAATTTCGATGTTATTAACACATTATAAAGAGACTGTGGTATTTTAACATTGGCATAATTGTTTGTTGATCGGTTTTTAAGCATAGTCAATATCCACAGTTTATTATCAATACAAACGTTGCTGGTGACAACACCCATCCCGAAATCTAGCACATTGGGTTCCCACACACTTACTTTTTGTTCATTTTGGCGTTGTTGATATTGTGATTGAGTTTCATGTAATCTCACAGAACTTTTATGGCTTGTCATATAATATTCAGTTTTTTGGTTGTTTGGGGGGGTTGTAGAACATGGAGGACGAAACATTTTGCTTCTCTTGTGATTTGGAGAAAATTAAATAAAAATATTATTTTTATTTAAAATATATGGAAAAAAAATAATTTTAAACTAAATAATATAAGTGATAATGACAATATTTATCAATAATAAGCAATAAATCCTTTATTTTTTAAGATAACATGATCTACAGACTGCTTTATATATCTTTTTTCCACCAATTAAAATAGCTTGTTGATTGTCTGTACGTCTTTTAGTAAAAATAGCTTCTTCATGTTTACACTCCATACAAATTGCTGTTAATTTTTTAGATTTGTCTGCAAAAGGCACTAATTTTATGATTCTTTCATATGGCTCTCGCCTAAAGTTATTATCGAGCGCTGCTATAATTACAATTTTACCATATTTTTCCACCGCAAGCACTGTAAATTCATAAATATCGGGGAAAAATTGACCTTCATCTATACCAATAATTTGTGAATTTAAAAAATCGGAATTTAAAAAATCGGAATTAAAATTAATAAGTGACATTAACTCATTACATGGAGTCGCTATCATCTTAATTCCGTCATGGGTGGTAATGTTTGATTTATTATCACCATTTCGGGTATCAATCACTGGTTTAATAAACATCATGCTAGGTTCTTCATCTTCTGTATTGTTCACCAGATACTGATGGCGTCTAGCACAGGCTATCATGGTGGTTGTTTTTGAAGCAAACATTGGACCGATATAAAGTATACATTTCCCTTGTCGACAACTATGTGAATTCTCTGTATTATCCATCATATCAATCAAAATACAATTGATAAAAACTTTTTTTTTTAACAATAAATTAATAAAAATAATTTATTTTTTTTATTGTTCTCATTAAATTAATTGTTGATAACCAATAACAACAACAACAACCGTGTCAGAAGAAGAAGAAGAATTCATTTAAAATTATGAATGTATCTAAGCCCCTTGATGAATGTGTTGATTATAACAGTGATAATGATATTTATCTTGAAGAAATTGATATTTGTGGTGTTGACACGGACGATGATATGAAACGCGATAATATTGCTCAAATACCCTGTATATCATCACTTTCTATAATTAATGGAAACAATAATGAAAAAAAGAAACATGAGAAACGTGAAAATAGTACTATTCATAATGATGCTATGGGTGGCTCTGGACGATATAAACGCGTATTTGAGATAAAAAATGATAAAATTAGTCTTTTATTAACTCATAACACTGACAAACCAACAACAACAACAAATCGTTTACAATTACATAACCGGTCATCGAAAACAAGAGAATATACACAACATAAACAACACTGTGGTTGGTCCATACCAGAAGATGCAGAAAATAGTGTTTGGCTTCGCGTTGATAATTTAGATACACGATTAGCAAAAAGACAGATGCTTTACCATGTGTTTAAACCAATTGTTTATATGAAATATTTGATCTACAACAATCATACTAGATTATCTTTTACTTTAATTGCTGTTCGTTCTTTAAAAGATGCAGAGAACACTGTTGATCGTAAGGATGGTTGTAAATTAATTTATTTTACTGGTAAAAATCGTCGTCGAAGGATAAAATCCAATGTGTCTATCAAAATCAGCATACTAGGAAGATTATCTAAGAAAAAACTTGTTGATATACTGAAAAATGATAATAAATCATTAATATCTGAAGATATTCATGGTGAATCATTGCGTATTTCATTTAAAAGAACTACTCCTCCTCCTCCTCCTCTTCCTCCTATTTCCACTAGCAATGATAAATACAATGAAAAAACTCGAAAAAGAAAACGACGAGAACAACTGTCAACCCATCGGAAAAAACAAAATCATCACCATCCTCGTCCTCATCCTCATTCTACAGACATTGAAGATTTGTATATACGCAAAGAAGAATCGGTTAAACAGCCACCAAAACGTCGTAAACTTAATACTACACCAAAACCCCATCCTGACTCAATAATTGACGAAATTAATACCAAAAATACCAACATTATAACATCAACAATACCGCCAGCTACTATCGCCCCCATTGTCTCCAATGATTTCAAAACTACCAACAAAATAGAGGAAAAGAGGATAAATACAAAAATAATTGAAGATGTAGTCGAAGATAAACATATGACATTAAGTGATAGATGGCATATAATTGTAAATAATAATCAATGTGAAGAAGATAAAAACATTGTTGATGAAGATCTTTCAATTCTTATTCGATGTTGCTATTAATAATGATGATAAACAATGGAATTTGAATTTCATTGTTTAAATGTAAAATAAATGTTTAAAAATAATCATCTTTTAATATACATACAATGCAATGCAAGATGAAGGGAAGGAAAGGGAATTGTTTGTCCATCTATTCAAAAAATATATCAAGGTATTTATTTTATTAACAGAATACAACTCATTTGGAGAAAGAGAGAGAGAGAGAGGGAAAGAGAGGGAAAGTAATATTTTGTTTTACTTTTTTTTACTTTGTTGATCCGTTTTCTTCTTCTTCTTTTTCTTATCACCACTACCACCATTGCTTTTACTTGTTTCAGCAGATTCTCTTTTTCGTTTACCCAATGTTGAGGATGAAGAGGTTTTTGTAACAGCAGTACTAATTTTTTTTGAAGTAGAGGCGGAAGATCCATTATCAACATTATTTTTTCTTATTTTATCAATAATACCTTCATCATCTATTCCCTCTTTTATTTCCTGTTTTCTCCATCTTATCTCTTGATTATGTTGATATTCGGGATCATAGTTTTGTTTTAATTTTTTTGTTACTTCTTTAGGCATCTGATCCTCAATGGGTAGACCAATCAAATCAATGGCGAATTTATAGAATTGTTTCTCATCAATCATACCATGAGTGTACATACCAATCAATTCATCAAATGTGCCAAAAGGAGAGCGTGGAAATTTAACAGTAATATCTAATTGTCTCTCTATCCAAGCCCACTCTTGTTCAGTTGGTTTTCTACCATAATTTTTTTTAACCATGCGTTCAGCCTCATTTTTTTCTTTAATAAAAAGTGGAGCATATGCTTCTTTCCATGCTTTTTTAATAAGTTTAGCATACAATTTTGACTGTGTTTTTAAACGATTAATTGTATAATTTTTTGAGGAATCATCTTTTGCGGCGGAATTTGTTCCTGATTGATTCATAATAGTTTCAATGGGAAAATCAGCTAAAGCAGCGAATATTTTATCTAATCTTTCCAATAATTGTAGTACATCAGTTCTCGTTTGTTCGGGTTGATTACAATTTACATATTTTTCATAAGCAGCAAGTTTTAGGGTATTTGGTGGCAATCGTTTCCGAGTTTTATTCTCCATTGATTCTGCTCCCCCAGTATGAAATAATTCTGGATGTTTTCTTTTATGTAACTCCAATTGGACACGTTCATACATTGCAGGTTTTAAATTGGTGAGCATATCATCATTAGTGGATGATAAGCCTATATCATCACCACCCGATCTTAAAACACCATATCTTTGTTGTTCTATTCTAGATTCTCGTATATCAATAATATCAAGAGCATCGGGGGTATCTGGTTCAACAAAAACACCAGGATACATATTTGATAACCTACTTCCTTGTATTTGTTCTTGTGCTCCCCCTCCTCCACCACCATTAATATTGGGATGAGATTCAATAACATGCATTGGATTCGATTTATTTTTAGCAACAATAATATCGGCATTTATTATAGCAGAAGCATGGACCCATGGTTTTAAAGAGGAATTTAAAACACCTGTATATTCACCGTATATAGTTGGTTTATGCTGTATCGCCCAATACATGCGTCCATCTTCCTGTCCTGCAAGGCGTGATGACCCAATATCATCATTCCAAGTCCATACAAATTGTTGTTCCATATTTTTATCCAAGTATGTTTCAATGTATCCCGATCCGTATTCAGGCACAATAGGGACAAAATGGACAGTTGATTTTCTCTGTGTACCAGAGGATGGTGGTGCTGTTTTATCATCTCCTCCTCCTTTTAATGATGCTAAATACACAGAAAGAGAAGTATTGGCATTATCTACAATTGGCACTGCTTTAAAATAATAAGGAGCAATCCCAAACATTTTTAACCGATCATGTATGTTTGCTATCCAGGGCATCCAATATTTTTCAACAATCAAATCACGAACATTGTCTTTTATTTTTAATTGCGGTGCTCCTACTCCGCCTATCACCACTTCAAAAGGAATGTGAAACAATCTTCCTTTAAATGCTTCAGATCCTATCCTTAAAGAAGGAGTTTGATGATATATATTCCATAATCGAACGGTATCTCTTGGATTTAACCTGTATTTTTCTGCAGATCCACTTTTGCCTCCTCCACCGCTGCCTCTGTAATTTTGTTGTGGATAAAAATTGGGAATAGCAAATGTACGTCGGCGTGCTCCTGGCCCAGTTCTACTCATATTGTTGTTGTTGTTGAGGATGTAATGATATCACACACACACGCACGCACTGTCAATAACAACAATAATAACTTTTAAGTGAAAATATTTTATGATATTAATAAAAATAATATTATTTTTATTATAAATCAAAGAAAAATTTCTTCACACACTAAAATAAGTAATTTATAAATTTTATTAATAGTTTTAAGTTTTATTCTATGTAAACGATAATAAATTAAATGTAATTTCCTCCTCTTCTTCTTCCATTTCTTCTTGTTGTTGTGGATTATGAGAAGAATTGTTGTGTCGATTAGCATATGTATTTGATGTTATAGTGGTAAGACGATGAACACCTTTAATTGTTTGTAATTTATACAACTCTTGTTTAAGAGCATCATTGATTTTAAGAAAAAGTTTCTTTCCTTTTTTGCTAACTGACATGAAATATAACCATAATTTTATTGTATCATAAATTGAAGATGGTGACGGTTGTGTTATTTGTATTGATGATGTTGATGTTGATGGTACAATTTTATGGTCAACAAATAATTCAAAATCATAATATACATAGTATTTTGAAAAAAATTGCACAATAAGAGGTCTGCTGGATGAATCATGAAATGAGACTATTTTTTCATTATCATTCAAATCGTCACGTGATATGATAAAACAATCAAAAAATGCAATATCAGGGCCAAACATTTTATCAAAGAGTTTCAAAATTAACCATTCATAAATACCGGTTGATGTTGATTTATTGCGCTCTTTTTCAAAAATATCATAAGGACAACTGGAAGCTTTATCTATCATTTTTTTATATATTGGCCCCACATACTGTTCAAGTATATTTTTTGGTGTCCATGATTTGATAAATGATGATTTTTTAAATAATAACCATTCACGTGCTTCTGGTGGAATAATTAGCTGTAAATATCTTTTTTTAACAACTTCATCAAATTTATGATGAATTGTCTGACACTTATGTTTACACCATTCAAAGAAAAAACCATGAGGCATCCATTTTAAAGGGTCCATAGAAGGACGATTGTTACGATTATAGGGATGTCGTAAACCTCTTCCCTCTTGAAGAATATAGGATTGTTTAATGGAATTTAATCTTACTTGAAGAGATTTTTTTGGTCTGCTATTAAAATAATTTAATGGCTCTACTAATTCATAATACCACAATTGAGCTAAAAATACAAAGTCAAAATTTGGAGCATATTGATGTTGTTGTTGTTTCTGTCGTTGTTGTCGTCTTTGTGCATTCATATTCCTGTTGTTGTTGTTATTGACAGTATTAAAATTATTATTGTTGGAATATTGTCTATTTCTTCCTGATTGTTGTTGTTGTTGTTGTTGTTGATACATTTCATCATTATCATTATTTATTGATAAATCATCCTCTTCTTCACTACTAATATCATCATCGTCATCATCATCATCATCATTCTCGTCGTCCTTGTCGTCACAGGTGTCTTTGTATGCAGTGATAGGATTTATTGCTTGTTGTCGTAGAGGAAGAGTGAAATTATCGGGAAATCTTAATTCTTGCCTAAATTCTTCAACATTTAATATATTTCCATAAAATGAATGACAAAAAAACATTGATAATCTATCTAATAGTAAATTTATATACTCATCTAATTCTACACTATAGGAACATGTTTTCCAGTGTTTTGTGAGTATAAAAAATGCTAATTTTAAATTTTTTTGGGAATAATTTAGTATAGGTTTTATGCCTAAAATTGGTGTCACAATTCCTTGTTTTACCAATAGTTTATAATGAAAAGCACATTTATTTTTATATTTTATACGTATCTCTTTAATTCTAACAATAATTCTTAATCTTGTTAATTCCCAAAAAAGATGTGTTCTTAAGGATGTTTTTGATTTAATCTTACCACCACCTCCTTTCTTTTCACCAGAAGAGTTGTTATTATCATTATTACGATGTTTATCCACAGAAGAAGTATAGGAGAGCACTTCTGTCCATTTTTTATAACAAGAATTTTCAATAAAGTATGTGCTTAAATGGTTATAGAGAGGAATTAAAATTTTTTCTCTCTCTTCTTTATCTATTTCCTCTTGTTTTACAATCGCTGTGTGATACCATGCATTTATAGAATAGGCGAATTTACCTAATTTTTCCAAATATATACAGGAATAATTAATCCATTCATCATTTGATACGTTTTTTTCATCAAAAACATCTGCTGCAGCAGAAGGTGGTTTAGGGAGATTCACGTCATCGTCTTCCTCATCAAAAACTTCATTATTAATATTATCATTGTTGTCGTTGTTTAATTCCATCATACTGTCATTATTATTTGACGACAAATTATCATCATCCTCATCACTCATTTCCATCAGTGCACCGATGACAATAGTTTTCTTCTTCTTCTTCTTCTTCTTTTTATTAATAGAGAAATATTAATGTTGAGGGTGTGGTGATGATTGTTTTAAATAAAATAAATTACATAAAAAAAATAATTTTTATTTATTAGGAGAAAAAATTGTGACAACACAGTCATAATGGTGTGGTGAAAAGAAAGACACTAATCCCATCATTAACAATGAATCAACAAATGATAGGGGAAGGAACGCATCAACATGATGATGATGGTCGAAGAAAAAAACGAAAACGACACAATGATAGTGTCGATGACGGCGACGACAATAATGATGATGACAATGTTCAAAAAAGAAGAAGAATTGATAATGACAATATTATTCATCATCATCATCATCAACATCAAGAACAAAATGATGTTAATAACTCATATTCTGTACCACCATCAATTTCTAGTCAAGACGATGTAATCGACGAATATGATGATGATATTAGTTCGTATAATAGTGGCGATAATATGATGGATAGTGATAATGAAGCAAAAACAGCATCCGCAGAAGAGAAAAGGGAAGAAGAGAAAAGTGGTGATAATGCTGTTCACAGTAATAGTGATGTTAGTAGTAGCAGTAGTAGTGATGATGACGATGATGATGATGATTTGCCATATGGAGCACCAAATCGATTTTTAAATCATCAAGGAGGAGGAGTTCAACAGCAAATGAACATGTACAGACAGCAACAACAGCAACAACCATACACTGGTGTTATTAATAATTATCAACAATTAGGAAGAGGAGCAAATAATAATAATAATCCTACAGCGTCAAATGACGATAACAATAATGAAGGAGAAGATGAAAAAGGAGAATGGATGTCAGGAGTGTTAGAGGATGATCGTTTGGTATTTGAAAATTTAGGACCTCCATCTATGTCAGGAGAGTGTTTTGGATGTGAACATGTTGGTTTAAATGCACCACCTATTAAAAAAAGTAATTTAGAACGCCTTGTACAGTCAATACATGAAGGTGATAAATGTACAGAACCATGGAGACATGCAAAAAATATATCCAATCAATATGAAAAAACAATTAAAACTCCATCAAATAAGTATAGAATAGAAGGAGAAGGAATAGAATTACCAAATTGGAAGCCTGCCGATGTTCATCAACATTTAAATGGTCATATTAACACTGAAGAATCAGAGAATAAATTTTTTCGTTCCACATTTATGGGAATTGCAAAATATATTAAAGATAATAGTCTAGTACAAGAGCATAGTGTTGAGAAAAATTATTATGGCAAACCAAAAGGTAAAATTCCAACTGATCAATTTAGAATTTTAAGAGATGCTGCAGATATGGTGTTGAAATTTAGAAGAATGGCTCCTAAAAATGTAAAAGAAAATGATTTGAAGGATATTTCAAAAAATTCAGTAATTGATTGTTCACAGAAGAAAATAATTACAAATGCACGCCTGGCGTTAATGGAGAAGAAAAAACAAGCGAGACAATCAAATCGTAGTTAAAAAGAGATAAATTAATTTAGTTTCTATTCAAATTATAGTTAAAAAGAGATAAATTAATTTAGTTTTTAGTTACTTTTCATTTTAACAAAAGAAGAGAAAATAGAATACTGAATAATTAAAAATTAAAAACAATCTAAAAAAAGTTAAATTTTATACGTATAAACATGTAAATAATAGATGATAAATAGCAGTGATCTGATTGACAGCTGTGACTGTAATCGTAACAATCCCATCGTCATCTCTTAAACTCATTAAATAAAGATGACTGATGCCAGAGCTTTTGCAGCACGAACGTTAGGAGGACCACGCGCCCCTCCCGGAAGGCCTGTCCTATTTAGTAGACCACAACCTGGTGTGCCAAACATAGGGGCCGAACCTCGTTACCGAGGACATGATGAAAGTAATAATAGGTCTATTGTTGCTCGTTATATGGTCAGATATTGGGCTGATGGCAGTCATAAATTACAAGTGCCAGGGGATTTGATAATGTGTGCAAGGACATCGGCGGAGGCGGACGCACATACTACCCTTGTTAATTGGGAAAAATTTAACCAAATATTAAAAATAGGTTATGAAAGAGCATGGCGTGAAGATTGGCCTAGATATGACAAAGGACATCCACAAGAAGGACAAATAAAATTACCATTTCCATCAGCAAAAACAGGATTTTTACACTTTAGTAGTTTTGAAACCTACAAAGGAGAAAACTCTCATCGTCGTGAATCTGATCAACTAAAAAGTATTTTACAAAACAATGGTTTAATGATGGACTTAGATCCACAGCTTCGAGAACATTTGGAAGAAGAGTATCATGAGTTTCTTGATGATGAAACACAAATAATAGAAGCTCGTAACTTGTTTAGTCAAAAAAAGGATGTAAAAAAAAATGGTTATATTTATTTGACAAAAGCAGGAATAATGACAGTTTGGAACTTTTTGGGGGCTTTACAGAACACGGAAGATGATGTTGGAGAACATTATAATCCTCAAAGAATTTTTGCACAAGCAAATGTTGTCATTCAAAAAAGAGCACGTATTTATAACCGCTGGAATAATGAATTAAAACAAGGTCAACGATTATATATGATTTTGAAAAGACGTATAAAAAACGATGGAAGTTATGCAGAATTTCAATTAATTCCATGGACGAATATAAATGGAGACATTAAAGGTGAACCGCATAGAGAAGATTTGGTCTATTACGATTTAAATGGTCAGATGCAATTTGGTAAATCATTTTTTGTAGGCACCGTTTATGAGTCGTTATTAGAAACAAGATTAAGCATAAAAAGAGAACAATCTCTTGGAATAAATGGTATTTCATTAGAAAACGCCCATGAAGCAAAAGGAGGACTAGATCACATTATTATCACATTGACTGTATAAATAAATAAAAAGCATTTAATTTTAACAACACATTTGTCATTAACATTGTTTACATGTCCATTTGTTTAACTTTGATTCTTCTTCTTCTTCTTCTTCTTCTATGTATTAATTGAGTCAGTTAGCCAGTTTGTTTGTGAAAAAAAAATACAAATAAACAATCACATTATGTAATAAATAAAATTGTCTGGTTACATAAAAAGATAAAGAACAATAATACTAAGTTGAAAAAAGAAGAGATTTTTCACATCTATTCTATACTTTCATCAATACACTGTAATAAAATATTAGTGTATTAAACCATCAATACAACTTTAACAATAGATAATTGTCGTCGTCGTTTAAAAAATGGATTACGGTTTTGGTGATTATGGAGGAGGACCTGGTCTAAGTGCGCTTGGTGTTGATGGTCCAATTACAACACAAGGAGAAATCACATATAATGTGACAGTAAATGGTTTAGAGCTCACACAACGCAGAACAAATGCATCTGCAAACCCAGACCATGTTTGGCCTGGTGGAGGTGAAGAGGAATTGTTAAAATTATCAAAAAATGAATGGGTGTTTTCTTGGAGAAGACCAAAACACCCATCTCAAAGACGTGTAGGGCAGTCTCAAATTGAAGGTTTTACCTCTTTTAATGGTGTGTATATTGGGGCCGCCGCGGTTGTTGAAGAGATTGAAGGACAATTATGGTTTGTTGGTCAAAATAAAGTTGATTATGTTGGAACAAGCGATGAAGAAATACCAAACGGTATAGCTTGTATCGCCTATGGAAGCGGGACGGTTAAATATAATGGACAGGTGAACACTTATCCTGGTGATGAAATCATGTGGTATTTACCCCCATTACATACAAAAACATCACAATATAAACCACCACAACATACTGGTAAACCACGCAGAAAATTAACGGCATTAATGAAGCCACTTGATTTTAAAGATTTGGACTATCAAATTGATGATATTTTTTTCACAATGATGAATGAAAATGATGGAGGTGTTTTTAATTCACATATTAATGAACTTTCTGACATAAAGATCAAGAGAAATAAGAAAAAAACTGCTGCTTTATCAATGAAAAAGCATATATTAATGACACTTGTTCGTGGAATAGAATCTTTACAAATAAGAGGAATCATTACAATCAATACACCAGAAAAATATCAACAATCCATGGCTGAAAAAACATTACTGAATGATCTGTTTAAATTAGTTGGCAATAATGTCGGATTCCATCCCACTCAAACAGGGAAATCTAGTTTAGTCACTTCTGTGCAAGATCTGGGCGAGGTGGACACAATCATTAATAATGCTCTTGAAGATTATAAAAGTGCACAAAGAACAGATGTGTCTGCATATCCAGCGCCCGTAGGTGTTGGATATCGTGAATGGGATCAAGATTTAGGTAGAATGACACATGGTCTACAATTTATAGAGAGCAATGAATTTTTCAAGCAAGGATTACATTGGGCAAAACAGAAACAACTTTATGCTCTTGGAACAAATTCATTTGTTCAACATAGCACAGTGCAAGAGTTGCGGAAGAAACGAGCAGATTCCATGCTGTGGTTATCCTATATTCTTGGTGTTGTTGGAGATCAAGGACATGTTGAAAATGGAGTGGTCAAAGATGTGCTAAAATATGTTTGTGTCAATTATCTGCCAACTGATGAGGCAACAAATTACTATCCCGATTTTAAAGGAAGTGATCCTGTTAGAGGAAGCTCAAACAACAAGTTTATTGTTGAGTATACACGAAATTCTTTTGATCATTGGCTTGATTATGAACAGGGTATTAGTGAAAATCGAAAAGCTCTCACAAGAAAAGTGGTTGGTGTGTCAAGTTCATTTGGAACACGTGGACGAGATCAGAAAATAGATATTGTCTATGGTGCAACCAGAGCATAATAGAGAGAGGGGGAGTATGTTTTAGAGAAGGAAGGAAGGAAGAAGGGGATCATGAAAAATATAGTGGTTAAAAAATATTACCAACAACGATAATATCGTCAGACATAATAAACTTACACAAATAAGAACAAATGAAATGTATTATTTAATAAAAAAAATATTAAAAAAAATAAATTCAGTTTCAGTTTTCCTATTTATATGTGTTCAAATCAATGGTATTACACACAGATTCATGATGAAATAATAATATTCATTAACAATTTTTTTCTCTAATTGTTAGGGTTTTTTTTTAAGATTTTAAATATAACTATTGTGTCTATAAAGTATTAATATTTAATTTATTAGTAGCAGTGTCAGATTGAGTAACTTGATTGATTGATTGATTAATATATCTGTCATTCTGTTTACTAATTGTTGTTGTTGGTTTATTTAATTATTCATCGCCAACTACTACTACAACTAACTGATTATCAAAAACAATGACTCATTCACCACAAACACAACAATTTCGTGGTCCCAACAATAATCCTAATTTGCTGAGTCAAATAAAATTTTCTCCAGCTAATGTCCCAGGAGGGGGACAGCAACAATATCCCCAAAATATAAATGGCTTTGGATACGGGGCTGGAAATGTTAATACTTATGTAAATCCTTATGCTTCTGGTAATAATAATAACAATATCAATGGATCATTTACTGATAGTGTACAAAAAAGCATGATCAAATATGGTGCATTTAATTGGTTGAGGGTATTTTTTGTTGAAATGTTAGCAACATGGATATTTATTTCTCTTGTTTTATTAACAGCGTCAACACCCGCTCCTCCACTTGCTCTTGCTTTTGTTCAGGGATTTGGATTTATAGGAGTATTTGCTGCATTTATGAGTGAAGATGCTGGTCATACAACTCCTTCCATCAGTATGGTACTATGGGGTTTGGGCAAACTTGCTGGACCATGGTGGAACATTTTCATATACATTTTTGCTCAATTGATTGGATCTATAATGGCTGTTCTACTTGCATGGTTATTAACGCCAGATTTTGATAGATCATTGGGATTGGGAACAGCTGGATTAACCTCTTCATTTACCACAGGCCAAGGATTTGTCGCTGAATATTTTGGTTCAACTGTGTTTTACCTTATTATTGCGTGGTTAGTGTGTTTAAGAATACATTATTTAGAGAGAAAACAACACGAGAATAAACCTCTCCCATTCTTTCTTACTCCAAACATTGTTCTTCCAATTGGATTATTTTTCACTGCCGTCTCAATACCTACTGTTTTTGTAACAGGAGCCTCTTTTAATTGGTTTAGACATTTTTGGCCTGCTGTCATAAGTGGTACCATTGATAGCACATGGTGGCTTTATTTTGTAGGACCACTTGTTGCAATATTTACAGTTTGGTTAATCATGTGGGGATACTTAAAATGGATAGGCATGAACTATGGTGGTGGTGGTAAGACTAATGGTGGTGGTGGTAATGGTAATGGTGGTAGTGGAATGGTTTAAAGAGAAAGAAAAAGAAGTTAATATTATTAATTAATGGACACAACACTCTTTATAAATGTAAAAGAAGAAGAAAAAAATATGATTAAAATAAACATGTTTATTTTTGTTTGTTTGATAAAAGAAGAAATTGTACAATGTTTTTAATAACATTTATTTCCATGGTTAACATTAATTTTACCATATTTACGCTGTTTTTTTTTAGGAGGCCTAACATTCTGCGCGTTTTGACCAACAATTTTAGTGGAAATTGCCTTGTCTCTTTTTCGTTTTCTATTGGTTCTTGTTATGATATTCTTCACTTTTTTGCTACTATTCATATTAATAACATTGATATCGCGGTTACTAACAATAACATCATCATTACATTTCTCTTTAATTTCCAAATGTGTATGTTGTTGTTGTTGTTGTTGTTGTTGTTGTAATTGAGGATGGGGGGTCCATGGTTTGTAATTACCATTATAATCACTACAATGAATAGATACTCTTTTAGTTGTTTTACAGATTTTTATTCCAGCCGGTTCCCAACCATAGTAAGGAAGATTCCTATAGAGTGCATTTGGATCTGGAAAAGAGCAATTTTCTCTATAACTGTTTGACCAATAGCGCATAACCCACAATAATTGACGAGAAGTAACTCGAATTCTTCCTTTTGTCATCATTCTATTTTTTTTAGCATTTGAACGAGTTTTATCTGATTTATATTTACCATTTTTGTATCGAAATGAAAGATACTCTTTAATGTTCTCTTGAGATGGGTTATTCATATCTATTTTATACGTTCTGAATAGATAACTTTCAATATCATTTAGAGATAATGATTTTTTTTTCATTTCAGCACCATATTTTCTCTTTGCATAGCCAATATAGGCTGATTTATATTTTTCAACATAACATTGTTTTGTAAAATCAATAAATAACTCTTCATCTATGGTGATCTCCAAATTCTTGTTTAAATTGCCTCTTTCAGAGGAACCATCATTATTATTTAATAAAAATTGAGCTTTTATCATATTTTTATATTTCCCAATGTTGTTTATAAATGTGTGTATAATCCATGGGCAAACAGTGTCACTATTTTTATCTTTCACCCCAACACCGGGAGTGTAATTATGAATATAATCATTTTTGACTAAACATGATAATGCACTAATGTGCAATACGGCATCAGAAATACCTTTTTTTTGAAATTCTGCATCATTATCAATACTTCCCCATAAATAATTAATATCGACATATTGCCATGTAGCTCCTATTTTAAGTTGTACATATACTTTATTCTTAAATTCTCCTGTATTTGGATCTATTCTATCTATTGACGCCATTAATAATAAAATTAATAAATCACCATCACTGGTAATAATAGTTACATCCTGAGTGGGATGATCTCGAAGATAATACATGCATGCAATTTCACCTTCAAGTAACATTTTTCTATCGTTATTTCTTTCAGGAAAAGCAAGAATATGTTCTCGTCTATACTCTGTTCTTTGGATTCCATCTGGAGATAATGGTAAATTGACCAGGGTGTTTGATATAAGGTGAAGGCGTGGTGGAGGTGATTGATCTAAATCAGGACGGTGTCTTTTTGGTTTTTCAAGTCTGCCTCCATGAATAAACAGTTTACAGTCTTTTGGTGGTGTAAATATATAATTTCCAGCCAATTTACTTAGTGGTTTAGGAGATACTAATTTTTGTGTGAGATAATAAATTAACTCCCTTGTAAATTCTGGGTTAACACTAGCTTTTGACCAATCTGATGGCATAGTTTCATCATCAATCATTATTTCATTTGGATCATTAGGTGTTTTCATTTTTTCTCTGCTTTTATAGCGGATATTATGCTCTTCTGCTTTATTTGGAGGAGAATTTGTGTCTAAACACAGATAGACCCATTTCGCACCCAATGAATATGATTTAGAAATGTCGACCATAAATTGAGAGAGAAAATATCTATGACCTGATTTAATAGGATCTACCACTAGTTTATTCTCTTCTTTGCTCCATTTTTTTGGTTCTTTAAGATATTTTATACCATAAGTACCGTCAATTATAACAATAGGTGCAATTCTAGGATAACCCTTTTCACGTATTAACTTTTCATTGTTGCTGGGCATTAAAATCCAAGCCTCTGGATATCGTTTACGAAGCCATTGTTTAAAATCTGTTGATATTCCCATTTAGTTTGTAAAAATAGAAAGATTAACTGACTGACTGGTTCAATTTGTTTACAACAATGTGATTATAAATAAAAATATTATATTTTTTTTATTTTTATAAAATTTTAATTATTATAAAAAATATTTTATCAGAAAGAAAATTACAAAGATAATACGCACTTACTAAAGTATTATTTACCTTCAAAAAGAAATAAAATTGTAATAAATAAGTAATTATAAGGCACTATGATTGACTGACTAAGAGGAGAACGAGTTTGGTAGACGAAGAACAAGAACATCATGGCTGATCAACAACAAAATGACTCTGCTTTTCAGATGGGAGATGTAGTGTCTTCAAAACAAATCTCTCAAAAATTTACACACGGTGGTGGTGGCAGGCTCAATTACACACCAATGAACAACGGGGCTCAATCCAATGATGGAATAGGATTAAAATGGGGTTTTAAAGATTTAGAACGAAGAGAACCAGCATGGCCTGAAAATAAAGACCCTATTGTGATTTATAATCATACCCCTGAGTTATTTCAAGATTGGACAATATGGGTAGCATTATTCTACATGACTTCTGTCATGATATCAACAGGATTATATGCTGTGGGGCGTGATGTAGCTTATGCACAATTCCCTGATTCCACCAATTTTGGACATGTTTTCATACGATCATTTGCAGTGGCAGGAATGGTTTACTTTGTAACACTTGCTTTTGCTCGATGGACAGGTGCTCGATTGAATCCTTATATATCTATAACCACCACATTTAATTTTATTCTTTTTGGCAGAAATAGTGATCTTCATAAACGAGCAAGTGTCTGGTATGAATTTCTTAAATTGGCTTTGATTCTACTTTCACAATTTGTTGGATTTTTAATTGGTTCTTCTCTTCTTGCTTTGTTTTTTGACACTGGTGCCGCCACATCAGACTGTGGTGTCGAATTTGTTGCCGCATGTGATGCTCTGCCTGTTATTAATGGGTCTGAGCGTGCAGCTATATGGAGAGAATTTTTTGCCGGATTATTAATCTGCCTGGCTTTTGTGCTTGGAGAAACCCTTCATGGTGATAATAGAAAGAAACTACCATATAATTTAGCCCAATTGATAGCTCTTGCTTACTTTTTGGTACACATTGTATTTGGACCAGTATCTGGAGGTTCATTTAATCTTTTTTCATGGCTTGTATTGGCAATGTACACAAATGATTATTCAAATGCAACAGTTTATACATGGTCATTATTTCTAGGATGTCTCACTGTATTTATTGGTCAAGCTACTCATTATTGGGCCGCAAATAAAGTTAGAGCTGCAAGAAAAGCTAGGCCTGACAAAATAGTGTAACTGTTGATCAATAAATAAAAACTAATCATCTTCTGTAGTAATAACGACAATATTGTAATAAAAACAATATGAATTCTTAACGTAAATAAATAAAATGTTAAAAATGTGTTTATTTGTGGTATCTTTTCTATTTTTTCTCTCTTTTTTTGTTTAAAAATAATAAGTGAAAAACAAAGATAAAATATATAGTTGATAAAATGTTTTAGAATATGTAATTAGTGTATAGAGAGACAGTTAGTTACATTTTCACGACGACGACAATGCCTCTATCAATGATAACTAAATTATTGTCAGAAAATAAAGAAATATTTATATTATCTGTAGATCCGGGCAAAACTCACATGGGTTTATCACTAATTTCTTACAAAAATATTCCCTCTGTAAGTGATCCCAGAAATCCTCTTGATTATAGAACACTGTGGTTTGCAGTCTGGGACACAACAAGGGGTGGAATCGATAAATCATTGCAAAATAACATATGTACATTGGAAGGATTACTTGATGATGAGCCTGCAATGAAAAAAATTATTGGTAATCGAAATATTCATGTGTGTGTTGAACATCAAGAGGGAGTTAAAAATCCAAACATGCTCTTTCATTTGATGCGTGTTAATTTTCTCTCTGGTTACTTTGTAGGCTATATGCAAAAAGCAGGACATAATGTACATTTTTTAGCAAAAAAAGCAAAATGGGCATGGAATGGGTTTGAAAAAATAGTTAAAGATGAAATTTATCTACCATCAACTAAAGATCCAAGATATCAATACACTTATGGTTCTCAGAAACGATCTGTAATAGGGAAAAGACGCACTTTAAGAAAAAGGCTGATTACACAATACACTAATTTATTATGTATTTACCAAGATAATCCTGAGTGTATCACATCATTTAGTTTAACATGTACGATTACAATGTTAAATCATGTTGCTGATGCTATTTTACAGGGAATGGCCTTTATATGTTCAAAATTGTCTTCTTATAAATTTTATGCTATCCCTATAGATGATACTATTATAGAATTAATTAAATCAACAAAATTTAAAACAGAAATAAAGCAAATAAAGGATGATCAAGGACAATTTATAAAAAAATGCTTAACAAATCCTTCAAAGACTAATAAATAATAAATTTACAACAATGTTTTTTTTATATTATTTGTTTATAATGAAAAACAATACAATGTGGATTTATCTTTTAATCCTTTTTCAATTGATTATATGTGAGCCAAAGGCCATTTTTAAAAGGTTGTTTATTTATAATAAAATTTACGAAAAAATACAAGTCCGACCCATTATGCGTTTAAATATGGGTATACAACAACAACACCAACACCAACAACAAGTTTCTGCTTCATCTGATAATGTTTCTTCATATTTTGGTATTTTTTCATTCACACCAATCACAATGTTCTCAAAAGATTCATATGCTGTAATTAAATCCATGCCACGTTTCGCATGATCATCATCGGGATGAATTTCGGCATGTTTTATTATATTATCCGTATATTTTGGGGCTCCTAATAAAATGGGTCCGTATTTGTTGTCTAATTGGTTCGAGCACTCTACAATGTTATCATGTAACATTTTACTTATGACTAATTTTGCCTTTTTTTTCTCTGTCATGGTTTGTATGAATGAGTTTAGTGTTTTAAAAAATTAATTTGTGTAAAAAAATAATATAATTTAATATTTTTTTTTAATTTAAAAATACTGTTGTCGTCAATCAACAGCGTCAGGGGGAACTTGTACAGATTTTTTTTTCAAAATAAAAAAAAATGAAACAAGATGACACGAACAATAAAAATGATGGCAATAGCACTGTAAAAATAAAACAAGATGATCTGAACAATAAAAATGATGACGATAGTGCTGTAAAACCAGAGTCATTGCCACAAACAATGGATTTTGACACATTTGTTGCCATTAATTATAATAAACCTTTAAGTTTTTATCTAAAAATGATATTACAAGAAATGATAAAGCATAAAGATGCAGCTGTTCAGAGACAGTTAGTTGAAATACAATTATTATTTGCCCGATTGCCAGGATTTATCGAAGAAAATAAAGATACACCCCAAAACAGTGATGCTTTTAAAACATTTGTAAAACTCACAATTAAAGATCATGATTATAGAACAAAAGCAACAATAGCTATAGCTGATAAGAATTGGGATGTTTTGAAATATTACATGTGGTATGCAAATATTTTGGCAAAATTGTCATTGGAGAATGTGATCAAAGTAATTGATATGGAGAATAAGGCAGAAAAAGAAGAAAAACAGGCAACAACAACAAAATCTGATAAATAAAACACATTTTATTTCTTTTCATTACATCTATTATATTATTTTAATGTTTTAATAAAAGAAGAAGAAGATACAGGTTGTATGATAATTTTTTTTCGTTTACACTGTTCTTGTGGTCGCTGTTGTTGTTGATAATGTCCAGGGGAAACTAATTCACTATTATTGACAGCATGTTCTTTCTTTTTTTTATATCTTTCAACT
>SDBT01004749.1_pt1 | contig 22976 bp, 19 predicted proteins | sample 2277101 | NCBI WGS metagenome assembly SDBT01 (sample SAMN10404973, study PRJNA504765) | marine sediment metagenome | isolation source: marine sediment core GS10_PC15, 103 cmbsf | place: Arctic Ocean: Southern Knipovich Ridge | collected 2010 | reverse complement strand
ACTTTTTTATATTCATTAAACAATCAGATACTTTACAATTCACTGCTCGAAGGTTTCTTCGTTGCATTCGTGATGAGATCTTTCCGTTGCTGCCTTTTCGAGGAGTTGATGCGTGAAAACTGACAATATATATATATATATAGTGAAGCATGCCCTGAAGTAAATCCTCTATCTGGATTTGAGGAATTTAGAAATTTCTTTGCTTTTACCATAACCATTCCATTTATTGGTTTGATTATAGTGGGGATTACAAGTGTATTCATTTATCGTCCATGGTGCAGATTTTTATGTCCATTTGGAGCAGTTTCATGTTTTTGTAGTAATTTTGCTCTTACAGTTTATGTACGTACAGAAGATTGTACAGAGTGTAAATTATGTGAAAAGATCTGTCCAACTCAAGAAGCTTTTTCTGATAGTAAAAAAGGTGAGTGCTATTATTGCAATCGTTGCGTTGAAATATGCCCCGAAGACGCCATACGTCTTAATTTAGACTAGATGAATATTAAAGTATAGTTTGAATGTGAATATAAGGTCGTCTTATCTTGTCTTCAGGAAAATTAATGCAATATAAAACAGGAATATACATTATTTTTATTATTCTTTGTATATCCTTTTTTTCTCTCAATAATGAAACCATAACTGTCAATGCTAAACCAGTAGAAGGATATACAAATGTCTCAGTATTTGAGACGTATAATCTGATTGAAAACACAACGAATTTGTTTATTTTAGACGTCAGAACAAGTGATGAATATTTAACGGGACATATCAATAATTCACATTTGCTCCCTTATCTGGAAATTGAGTCTAATCAACACAAGCTTCCTCAGAATAAATCTTCTCCATTACTTGTATATTGCAGATCAGGAAGAAGGTCATCTATTGCGAGTAATACATTAGTTGAATTAAATTACACACAAGTTTTTAATATGCATGAAGGATTGATTGAATGGAAGCTAGCGGAATATCCATATATATCTTCTAAAGATATTTTATTTGATGCCAACACAATCATAATGATTGTCTTTATCAGCTTCATTGTAGTATTAGTAATATCAGGTTTTATTATAATAAAACGAGATATTAAGGAATAAAAACACAGTTTAATAACGCAATAATGACATTTAAATTGCTTTTTCTAACTATAGGATTGATGAAATTTCAATGTTCACACAAACTGAAACCCTTCCTCTTGATTCTGCCGTACCAATGATTCTTTTTTGGGTGATAACCTTCTTTTTCTGTTTAATATTGCTAATGATCGATGTTAAACTTTTAAGTAATAAAGCAAAGACAATTCTTTATCTAATCACGATATTTTTTGCAGGTTTTCTGTTAAAAGGAATTCCTAACGTATTAGTACCTATTGAATTTACTCTCATCACTTTTAGCGAAAGAGGTTACTTTATGTATGATCTCCATCCTATTGCAATCTTTAGTATTATAATGGGAACATCTCTTGTTGTGGGTAGGATTTTTTGCGGATATGTATGCCCAATTGGTGCTCTACAGGAAATTATTTCAAAATTAAACTTCAAATCTGATTTAAAAGCTCAAGAGGAAAACAAAGTTCATATTGACATCTCTTCCCAAATCTCAAATAAGATACGGTGGATTTTTACAGGTTTTTTATTTTTCTTAGCAATCTTTTTGGAGATTGCCATACTTCGTGTTTTTAATCCTCTATCTGGTTTTACACTCACTTTGTTAATCCCTATTATTAGCCTGTTAATTGTAAGTATTACTAGTATTTTTGTATATAGACCATGGTGTAGATTTTTGTGCCCATTTGGTGCGGGTTCAGCTTTTCTTGGCAAATTTGCTACCGTCACATATAGGCGTTCGAAGGAGTGCAATGATTGTGGTTTTTGTGAAAAAATATGTCCAACAAAATTATCCAAAGGTGCATGTTATTATTGCAACAGGTGCGTTGAAATATGCCCTAAAGACGCCATAAGATTTTCTTTATTATATTGAATCCTTTTAAGTATAATATTTTGTACATGAATTTTGTACATTAATTTTGTATAGTATGACAAATATTTTCAAGAGAATAGAAGTATGGATGATAATACGTTTTTACGATGTGAAGGTCAAATGAATCAAGAATCTTTCCCAAAATCCGAGTTTAATCTTAATAAACAGGTTGATTATTATTTAAACCAGTTAACGATTGAGGAAAAATTTAAGTTACTTGCAGGGAATCGAATATTCAATACTCATTCCATCAAAAGACTGGGGATAAAACCTTTCAAAATGACTGATGGACCTTTTGGAGTATCTATGCATTCAAGCTTATTACGTAAGAATACCCGGTTTCCAGGCGGAATTTGTCTAGCTGCTTCATGGAATAGAAAACTAGCCCGTGAATTTGGTATTGCATTAGGTGAAGAAGCACGTGCTGTAGGCCGACATGCGATTTTAACCCCAGGAATTAATATCAATAGATCTCCTCTCAATGGACGAACATTTGAGTACCTTTCGGAGGATCCTTTCTTAACGAAAGAACTTGCTATTCCCCAAGTGAGAGGGATGCAGGAAGAAAAGAAGGTTGCCGCCTGTATTAAACATTATGTTGCTAACAATCAAGAAACGGATAAATATACCACTGATGCACAAATAAGCGAGCGTGTACTACATGAAATATATTTGAAGGCATTTAAAGATGTTGTGAAGGAAGCAGATCCTTGGATGATTATGTCATCTTATAATAAAGTGAATGGCAAATATTTAATGGCCAATAAGGAGCTTCTTAGGGATTTAGTCTTTGATCAGTGGAATTTTAAGGGATTTATTGTGTCAGATTGGTATGCCTGTTCTCGATCAGAACCTCGTGTTTTAACAGAAGATTGTATAAAAGCTGGAATGTCTCTTGAAATGCCCAAAGCTGATGTTTATCATCCAGATAACTTGCAAAAAGCATTTAATGAAGGAAAAATTTCTGAGGAAGATCTTGATGACCTATTGCGTAGACTTCTTCGTGTTATGGCATTAGTAGGCTTATTTAAAAAGAATAAACAGGTTAAAAATAAGAGAAATACTCCAGAACATCAAGAATTAGCTAGAAAAATGGTTGAAGATGGAATGGTCTTACTAAAAAATGAAGGTGATATTCTACCTTTAAATTTTAACGAGATCAACATAATCGCTGTTGTAGGTCCAAATAAAGATAAAAAATTTGGCAAATTATTATATGGAGGTAGTTCTGCGGTTAAACCCCCATATGAAATTACACCCCTAAAAGGATTGAAAGATAAATGCAAGAACAAGGTTAGAATTGTCAAAGAACCATCAGAAGCAGACGTCGTGATAATTTTTGCTGGTTTAAATCATGATAGTAATGTTAGTTTCGTACCAGGAAGAAGAAAAAAAGTGGAAATCCCTGTCGGAAATGACACTGAAGGGGTAGATCGAATCCAACTTGAATTACCTGATGAGCAGATAAATCTCATAAACCAAACTGTACAGGAAAATCCAAAGACTGTTGTTGTGTTACTTAATGGTAGTCCCATTGCAATGGAGGGTTGGTTAGAAAAAGTTCCAGTAGTTCTGGAAGCTTGGTACCCTGGAATGGAAGGGGGTAACGCAATTGCAAATATTTTATTTGGAGATACTAATCCGTCTGGTAAACTACCAATGACATTCCCTAAGAAGCTTTCAGATTCACCAGCTCATAAATCATCCGTTACATGGCCAGGTGAGGGATTAAAGACCAACTATGAGGAAGAACTCTTTGTGGGGTACCGATATTTTGATAAGGAAAACATTGAACCACTTTTTCCATTTGGATATGGATTATCCTATACAAAATTTACTTTTACCAACTTTTCATTAGATAAGAAAGAAATCTCAAGTATTGACACATTGAATGTATCAGTTGATGTCACAAATTCAGGGAAATACGCTGGAGCAGAAATATTACAGGTTTATTTTCAAGACGTAGATTGTTCTGTTGAACGTCCAATGAAGGAATTAATTGGATTTGAGAAGGTGAATCTTGATCTAAATGAGACAAAAACGGTTAAGATGTCAATAAAAGCAAAGGATTTAGCTTTCTACGATGTCGATAATCATAACTGGAAGCTTGAACTGGGTAAATTTAAGATATTCGTCGGAAATTCTTCTAACAATATATTTTTTGAGGAAATCTTTGAAGTTATTTAAATTAGTTAAAGACCTATTTCTTTCATTTGTTCTTGAATATTTTTTGTTTTATCGGGTGTGAGATTATATACCTTAATGAAGATAATTAAACCAAAAAGACATAAAACCATTGGAATAAAAGCTGTATGTAGGCGAATACCAAAGAGAGCTAGAGCAGTTTGATGAGTTGGGTTCACTTCATCAAATGGATCAACAGATGGATCAAATTGGGTTAATTCATGAACAATTGCAAAGATAATACCTTGCGCAATTAAAGCTAATCTGTTAAAAAAGGTATTTATGCCCATTAAGGATCCTTCTACTCGTTTTCCCATTTTAAGGATTGCTTCGTCCACAACATCAGCCATAACTGGATTTCTACCAACTCGGAGTGCTCCTCCACCTATTCCCAATAGAACACAAGCAAGTAACAAGGAAAAAAGATCCCAAGTAAACATAAAGGGTAAGAGGAAAATAGTATTTAGAAACACCTTTCACATACAAATCCTCTAATATTAACATGCTGTGGTTTTTAGCCAATGCTAATGAAGTTTTGTGTAAAAAATCATGTCGAGAATCGGCAACCCGTCTATGAAAACGAGCAAGCTTGAACGCTGATTTCTGACGGTTCTTAGAGCCATATTTCTTACGTGAATGAGCCTTTGAGAGCCGATGAAGCTTCCTTATCCGACGCAGAAGGAATTTAGGAGTGGGAAGGGGCATCCCATTGGAGAGAAAGCCAAACCGTGATAAACCAACATCTAAACCTGAGATTTCTCCCTCAACTGGTTGCGGCTCAGGACGAGACACTTCTACTGTAGCAGAGACATACCACCTATCAGCGGTACGAGAAACAGTCACACTCAAAATTCGCCCCTCTACAGGGATGGCTGGCTTTTCCTCTAAGCGTAATTTGCCTAATCGAGGTAATTGGACTAATTTTTGCTCAGGATAGAAACGAATTACCCCAGTCAAGCGAAAACTATCTTTGCATTTGTATTTTTTCTTGAATCTCGGAAAACCAATTTTTCAACCTGTTATTCGGCCTGCTATGTAATTTTTGAACGCAGTATCTAGATCACGTAATGCTTCTTGGGGAATACATTTGCTCGAATTGTACATCCAGTTAAAAGTGGTTTTCTTCAACTGATTGATCTCTTTGTGCTGTTTCATGGCATCAGTAAATCGTTCACTACCTGTATTGTTTTTATACCGTTCCAACCTTTGAGCTAAGCCCCAATTCCAGCTAAAACGAGAGGTACCAGCACATTGTTGAAGTAAAGTGCGTTCTTTATTATTTACTCGTAGTGCGTATTTGTACCCTCGTGTAACTAGCATTTTTCTACCGCCTTCATGGCTCGTCTCGCACGGAGACGTGCTGATTGTCTACCATACAATCGGCCACAAAAGGAGGTCAAGACATCCAACATATCTTGTACCAGATCATCTTTACATTCCTCTTCATTCAATATAAGAATTTTTCGTCCTGTAGCCTGTAAAGAGGTTTCAAGATAATCATAACCGAAGCGTGTCAATCTATCTTTATGTTCTGCGATAATGAGTGTCATTTGTGGGTTTTGCAAGACATTTAATAATTTTTTTCTTCTACTGTTCAATGCAGAACCTATCTCTTTAATTTCCTGAATTATTAGATAGTTATTAGCGGCTGTAAAATCTCCTAACCTGTTCAGTTGTCTTTCCAAATCTTCCTTCTGATCCCTTGACGAGACTCGCGCATAAAGTACCGCTTTTTGTGCTTTTTTCTTCTTTTTTGGGTAGATGATTATTGTCCCTGTGGGTAATTGTTCCGTTTTATATGGTATCTTGCCTGCTTTGTACATTTTCCATGCAGCATGATATGTGATTCCAATTTCTTGTGCCCATTTTGATAATTTCATCATAATAAAAACTAATATTTTCCTATATAAGCACATGAAATATTAGACTGTTGTCCAACCCCTCAATAATCGATATCGGAAACGATGATTATTATGGTCATAATCAATCTGATATTGTAGATGTAAAAAATAGTTTATACTTAAAATTCTTTAATTATACTCCAGAATCAGTAGAAACGTCTTCATCCTCTGCTTCCACTGTTTTATCTACAATTGCAACTACAAGTGATACAAACACAACTACATCTCAATTAAGGATCAATTATGTTACACTTGAACTTATTATTTCTTCTTTCCTACTAAATGGTATAATCAAATTGAAGAAAAAGAGTAGATGAGAGATATTCATCTACAATCCTTATTTTAGTGAAAAAGTGACTCCATAATCAATATATAAATTACGGAAATCACAGAGATTGACTTAACTATAGTTATTCAACCTGTTAAATTGGGTAAAATCAATGAAAGTATATCTTGATAATTTGTCTTCCACACGAGTTGATGAAGAAGTAATTGAAAGCATGCTACCTTTTTATCGTGACATTATTTCTCCTCCAAGTTCTGATTATGGACACTCTTTTGGAGTTGAGGCAAAACAAGCACTTGATGATGCTCGTAAAATAGTATCTACAAAGTTGAATGCTGAAGAAAATGAAGTTGTTTTCACTTCAGGCCAAGCAGAGAGTAATAATTTTGTAATAAAGGGTATGGCTTTTGCTAATCTGAAAAAATCCGACAGGTTAATTATTGCATCAAATATCTCTCATTCAACTGTGCTTGACAGTCTAAAAACAATAGAAAAACTTTTTGATTTTCGTGTTGAATTTGTAGAGGTTGATTCGGAGGGTTTTATTAACCGAGAGCATCTAAAGACTCTCTTAGAAAAATCTCCAATTCTATTCTCCGTTCCCCATGGAAATGTTGAAATTGGTACAATTGAGAATGTTGGCGAATTAGCATCAATATGTCATGAATATAATGTTCCAATCCATGTAGACGCAACATTTAGTTTTTGCAAAGTCCCGATTGATGTGAAAGAATCGAATATAGACCTAGTTACAATTGAAGGTCATCATATACATGGACCTAAAGGTGTTGGAGCCTTATTTATAAAAAATCGTACCAAAATATATCATTTAATTGATGGTGGTCTTCAAGAAAACCGGAAAAGAGGTGGAACTGAAAATCTTCCTGGAATTGTTGGTTTTGCTCAAGCTATTAAGAATTATACACCAGAAATTATTGCTAAAAATCGAATGCTTCGGGATCATCTTTGGAAGCAATTTGAGGAGAGAATTCCTAATTTCCAAATAACAGGCCCATCCAACAAAGATAAACGTCTTCCAAACCATTTTTCTGTTGTCATTCATTTTGTGGAAGGGGAATCGATTTTATTGCATTTAGACATGCTAGGTTTTATGATAGCCACAGGATCCGCCTGTTCATCAAAACAATTGAAAGCAAGTCATGTTTTAAGTGCGATTGGTCTGCCGACTGAGGTTAGCCACGGAAGTGTTAGAATAGGAGTCAGTAAATACAATACTGAAGAGGAACTTGACGAATTCATTGGACATCTTAGTAAAGTTATAGAAAGACTTCGGGCAATGAGCCCAATGAACGATGAATTTATGAGGGAATGGCAGGAAATGAAAGATAAAAGAGAATTGTCAGAAGACGATCTTCATCACCACTAAAGGAGAAAAATGAAATGGCACATCTGTACTCGAAAGAAGTTATGAAGTTATTTATGGATCCACAGAATATGGGGGAAATGGAAGACCCAAGTGCGATTGGTAAAGTAGGCAACCCCGTTTGTTTAATACCAGGAAATCAAATTCAATTGAAAACCTCTTTGAAATCAATTGAAGATGTGAGTATTGGAAATAGAGTCTTAACACATTCAGGTAGCTTCGAGTCTATAACTGAAGTTGTCTCTAGTAGCTACAAAGGTTCAGTTCTCACAATTAAGAATAGATTTGGTGAAATTACTCTTACTCCTGATCATGAATGTTTAGCAATTAAGTGGCCCCGAACTGATCACTTTAGAAGAATTCGTAATAAGAAAACAATTCAACCTAATTGGTATCATGCAGCCGAATTAGAAGAACAAGATGTTATTTTATATCCTAAGATAAAAAAAATCTTAGATATAACATCAATATCAACGAATATTCAGAAGAAGAAATTTGATTACAGTAGTATATTAATACCTGAAACTATTTCATTAAATAATGACTTCTTGAGATTAAGTGGATACTACCTTTCTGAAGGAAATACTAGGATAAGGAAATCAGGAGCAGCTGTTGTCTTTACATTTGGAAGTAAAGACCAAGATCTCGTTACTGATGCCAAAAGAATAACAGAAGAGATATTTCATATATCTCCAACAATCAAGTATCGTGATGACAAGAATGTTATTGAATTTTATATTAATAATGTACACGTAGCGAGATTCTTCGATTCACTATATGGAAGTTCGGCTAAGACAAAACACATTCCCAATTATATGCTATTTCTTCCTCCACAAAAACAGAAAGGATTTATTTTTGGATTATGGAGAGGAGATGGTTTTTTTAACTCTAATAAACCAAGAGCAGGATATGCAACAATCTCAAAAACACTTGTAAATCAACTTAAAATTCTGTTACTAAGGCAAAACATTATTCCATCAATTTATGTTGAGGAAGAAAAAATCGTAAAAAATATTCATCATAATCGAAGTTACAGGGTTCATATTGGAGACCGATTCTCATTGATGAAACTAGCAGAAATTCTCAATTTGCGATTTAATCCTGAAAAACCTTTTACTCAAAGAGCATGGGAAGACGAAGACTATATCTATGTTCCAATTTCAAAAATTAATAAGTCCGATTATGAAGGGTCTGTTTATGATCTAAAAGTTAGAAATGCACACACGTTTGTAACTGAATCTATGACTGTTCATAATTGTGGAGACGTTATGTGGATTTATATCAAGGTTAATAATGAAACTGACGTTATTGAGGATATTAAAGTTAAGACATTTGGGTGTGTTGCAGCTATTGCAACTAGTTCGAAAACAACACAACTAGCAATGGGTAAAACACTAAAAGAATCTTACAATATTACAAAAAAGCTAGTAGCTGAAGAATTAGGTGGTTTACCTAAACAAAAAATGCATTGCAGTAATTTGGCCGTCGATGCTTTACAAAAAGCAATCATTCAGTATTTAGAAGAAAATAATCGGACTATTGAAGAGTTTGAGGATTGAATATTATTGATTGAGGTTGAACCAGATTTTGTTGTTGATATTACCGGTTTAAAGTGTCCAGTGCCATTGATTAAGGCAAGACGTGCTCTAAAAAAGGCAGATAATGGTGCTATAATAATATTTACCGGAACCAAAGAAGAAGAAATCTCCAGAAAAGAAATACTCATTGCTTTGAATAACCTTAATCAGACTGTTCTCTCTGATGAATATAATTCAGATGGTGAGATCTGGCATATTAACGTTAAAAAAGAGATTTAGTCTTAACATTTAATAGAAAAAAGTTCCAAAATGGGTAAAAATTGAGAAAAAGAGGCCTATCCCTAAGGATAGGTTGAATTTTTATATATAATGGTTGTTTTGAGGGTCGGAATTCATTCTACTTAGGATTCAATAGATATAGGTTTAGAATAAATTACGTTTATTAATCTGCCTGCAAGGAGAGTAACTAGACCTAGAAAATTACATAACAAACCACCTATGAACAGAAGTTGTTCGAAGTTAATTCCAAGCCACAGAGATACTTCACTGGTGCTCCAAAATGCATGGGTCATAGGAAGCATGAATGTACCATAAGAAAGAATAACAATTCCAATGCCAAACAATACAAAAGATGCTCGGGATACTTCTGTTCCAACGCTAGCTCCAGGAGAAGCACTTCTTTCTTCTAGGAAAGCTTTAATTCCTCTTCTAAATTTAGGAATGAGTAAATAAATCAATAAAGCTAAATTTGCAAAAACTCTGAACCATGAGGGAGTGAATTTCATGCCAGTTTCACCGAAACTTTGGAAATCGTCGTATAATAGAATCCAACAGGGAATAAATCCGCTTATAATTCCTGCAATACTATTGATCAAAGCAACGCTATAAAACCAAGCTTTACCTCGCTGCAATACCAAGTACAGAACACACCAGACGATTCCCACGATCCAAGTTACAATGTAGCTGAAAATAAACCACATCTGAGTTTTCTCTACAATTGAGAATGATGAGATTTTCCACCAAACAGGATCCCAGGTCACACAAGTACTACCAATTCCACTAACAATTCCAATAGCTGCTGCTGCTCCCATTAATAGATAGAGAACCACAATGTTTCTGTCATCTATCCCTAATCTTCCTTTCAATTTTTCCATTGATCTTTCCTCTTTATATTTTTCGGTTAATCTTATATTCACTATCTTTTCTTTGTATTTCTTTTCTTTTTATGATGAATTTTCCTATTTCAAGTTACTATGAAAAGAAATTACTAAAATTTCGAAAATCGTAAAAGCATTAAATAGGTATCGTAACTGTCTAGTAATGTAGTAGTAAGTGAGTATGGACAAAGTAAGCAAATAACTTCTCACAAAAGCACAATTATCAACAACCTTAATAATTAATGAGTAAAATTATAATTATAAAGATTTAAATTGATTCCATTTCTCTAAGGAGAGCAGAAAATGAACAGAAAGATAAGTCGAATTACTTTATTAATCCCGATAATTACGATTTCCATTTTTATTGGAGGGGCAGTTATAATGAAAACAACTTCTTCGTTATTTCACTCAATTAACGATTCGAATTTTGATAGCGAAGAGACTGATGTAACTTCGGATTATCGAGTAAATGAAATCGAAGGAATTCAAGCCTGTGAATGTCTTGGAAATGTATATGCGGATACAATACCTCCAGAAATAAATCTTAGATCTCCCCCAAATAATTCTTTAGTTTTAGTTAATATTACATTCTATATAGAAATTAGTGATGATTTTCCAGCAATGGGAGGGGGGGTACCATTTGTACCAGAATACGTCTTATATAACTGGAATGACGCTACCAGTAACACTACTGCTTATAATGCCAATACGGATGAACCACCAGCCGACGATGAACCTGTAAAGATAGAATTGACCCTCCCAAATGATGAAGAAGGTGCAACACATATACTGCGTATATATGCAGTAGATTATGAGGCAAATTGGGCTTCATTAATATTCGTTTGTACAACTCCAGGGGAAGGAGAAGAAAGCAATGTTACATGGACAACCACCATACCAACAACAACAACTGAGCGTCGACGAACAGATGGTTTCCTATTAGTACCAGTTATTATAGCACTCATTGGTTCAGTAATAATGCTATCTAAGAAAAGGACAAAATAAATTTTTAAAAGTGAAGATTGAATAGGGTTTCCCCTTTTCCTCTCTTTTCCTTTAAGACTCAATATTTCATTAATACTTTTTTTTCAAAAAATTTCTTAATTCATCATGCCTTCTAATTTCTCTAAATTTTGTCACGACATTCACACGAAAATCTATTTAAGAAAGAATATTATGATTTTATTCTTATTTAACAGAAGTTTTAATTGAAATTTATCTTAGGACATTTTGATTTCCCATTTCACTTCCATAAACAGGTTTAACACATTTAGTAACCTAGTAACCACATGATTACCAACTTATTGGAAAATTAACTGTTTAATAGGTTAAAATATGCAGAAACATTTAAATGGATAGAAATGTCTGATTATATGGTATGTTAGTTACCAAATGGTGACTACATATATTGATATATCAAAATTGTAAATAAATGGCGGAATATAAATGAACGAAGAACAAGAAAATTTAGTTCGTCAGAGCAAGTGGAGCGGCCGTAGAGTAGTATTATTTTACTGGTTCGCAATCATATTCCTCGGAACAAGTGCCGCAGTCGGTTTAGGTACAACAGTTTTAGCTCCTTCATATAAAGTTGAAGGAACTCAAGCTTATGACCATTCTAGCATCCCCGACGTTTGGCACGCTGAGGATTGTGCTGGTTGTCATGACGATATAATTGCAACCTGGGAAGAAACATGGCATTGGGCCGCGAAGCAACCCTTCGCCGATGGTGAGGATGATCCTCAAAATGGTTCTAGGGTAAATTTCAATAGTACACATTATTGGCGGATTCCAAAAACAATGACTAATGCCTCAGACCCTAACGATTTCTCAAATATACAATATTGGACCTTCAATCAGTATTTCAATGCATCAGGTCAGCAATGTTGTATGAGTACACGATGGTATAACGTCACAACGATTAACGCAACTACAGGGGAAGTGTTAGCTTTCAACGCTACTCTTTCAGAAGAACTTGGTGGATATACAAGCAATATATGGGACTATGGCGTTAGTTGCGCTGCATGTCATTCTGAACCTGGAGAAAAACCCAGTCTCAGTTATAATACTTGTAGAAGTTGTCACACACCAGGAGGAATGCAATGGAGAGGCTACACGCAAAGTGCGCACTATAATTCTCTCGACGATTTACTTGCCAGTGGTGGACTCAATTCACTAACAGGCGAATTGCACACCTATTATGTAGGCCAAAGCACTTGGATGGATGTTGATGCAATGAATGCCAGTGATTACTATACTATCACCTGTGTTACATGCCACGATCCTCACGATGCTTCTGTTGACAGGGGTTCCGAAGGTAATCAAGCATTTAGCCCATGGACAAATCCTTACACAGGCGAAAAATATGGTTATGAAACTAGTCAACTTCGCGCAGAAAATGTCTCCGAACTTTGTGGTTTATGCCACGATATCAGCCTAAATACTACAGTAATTACAGGTGACTACTTCCTCGACCCAACTGGACATACAGATGCAATATCTTGTACCGATTGTCATGGTTACACATATACACCAGCAAACGTCGCTAGTAACGGCACTGTTATATCAAATTCCTCTGTTTCAACACTGAATCACAATTGGGTGTTCGGTGGTACAGCAGATGCTTGTGGTGTATGCCATGATGAAAACGCTTCTACTGTCTGGGCTACTTGGCAAGATTATGTAGTGGAATTCGGAAATGTAGATACTGCTAAAGCAACGTACGATACTAAGTTAGCAGCAGCCCAAGCTAAATATACAGAAGCCAAAGCCGTAGCTGGTGTTGACATCGACAAACTCGCCAATGCCTTCTCTTTGATAGAGGAAGCTAAAGCATTAGCCGCAGGAAACAAATATACGTTCCATAACCCCGAATTAGGTGTGGCAATGGAATTGGAACAACTTTCCTTAGCAGCATCCAAGCTAGATGACGCGGTTGACGAAGCAACAAATGCGATCCCTGAACCAACAACTACCGAAGAACCAACAACTACCGAAGAACCAACAACTACGACAACAACAACTGCAGCAGGTACTCCTGCAATCGGGATATTAGGCGTGCTAAGTATTTTAGGTTTTGTTGTGTTATTCCTTAGGAAACGACGCAAATACTGAATCTAAAGTGGTCATTCAAATATCTTAAGCATGAACAGCAGAAAACTGCTGTTCTCTTGCTTTTTTTTGCTTATCGGGAGTTGGGTTCGTATCAGTTCATTAATTTAATATAGAAGATGGTATAATTTATGATTACAAATTTGAAGAATTGCCCAGAAGTTAAAAAATGGATGAAATATTCTTTTCTTACAATATTATTGTTTACACCCGTTCTGCAAATTTTTTTGTCAACTTCCTCAATAAACACTGTTTCGAGTGATGAAATATCTAATAATATGAATGTGTATTGGGATCTTGATGAAGATTCTATTAGGGATACTTCTATCAATCTTAAAATGGAGGAATTAGCTCAAAATACCAATCCAGAGGCTTATTTTCCAAACTTTCTGTTCACCTCAATTGAGATTGCGAATCTTATGATCGAAAATCTATATAACAACATCTCAGGCGGTTTTTACACTTCTATAAATGAAGGATGGCAATATCTTAGTATTAATCCCGAATTACGAACATATGATAATGCCCAAGCGATTTTAGCTCTATTGAAACTAAGTAACGCTGTAATTAATGATACAGAAAGAGAATTTGCTCTAAGTGTTGCTAAAAAAACTGGCGATGCGTTGATAACAGATTTATGGGATCCAGATTTCGATGGTTTTTTTCTCAGTGAAGGAGATAGATATAAAAAACCTGGAGTTCAAGGAAAAGCCATTCAAGCTTTTTTGTCTCTATATGAAGAGACAAATATTTCTACCTATCTTGATGTGGCAACTGATGCTTTTGATTTCATAAACGATTACGCGTGGAACAACACATATGGGTATTATGACTATGTAATTTCTCATACTGGAAGCCCTTTATCTGAGAATCCAAATCCCGAAGATCCATATGAACCACAATCCCTCCGAGTTGATCATAACGTTTTAATGGGGAATGCTTTACTCGATCTCTATCGAGTAGATAATAATGAGCTATACTTATCAAAAGCTCGTCAAATCTATAATATCATTAACACAACGTGTCGTAATATTTCCAATAATTTATTTTATACGGGGATAGATATTACACATGAAATTGTAATCCCAGAGACAGCTGATTTATTTATAAATTCCCTTGTTCTGGAATTCCTAGCTAATCTCTATAACGTTACTGAAGATTCAAAGTATTATGATGATTTTTTTCCTTTACTTAATTCAGTAATGATCAATTTTTGGGATAATCGATATGGTGGATTTATTGGTTCTACTTTCTTCCCAAATCGCGATTTAGATGATCCAATAAAATATACTGAAAGGCAATTTTACGGTATTCGAGCTCTTGATGAAGCATTTAAACTTACAGATAATAATTTATATTATAATCTTATTCTTGATACAGTCGAATTTCTCTCTAATAATCTATATGACCAATTTAATGGAGGTTATTATCAATTGGCTAACGGGGATGGATCTCAAAGCGAAGACCCCTCTTGGAGGGGTAAATTAACGGTAACGCAATCGTTAGCTATCTATTCTTTAGCAAGCATCTGGATGTATAGCAGACCTGGCGCGCTAAACGTGATTTGGTCACCTACTACCCCCCGTCCTCAAGATGAAGTGAGGTTCGTAATTGCTGCTTTTGATGCTAATGGTATTGCAAGTGTTTTTCTTAATTATTCTATAGATAAAGGTACTTATGAATTACAAGAAATGTTACCTCATTCTATCGGGAATATGTTTAATACTAGTTTAAGTTCTCCTCACTTTGATGGTACAACAATTGATTTTAACATTATTATCACTAACGACTTAGATGTTAAAGCTGTTCGTGGTGATTACTCTTTTTTCTGGCAAACGGATAAATGGGGTCCTGAGATTGAGGAACTCGGATTTATACCTGGGTTAGATATCCCTGTTAATGAAGAATTTACAATTATGGTTAGTGCTCACGATGTCCCTTCTCAAGGAGATGTCAGCTATGTTCGTGTTCATTATCACCGTTCTGGAGAAGATTCTAAGTCACTATCATTGGAACGAATAGATAACCATATTTGGAGTGTTACTTTTCCTAATGGTTTGCCTGTACCTGGTAGTTATGCCTATTATTTCGAGGCAGCAGATCTTAACTTGATTCCGAGTTTTGGTCATGTCAGTTTCTTTCGCATTCTAGGAATCGAAGTCCCACCAACACCTTTACCTTCAGTTATTGGATTATTGTTTGTAATAGGTGTTGTTGTGCCTGGAGGATTGTATGCTTTTGTAGAATATAAGAAAAAGGGTGCACGTAAGATATTAAAAAGCAGAAAACAGGTAAGGGATATGAGTAGGGGCAGAAAACTGTCTAAACGGGGTAGGAAAAGAACTTAGAATAGAATGGAGAAGTAAAAATGATTTACATTGGTAATGGAACAGATTTAGGAGCGATAATACTACTTATAGCATTTGCAGCATTTATAATTGATGCCTTCATGGTAATAGCGGGGAAATATATTGAAAAGTGGGAAATTTATTCAGAGATGAGTCTCTCTACAGGTATGATTGCACTCCTCGTCTCTTTCTTTTATTTCGCATATTCGATTCTTGTTGCTGATTACAACTTTTTTTACGTAAGTGAATATGTGAGCAACAATATGGATTTTTTCTTAAAATTATCAACCATTTGGAGTAGTCAACCAGGTAGCTATTTCTTTTGGGCATTTTTAATTGCACTGATCTACTTTAGTTTTAGGTTACTCTTTAGAGAGTATGCACATGAAACTATCTTTTGGCGTGCGTTTGTTCTATCATCTTTACAGGTAGCTCTTATTCTGTTTTTGTTGATATTAAGTAATCCATTTAAAATAAACGCAATTCCTCCTTCAGATGGTCTTGGACTGAACCCTTTATTAATGAATATATGGAATGTAATCCATCCCCCAATTATATTCCTCAGTTATGCTCTTTGTTTACTTCCCATGGTCATTGCGATTGCTAGAATATCCATTCTTGAAGATGGTAAAGTTCCCGACTTTAAAGGAAAGGAAAAGCTTGATAATTTCTTTGAATTTACGATTTCCTTGGCTTGGCTCGGTCTTAGCACTGGTATCATTGTCGGTGCTTATTGGGCTTATATTACACTTGGATGGGGAGGTTTTTGGGCATGGGACCCTGTAGAAACGGGTTCTTTGATACCTTGGCTCTTCTTAACTCTGTACTATCATGGAAAACCATTCTTTCGTAAGAAAGAATATCTTAGCAATTATATTGTGAGTATGAGCTACGTTGGAGCCTTATTTGTAACATATATAACACGTAGTGGTGTTGTTGCCAGTGTTCATGCTTTTGTACCTGGTGGTGCTTTAGAAAGCTTTCTTGTTCTTTTCATTCCTGAGAACAGCTTCATTATGAGTTTTATTTTAAGGGTTATACCAGAAGAGAGGATACTATTTTTATTTAGTGCCATTTTAGTGTCTTTTCTATTACCTCTGATTTTGGGAATAAAAAATGGTGAAATTCAAAAAATTCCAATTTCTTTAGGTAGGAAGGATTTTCATTCTTCGCGTTACCGCACGACTGCATTAAAGATATCATTCATTGCTGCAACAATTGGAACATATTTGATTATTTTAATTCTTATCTTTCCCGTTATTTATGACCTTATAGGTTATATTGTTACACTGAGTCCAGATGGGTTAGGGCCGAGTAGAGCCATGGGCCAATCGGTTTACAATTTTGTAATAACTATTTTCGGTGGGATAATGCTGCTTGCACAATTTTTCTGTACATTTTACCCTAGAATAAGTATTAAACGTAAATTTCAATTACTCTTTGGTGGATTTATTGCAGGAGTTTTATTCTCAATTGGTGGTTTCTTTTATCGAACTGGCACTCTTACAGAGATGTTTGGCCAAGGGAATCCAATTCTAGTATTTTTTAGCAATTTTTGGACAACTAGTGAAAAAGCTAATTTTATTTTACCTCTACTATTTCTAGGAATAATCGGATTAATTGTGGAATTCGTAATTCTTACAATGAAGGAAGAGAAAAATCTCCTCCGTAAAACATCTCAGACAATCTTACATCTATCTTTTTTGCTAATCCTTGTCGGTGCATTATTTGCTGCAAACAGATCACTCACATACAATATAGAGGTCATGGAGGATACAGATATGGTTATTCCTGGTACTTCACTAAGAATTGCAGTTATGGATATGAATAGAACATATCATGAATCAGGTCTGCATTCTGTTGATTATGATACTCGCTTCATGATCTTTTCTGGAAACACTCCAATTGGATTTGGAGTCACTAGGCTTTATGTTGATCATTCAAATCGTGTGGGTCATAAGGTAACGATATTAAGTAATATCTTTGGAGATATTTATATTGTTACACGCGATGTTAGTGTAGATATCCTCGGAAATTTTGTAGGTTCTGCTTTACAAATCAAAATTATTCCATTTATTAGTATTCTATGGTTTGGTTGTATTTTGCTACACTTTGCAATCATACCATTAGTAATTGGAAGATTTATTTTGTTTAAACAATCTTTATCTTTAAATCAAATAAAATCTGTTGATAAAGAGGAATTAACACCAGATGCCAAAGAAGTAGTCCGTAATGGAGACGATATTATTGACTAAGAATATAAACATAGTTCTCGCCAGTATCATCATCATAATCTGTGGTGGTGCTCTTTTCCTATTATTAGCCCAGGCTTCAATTCCAATTTTTAGTGTAAAGGAATTAATGGATCATCCAGACTCTGAATCGTATATAGATCGTAAAATCCAACTAGTAGGTGTTGTAATAGAGTCTAATGGAACTCACTTCTCCTTAAATGATCCTCAAGACGTGGATAATGTTTCATTAATCATATATGTTGAAGCAATAAATGTAGAAAAACCAACAGGATTTGAAATAGGAAAAACGGTACTTGTTGAAGGAAAACTTTTATCTACAGATGATAGTTGGAATTTCAAGGCGTTGATGATTAGTACTAAATGTCCTTCTAAATATGAAAGTTAAAATTTACAACAGATGAACATTTTCCATTAATCTTATGCAATTTTCTTTTTCAAAAAGAAACCTCGAAGAGAATCGAGGAATGCCTAGGACAATTAGTATTCACAGGATAATTGAGATGCGAGAATGATATACATTGAATTACTTGGAATGGATTTAGGGGTACTTCTACTACAGATTTGTCTTGTAGCTTTTATATTTGACACTACAATTTTGATTATTAATAAATCCAGTGAGAAATGGGAGTTTTATTCTGAACTAAGTATAAATACTGGTACTGTAGCATTAATATTCTCGTTTATTTATTTTAGTTTTTCTGTCGTTTCTTCTGATTACAGTTTTATTTATGTAATCACCTATGTGAACAACAGTATGGATATTCTAATGAGAATATCCGCGATTTGGTCAGGTCAGGCAGGATCGTACTTTTTTTGGGTATTTCTGGTTGTAATTATTAATATTGTATTCAGAAACTTATTTCGGAATTATGTTCATGAAACCTTCTTTCGTCGCTCATTTGTATTGATGACCTTTCAATTAATAATCTTGATTGCATTAACATTTATGAGTGATCCATTCAAACTCAGTACAGTAATGCAGACGGATGGTATTGGGCTTAATCCTGAGTTAATGAACGTATGGAATTTAATCCATCCTTTCATCATTTTTGTAGGATATGCAATGTGCTTAATTCCAATGGTTATCGGAATCGTGCGAATTTCAATCCTTGAAAATAGTAAAGTACCTATATTTGAAGGTAAAGAGAGATTGGATAAATTCTTTGAATTAATGGTTTCTTTAGCTTGGCTTATACTTAGTTCTGGTATCATCATTGGAGGTTACTGGGCTTATACAACACTTGGATGGGGTGGATTTTGGGCTTGGGATCCCATAGAAACAGCTAGTTTAATATCTTGGCTCTTTTTAACATTGTATTTCCATGGTAAACCTTTTTATAGGAAAAATGAATACCTTGGTAATTATATCATAAGTATGAGCTACATTGGGGTCTTGTTTACAACATATTTGACGCGAAGTGGAATTTTATCAAGTGTACATGCATACCGACCTGAAGCTACACTTGAGAGTATATTAGATATACTTATTCCGCAAAATACTTTTTTAATGAGTATTATTCTTAGAATTATTCCAAATGACAAGATTCTCTTGCTGTTTATTGTTATAATAGCATTATTTTTAATTCCACATATTCTGGGAATTAAAAAGGGAGAAATAAAGGAAATTCCGCTTATGTTGGGTAAAACGGATTTTCAGGAAGCGAAATCTCGTCGTACTGCCCTCAAAATTTCTTTCTTAGCAGCGTTTATTGGTACTTTTTTTATTATTTTAGTCCTTATCTTCCCAGTTATTTATGATATTATTGGATATATTGTTACATTGAGTCCAGATGGATTTAGTTCGAGAATAGCTTTGGAGCAGTCGTATTATAATACTGTAATAACTATTTTTGGAGGAATAATGCTACTTGCGCAGTTTTTCTGTACCTATTATCCACGAATCAGTATTAAACGTAAATATGGAATAATAATCGGTGGAGTTACAACAGGATTGTTGTTCACTATTAGTGGTATCTTGTACCGTAATGGTTTTCTCACATCACTTCTAGGTCAGAAAAATCCAATTTTAACCTTCTTTAGTAACTTTTGGACAACTAGTGATAAAGCTAATTTGGTAATACCACTCATTCTCCTAGGAATAATTGGATTAATCGCTGAATTCATAAGGATAGCATTAACAGAAGAAAGACACGTTATCCGTAAAACATCTCAGATAATGTTGCATCTATCGTTTTTAATCATTCTCCTTGGAGCATTATTAAGCGCCAATATGACAACTACACATAATTTGGACTTTATTCAACTAGGAAGGTATGAAATCCCTGGAACATCAATTTCAATAGAAATTCTTGATTTAAATCGAACATTTCCTGAATCAGGTATAAATTCGGTCGAGTACAAAACATCCTTCAGAATATTTGAAGGGTCTCGGGTCATTGGTTCTGGAATAAGTCGTCTTGCCTATGATCAAAGTAATCGACAAGATATTACGGTAACCATTATCAGTGATTTGATTACTGATTTTTATGTAGTTACTATTGCTACCTATGAAGATACAATGTCAAATGATTTCGTTGCGTCATCTCTACAAATTAAAATTATTCCATATATCAATATTCTCTGGATAGGCTGTATAATGCTGCATTTAGCAATAATTCCCCTAACGATTGGCCGATATATACAACTAAAGAAGATTTTTGCAACAACTAATGAGGATGTAACAAAAGACAATAATGAAGAATAAAAGAGCACTTATGACAAAAAAGATGATGAAACGATGGTGAATTAAATGGTAAAAACTAAACACTGGATGAGGGAATTAATTCAACTGGATGACTTTATTCAACAGGAAAAATAATATCAATGTATAAAATATGGAGAATCAAAATTTCAATGATAAGTACAAAATGTCCATAATCAGAATAAGGTGTAAAAATGTCTAATTCTATTGAAAGCAAGAAGAATAATACAGTCTATCAAATCCTACTTATAGGTTTTTTAGTTCTTTTATCAATATTAGCCCCTGCTTTACTTCATACGAATCAACCTGAATTTTTAGTAGAACGTTTAGGATTATCAATACTAATGGCTTCCTATTTTGATACTGTTCTTTATGCATCTTATTTATTAATAGGTATCTTAACGGCCATATTATCCAATCAGATTGGAAAGCGTAAAGTTTTCATCTCATTAGGGTCAATGGGTTCTGCAATTTTTTACCTTTTAATGACTCTAACGGATATATTTCCTCTCATCCTTGTATTTCGATTCATTCAGGGAGGTTTTACGGTATTATGCTGGCAAACTCTTATGACCATGATTTTAGATTTATCATCTGAAAAAAATAGAGGTCGAAATATGGGTATTTTTGGTATATTTTTAGCTTCTGCTATGGGGGGTGGTCCAGTCTTAGGAGGGATCTTTGCTAGCTGGGATGTATTTGCACCATATTACGCTGCCTCTATTCTAAGTTTTACTGCCTTTATTATCGCTCTAATTTCACTTAATGAACCGGAAAAGCTTTCCTCAAAACCGTCTGTAGGAGAAAATTTGAATATCGTCTTTAGAACCCCCCGTGTGATTATCCCTGGGATTTTTAATTTTGTTGATCGGCTACACATTGGGTTTATTTTGTTTATTCTTCCTCTTTTCTTACAAATGGAGCTGGGTGTTAAACCTGAACTTCGGGGAATGGTGTTAGGAATCTTTGCCTTACCTTTTATAATCCTCCAATACCCTGTGGGTAGATTATCAGATAGAATTGGACGGTATAAACCTTTAATCTTTGGAAGTATAGGAAATGGCATAATGTTGATAATAGCAGGGTACTTGGGTTCCTATGGTTTATTTATGGTAATTATTACTTTTTTTATGATTGGAGTATGTAATGGTTTTACTGGTCCTCCTGCTATGGCCCTAGTAGGCGATATTGTCAAGAAAGAAGACAATCCTATTGGAATGGGTTTTTTTAACCTGTTAGGAAACATAGGAATTATTATGGGGCCAATAATAGGAGGAATCCTGGTAACGTACGGAGATTTTGAATTCTCTTTCATAGTTGCAGGATTAATCGAATTTTTGTCGTTGATTAGTGTCATTCTGATAATAATATTCGTATTTAAAGAGAATCCATTGGATAACACCGTTTCATGAAGTGATAACTTGATTTTATTCTAAAAACCAAAATAAGTATCACCAGTGTATACCCTCCCAATACCGAAACTTGGGGGAACATTAAAGGAACGATGAGTCATGAAGAAGGTTCTTTGTCATCCTCTTGTTCTGTTGGATCCCAGCATAAAGAATCTTCGATACAATCTATCTTAATGAATGGAACACTATTATGAATACAGCTATATGTTTTACATTTTTTGATATCAAGCCCACCCCATTTCAACCCCCACCCTTTTAACATCGCGAAAATATACTTGAAGTCTTCTCCTTTCTGTGTTAGAGAATATTTCACTCTTATGGGCATTGTTTCTGATAGTACATTCCTTTGAATGACTGTCATTACTTCTAATCGGCTTAATCCCTCAGATAATACTCGTGCAGAGATTTTTTCCCCATAATTACCTTCGATATTCTTCTGAAGGTCCGAAAAAAACATTTCCTTGTGCATTAAGAGTTCACAAAGTATGTTCGTGGTCCATTTTCTCCCTAATATTTTAATTGCAAGCATTGCTGCACATTCATCAACTTGGGCCTTTTCATTCATTTACAATCACTCATTTTTCAAGAAAGAAACATACCTTGAGTTTACAAAATAACTCAAAAAAATTTCGTTTTTAACTTTTTTTATTCATTTTTTAACGATTTTTTTTGCAACAATCCTTTCAGATCCGTATTCAAGGGAGTAACTGAAGTGAGAGGGA
>SDBT01004748.1_pt1 | contig 22979 bp, 18 predicted proteins | sample 2277101 | NCBI WGS metagenome assembly SDBT01 (sample SAMN10404973, study PRJNA504765) | marine sediment metagenome | isolation source: marine sediment core GS10_PC15, 103 cmbsf | place: Arctic Ocean: Southern Knipovich Ridge | collected 2010 | reverse complement strand
CGAGATGGTGCGCAGGGAGAAGGGGTATCTTTTTCTGTCCAGGACAAAATTAAAATTGCCCAAAAATTGGATTCCATCGGCATCCACTATATTGAAGGCGGATGGCCGGGGTCTAATCCAAAAGATATGGAATTTTTTCTCCAAATTAAAAAAGCGGGTTTAAAAAATGCTAAACTAACTGCTTTCGGAAGTACCAGAAGGCCCCATATCCGGGCCTCCAAGGACGGAAATATAAAGGCGCTCCTCAAGGCCGGGGCCAAGGTGGTGACAATATTCGGGAAGAGCTGGGATTTACACGTCAGAGATGTTTTTCACACAACCCTGAAAGAGAATCTGGAGATGATCGAGGATAGCGTAAGTTATCTTAAATCTAAAGGAAAATTAGAAGTAATCTATGACGCTGAACACTTCTTTGACGGTTATCAGTCCAATCCCGATTACGCCATCCAGACCTTGCTGGTTGCCCAGAAGGCCGGTTGCGACACGATAGTGCTTTGCGACACCAACGGCGGTATGCTCACCTCCCAGGTGGTGAAAATTATAAAAGAAGTGACAAAAATAGTCAAGGCCCCGTTGGGTATCCACGCCCATAACGACAGCGGCCTGGCCGTGGCCAATAGCATTGCTGCCTGCGAGTGCGGCTGCCGGCACGTGCAGGGAACAATCAACGGTTATGGCGAACGCTGCGGAAACGCGGACCTTTGTTCGATTATTCCCAATTTGAAACTAAAACTGGGCCTGGATTGCATATCTGAGAAAAGATTATCGGAGTTAACAGAAGTTGCCAGGTACGTAGCGGAAATAAGTAACAAGATTCTGTATAATAATCAGCCGTTTGTCGGCACCAGCGCCTTTGCCCATAAGGGCGGCGTCCATGTTAATGCGGTTATGAAAAATCCGGTTACCTATGAACACATTAATCCTGCTCAAGTGGGAAATAAAAGAAGGATTCTTGTCTCTGAACTTTCCGGCCGCAGTAACATTTTGATAAAAGCCAAAGAGTTAGAGTTGGACCTCAAAAAAGAAACTCCCCAGACCAGGAAAATACTCGAACTCGTTCAGGATTTAGAACACAGGGGCTATCAATTTGAGGCAGCCGAGGGCTCGTTTGAACTGCTAATGAATAAGGCCATGGGTAAATATAAAAAATTCTTTACCCTGGAAGGATTCAGAGTAATAATTGAAAAGAAAGCGGATAAGCTGGTCTCAGAGGCAGCGATAAAGATTAGGGTGGGTAAAGCCCTTGAACACACGGTTGCCGAAGGAGACGGGCCGGTCAATGCCCTGGATACGGCGCTGCGAAAGGCGCTGAGTGAATTTTATCCCACCTTAGCCCAGATGCATCTCTCTGACTTTAAAGTAAGAGTCTTGAATGCCGAAGCAGGAACCGCTGCTAAAGTGAGAGTACTTATTCAGTCCCAGGATGCCAAAGACAGTTGGTCGACCATAGGGGTGCACGAAAATATCATCGAGGCCAGCTGGCAGGCATTGGTGGATTCCATTGAATACAAACTGATGAAGGACGGACTGAAATAGAAGCTCCTATGGATGAACTTACCAAGGTTTACAATCCAAAAGATATCGAGGATAAATGGTACGGCTTCTGGGAGGCAAAAAAATTCTTCCAACCCTCGATTGACCCTCAAAAAAAACCCTACACCATAGTCATACCTCCGCCTAACGTTACCGGTACCCTCCATATGGGGCACGCCCTTAACAATGTCTTGCAGGATATTTTAATCAGATGGAAGAGGATGAAGGGTATGTCTGCTCTTTGGCTGCCGGGAACAGACCATGCCGGTATAGCCACTCAAAATGTAGTAGAGCAGCAGCTGGCCCGCGAGGGTCTGAAACGTCAGGATTTGGGAAGGGAAAAGTTCGTCAAACGGGTCTGGCGCTGGAAAAAAGAATACGGAAATACCATTGTCAGGCAGCTTAAAAAGTTAGGCTGCTCCTGCGATTGGTCAAGAGAAAGTTTTACCCTGGATGACAAACTTTCCCGGGCGGTGCAGGATATTTTTATCCGGTTGTATAAAAAGGGCCTAATCTACCGGGGCAGTTTTATAGTAAATTGGTGTCCGCGATGCCAGACCGCCCTTTCTGACGAAGAGGTCCAGCACCAGGATACTCCCGGAAATCTTTATTATATAAAATACCCTTTTAAGGATAATCCCCGGCAGGGGATAACCGTGGCTACTACGCGGCCCGAAACTATGCTGGGAGATACGGCTGTGGCGGTTAATCCCCGGGACAATAGATATAAGCACTTAGTCGGCAAAAAACTGAATCTGCCGATTGTCGATAGAACCCTGGAAATTATTGCCGATGAGGCAGTTGATTCGGAATTCGGCACAGGTGCGGTTAAAATAACTCCCTGTCACGATCCCAATGACTATCAATTAGCCACAATCCACCACCTCAAAGGAATAATAGTAATGAACCCTGACGGCACAATGAATTCCCATGCCGGCAATTATCAGGGAATGGACCGCCTGGAATGCCGGGAGGCGTTATTGACCGACCTCAAGGAAAGAGGCCTGTTAGAAAAGATTGATGTCCATCAACATTCCGTAGGCCATTGCTATCGTTGCCACACAATGATTGAACCTTATTTTTCCGAACAGTGGTTTGTGAAAATGAAACCTCTGGCCAGGCCGGCCATCAAGGTGGTCAAGCAAGGCAAGGTTAAATTTTATCCCGACCGCTGGACCAAAGTCTATCTGGATTGGATGAACAATATCAGGGACTGGTGTATTTCCCGGCAAATCTGGTGGGGGCATAGAATTCCGGCCTGGTTCTGCCAGGACTGCTACCGGCGGTATTTAGCCAAACACCTTGCCAAAGAAATAAAACTGCCTCTGGAAATCAGCGTTAAACAGGCGGGCATTGTGGTTTCGGCTTCCCGGCCTGAAAAGTGCCCTAATTGCGGTTCTAAAGATTTAAAACAGGATGAAGATATCCTGGATACCTGGTTTTCTTCCTGGCTTTGGCCGTTTTCGACCCTGGGATGGCCGGAAGACACTGATGATCTAAGATATTTTTACCCGACTTCTACCCTGGTCACCGGTTATGAAATTATATTTTTCTGGGTAGCACGGATGATTATGGCCGGCCTGGAATTCGTTGGCAAACCCCCTTTTAAGCACGTATATATACACGGGATTGTCAGAGATGAAACCGGCACCAAAATGAGTAAATCCCTCGGTAACGTCATAGACCCCCTGGATGTAATCAAAGTTTTCGGCGCCGACGCCCTGCGGTTTTCGATTATCTCAATTACCGCCAGCGGCCAGGATGTATTTCTATCAGAAGGAAAGTGTAATCTCGGCCGTAATTTCGCCAATAAAATCTGGAATGCCGCCAGATTTATTTTGATGAATATGGAAGATTCCAGGTCCGAAATCCTGGAGCCTGGCCTACTTAGTAAAGAAAATCTTAGTTTGGCAGACCGCTGGATACTATCCAGACTCAGCAAGACGATTAAGACAGTAGATGATTGCCTGACGAATTACAGGTTTAACGAGGCGGCAAACACCATTTATGAATTTTTCTGGCATCAGTTTTGCGATTGGTATATAGAACTGGTAAAACCGCTTATTGTCGCGGCAGACAAAACGACAACTACCGCCGGCAAGTCAAAAGAATCTGCCCGGGCTGTTCTCTGTTCTGTCCTGGAAACATCGATGCGCCTTCTTCATCCTTTTATGCCATTTATCACCGAAGAAATCTGGCAGCGGTTTCCCCATCGGGATTCGTCGATTATGATAAGTTACTGGCCGAAACCTGAAAAAAAACTGCTCGACGAAAAGGTCGAAGGGGATATGGATATTATTATCGGAGAAATTACGGCCCTGAGAAATATCCGCTCCACCTGGAACATTTCTCCCCGGCAAACCTTTGATGTGGAAATCTCGGTTCCCGCTGCTAAATATGAAAGGCTGTTGAGCGAAAATCTGGAATACATCAAAAATCTCTGCCGGGTAGGAAAAACGAACATCGGCAGAGGATTAAAAAAACCCAAAGGGGTAACAACGGCGGTGGTCGGCAACATTGAAAATTATGTATTATTGAAAGGCATCGTTGATATAGATAAGGAGAAAAAGCGGCTATCTAAACAGGTCGAAGAGCTGTCTTCTCATCTTGCCCGGGCCCAAAATAAGCTAAAGAATAAATCTTTTATCGGCAAGGCGCCGGCGGAAGTTATAGAAAGAGAAAGGCAGAGAAAGGTAGAATTGAAGGAAAAGATAGACATATTAAAATACCATCTTGAGGAATTAAAATGATGTTGAACAAGAAAAAAGTCATTCCCCTTATCGACCGGGCATTGAAGGAAGATATCGGCCGGGGCGACATAACTACCCGGCTTGCTGTTCGGCCCGGGTTAAAGGTCAGGGCTGAGATTAGAGTTAAGCAAAGAGCGGTTGTCTGCGGAATGGCTGTAGTTAAATGGGCCTTTGCCCGGATAGACAGGTCAATAAAATTCAGGGCATTAGTTAAAGACGGCGCCAGGGTTAAACCCAATAAAAAAGTGGCCGAGCTGGAAGGGCCGGCCGGGGCTATATTAACTGCCGAAAGGACAGCGCTGAATTTTCTGGGTTATCTATCGGGTATTTCGACCTTGAGTTCGAAATTCGCCGGAAAGGCAAAAACCCGGAAGGTTAAAATTATCGATACCAGAAAGACCGTTCCCGGCTTGAGATATCTGGCGAAATACGCCGTCCGGACAGGAGGGGGCTTCAATCACCGGATGGGGCTTTATGACCAACTGCTGATAAAAGACAATCATCTGAAGATTGCCGGAGAAAAATCGCAAATCGCGACTCTGATAAAAAAGATAAAGAGCAAGAAACCGAAAAATATGAAACTCGAAATAGAGGTTAAAAACTTAAAGGAATTTAGAGAGGCCTTAGAAGCACAACCGGATATAATTATGCTTGATAATATGAAATTAAAAGATATTAAAAAAGCGGTTAAAATAAAGGGAGCTCATCGGGCAAAGCCCTTAATTGAGGTTTCCGGAAACGTTTCTCTTGAAAACGTAAGTCAACTTGCCGGCGCCGGCCCGGATATGATTTCCATCGGATGCCTTACCCACTCGAGTGAATCTATCGACGTTAGTCTGGGAATTTCCAAGGTTCTATTGAAATAGCTTCAAAGCCGCAGTTGCTTTTCCGCGTCTATTATATCCCGGTTTATCAGCTTTATTGTGTTTCTGGCCTTTGTTTTAACCTCTTGCGATACCGGGGTTTCCGTAATTTCGCGTAATATCTGGATAGTCATTCTGAAATAACGGATTATTCCTCCCTCATCAGCGTCGGTATAACTAAAGAGATTATCAAATGACGCGTTCCGCATCCAGGCTTCGATACACGGCGCCAGATGGAAAAAGTATTCTTTGCTCAATGGCCTTATCTGAAGCCCTTTTTCTATCCCGCGGATTTTTTTAACAATCCGGCCGGTTATTTCCTGCAATTTCCTGGCCTTGGTTGAAAGGTGGGGCTTTCTGCTTGCCTTTCTTGGTTCGAATACCAGCGCGGCGCAGAGTATCCCAAGCTCAACTTCAGAAAGGTGTTCCAGTATGTCCTGTTTGTAAAGTTCGCCGAGAGAAAGTTCATAGCCGTAAATATTACTGGCAAAAAATCCTTTCTCAGTGAGTTTACTCTCCCTCGAGGCGCCGGTGGCAGAGGGTTTTTCATTTTCTATGTAGCCCAGTTTTTTCAAAATTTTTACTTTAGCCCCAAACAGGTCCTGAGCTCTTCTTCGAATGAACGGTCTTTGCTGAAAATGGTGGAAAGAGAGGGAATAGATATCGTAAAGCTTCTCGCCGTAGGCCAGATAAAGATTAAGTATCGTTGCGTAGGAGGTGTTGAACTGGCTATAGACCTTTTCCGGTTTTCCATAGATGATCCTTTTTAGCTCCTCAAATGAAATAAACCGGGAATTTATCCTGCTATAGACGAATCCTTCTTTATCTATCCCCCGCCGGCCGGACCTGCCGGCCATCTGGTAAAAGTCCCGGGTCTTCAGATTCTGATGGAAACGGCCGTAGAATTTCCTGAGTTCGTCAAAGATAACGGTGCGGGCCGGCATGTTTATTCCCAGGGCAAACGTCTCGGTAGTGAATATAACCTTTATCAGCCGGCTGGTAAAAAGACGTTCTATCACCTCTTTTAAGGTGGGGAGCATTCCGGCGTGGTGATAGGCGATGCCTTTCTCAATCAGCGGCCGGAGCATTTCAGCGCTTTTTTCGCCAGCGAGATTGAATCTTTCAGAGAGTTTATCAAACCGCTCCCCGATTTCAAGCTTCTCATCGTGACTTAAAAAATCAAAACTTTGCATCTCTCCGGCGAGATGTTCGCACCGGCGGCGGCCAAAGGCAAAATAGATGCAGGGTAAGCCGTTGTTTTTCCAGACGTGTTTGATCAGGGCCTGTGGCCGGTTTGAACTCAGGGGCATAGGCGGCTTTTTGATTTCGGCGATATCGGCGACTATTTTCCCATGGCATTGGTAGAAAAAATGCAGAGGCACGGGCCGCTTGTCCTCTTTCACTATTCTTATCGGAACCTTATGGATCAGCTCTATCCACTCCCCTAACTGGTTGATGTTGGGGATAGTGGCTGAAAGAGCAAGCATCTTCATATGCGGCGGGAGAAATATCAACGATTCTTCCCAGACCGAACCGCGTTCATAATCGTCAAGATAGTGAATCTCGTCAAAAATTATCCAGGAAAACCGTTTCATATCGCCTGTCTTTTCAAGAACTTTGTTCCGGAATATTTCGGTAGTCATGATAAGCACCGGCGCGTTGGTATTGATAGAGACGTCTCCGGTCAAGATTCCGATGTCGTCTTTGTATCCTTCCTGAAAGTCCCTGAATTTTTGATTGGAGAGGGCCTTTATCGGCGCGGTATAGATTACGCCCTGGCCTTTGGCGAGACAATCGCGGATTACATGTTCGGCAATTACAGTCTTCCCGGCGCCGGTCGGCGCCGAGACAATCACCGAATAGCCATTATTGATATAATCAATTGCCTTTTGTTGGAATGAGTCGTATATCATTAAGCAGCTATTATAGACTATAATGGCGTATCTTGCAAAACAAAATACCAAAAGGGGTGTAGTAAGCAGGGTTTGGTCTCCTCGTAACAGTTCCCAGTAGGGGAGGTTTAAACCTCCCCTACTGTTGTGGATAACTTTATATATATTTGTCGCGGGGGACACCCCGCCTCTTGAAAAATGCCCCTGTCCCTAAATCCTTTGTTAATGGCTGTCGCATCCTTTTTTGCTGACAGACACCCCTCTTTTTTTACTTGGCAATCTTCGCTTAACGGAGTATAATAAGCGGACATATATGACTATTGGCAGGAAAATATACCACTATAAAACCGTGACCTCCACCAATGCCCTTGCCTATCGTTTGGCAAATAAGGGCAAGCCGGAAGGAACGCTGGTAATTGCCGAATATCAATCCCGGGGAATGGGCACCGAAGGTAAAAGGTGGGTTTCTCCGAGAGGTAAGGCCATATTGTTCTCGGTTATCTTAAGACCCAGGGTTTTACCTGCCGAAGTCCCCAGGATTACCCGGCATATTGCCCTGGCAGTAGGCCGGGCGATAAATATAATCACCCGCCTTCGGCCGGAATTCAAATGGCCTAATGACCTTATGCTCAAAGGTAAAAAGACCTGCGGAATTTTAACCCAGATGAGCACCAAATCGGAGAAGATACAATTCGTTATTGTCGGCGTAGGAATAAATGTCAATACTGAAGCTAAACAACTTGTCAACGGAGCCACTTCTTTAAAAATAGAGTCAGGCAAAAGTATCAATCGCCCGAAGCTGACCAGAGTAATACTAAAAGAGCTGAATAAAGAGTATCTACTGTTGTCCAGGAACAACATCTAGAAGGAGAGTGTTTTACATGCTACTAGCCATTGACATAGGTAATACCACAATAACATTCGCCTTATTCAAAAAAGAAAGACTGGTCAGACAATGGTGGATGCCGACCAACCAAATTTCGGTTAATCTACTTAGAAAAGGCATATTAAAATCAGAGCGGCTGTCAGCAATAATCATATCATCGGTAGCGCCAAAGACATTAACCGAATTAAAAAAGAAACTAATTCATTATTTGGGAATAAAACCCTTAATCGTGGGGCGGGATATCACCATTAAGGTATTAAATTTATACCATAACCCCGAACAAGTTGGTTCTGACCGTTTAGTCAATGCTCTGGCGGGTTATCAACTCTATGGAGGCCCTTTAATTATCGTTGATTTCGGCACCGCCATCACCTTCGACATTATCTCCCGGAAAGGCGCCTATCTGGGAGGAATTATAGCTCCCGGAGTCAAAATCTCGTTGGATGCCTTATCGGAAAGAGCCGCTTTGCTGCCTCGAATTAATCTATCCCGGCCTAAATCCCTGGTGGGAAAAGAAACCACTCAGAGCATGACCTCCGGGATTGTTTATGGATTTAGCGCCTTATGTGACGGGATGATCTCCCGTTTGAAGAAAAAGTATGGCAGCCATATCAAGGTGATAGCTACCGGCGGTCAGGCAAAAAATATCGTTCCTTATTGTAAGAATATAACCAGGACCCGGCTGGATCTTACACTGCAAGGCCTAAGGTTGATTTACCAGAGCTATCTCCGGAATAAAAATTCGTAATAATATGACAATGAGAGAGAACAAATGCGAAAAAGACAGAAAAAAGAAGCTATTGTTCATTTTAGGCTATATTTGACCCTTGATTTCTTTGGTCCAATGATATATTGTTAGCACTTTCAGGTTAAGAGTGCTAATGCTCCATAAACAAGGAAAGAGGAGGAAAAGATGGCAAAGCAGTTGTTGTTTAATGAAGAAGCGCGGCGCGCTATCCAGGAAGGAATAGCCAAATTAGCTCAGGCGGTTAAAATTACCCTTGGGCCTAGAGGCAGAAACGTAGTTCTGGATAAAAAGTTCGGCGCTCCGACGATTACCAAAGATGGTGTAACAGTAGCCAAAGAAATCGAGCTTGAGGACCCTTACGAAAATATGGGCGCCCAGCTGGTTAAAGAAGTTGCTTCCAAAACAAGCGATGTGGCCGGCGACGGAACCACTACCGCCACGATACTGGCTCAGGCAATTTTTAAAGAAGGATCGAAGAACGTAACTGCCGGCGCAAATCCTATGGCAGTAAAAAGAGGCATAGAAAAGGCGGTCAATAGGGTTGTCGACTATCTGGAAAAGATAAGCAAGCCGATAAAAGACAAAAAAGAAATTACCCAGGTGGCCACCATCGCCGCAAATAATGATATAGAGATTGGTAAATTTATCGCTGATGCGATGGAAAAGGTCGGCAAGGATGGCGTCATCACAGTTGAGGAAGCGAAGTCAATGACCACTCATCTGGATATAGTCGAAGGCATGCAATTTGACCAGGGATATCTTTCTCCCTATTTTGTTACCGACGTAGAGCGGTTGAAGGTCGTTTTAGAAAATCCCTATATTCTAATCCACGAGAAAAAGATTTCAGCGATGAAAGATATGGTACCGCTGCTGGAAAATATTGCCAAGTCCGGCAGGCCGCTTTTAATCATCGCCGAAGACCTTGAGGGAGAAGCGCTGGCTACTCTGGTAGTCAACAAGTTGAGGGGAACTCTCAGTTGCGCAGCGGTAAAGGCCCCGGGATACGGAGACAGGCGCAAGGCAATGCTGGAGGATATAGCCGTCCTTACCGGCGGAAGCGCCATTTCGGAAGATCTGGGGGTAAAGCTGGAGAGCGTAACCCTTAAAGAGCTCGGTCGCGCCAAGAGGGTAACCATAGACAAGGAAAATACCATAATCATAGAAGGTGCCGGCAAAACCGCCGACATCAACAGCCGTATCGGCCAGATTAAAAAACAAATCGAACAGAACGACTCTGACTACGACCGCGAAAAACTTCAAGAACGTCTGGCGAAGTTGTCCGGCGGGGTTGCGCTAATTAATGTCGGCGCTGCTACTGAAATAGAAATGAAGGAGAAAAAGGCAAGAGTAGAGGACGCCCTCCATGCCACCCGGGCCGCAGTTGAAGAAGGAATAATCCCCGGTGGCGGGGTATGCTATCTGCGGTCTATACCAATCCTTGAAGAACTGAAACTTAAAGGAGATGAGGCCATAGGTGTCAATGTCGTCAAGAGAGCGCTGGAAGAACCAATAAGACAAATAGCTGACAATGCCGGTCTTGAAGGTTCAGTGGTCGTTCAAAAAGTCAAGAACAGTAAGCAGCTTAATTATGGTTATGACGCCCTGAAAGAGGAATATGGCGATATGATAGAATCAGGTGTCACTGACCCCAAAAAGGTAGCCAGAGCTGCCCTGCAGAACGCAGCCAGCGTGGCTGCCTTGTTGATAACTACCCAGGCATTGATAGTAGACAAACCGGAAAAGGAAAAAGCGCCGGGGATGATGCCTCCGGGCGGTGGAATGCCTCCGATGGGTGGCGGTGGAATGTATTAAAAATAGACTCTAAAAAGGAGGAAGTTGAATTATGAACTTAAAGCCATTGGGGGATAGACTAATAGTTAAGGCCTTAAAGTCGGAAGATAAGACAAAGGGCGGCATAGTATTGCCCGACAGCGCCAAGGAAAAATCCCAGCAAGCTAAAGTTATAGCGGTGGGAAGCGGTAAGGTAATTGGCGATAAGATCGTGCCTTTGGAAGTCAAAAAAGGCAACAAAATACTTTTTGGAAAATATTCCGGTGACGAGGTAAAAATAGGCCTGGAAGAATACCTGATTATCAAAGAAAGCGATGTGCTGGCGATTATAGAATAGCGCTAAGCTAATCCGTGTTTTAAGTTAAGGCGAAAAAAGAGAGCTCAAGTAGGGCACGCTTAAGTGTGCCCTACTTTTTTGTCTTTATAGAGGGCTTTTCCATGCTCTTGACAAAATTACCTAAATAAGATATAGTGTCAAAAGAAGGAGAATAACGAACCGGATGTATAAAACAGCTGATATCCGCAATCTAATCCTGCTTTCACATTTTCAGGCGGGAAAAACTTCTCTGACAGAAGCACTCCTTTTCAACGCCGGAGCTATTCCCCGATTAGGCAAAGTTACTGCCGGAACAACCACAACTGATTATAATTCGGACGAAATCGAAAAAAAAATAAGTATAGATGTGGGTTTTGGTTGCGCTGATTACAAAGGCAAGAGGATACATCTCATTGACCCACCCGGATATACGGACTTTGTCGGCGATTTAATAAGCACTATCCAGTCAGCAGACTCAGCAGTAATAGTTGTAGATGCGGTTAATGGGATTGAAACCGGGACCGAAAAGATGTGGAAACTGACTGACGAATTGAGTCTGCCGAGAATGGTTTTTATTAACAAATTAGATAAAGAAAATGCGGATTTTGATAAAATACAAGAGTCGATAATTAAAGAGTTTGGCAAGAAATGTGTTCTTTTCACCTACCCCCTGGGGAAGGGTGAATCCTTCAAGGGAGTTGTAAATCTAATAACCGGTAAAAATCTGGATTCCCTGAGCGATGAAGACAAGGCCAGGGCCTCCAAATTAAAGGAAGCGCTGATTGAGTCTGTGGCAGAATCAGATGATATTCTTCTGGAAAAATACCTGGAAGGAAATCAATTGAGCGAGGAAGAGATTACCTCAGCCCTGCGCAGCGCGGTGTTGAATAAAACAATGGTGCCGGTCTTTGCCGGTTCATCCTTAAAAAATATAGGAATCAAGGAATTGCTGGAAGTCGTCTGTGAATATCTGCCCGGGGCTTCAGAAAGTTCTCACAGAAAAGGCAAGAATCCGAACAGCGGAGAGACGATAGAAATTGAGCCCGAAGAAAACAAACCTCTTTGCGGACAGGTAATCAAAACAGTCTCCGACCCTTATGTGGGCCAATTAACCGTCTTTAAGGTCTTCTCCGGCAAGCTTGAATCAAACACAGGATTTTATAACTCTTCGACCGGGACCAAAGAAAGAATCGGCCAGCTTTATCAGTTGCAGGGAAAAGAACAAAGGTCGAAACAAATTGCGACCTGCGGCGACATAGCGGCAGTATCCAAACTCAAAAATACACGAACAGGGGATACGCTCTGTGATGAAAAGTCAAAAATTATTTTTGACCCTTTCCGGTTTCCGGAAGCAGCTATCTCCCGGGCAATAAAACCCAGGTCGCGGGGAGACGAAGGCAAAATCTCCAGCGCCCTCCATAAATTAACCAAGGAAGACCCTACTTTCTGCATCTCAGGAGACACACAGACAAAAGAGCAGATTGTTTCGGGTTTAGGAAATTTACACATCAGGGTAATGATGTCCCGGCTCAAAAATAGATTCAAGGTAGAGGTAGATTTAGGCACGCCGAAAGTAGCCTACAGAGAGACGATACTCACCAGCAGCGATTCCAAATATCGTCACAAAAAACAAACCGGCGGAGCGGGTCAATTTGCCGAAGTCTGGATGCGTATCGAGCCATTGGAACGGGGAAAGGGATTTGAATTTGTCAATGAAGTAGTTGGAGGAGCAATTCCGGCACCGTTTGTAGCTAGTTGCGAAAAGGGAATAATGGCCTCTATGGAGCAAGGAGTGCTGGCCGGATATCCGATAGTGGATGTCCGGGCAGTTGTCTATGACGGAAAGACCCATCCGGTAGATTCCAAGGATATCGCCTTTCAAATAGCTGCCCGGGAGGCATTCAAGGAATGCTTTGGAAAGGCCAAACCGATTATTTTAGAACCAATTATGGACGTTGAGATATCCGTTCCTTCCGAACATATGGGCGACATTACCGGCAATCTGAATAGCCGGCGGGGAAAAATCATGGGGATGGAGACTTCCAGCAGTATTACCCAAGCGGTCAAGGCCCAGGTTCCGCTCGCCGAGATGTTCAAGTATGTCAGCGAACTTAAATCAATGACTCAGGGCAAGGGTTCTTACAATATGAGGTTTTCTCATTATGAACATGTGCCGGCAAAAATTCAGGAAAATATAATCGCCAAGTCCAGGCAGGAAAAGCAAGAACAAGAACAAGAAAAGGAAAAGTAGAAAAAATAATATGTCAGGACATTCAAAGTGGGCAGGCATAAAACATAAAAAAGCAATACTTGATGCCAAGCGGGGAAAATTATTCTCCAAATTAATCAAAGAAATTACGGTAGCGGCCCGGCAGGGAGGCGGAGATGCCGACTCTAACCCCCGGCTAAGACTGGCGGTCAACACAGCCAAGGCTGCCAATATGCCCGGTGACAACATAGAACGGGCTATCAAAAAAGGTACCGGAGAATTACCCGGTATTTCTTATGAAGAAATTAATTACGAAGGATACGGGCCGGGTGGAGTGGCAATTCTGCTGGAGTGCCTTACCGACAATAGAAACAGGACTACCGCTGAGATTAGAAGTATCTTTTCAAGCAAAGGAGGCAACCTGGCCGGGGCAGGTTCGGTTATCTGGATTTTTCAGAAAAAGGGCTTAATAATTATTGACAAACAGGCCGTGGAAGAAGACCGGCTTATGTCAATAGCATTAGAAGCCGGCGCGGAAGATTTACGGACCGAAGGAGACATTTATGAAGTTATTACCAAACCATCCAATCTGGAAAACATAAAAAAGACCATTTCGGAAAACGGGATTAAATATTCTGTCGCTGAATTGACCATGGACCCCAAGAACACAGTTAAGTTAACCGGAACTCCGGCAAGGCAGATTTTGGCGCTGGTTGAAGCGCTGGAAGACAATGATGATGTCCAGCACGTCTATGCCAATTTTGATGTCCCGGAAGAGATAATCGAAGAGGCTGAAGGAGGATAAAATATGAATAAAGAAATAATAATCGCCAAGATAAAAAGACAGCAGGCCGAAATACTGGAAATGATTGCCCAGTTAAAAGAAGACCGGCGAAACACTAAAATAATCGAGACATTGAAGAAACGGTGTAAAGAAACAAAACACCTGATAGAAACTCTTCAGGAAAAAAGCTTTTTCCCGAAGGGGGTAGAAGAGCTTGACATTGAGCCGGAATTGAAAAAGATTGAAAGGAAAGTGGACAAGGTCAAACTTGGCGTTAAAAAAATGAAAAGACTGGACAAGAAAAAAAAAGAAATAGAACAGGAGATGGACAAATAAAAATCTTAGGAATAGACCCGGGGACCTATCGTACGGGTTTCGGCTCTATCGAAGTAAGTAAGTCGGTTCTGAAACCCATCGGTTACGGCGTAATAAGTGTTTCGAGAAGCTTAGCTTTTTCAAGACGCCTGAAGCAGATCTTTGAGGAAATCTGTAAAGTAATCGAGAAACATTCCCCGAAGATTATCGCCTTAGAGGACATATTCTTTGGGAAAAATTTCTCCTCAGCGGTGAAGATAGGAGAAGTCCGGGGAATAGCGATTCTGGCGGCAACAAACTATAATATAGACGTATTTGAATATTCTCCGGCAACTGTAAAAAAGTCCATAACCGGATACGGCAATGCGGACAAATTCCAAATTCAGAAGATGGTAGTTAACCTCTTAAACCTCAAAGAACTGCCGGCTAAAGATGCGGCAGATGCCCTGGCTGTAGCCATCTGCCACAGCCATACGTTAAACGTTGACAATATTTTATGATAGCCTACTTAAACGGAAAATTGGTCGATAAGGCACCTACCGAGGCAACTATCGACGTGGGAGGAGTGGGTTATAGAGTCAGTATTCCTTTATCTACTTTTGATAAACTGAGTGAAAAGGGAAGTCCGGTCAAGATTCTTACCTATCTTCATGTCCGGGAAGACATCCAACAGTTATACGGATTTGCGACTGCCGAAGAAAAGAGTCTATTTAAACTGCTTATATCCGTATCGGGTATCGGGCCTAAACTGAGCCTGACAATTTTGTCCGGCGCTTCAATCACCGAGATAAAATCAGCTATCTTGAGCAAAAATGTCGGGATTTTGACAACTATTTCCGGTGTCGGCAAGAAGGTTGCCGGAAGAATAATAGTGGAGTTGCGGGAAAAAATAGAGACCGCGCCTCTGCTCGGAATCGAACTTGCCGGCGAATTAAAAGATGATTCGCTAATAAATAACGCCGTGCTTGCCTTGGTTTCTCTTGGTTATAAACAATCGGCTGCCCGGCAAGCGATTAGAAAGACGGTCGGGCGGTTAAAAGGGGAAATAACCCTGGAAGCGCTCACCAGAGAAGCATTGCGGGTTGTTTGATAAAAAATATGACTGAGAAAGAAACCGATTCATCAAAAGACGAAAAGATCGTTAGCCGAAACCTGACTGAGGATGATGCCAGGTATGAACAAACCCTGCGGCCGGACAGGTTTGAAGAGTTTATTGGCCAGGGCAAAATCAAGAGCAATTTAAATATTTTTATTCAGGCCGCCAGGAAACGAAAAGAATCATTGGAGCACGTGCTCTTTTTCGGACCGCCGGGTCTGGGCAAAACAACCCTTTCCTATATCCTGGCCAAAGAAATGGGGGCTGATATCAAGACCTCTTCCGGCCCGGTCCTGGATCGTCCCGCCGACTTGGCTGGATTATTAACTAACCTGAAAGAGGGAGATGTCCTGTTCATTGATGAAATTCACCGGTTAAGCCATCAGGTCGAGGAATATCTTTATCCGGCAATGGAGGACTATTGCCTGAATATTATTATTGATAAAGGGCCTCATGCCCGTTCGGTAAAATTGAATCTACCGCGTTTTACTCTAATCGGAGCCACTACCCGCAGCGGCCTTTTAACGTCTCCTTTGAGGGCCCGCTTTGGAGTTGTTAGCCGGCTGGGGTATTATTCCGCACAGGATATCCGTAAGATTATATTAAGAACCAGCCGGATTTTAAATATTGAAATAGATGAACAGGGTTCCTTTGAAATTGCCCGGCGTTCCCGGGGAACACCCCGGATAGCTAATCGCCTGCTGAAGAGAATTCGCGATTTTGCCCAGGTTAAGGCCGACAATAAGATTACTAAAGAGGTGGCCATCCAGGCCTTAAATATGCTGGAAATAGACAACGCCGGCCTGGATGAAATGGACAGAAGAATAATCGAAAGCATTATCCGGCAATTTAACGGCGGCCCGGTAGGGCTTAATAATCTAGCGGTATCTACCGGAGAAGGGGCTGACACCATAGAAGAAATATATGAACCGTACCTTATCCAGCTGGGACTTTTAAAAAGAACACCCAGCGGCCGCGTAGCTACAAAACTCGCCTACAAGCATTTTAACCTGCCTCATAATGATGCCTCCCAGCATAAGCTACGGTAAAACATCAATGGAACCTAATTTAATCGGAAAATTTTTAATAATCTTTGGCCTGGTTGCGATAACCAATAGTTCTCCTGTTTACGCGATGGGCTCTCTGCCTCCTCATCAGCCAAGACATATCCGGGTCGCGGTAATCCGCGATGCGCAGTCTTTAGTGCTAACCCTGCGCGCTCCCTTTCAGATAAAGACCCTGCATACAGATGAAGTGTTATTGGAAGGGAAGAGATTAAAAAAAGCCGAAGTGAGGCCGGTTACCAATGGCCTAAAAATTGATAAAACGACCTTTAAAATTTACGGCGTAAAGATCGAAACCGAAAAACAAGCAAGAATCTATTTAAATAATCGAAGATTCCGGGGCAATATAGAAATTATCAAGAATTCCGACCAGAAACTCCTGGTGGTAAATGAGGTTGACATTGAAAATTACCTTTATGGGGTATTAAGGACTGAAATGCCTTATTATTGGCCTTTAGAGGCCTTAAAGGCCCAGGCAGTCTGCGCCAGGACATTTGCCCTTTATCAGAATTCAATCAATACCAATAAGGATTACGACCTGACTAATGACGTTTATTCTCAGGTTTACGGAGGAAAATCCAGCGAGAAATTTTGGAGCAACCGGGCTGTCAACAAAACGATCGGAGAGGTCCTGACCTATCAGGATAAACTTTTCCCGGCCTATTTTCATTCTACTTCCGGAAGCCATACTGAAAATGTCACCCAGGTGTGGGGAGGTAGCAGCATAGCGCCTCTAAAAGGAGTGAAAGATCCTTTCTGTGAACGTTCGCCGCATTACCGTTGGAAATATACGATAAAACTAACCGAAATTCAAGCCAAATTATCTGCCGGCGGCTATAACCCGGGAAAGATTTCCGGCATAATTACCGGCAAAAGAAATGCCTCAGGCCGTGTCCGGGAAGTCAAAATTAAAGGTAGGAAAGGCACGGTTACAATCCCGGCAAATAAATTCCGGCATCTGGTTGGTATAAATCTGATAAGAAGCACCAACTTTAGGGTTGAGATAATTCCGTCCTATGCGAAATTTTCCGGCCTCGGCTGGGGGCACGGCGTAGGCCTATGCCAGTGGGGAGCTTATGTTATGGCCCGCCGGGGTTACAAGTATAAACAGATTTTAGAATACTATTATCCCGGGGCAAAAATCGAAAACATATATTCTGAGCTGGATTAATATGAAACTATCGGACTTTGATTTTAATTTACCCAAAGAACTAATCGCCCAGTATCCCCTGGAAAAGCGCAATGATTCCCGTTTATTAGTTATCAGAAAAGATAAAAAAGAGATATTACATTCTTACTTCAGGAATCTTGCTGACCACTTGAGCCCCGATGACTTACTTATTTTGAATAATACCCGCGTAATTCCCGCCCGGTTGGTTGGAGAAAAGCAGACAACCGGAGGAAAAGTAGAAGTCCTTTTAACCGAGAAAATGAACGATAATTGCTGGCAGAGTCTGATTAAGCCGAATTCCCGGGTAAAGGCAGGAACCGAGATTAGTTTCAATGAAAGGGTAAAAGCGATTGTCCTGGATTCGGGCAGCAATGGACGGAGATTAATCAAATTCAATTCGTCTAACGGTAATCTGAAAAAAGAATTGCAAAAAATAGGAACGGTGCCTTTGCCTCCTTATATAAAAAGAAATCCGGAATACATTGATAAATACCGATATCAGACAGTATACGCCTCAAAGGACGGTGCGATTGCCGCACCCACTGCCGGCTTACATTTCAACAAAGAAACTTTTCTGGATTTAAACAAAAGGGGCATAAAAACGGCCTCTATCACTTTGCATGTGAATTACGCTACCTTCCGGCCTGTCCGGAAACAAGATTTATCAAGGCACCGGATGGGACGGGAGTATTTTGAAATTCCCCCGGCGGCCGTTCAGGCAATAGATAAAGTCAAAAAAACAGGAAGCCGCATTATCGCCGTCGGAACGACTTCCTGCCGTGCGCTGGAAACAATCGGCGACAATCTTAAATCCGTAAAAAGACATACCAACCTGTTTATTTACCATCCCTATAAGTTTAAAGTTATTAACGCCTTACTGACTAATTTTCATCTTCCCCGGACGACATTACTGATGCTGGTAGGCGCCTTTTGCGGACACCGATTGCTGATGAAGGCCTACCGGGAAGCCATAGACAGAAAGTACCGCTTTTTTAGTTACGGCGACGCGATGTTGATAATATAAAAACCACAGATTCTCGAAGAAGAAATTTAAGTGCGATAATGAGTTTTAAAATAATTTCAAAAGACACAAATACCGGTGCCCGCGTGGGCAGTTTAGCGACCGCCCACGGAATAGTCGATACGCCTGCCTTTATGCCAGTAGGGACGCAGGCCACAGTAAAGACGTTAACTCCCAGAACGTTAAAAAAAGAGATAGATGCCGGGATAATCTTATCTAACGCCTATCATCTTTTTATCAGGCCGGGGATAGCAATAATAAAAAAGGTGGGGGGCCTGCATAAATTTATGTCCTGGGACGGACCGATATTGACCGACAGCGGAGGTTATCAGATTTTCAGTTTGGCCGGTTTTCAGAAATTAGGAGAAGAAGGCATAGCGTTTTCTTCCCATTTTGACGGCCGGAAATTATTTCTCAGTCCCGAGGATGTTATAAGAATACAATTCGACCTAGGCAGTGACATAATGATGGTTCTGGACGAGTGTTTACCTTATCCCAGCGAACGCGGCAACGTAGCCAGGAGCATAGAATTAACCGCCCGATGGGCGCATCGCTCAAAGCAGAAGTTCAATTCACTAAAAGACGATACGCCCCAGTTGTTATTTGGCATAGTTCAGGGCAGTATGTATCCGGACCTGAGAAGGCAATCGGCCGAAAAGACAATTGAAATAGGATTTGACGGTTACGCAATCGGGGGACTAAGCGTAGGAGAAGAAGGCGCGTTAAGAAACGATATACTTGGTTCAATCAGGGACATTTTGCCTGAAAGTATGGTCAGGTATCTTATGGGGGTTGGAGACCTCCCCGGCATACTCGATGCCGTCTCTCTGGGAATAGATTTATTTGACTGCACACTCCCCACAAGACTGGGAAGAAACGGCACGGCATTTAGTTCGCGGGGAAGGCTGGTAGTCAGAAACGCGCAATTCAAGAATGATACAGGGCCGGTTGATGAAGATTGCCGTTGTTATACCTGTTCGAATTTCAGCCGGGCTTACCTGAGGCATCTTTTCAATACTGAAGAAATCCTCGGCCCGGCGTTATTATCTTTACATAATGTGTATTTTTATGTAAAATTCATGAAAGAGATAAGAGAGGCAGTAAGAAAAAAAAGTTTCGAGAAGTTCAAAAGAGAATTTAAAGCCGACTATAACCAAAGGAGGAAAAACTAATGCCGACCCCGACGCCTAGTCCAATTTTATCTTTTGTTCCGATTATTCTAATTTTTGTCATCTTCTATTTTCTCCTGATTCGTCCCCAGCAGAAAAAACAAAAAGAACACGCCGAGATGGTCTCAAAATTAAAAAAAGGGGACCAGGTAATAACCAACGGCGGTATCTACGGAATAATCAGCTCAGTCAAGGACAGAACGGTATTGCTAAAGATTGACGAGAACGTGAAAATGGAAATACAGAAGAATTCGATAGCTTATATTACGAAAAATAAAAGCACTGACTGATTGAGGCGAATATTAGGAGCGAGGAAATATGACCAAAAATCTGAAATGGAAAGCTATTCTGATAGTTGCAGTTATCGCCCTGGCTATTCATCTGGCTTATCCGCCGGGTGAAAAAATCAATTTAGGCCTGGATTTGCAGGGAGGAATGCATCTGGTCCTGGAGGTAGACACTTCAGACCTGTCTGATGCAGCTAAAAAAGATGCTGTAGGCAGGGCCTTAGAAATCATCAGGAACAGGGTAGACGAGTTTGGCGTCCGCGAACCATCCATTCAGAGACAGGGAAAATACCAGATTATTGTCCAGCTGCCGGGTATAAGCGAACGTGAACGGGCAATCAATTTAATAGGAAAAACCGCTTTATTGGAATTTAAGCTGGTCTCCGACGACCCCCAAAAGCTAACCGAGGCCTTAGCCGGCAATATCCCCGTCGGTTATGAGCTGAAGTATCTGGATGAAAAACCTCTGTTGGTAGAAGAAGAATCCTCGCTCACCGGAGACAGCCTGGTAGATGCCGAACTCAAATTTGACCAATCAGGTTTTAATGAACCAATGGTTGGTTTCCAGCTAAACAGAACGGGCGGGAGAAAATTTGCCCGGCTTACCGAAGAAAATATCGGACGGCGGCTGGGTATTGTGCTCGATGGGGTAGTTCAATCCGCGCCGGTAATAAAAGAAAAAATACCCTCAGCCCAGGGAGTAATCAGCGGCAGGTTTACCCACGACGAAGCCTCTGACCTGGCAATAACTCTCAGGGCCGGAGCATTACCTGCGCCGATAAAGATTGTGGAAGAAAGAACGGTAGGGCCCAGCCTGGGCAGGGACTCGATTGAAAAAGGCATAAAGGCGATACTCTACGGCGGAATAGCCGTAATCCTGTTTATGGGTATTTATTATCTCCTGGCGGGGTTAATAGCGAACTTCGCGCTTTGCCTCAATCTGCTCATTATCCTCGGTGCTTTGTCGTATTTTCAGGCTGCTTTGACCCTGCCGGGCATTGCCGGTATTGTTCTGACCATTGGTATGTCTGTTGACGCTAATGTATTAATCTTTGAACGCATCAGGGAAGAAATGGATTTGGGTAAAACCCTGCGTTTTGCCATAGCCAATGGTTTTAAACGGGCATTTCGCACGATATTAGATGCGAACCTGACCACATTAATAACCGCCCTTATCCTTTTCCGGTTCGGCACCGGCCCTTTACGCGGTTTTGCGATTACGCTGTCTATCGGCATACTGGCCAGTATGTTCACCGCTTTATTTGTCAGCCGGGCAATCTTTGATTTTTTTACTTTAAACAAGAAATTCGCCCATCTAAAAATGCTGCGTTTAATCGGCAAGACCAATATTAACTTCATTGGCAGAAGAAAAATAGCCTACTTCATTTCCCTGATAGTTATTGCCTGCGGACTCGTCGCTTTTGCCTATAGAGGAGAGAAAAACTTCAGTATTGACTTTCAAGGCGGAACTCTACAGCAATTTCGTTTTCAGAAGGCGGTATCTGTCGATGAAATTCGCGGTGCCTTGAAAGAAATAGGTCTGGCTGATTCGCAAATCCAGAGATTTGGAAATAATAAAGAGGTTCTGGTCCGAACGGGCGAACAGGACGGGGAAAATGTAAGCCGGAAGTTCAAGGAGGTATTTAGGGATAATCCGTTTGAATTATTAAGGATAGAGAAGGTCGGCCCATCCATCGGCAGTCAGCTGAGAAATAAGGCTATCGGCGCTCTTTTTCTGGCCCTTTTAGGAATCTGTATCTATATCACTGTCCGGTTTAAATTCAACTTCGCTGTTTCGGCAATAATTGCCCTTTTCCACGATGTCTTAATTACCATCGGCGCATTTGCTCTGATGGGAAAGGAAATTTCACTGCCGATAATCGCCGCCTTATTGACTATTGTCGGTTATTCGCTGAACGATACCATTGTAGTCTTTGACAGGATAAGGGAAGACCTGAGACTGATGAGGAAAGTGAACTATGAAACAATTATTAATACCAGCATTAATCAAACTCTTTCCCGAACTTTGCTTACTTCTTTGACTACATTTATGGTGGTTCTTTCTCTGTATATCTTCGGTGGAAAAGTTATAAACAACTTTGCCTTTGCGCTGATGGTGGGGATAATAGTCGGAACATATTCCTCCATTTTCGTCGCCAGCCCGCTGTTGTTACTGTGGACAAAGAAACAATAAACAATATGCAGAAAATCTGGAGAATAAAAGAACCCGATTTAGAATTACAGAAAAAACTGGCCTCCGAGCTGAAAATTTCTCCAATTATCAGCCAGGTTTTAATAAACCGGGGTTTGCGCTCTCCGGAGGAAATCCACCGCTTCCTGAACAGCAGCCTGGCTGATTTACATAACCCTTTTCTATTAAAGGACATAAAAATTGCAGTCCGCCGAATTAAAAGTGCCATCTCCCGCCAGGAAAAGATTATGGTTTATGGCGACTACGACGTGGACGGGATTACCAGCGTAGCAGTCATGCTTAAGGCGCTTACCAAATTGGGCGCCGCCCAACCGCTTTACCACATACCCAACAAGCTGAAAGAAGGTTACGGCCTGAACAAACCGGCTATTAAGGCGGCGCATCAGAAAAACGTCTCGCTGTTGATTACCGTAGACTGTGGTATCACCAGTATTGAGGAAATAAAATACGCCGCCGGTTTGGGGATTGATACCATAGTTACAGACCACCATCAGCCAATTGATAACTTGATGCCCAAGGCAATAGCAATCATTAATCCCAAGAAGAAAGATTGCTCTTATCCTTATAAGCATCTTGCCGGAGTAGGCCTGGTGTTTAAACTAATTCAGGCATTAACTGAACAAAAACAGGACCTTTCCTACTTAGGCCTGATTACGCTTGGCACGATAGCTGATGTTGCCCCGCTGACCGGCGAAAATAGAATCATCGTTAAAAACGGCCTATCCCGGCTTACCAATAGCACTTTACCCGGCATAAGAGCCCTGATTGGGATAAGCGGCCTGGCTGGCAGGGAGATAACCGCCCGGGATGTCGGTTATGCTTTAGGCCCCCGTCTTAATGCCGCCGGCCGGCTTGGTTCGGCAGAATCCTCG
>SDBT01004747.1_pt1 | contig 22982 bp, 21 predicted proteins | sample 2277101 | NCBI WGS metagenome assembly SDBT01 (sample SAMN10404973, study PRJNA504765) | marine sediment metagenome | isolation source: marine sediment core GS10_PC15, 103 cmbsf | place: Arctic Ocean: Southern Knipovich Ridge | collected 2010 | reverse complement strand
GCATGAGTGTGGGTGTGCAGGTGTGAATTTCGCCCTGCAAATTTAGAAAAAAATAGCTTTTAGCATAGTATGTACTTCTGCTTAAGTTTTTTACTTTTGTACTTCTTTCATTGAAGCATAGCAATTTATGGATTATAATTTCACAGATATAGAGGAGCGTTGGCAGGCGTACTGGGAGGAGAACAAGACCTTCAAGGTGGAGATAGATCATTCCAAACCCAAGTATTATATCCTGGACATGTATCCTTACCCCTCCGGGAGCGGTCTGCATGTGGGTCATCCTGAAGGGTATACGGCTACAGATATCGTAGCCCGGTACAAACGGATGAAGGGATTCAATGTGCTTCATCCCATGGGCTGGGATGCGTTCGGACTGCCGGCAGAGCAGTATGCCATGGAGACTGGGACCCATCCGGCCATCACCACCAATAAGAATTGTGATACTTTCCGGAGGCAGATTAAATCTTTGGGTCTTGCGTACGACTGGGACAGGGAGATCAACACTACAGACCCAAAATACTTCAAATGGACCCAATGGATCTTTATCCGCCTGTACAATACCTGGTTCGATAAGGAACAGCAAAAGGGAAGACCCATCGACGAGTTAACTATTCCGGAATATATACAACAAGAGGGAGAAACTGCTGTCAGGGATTACATAAGCAGCATGCGCCTTGCTTATTACGATAATGCACAGGTATGGTATTGTGAGCATGACAAGATCGTTTGTTCCAATGAGGAGGTGCTGGCGGACGGAACCCATGAAAAATGCGGGAACCCGGTAGTCAAGAGAAACCTCAAACAATGGATGCTCAGAATCCCGCATTATGCCGAGAGGTTGCTCGCTGGATTAGAGACAGTTGAATGGCCGGAAGGCATTAAGGATATGCAGAAGAACTGGATAGGGAAATCAACCGGTGCAGAAGTGGATTTCCAGGTAGACGGGCATGACAAGATTATCCGGGTATTCACCACCCGGCCGGATACACTTTTCGGAGCAACTTATATGGTACTGGCACCGGAACATGAGCTGGTCAACCAGATCACTACTGAGGATAAAAAAGAAGATGTAGCCAGCTACAAGAGGAAGGCTGCGTTGAAATCAGACCTGGACCGCACCGATCTGGCCAAAGAGAAGACGGGGGAATTTACCGGCAGCTATGCCATCAACCCCGTGAATGGTGAAAAGATCCCTATATGGGTGGCAGATTATGTTTTGATGGGTTACGGAACCGGAGCCATCATGGCTGTACCATCCAATGATATGAGGGATTTTGAATTTGCCACTGAATTCAACATACCCATCAAACCAATCCTGGATCCTGATGAGGCAGATGAAGAAACCCGGGCACGAGTGGTGAAGGGTGAAGAATGCTGGGAAGAGGATGGTGTTTTTATCAATTCCTCGAGTTCTTTCGGTGGATTGGATATCAATGGACTGAAAAAGCAGGATGGGATTAGTAAAACCGTAGCCTGGCTGGAGGAGAAGGGGCTCGGGACGGAAATGATTAATTATAAGATGAGGGACTGGCTCTTCAGCCGGCAGCGTTATTGGGGTGAACCTTTTCCGGTGATTCACTGGGAAGACGGGGAGATCGAGGTGATGGATGACCATGCCTTGCCACTTGAACTGCCAAAGCTGGCTAATTACACACCTGGTGATAATGGGGAATCCCCTCTTGCCAATGCAGGAGACTGGCTCTCTGTAACCGATGCAAAGGGCCGAAAGGGGCGCCGCGAAACCAATACCATGCCACAATGGGCCGGGTCATGTTGGTATTACCTTCGGTTCACGGATGCACGTAATGACGATGAGCCATTCTCCAAGGAAGCTGAACAGTACTGGATGCCAGTAGACCAGTACATAGGTGGTGCCGAACATGCCGTCCTGCATCTACTCTACAGCAGGTTCTGGCATAAAGTGTTATATGACCTTGGGATCGTCTCCACCGATGAGCCCTTTACCCGTCTGTTTAACCAGGGGATGATACTGGCATTTGCCTATGAATCAGCGACCGGTGCCAAGGTCGCAAGCGATCTTGTGAAGGAGAAGGATGGAAAGTATTTCCATTCCCAGACCGGGGAAGAATTGAAACAGATCGTGGCCAAGATGTCTAAGTCCCTTAAAAACGTAATCAATCCGGATGACGTGGTGAAAAATTACGGGGCAGACAGCCTGCGGCTGTATGAAATGTTCATGGGACCTCTGGAGGCCACCAAACCATGGACAGAGCTGGGAGTTAAAGGAGTTTTTGGATTCCTTGGCAGGGCATACAGGTTTTTTACTGAGCTGAAAAATATCCACCAGGATGAGGAAGATCCAGGAATCACCAAATCCCTACATCAGACGATAAAAAAAGCACAGCAGGATATTGAAGGATTGCATTTCAATACAGCCATATCCCAGATGATGATCTTTACCAATAATTGCATCAAAAAGGGCAAGGTGAATAAACAATCAGCAACTACCTTTGCAAGGGTGCTTGCGCCTTTTGCACCTCATCTGGCTGAAGAAATATGGAGCATACATGGTGAGCCTCCGACCATTGCCAATCAGCCGTTTCCTGAATACAATGAAGAATACCTGAAAGAAGATGTATTTGAATACCCGGTTTCTTTTAATGGAAAGCTGAGATTTAAGCTGGAATTGCCCCTTTCCATGCCGGAAGATGAGATCAGGCAGCAGGTACTTGACCATGAATCTGCCGCCAAATGGCTGAATGGAGGAGAACCTAAAAAGATCATTGTCGTAAAAGGAAGGATCATAAATATTGTGATCTGAAATTGAGATAGAAACGTGCGTAAGATTATCAGTATACTATTGCTCCTTATATTGGCCGGTGCCATTACTGTCACAGTCATTTTCATCACCAAACCTGCAGAACTTGGAGAAGGGATCCTGATCCAGGAATCACCTGACAGTCTTAAAAAAGAGAAGGTTATTATTAGAGAGTATGGCCTGCCGGTTGACTCTTTTTACACCATTTCCGGCACAGTGAAAAGGGACCAGACACTGTCAATCATATTGAATGAGTTCGGTGTTGATGGCAGAACCATACACAACCTGGCAACGGCTTCAAAGGATGTATTCGACCTCAGAAAAATACGGCGCGGTAAGCCATACAAGTTATTTTGTTCAACGGACAGTTTACATACCGTTCAATATTTCGTATATGAGCATACACCTGTGGATTATGTTTTATTCAGCCTGCTTGACAGTATGCAAGTCATGCGTCATGAAAAAGAGATTATTGTCAACACAAAACAAACTTCGGGTGTAATAGAATCTTCCCTTTGGAATACAATGCTGGATAATGACCTGGACCCCATGCTGGCATTTGAACTCTCTGAGATCTATGCATGGACCATTGATTTTTTTGGGTTGCAACCCGGGGACAGGTTCAGTATTGATTTTGATGAGCATTATGTTGATTCAACATACATTGGCTTAGGACGTATCCATGGAGCCTGTTTTCATCATGCGAACCATGATTTCTATGCCATCCCGTTTATACAGGACGGGGTAGAATCATTTTTCGACCATGAAGGTAACAGCCTCCGTAAGGCTTTTCTGAAGGCGCCCTTACGATATTCACGCATCAGCTCCCGGTACTCCCATAGTCGCTTGCATCCCATCCTGAAAATACGAAGGCCCCATCTTGGGGTTGATTATGCGGCACCCATTGGAACTCCGGTACTGGCCATTGGAGACGGAAAAGTCATCAAGACCGGCTATAGCAAGGGAAATGGTAACATGATCAAGATCCAGCATAATAGCGTTTACGCCACAGCCTACCTGCATTTAAGCCGCTATGGCAAGGGAGTAAAAAGCGGAGCTTATGTGAAACAGGGTGATATTATAGGATATGTAGGCAGTACAGGTTTATCCACAGGCCCGCACCTGGACTTCCGGTTCTACAAGAATGGATACCCTGTTGATCCTCTGAAGGTGAAGGCACCACCTGTTGAACCCGTGAAACAGGAAAACCTTTTGGCATATGACTCAATTAGAGTAATTACCATCAGGAAACTGGACCATATTTCCTTTCCTGATTCAGTGATACAGGCAGCTAGTCCAGCCCTTGCAGGAGCTCCTCAATAACCAGGGGATAAAACTTGTGTTCCAGCAGATGAATCCGTTTGGCCAGTGATTCAGGCGTATCATCCGGTTTTACCCTGCATTTTTCCTGACGGATTATTTTTCCCTCATCATATACCTCATTTACATAGTGAATGGAAATCCCTGATTCCTTTTCCTGATTCCTGATTACGGCCTCATGTACATATTTACCGTACATGCCCTTCCCTCCGTAATCGGGAAGTAAGGCAGGATGGATATTGATCATCCTGTCAGGGAAGGCCCTGATCAGGTCCGAAGGTACCAGCCAGAGAAACCCAGCTAACACAACAAGCGAAATCCCTGTATCAATCATTAAATCAATAACTTCTGTACTGTTGTAAAATCGTTCCCGGTCGAAAACATGGGTAGATACGTTATACTTCCAGGCCCTTTCCAGTACAAATGCATCAGGCTTATTGGATAAGACAAGGACTACCTCCCCTACCTCATGGTGCTGGAAATGTGACATGATCTTATCAGCGTTTGTTCCTGAGCCTGAGGCAAAAATTGCAATCTTCTTTTTCATGATGATCTCGGGATTTAGAATATAAGAGCCATACCCTAAAATATAGCATTTTAGGTTATTTTATTACTGAAAAATGCCAAAATATTTTATTTTTATCGGAGAATTACATTTCTTTGCTGCGTTATTTTTAAAAAACTTAAGTATTAATTAAAATCTAGAACTATGTCTGACATTGCATCCAGAGTAAAAGCTATCATCGTAGATAAGTTAGGTGTTGACGAAAATGAAGTCACTGCCGAAGCTAGCTTCACAAATGATCTGGGAGCTGATTCCCTTGACACAGTTGAGCTGATCATGGAATTTGAAAAAGAATTCAACATTGGAATACCTGACGACCAGGCTGAGAGCATCAGCACTGTTGGAGAGGCTATTAAGTATATTGAAGATAACGCTAAGTAATTTTTACCTAATCTTACAGGTATGGAACTAAGGCGGGTAGTTGTTACCGGACTTGGTGCCCTGACTCCTATTGGTAACAATATACAGGAGTTGTGGGAAGGTCTGAGAAATGGGATCAGTGGATCTGACTGGATCACGCGTTTTAATACGGAGAAATTCAAGACTAAATTTGCCTGTGAGGTTAAAGATTTCGATCCCACCACGCATTTCGACCGAAAAGAACTGAGAAAGCTTGATCCGTTCACTCAGTATGCCATGGTTGCTACAGAAGAAGCTTTCCAGGATGCTGGCTTTGACCTGGAAAGTGTAAATAGAGACAGGGTAGGGGTAATTTACACTTCCGGGATCGGGGGTATGTTTACCTACCAGAAGGAGCTGCTAAACTTCTTCGAAGGTGACGGAACACCACGGTTCAGTCCATTTTTCATTCCCAAATTGATCGCCGATATTACGGCAGGCCACATTTCCATGAAATATGGATTCCGAGGGCCAAATTTTGCCACGGTATCAGCCTGTGCTTCATCTACCAATGCAATAATAGATGCTTTTACATATATCCGGATCGGGTATGCCGACATGTTTATTGCTGGCGGATCGGAAGCAACCATAATCGAAAGCGGTTTTGGAGGTTTCAATTCCATGCAGGCCATGTCGACCAATAATGATGAGTATAAAACCGCCTCACGTCCCTTCGACGGAACCAGGGATGGTTTTGTAATGGGTGAAGGTGCAGGGACGCTGGTACTCGAAGAATATGAGCATGCTGTTAAGCGGGGAGCTAAAATTTATGCCGAACTGGTTGGTTGTGGCATGTCTGCAGATGCATACCATTTGACGGCCCCACACCCGGAAGGGATAGGTGCGCGCCTGGTCATGCAAAATGCCCTCAAGGATGCCGGCATAACCCCTGAAGAGGTAGATTATATCAATGTTCATGGTACAGCAACCCCCCTGGGTGACATTTCTGAAACCAAGGCCATTAAAGAAGTATTTGGAGATCATGCATACAAGTTGAATATCAGTGCAACCAAATCAATGACCGGCCATTTACTGGGTGCTGCTGGAGCAGTTGAATCAATCGCCGCCATCCTTGCACTCCAAAATGGTATCGTTCCCCCAACCATTAACTATGCCACCCCTGATCCTGAACTTGACAACAAGCTTAATTTTACACTCAATAAAGCACAGGAGAGGGAGGTTCATATTTCCCTGAGTAATACATTTGGATTCGGGGGACATAATACATCCGTCCTGTTTAAGAAAATTTCCTTATCTTCGTGATAAGATCTCTAATCCAGCTGGTTATTAGTATTTTTTCGTCAGGCAGGGTTTTTTATTTTAACATGGTTCGTATCCTTGGCTTTCTACCCGGGAAACAATGTTTGTATGAAATTGCCTTCATCCACAAGTCAGCCTCAACCACCCTTAAAAATGGACAGGTGATCAATAATGAGCGACTGGAATACCTGGGGGATGCCATTCTTGATGCTGTAATCGCGGATTATTTGTATACCCGGTTCCCTGACAAGAATGAGGGTTTTCTTACACAACTAAAGGCAAAGCTGGTAAAGCGGAAGATGCTGAACAAACTGGCTGTCAATTTGGGGATAGCACCGCTGCTGGTATCCCGGACCAATGCGGATCAATCAAAGATCAACCTGCTGGGAAATGCTTTTGAAGCATTGATCGGGGCTATATACCTGGATAAAGGTTATGTTCGGACTAAAAGATATGTGATAAAAAAAGTCTTTAATAAATACGTGGATCTTGAGAAGCTGTCCATAAAAGAGTCAGATTTCAAAAGCAGAATTATTGAATGGGCACAAAAAAACAAACAGGAAATCAGCTTCGTCAGCAGAGAAGATCCCAATGAAGGCTCTAATATAATCCATTATACTGCAAAGCTCATACTGGAGGAAAAGGAAATGGGCAAAGGCAGCGGCCATTCGAAAAAAGAAGCAGAGCAAAAAGCAGCGAAACAAGCGCTCAGCAATATAGATCAATAATATTATACCTGGCAACGATGCCAAAAAAAGTTCACAAACTAACTGAGAAAGAGGATTATCGCTTCAGGCTTGCAGGAATCTCTTCTGCAGAAAATGATTACAAGCTCTGCTGGTCTTTAAATCAAATCCTTGGGATCAACCTTGCGAGAATTGACAACCTCGAGATTTATCATAAACGCCTGGATGATAAACAGGCTTTTTCGCAATTTGAGTATTTCGATGAAGAAACCCTGTTACAGTACCGGTTAATCTCCAATAGATCAGTAAATGGATACCTGCTGGAAGAAATGACAAACCTGGATTACCTATTGCAGATCTCCGGTGATATGGATGAAGGTTGGCTGGAATCCCTGATAGAAAAGATGAATAGCATTGACGGGATCATACTTGCCTTCCCGCTCGATCCCACCACACTGAAATCCAGAAAGAAATTGCAGCAATAATGAAGGTTGCTCCGGACTGATCACATGATCAGTTTGTATCCTTTGCCATGGATGTTCAGTATTTCGACAGCCGGATCCTCTTTTAGATACTTCCGGAGTTTGGTTATATAAACATCCATACTCCTGGCATTAAAATAATTATCATCTATCCAGATAGACTTTAAAGCAAAATTCCTTTCCAGTACGTTATTGGCATTGTTGCAAAGAAGCTTTAACAACTCACTTTCCTTGGTTGTAAGTTTTACTGATTTGCTGTCAAGGGTAAGCAATTGTTTGTTGGCGTCAAAATGAAACTGGCCTATCTCGAATTCAGTTTGCTTATTCTGCTGGCCGACACCCTGTGTTCGCCTTAAAATGGCCTCTATCCTGTAGATCAATTCTTCCATACTGAAAGGTTTGGTCATATAATCATCTGCTCCTACGGAAAAACCTTCCAATACGTCTTCCTTCATTGATTTGGCAGTCAAAAAAATGATCGGCATTTCAGGGTCGATCATCCGTATCTCTCTGGCAAGCGTAATCCCATCCTTGTTGGGCATCATGATATCCAGGATACAGATATCGTACCTGTTTTTCTCAAAGCTTATATAGGCTTTCTCCCCATCTGATAACCAGTGTGTCTCATATGACTTCGCCTGCAGGTACTCCCTCAGAAGAGACCCCAGGTTTTCATCATCCTCGGCCAGTAAAATTTTGGTTTTTTCTGTATTCATAACCTTGCTTATTTCGAATCCATGGGGAAAGAGATTTCAAATTCCGTGCCCATCCCAGGCTCACTTTTCACGCTTACTGAGCCAAGGTGCTCCTCCACGATTTTTTTGACATAACTTAAACCCAGCCCAAAGCCCTTAACATTATGTATATTACCAGTCGGAACCCGGTAAAACTTCTCAAATATCCTCCGCTGATCCTCTTTCCTAATACCTATCCCGCTATCTTTAACAAGTAAGATCAGTTTCTCATTCCGGTTCAGGGTGCTGACACTTATGGCAGGTTCTTTCCCGGAATATTTTATGGCATTGTCCACAAGGTTTGAGATCATATTGGTAAAATGAACGTTGTCAACATTGATGACAGCGTTATTTGCACTGTAATCTTCCTCAATTGCACCGTTTTTGTTTTCAATCTGAAGGGTAAAATTAGTTATTACATTATGTATCAGCTCATTGATATCGGTTTTTTTCTTTTTCAGCTTAATCCTGCCCTGGTCAAATATGGCCATCTGAAGCACTTTTTCCACCTGGTAACCCAGTCTTTTGCTTTCATCCCGAATGATGCGTGAAATATTGTCAATATTTTTCGATTCGGTGGGTATGGTTTCATCATTCAACATTTGGGAAGCCAGGGAGATGGTGGATATGGGGGTTTTCAGTTCATGTGTCATATTGCTCACAAAGTCATTCTTGATCTCAGAAAGACGTTTCTGCCTGAAGATTATTAAAATCGTCAGCAGGAAGCTTAGAATGATCACGAGGGTCAGGATGACTGATGATGTTCCCATGAAGCCGAGGGACTTTAGCAGGAAACTTGCTTTCCTTGGAAAATAAACGGACAGATAACCGGTCCGGGAGAAAAAATCGTTTGGAAAGAGTGCTGTGAGAAAGTGCTCCTTCTCATCGTCGTAATAATAATCAGCGCTCTTGTAAGCGAATTCCATATTTTCGTGCAGGATAGCAAATTCATAGTCCAGGTCTATGCCGCTATTCAGGAATTGCCGCTGGATGATATGATCCAGCTGATCCGGATCTACCCGCTGTTCTATGGGTGCAACAGGGGAGATCATACGCTCCATGATCCTGTCAATGAATATCCGGTTCTCAGCCATTTGTTTTTCAAGCTTTTTACGGATCTTCCGGGGCTGATAGATTTGAATATTGCCTGCCACGCTGGTATCCACGTGAACAAACCCGGGACCCTGTTCGATGGTAAGTATGCTATCACCGGAAATGATCCTCAACTCAGTACTATGCTCGTCCTGGTCGGATCTTTGTGAAAAATATACAGACTGATCAAGTTTGCCATCCTGACCTATCCTTGCATTGAAATCGAAACTGTACTGTTCCCAATGAGCCATCTCTTCCTCCCAGCTGGTATCAAACACCTGTGCCTCATCCATGATATGCCAGATGGTTTCCCGTTCCTGTATCTCGCCTACGACATTATATAATGCACGGTTGACCAGCTGACTGAATTGTTTCTCCTTCAGGCGGTACGCATTGGTGATCCAGTAAGCCTGCACAATGATCAGGGCGATCATCGCTAATCCCATAAAAATGGCTATAATCCACAGAAATTTCCTGCTCATCTCCCTGCAAAGATAAACCAGAGCCCTTCTAAACTATCTTCTTTTAACAATCTTTAACATTCATTAAACCTCCTTAAGCCAATTTGATTTTAGATTTGTAGTATATCAATCTAAACCCAATCTGATCGTTATGAAAAAATTATTATTACTCGGTTCACTTGCTGTTTGCCTCATCATGATGGCTTCCACCAACCAGGCCATTGCCCAGGAGGACGAATCGACAACAGTTCATATTACCATCAAAGAGGATGGCAAGGTGACTACCGATACAACTTTTGAACTAAAAGAGGGACAGGATCCGGATATGGTCAAGAAAATGGTCCAGCACATGGCAGGTGGAGATGAGAAAATGATGAAAAAAGAAGTGATCATTATACAAAAAGGAGATGATGATTGCGAGCATAAAGAACTCGCCTGGGTTCACGCGGATAATGATAATGTCTGGCATGTTAAATCAATGGATATGGGTATAGACCTGGATTCCATCAAAGAAGCCCATGGTGGTGGAAAAGTCATGGTATTCAAGGATGAAGATGAAGATCATGAGATGCATTTCAAACATGAAGGGCATGGAGACCATGAGATAATGATCATAGAATCTGATGAGGATGGTGAAAAGGTCCAGATTATGAAAATGAAAAAGGGGAGTGGCCATATGATGATCATTTCGGAGGATGAGCATATGGAATGGACAGAGGAAGATGGTGAGAATGTGGAAGTATACGTGATAAAAAAAGGAGATAAGGATGTGAAGGTAGTAAAAAAGGTCATTGTCGAAGTTGAGGATGAATCTGAGGAAGGTGTGGAAAAGGAAATTGAAGTCGAAGTAAAAACAGAGAAGAAGAAAAAAGAGAAGTAAATCTTTTCATTATTGCTCAAGCCCCTGCCCCATCCGGTTTAACCCGGAACAGGATAGGGGTTTTTTATATCTTTACCCCTCAACAAATTTCTTGTCCATGGCAAAACACGTAGGCATTGTGGCCTGCAGTGCTGAGGGAGCTGCCCTCTGCTATCAGACCATCTGCAAAGAAGGATCAATGTTGATGGGTCCCCATGCCCATCCAGAAGTGAGCATGCATACACACCCTCTCAGCGAATATATGGAATACATATACCGGGAAGAGTGGGAAGGGGTTACCCGGCTCATGCTTTCTTCATCGGAAAAGTTAAGGGCTGCCGGGGCTGATTTTCTGATCAGCCCGGATAATACCATCCACCAGGTTTCTGAAGAAGTACAGAAGCAATCTCCCCTCCCGTGGCTCCATATTGCGGAAGAAGTGGCCAGGGAGGCAAAACGCAGCGCATACACAAAATCTGCTATCCTGGGTACAAAATATCTGATGACCGGCCCGGTATATCCGGATGCATATAATAAACAAAAACTGGAATATGAAATTCCCGATCAAGCCTCCCGGGAGAAGATCGACAGCATCATATTCGATGAACTGGTATACGGGGAGATAAAACAGAACTCCAAAAATTATTTCCTTGAACAGATCCTAACATTTAAGAAGAATGGTTGCGATTCTGTGGTATTAGGTTGCACGGAAATCCCACTGATTGTTCTTCCCTATGAATCCCCCCTGCCCGTCCTTGACTCGACACGTATCCTGGCAAGGGCTGCATTGAAATTTGCCCTTTCGGAATGATCTTCTATCAAATTAGACCATAATAGCTTTCTAAATTATATATATAATATTTTTGATCCATGATACCTCGAGAACTTATTAAAGGTACGCTTAAGTACATGGTGCTGAACCTTCTCCAGACAAAGCAAAAAATGTACGGTTATGAGATCACACAGGTCCTGGATGAAAAATCCTCAGGCAGGATAAAACTGACCTTTGCTGCCCTTTATCCTGTTTTGCACAAACTGGAGGCAGAAGGATTGGTCCGGGCAGAAACAGAAAACGTAAACAACCGCACCCGGAAATATTATTCTTTTACGCCTAAAGGGAAGAAGGAATCTGAAAGCCGGATGTCGGATTTCAGGGAGTATATTGACCTGATGAAAAACCTGTTCTATTAAAATATTTCAGATGGCTTGTTTAAATAAAGATCAAATTGAGTTTATCCGGGTTGACCTGAAAAAACGGTCTGTATCCAGGTCATTCCTGTTTAATGAATGGGTTGACCATGTCTGCTGCGATGTGGAGGCAATGATGAATAAAGGTGTCCGTTTCGAAGAAGCCTATGGACAAATCTCGCGGGAAAAGCTTGACAATGATATCAGTACTGCCCATAAGGATGTGCAACAATTCCTGAATCACAGATACGTCGGCATTAAAAAACTGTTGCTGTTTGCATTCCTGCTTTTTGCGGCCAGCTGGCTCATCAACCTGCAGGGGATTGGAAGCTGGCTGGGCCTGCTTGCCTTTATCATATTAAGCGTCGTTTACCTGAGGATATCAGTTGATTTTTTTCGAAAGCGGCGTGTCAAACAGACAAACACATTCCTTTCTATCCTGTCCCTGCTGGCATTTATAAGCACATTAGCCGGAATTTCATTAATCTTTCTTAACAGGAATTTTGGGATCAGTACCCGGGGACATGGTGTTGACCTGACCGTATTTGGCTGGTTTTTCTTTTCCCTGCTCTGCCTGGTCTACTATATAGGTGAGTTCAGATCAGCCATAGAACCAGGGGAAATAAAGAAAATGCGTTGGCTGGGATGGCTTTCCGGATCCAATGTATTCCTGGCTGCCATCAGTATTGCCACATTCCCACTGTACCATATGGTGAAAAATTACCTTTTCTTCCTGATCCTTTTTATCCTGGGATTTGATCTGCTGGTGCTTGCTATCTTGTTCGCGACCCGGTCAATGAAGAATACATTAGCTGTAAGTCTCATCCTTGGATCCTTTATGATTGTTTTTATACACTCTCATTTCCGGACAAAATTACCCGGAGGTAAACCAAAACTCTATGAACTGACCCTGCAGGTTTCTACTGAACCGGCAGAGAGCAGTGACACTTATTATATTTCAATGTATTACGAGAACTACCCTGACAAACTCATTACACTTCCGCTCAGGAAAACGGATAGTAACCTCTATGAGATAACCATGCCTTCCTATGCTTACAGGGGCTATCTGTTCTATGGAATAGCAGCAGATTCCTCAGGAGCAGAGGAATATTTCCGCGGTACCCCGGGCATGGATTCGGTCTTACTCAGAATCCCAAATAAAAAAATATATCAGCTTCAGTGACATCTCAGAGTGGTACAATAAATGATTGAGTACTAACGTAAAAATATTAGCGATGCAAAACATACTTTTAATTTTCCTGGCATTTATACCCGCATTTATCCACCCTGGTCAAATACATGCAATCGCAGATGATATAGATATTACCGGACAGTGGGGCAGGATCGGGCCGGCCGGACCAGTGGCCCTGAATTTTAAATCCGATGGTACAGTTGAGGGTGATTTCGGCAATGACAGAACCATTGAAATTGTTTCTGAGTACAGTATTATAGGGGATCATATCATTTTTAATGATAAGGAAGGAGTAGCCTGCCCTGAGCCTGGCAAATATAAAATCCACAGTAGTGATTATTACGTTGCATTTGATTTGATAGAGGATAATTGTGCGGGGAGATTAAGATCAACCATGGGATTCTGGGTAAGGACTGATTTCAATGATCTGCTCTCAAAACTATCAGATGATATTTCTAATGCTGCTGATCCTGAAGATTTCCTGAACAGGGCGAGGATGTATATGGCCATTGGAAAATCTGCGGAAGCCAGACAGGATTTCGACCAGTATATCAAACATGATCCATCTGATGCACGCGTTTTTGTGAACAGGGCAGGTACCAGGTTCCCCGATGACTTGAAGGGTGTTGTCAAAGATTGCAACAAGGCACTGGCCCTGGAACCGGATAATAAAAATGCTTATTTCCTTCGCGGTTTGGCTTCTTATGAGCTCGGCCATAGAGAACAGGCATGTGAAGATTTCTACAGGGCCATTGAACTGGGATTTGTTATATTAAAGGAGGCAGAATATGAAAAATGTGCCGAATACTGGGAATCCCTTCTTTCAGGATCAGTTTCCCCTTGACCATCATAGGTGTTGTCCTGGCATTGTCGTAATTTTGGATAACATACCACTCATAGGCAAAATTGCAATCAAAGGAAAAGTATATTATCGAAGGGTTAAGGTCGGGCAGGGAAAGTGCCTACCGGCAACTCTTTGAACAATATTACCAAAAGCTGGTTGTCATTGCCAATAAATACCTGGAGGACCTGGAATCTGCCAGGGATATTGTGCAGGAATTCTACCTCTATCTTTATGAATCCCGCCAATCCGTTTCCATACAAACATCGCTTAAATCTTACCTCTATAGCGCCGTGAAAAACCGGTGTCTGAACCAGGTCAAGCATGAGCAGGTAAAAGAGAAACACAGAAACATGAGCAGATCCGAAGCAAATGTTTCGGATCCGGACCTGGAAGAAATAATGGATGCAGTTGAACTGTAGGCAAGGGTCAATGAAATCGTTTCAAAGTTACCTGAGAAATGCAGGCAAATATACATCATGAGCCGTGTGGACGGGAAACGGAACAGGGAGATCGCAGATGAATTGAACCTGTCAGTACGAACTGTGGAAACCCAGATCAGCAAGGCGCTCAAATCCCTAAGAGACAGCCTATTGCCACTGAAGGGGTGAAAAACTTTATTCCCCCATACGTGTATCCTCTTCCCGGGTTGTCTTAGTTTCAGTATGGATGATGAACTCTTGATGAAATATCTCATCGGGAATCTTACCGCTGAGGAATCCGAAACCATCAGGCTTTCCATGGAAGCTGAACCATCGAACAGGAAATACCTGGAGCAGATGGAGCAGATATGGAAGTCTTCCGGCAGTATCCGGGAATTTCAGTCAATTGATGCGGCAAAGGACTGGAACTCCCTCCGCGAAAGATTTGGATTCTCAAAGCAACCCGAAGAGCATCATCCGACAAGGCAAATCAGGAGGATGACCTTCAGGATTCTGCGTGTGGCAGCCCTCATCCTCCTGGTATTTGCCTCAACATTCCTGATCTATTATTATACAGGGAATGGCAGGCTCAGTAAAATGGACTGGATCACCCTGTATGCTTCGGGTCAAGGGAAGGAGATCACTTTACCTGATGGCAGCAAGGTGTCACTCAATACAGGAAGCAGACTAGCTTACCCAGCTGAGTTCAAGGGCTTGAAGCGGACTGTTAAACTCGAAGGAGAAGCATTCTTTGATGTGGCCAGGAATGAAGAAAAGGCCTTCATTGTCATCGTGGCTGATGAAGCATCCACGGAGGTACTGGGGACATCCTTCCACCTGAAGGAAGATCCGGGGAAAAGAAGGGTATTTTTGAACGTACTGACCGGGAAAGTAGCCTTTTATCCAAAGGGTAAAAAGAAACAGGCATTGGTGCTTGGCAGGAATGAGCATGCCGAATACCATAATGGCCACATTCAGCAGCAAGTTTCCTTTGACCTGAACTTCCTGAGCTGGAAAACCCGGACCCTGACATTTGATAATACACCCCTGCCACAGGTATTAAAGCAGCTGGAGAAACATTTTTACAAGGAGTTCAATATCATGGACACGGGACTCGATACACTGGCGCTTACAGGCACCTATAAAAATCAGGAATTTGACGATGTGCTGGAAGAAATCTCTCTTGTACTTGATATAGCTTTTAAAGAAACAGATGGCAGGATACAGGTCAGGGCTATCGATCTTCAGACAAATGAAGAATAAACCTATTATATTAATCCTTATCATTTTTCTTTTCTGCCAGGCAGCTGTACTGGCCCAGGAAAAGGAGTCAATACTAGATAAAAAGATCCTGCTGAATAACCAGGTTACCACCCTGGAACAGGCACTTAAGATCATTGGCCGGGAAGGGGACTTTACATTTTCTTACGGAAACAAGATCCCCGTCGGGCAGGAAGTTGTCCTCAAAGCTGGCGAACATACTGTAAAAGAGGTGCTGGATGTAATGTTGCGGGACATACCGGTTGATTATATAGTAAAAAAGGACAAGATACTGCTCATTCCGAAAAAGGAAAATACAGGCCTTACCCAGACAGTCAGGGGCAGGATCATAGATAAGGACTCCGGACTCCCTATACCCGGTGTGAACGTCTTTATTGCCAGTCCCATGAAAGGAGCCGTTACCGATCTGGAAGGTAATTTCCGCCTGAAGGAGATCCCGGTTGGCAGGCATGAGCTTGAAATCTCCTGCATGGGATATGAAGGCAAAAGCCTTCCCGGACTGGTGGTCCATTCAGGCAAGGAAACCGTCCTGCAATTTGAGCTGGAAGAATCCATCCTGGATATTGGGGAGGTAACCATCAGGCATAAGATAGACAAACTTAAACCTGTAAATGACCTGGCTGTAATCAGTACCATTCCACTATCAGGGGAAGATCTCACCTACGTCCCAGGGTCGATGAACGATATATCCAGAGTCGCTGTATCCCTGCCCGGAGTGGCCAGCCCGAATGATGGCCAGAACCAGATCGTAATCCGGGGAAACAGTCCCAAAGGATTACTCTGGAGACTGGAAGGGATCGAGGTTCCAAACATGAATCACTTCGGGGAGATCGGTTCATCAGGCGGCGGCATTAATATGCTGAGCAATAACATGCTTGGGCGCTCAGATTTTTTTACCGGTGCTTTCCCGGCTGAATATGGAAATGCGCTATCAGGAGTATTTGATATCAACCTCAGGACGGGGAATAATGAAAGACACGAACAAACTTTCCAGATCGGTGTGATCGGCACCGAGTTTATGGCCGAGGGCCCCCTGAACAGGCAAACCGGTGCCACCTATATTGCCCAGTTCAGGTTTTATACACTGGGGTTGATCAGCATGGCGGGACTGATGGACCATACGCCGGATTTTACGGACCTATCCTTTAAGTTTCACCTCCCTTCAAGACGTATGGGGACATTCTCCATTTTCGGGATCGGGGGAAAAAGCCACGAGAAGGTAGATTCTGGTTATGACTGGTACAATGACATAGCAACACTGGGTGTCTCAAACGAAATTGGTTTAACTGAATCTACAAGGATCAAGACCATCGCCGCCTTTTCCTTCTGGAAATACCGATGGGATACATACAGGAACATGGGATCGTCTGCAGATCCGGTTGATTACACTTCCCACAACGATGTCAGGGATATTACGCCGCGGATATCGGTCACCCTGAATCAAAAGCTTAGTGCAAAACACAAAATCCGGACCGGTCTGGTTTATACCCACGCACTCTACAATTCTTACATTGGATGGCATTCAGATACACTCTCCAACAGGGCCCTAGACCCCAGTCATCCCTTGTACTCCAGCGAGATTGATTTTGAACAAATATATGTTGATGACCAAGGAAGCACAGGCATAGTCCAGGCCCACCTGAACTGGCGCTACAGGATTATCCCTTCCCTGACGCTGAACACTGGTATTCATTATATACATCTGCTTCTGAATCAGAACAATTCCATCGAACCCAGGATGAGCCTGTCCTGGCAATTTCTGCCAAAACACAATCTTAGTGCAGGATTCGGAATCCACAGCCGGAGGGAATCCTTTACCCTTTATACCGGAAAAAAGACCATGCATGACGGGGAAAAAGTACAGATTAACAAAGACCTGGAACTGGCCAAGGCACAACATTACATCCTGGGGTATCAGTACCGGCCCAATACTGACTGGCTTCTCAAAACAGAAGTTTACTACCAGTACCAGTACGACATACCGGTTTATCCCTTCCCGCCTTACTTCTCTACCATGAATTTTGATTACGGCTTCGAGGGTAATATACTGGTGAACAGGGGTACAGGCTTCAATAAGGGAGTGGAGCTGACCCTGGAAAAATTGTTTTCCAATGGGTATTCAGCTCTCTTGACCGGATCACTTTATGAATCCAAATATAAAAATTACATGGACGAGCAGTACCCCACCAAGTATGACGGATCTTTTACCAACTCGGGTATGTTTACTAAGGAGTTTCCAGTTGGACCGGGAAGGAGGAATGTGATCGGGCTCAGTACACGTTATATATGGACAGGCGGGTTCCGGGAATTGCCCATAGACCTGGATGCATCGATTGATGCCGGCAGGGAGATCCGGGTATGGGATTATGGATTTACGGAAAAGCTGGATAATTATTTCCGGATAGACCTGATGGTGTATTTTAGAAGGAACAGGCCCAGGTACACCTCCGAGTGGAAGCTGGAGATCATTAACCTGACCAATAACAAGAATATGCTTAAAAATTATTATGATTATTCAAGCCAATCTGTCAAGGTTGAGTATCAGAATACCCTGATACCTCTGATCACATACCGGATACAATTCTAATATGAAAAGAACGGCCCTTTATATATTATCATTTATCTGTGTATTCCTCCTGTTAGCATCCTGTGAACAGGACAGGGATTTCAGTCCCACATTCCCCTCCAGAGCCATCCTGGGAAGCGGTCCCAACCAGGGACCATACTGGCCGACAGACGGGTGGAAAAGTTGTGCGCCGGAAGAGGTGGGAATGGACCCAGAACTTCTGCGTAAGATGAATGAGGACATGGTTCTCCAGATGAGATTGCATATTGATGTTCACTCGGTCATTGTGATCCGCAAAGGATACATCGTGGCCGAGCAGTATTATGATGATGATTATAGCAGTGACAGCATTCACTATGTCTTTTCCTGTACAAAAAGTGTAACCTCGGCAGCATTTGGGGTGGCTAATGACAGGGGACTCATACCATCCCTTGACACACCACTCCTCGACTTTTTTCCAGAGTACCAGGTGGCATATCCTGAAGGAAAGGACGAGATCACCCTTCAGCACGCCCTGTCAATGACAGATGGATTTGAATGGTATGAACTGCAGTATCTCTATTCGGATGAGCGCAACACATTCAGGCAGTGGAGAAATAGTGAAGGGAGCATACAGTTCATCCTGGACCAGCCATTGCTCAATTCCCCCGGAGAGGCCTTTAATTACAACTCGGGCATCTCGCACCTTTTATCCATCATCCTTAAGAAGCAAACCGGGGTAAGGCTGGATTCATTTGCAGCCCGGGAAATCTTCAGCCCCCTGGGGATCAGTGATTATCACTGGTCAGTAAACCAGGATGGGGCGGCCAGGGGATACAGTGGACTATACCTCAAACCCAGGGACCTTGCAAAATTTGGCTTGCTTTATCTGAACGGTGGCCTCTGGGAAGACAGGCAGCTAATCTCAGAATCATGGGTTACAGAGTCAACCAGCAAACATATCCTGCGGGGAGACATACCCGGGATGTATTATGGCTACCAGTGGTGGGTCCATGAAGATGGATTGATTGCGGCGGTCGGGTTTGGTGGACAAATACTCATGCTTATCCCTGAATATGATCTGATCGTCCTGTTCAACAATTACCACAATGAAGAGGATGGTTTCCAGATGGAAACCCCATGGCGCCTTCTTGACACTTTTATCATTCCGGCCATTGTAAAATAACTTTTTTAATTAAAAGGTGTTGATTTCATCTAAAATCCTTTCGATATTCCGATGGTGTTTTTTTCATGATTCTTTTGAAATAATGATTAAAATTGGCCAGGTTATTGTATCCGCTTTCGAAGCATATCTGCGTTACCGTATTGTCTGTTTCTGTCAGCATCTTTGCTGCAAGACCTATACGAACACTTTTAACATACTGGATGAAAGTGCGATTGGTTTTTTTCTTAAAATACCGACAGAATGAACCTGGTGCCATATGTAATAGTTCTGCTGCCTCATCGAGTTTTATGCCTTCCCCTATATTCAAAAATACATATTCATACACTTTATTTAACCGATCGAGATCTTTGGAAAAAGTTGGAATATTTCCAATGTTATCTGACAGGTATTCATGATCTTTAACCTGAAGTAATAAGTTAAAAACCCTCAATAACTCAATGTAACCTTCCAGTCCCTCTAGATTTACCAATCGTTCAAGATTAGACCTGATCTTCTTAGCCTTGCTGCCATTGAACGAAATTCCAGTATTTGCCTGTTTCAGCAACATTTCAACCTTTTCGAGTTCCGGAATATTAAAAAAGTCGGCACTGATAATATTTTCATAAAAGTGAATGACAATACAGGCTGGGGTTGTGTTTTTCTTAGGTTTGAGAATCTCCCAACTATGGGGCAAATCGGGACCGAGAAGAACTAAATCGCCATCTTCAAAGCTCGTAATATGGTTGCCAACAATTCTTCTGCCTGAACCTGAAATGACATAATTCAGTTCAAAATTTTTATGTGAGTGAATTTTGGAAGTATGCTCTCCAAGCTCAAGCTTCCGTGCAATGAAGGAATGCTTATTGGGTACATCTATTTTTTCAAAGACAAATTCCAACTTAAGAATTTTAACCTCTCAAGCAAATATAGAGTATTATCAGTAAATATGGGTTAAAAAACAATGTGAATTAAATAAAATACCACAAGCATAATATGTCCGGTTAATGTTTCTTTGTATAGAATAAATATGTTTTATTCAAAACATCAGACACTATAGCATTATGAACTTACCATTAAAAGGAATTATCCCCCCTGTAATTACTCCCCTTCTTGATTATGAAAAATTTGATGTACATGGACTTGAGAATTTAATTGAACACCTTATTTCCGGAGAAGTTCACGGAGTTTTCATTCTTGGGACAAACGGCGAGGCCCCCTCTCTCAGTTACAAACTTCGAAAAGAATTTATCAAAAGAACCTGTGAACTGGTAAATCACCGTGTTCCTGTTCTGGTAGGAATATCAGATACTTCCTTCGCAGGTTCACTCGATATTTCCGATTATTCAATGAAGCAGGGGGCAGATGCTGTTGTTGTTGCTCCGCCATACTATTACCCCGTGTCACAGGAAGAGCTGATTGATTATTTTGAGGACCTGTCTGCCAGGCTGAATTTACCCTTTTTATTGTACAACATGCCAAGCCATACCAAAGTACACCTGGCTGTTGATACCGTAAAAAAGGTAAAGGAAATGGGCGCCCTGGGCATCAAAGACAGTTCAGGGGATATGTTTTACATGTATTCTCTTATCGAGGAATTTAAAGATTCACCCGACTTCTCAATTTTTACAGGGACCGAGTTATTCCTGCCTGAAACCATCATGAACGGCGGGCACGGAGCTGTCGCAGGAGGTGCAAACATGTTCCCCGGCTTATTTGTCAGCTTATATGAAGCATCCCTCAGTCATAACCTCGAAATGATTGCACAGCTTCGTAATAAGGTTGTAATGCTCTATAATACCATTTATAGCGTTGGGAAATATTCTTCAAGGATAACCAAGGGAACAAAATGCGGATTGTCGGCTATGGGCATTTGCAATGATTACATGGCTCCCCCATTCCATAAATTCAATGCTGCTGAGCGGAAGCAGATTGAAAAACATATTGAAGAAATTACGAAAATGAACTAATCATGGTTTTTCAACTCGGTGCATTTGATACATCTATCCTTATCATGTATGGAATTGTACTGGTTGGAATGGGTATATATTTTTTCAGAAAAAGTAAAACATCAGAACAGTTTATGGTCGCCGGACGGGGGATTCCTGCCTGGGCAGCCGGGTTGGCTGTAATGAGCGCGTATACAAGCAGTATTTCCTACATTGCCGTACCGGGAAAGGCATTTGATTCTAACTGGCACCCCCTGATATTTGCACTTGCAGCCCTCCCGGTTGCATGGTTCGTCACAAAATATGTCGTTCCCTACTACCGGAAAAAAAATATCATATCGGTATATGGATACCTCGAAGAAAAGATCGGGGCATGGGCAAGGATTTATGCTTCTCTTTCATTTGTCTTGTTTATGATTGGCCGTACGGCCGTAATTCTTTATCTTTCCTCACTCCTGTTAAGTTCCTTTATAACCGTCGACATCCGTACGCTTATCATAATTATTGGTATAGTAACAATAGTGTACACATTGATGGGTGGAATGGAGGCGGTGATCTGGACGGATGTAATGCAGTCGGTAATAATGATCGGCGGTATTATATTCATTAGTTATTTGCTGACTAAAGAGGTCTTTGCCCGGCCTGATTTTCTGATTCAAAATGCTTTTGATGCCAATAAGTTCAGCCTTGGAGAAAGCAGCCTGTCACTCAGCAGCCGCACAATATGGGTTATGATCATATATGGTGTTACTGAAAATATCAGGAACCTGATTGCAGATCAGAACTATACCCAAAAATACTGTTCTGTACCTGATGAAGGGAAAGCTAAAAGGTCGGTATGGATTGCAATGTTAATCTATTTACCTCTTACCGCCCTGTTTTTGTATATCGGAACTACTCTTTTTGCCTTTTATTCCGGACCGGAAAATACTCTCGGAGAAGCCATTACCAAAGGAGACCAGGTTTTCCCCCATTTTATTTCCACACAACTCCCGGCAGGTGTGAAAGGCCTGATCATTGCAGCAATTCTTGCAGCTTCAATGAGTACTATTGACTCGGCATTGAATTGTTCGGCAACGGTACTTTTTGTCGATTATTACAAGAAATATTTCAGGCCCGCAGCTTCTGAGAAAAACAGTGTCAGTTTCTTACGGATCACAACGGTTGTTTGGGGTATTGCAGGTATTGCTTGTGCACTTCTGCTGATAAATGCAAAGAGCGCACTTGATATATGGTGGATCATTGCCGGGATCTTTGGCGGGGGTATTCTTGGACTGTTCCTTCTCAGTATTTTTAATATTAAAATAACACAATCCCAGGGTATTAGTACGGTTATCTTTAGCATTGTAATCATCATCTGGGGTTCATTTTTCCGGAATTTACCGGATGGTTATGCATGGCTTGAATGTACTGTTGATCCCATTATCGTCGGTGCTATGAGCACGACAGGCCTTGTGCTTCTGGCGCTTCTGTTTGTTATTGTAAATAAAAGAATATTAAAGACTTCCTAAACGCTTTTTCCCATAGCCTTGCTGGCAATTTTTGAAGTTTCCCAAAAAGAATATTAACTAATTCTACTTTACGACTTTAAAAAAGTTCTTTGAAATATCTGAATTTGTCCAAAAAACCTATTGTTTCTAATTCCACGACTGCTAATTCATATAGCCAGGTAATTTACCTTGTAAATATTTGAATTACAGATGTGTAATGTTATTTATTTCTTGATATTTGTTGATAAGTCCGGGGTTTCTAACTGACTATTAGG
>SDBT01004746.1_pt1 | contig 22984 bp, 20 predicted proteins | sample 2277101 | NCBI WGS metagenome assembly SDBT01 (sample SAMN10404973, study PRJNA504765) | marine sediment metagenome | isolation source: marine sediment core GS10_PC15, 103 cmbsf | place: Arctic Ocean: Southern Knipovich Ridge | collected 2010 | reverse complement strand
GGCCTTTCAGGGGCAAGAGGGGTTGGAGATGATTCGCCGGGCAGTCGAGTCGGGTCGACCCTACGCCTTGGCCTTCGTCGATGTGCGCATGCCACCCGGCTGGGACGGACTCGAAACCGTCACGCGCATCTGGGAGGAGTTCCCCGATCTTCGCGTGGCCATCTGTTCGGCCTATTGCGACTATCCCTGGGATGAGATCGCGCGACGTCTCGGACAAAGCCATCGCTTGTTCATTCTCAAGAAGCCGTTCGACGTGGTCGAGGTCCGACAGTTAGCCGTCGTTGTCACGCAACACAAGCGCATCGAGGACGAATTGACGAGCCACGGCAGACACCTCGAGGACCTCGTCGACCAACGGACGGTCGAGTTGGCCCAGGCCAACGAGAAGCTCCAGCAGTTCAACGACCAACTCGAACACGCAACCGCCGGCCATTGCGATTGATCGGTAAGGTGGCCCGCTAACCCGCCTGCACTCGGATCGTCGCCTCTTCCTCTTTCTCACGATGGATCTTGAGGGTCGCGCCGGGGGGCATACGGCGTTCGGGTAGGATCCCTCGCTCGGTCGTTGCGAGGAAACGATGGAACTCGGCGGCCGGGCCCTCGGAAAACTCGGCCGCCAGTTGCTCGAGGACCTCGGACCAGATCAATCCACTGCGATAGATGACACGATAGGCGGCCTTCAGTTGCCGTATCTCGCCTAGCGTGAATCCGGCCCGACGCAGACCGACCCGATTTAACCCCACCACCAGTCCGCTCACACCGTCGACCATCACGTAAGGTGGCACGTCCTTGGTCACCCGGGCCTGGCCGCCGAGCATCGCCAAGGGGCCGATGCGGCAGAACTGATGAACGCCCGCCGCGCCGGACAGATAGGCCCGATCCGCGATCGTGACGTGCCCCGCGATCATGACGTTGGCGGTGATGACGACATGGCTGCCCACCTCACAATCGTGCGCGATGTGGGCGTTGACCATAACCAGATTGTCATCGCCGAGAACCGTGGTAGACTCGGCTTCCAAGGCACGATGGATCGTCACGTTCTCGCGAACCGTATTGCCACGGCCGATAACGACCTTGCCGGGAAACTCGGGCATTTGGGCGTGCTGCGGCAATCCGCCCAGAACGGCCCCCTCGAAGATGTGGTTGTCCGGGCCGATCACCGTTCCGTTGCGGATGACGACGTGGCTCTCCAAGACGCAGTTACTGCCAAGGATGACCCCCGGCTCGACGACGCAGAATGGACCGATTTGGACGTTGGAATCGATTTGTGCCGCCGGACTAACGACGGACATCGGATGGATGCTCACCAGCGGAAACCTCGATGATAGACAACAGAGACCGGCCACGCCAAGGCCACCGGAGGCCTGAGGCGAAGCGGGAGACGAAGAGGTGTACCGGTGGTATCGGTCGCGCAAGCGCTGACCTTCCGACATCTTGCCCTGGCCGCAATGTTTCCCCCATCTTCCCTACTCGAATCACACCAACGGGTGGAATGTACGTACAAGATGGGTGGCATTCGATCCCGCGGCCCGATCTACCCCTGGCCCCGGACCCCCGAACGCGGTAGACTTGACGGAAGTCGCTAACCGCATCCGTTCACAATCTCCGGGAGTTGAAGCCCCATGCCGTCCAAAGAAGAGCAATACGACGAGGCGATCCTGTCGAAGGAATCGGGCAACCTTGACGAGGCCGCCACGAGACTCGAGAAGCTGGCCGAGGAGCATCCCGACTATGCGTTGGCCCATGCGGGACTCAGCGCGGTCTATAGCCAACTCGACCGTCACGATAAGGCCGTCGAGCATGGCCAGAAGGTCTGCGACTTGGACCCCGACGACTCGTTCAGCCATATGGCCATGAGCATGGTCTGCCAGAAGGCGGGCAAGAGGTCCGAGGCCGAGGACGCGATGAAGCTGGCGATGGAAAAGCAATGGGCCGCCGCAAGGACCAAGCCCGAGTAAGACATCGAAAGGTTCAGCCATGGCGCCGCGGAGTCGATCAGCCGCGTTTGTCCTCGTCCTGATCACCCTGCTCGTCGCTCCCACGATGGCCCAGGTTAGGCCGCCGGCGCGCCGAGGGAATCCGAAAAACGCCACGATCGCGTCGCTGTTGGCCGCTCGGACCGAGAACGCCAAGGCCCAGGTCTACTTCAGGCTGCGCAGTCGATTGGGGCCGGCCGACGTGCTCGCGATCGTGCAGCACGAGCAGTCGTCGTGGATCGCCGGCATGGCGTTGGGGGGATATCTCGAGGGGCAAGCGATCCAGCCGGCCCAAGCGGCGGTCATTCTGGATACCTTCGCACAGCGGGACGGCTCGTTCGGTCTGGCGGCCACCCAGGCGGCCACTTGCGGACAGACGGTTCCCATCGCCGGGGCACTGATCGCATTGGGAGATTCACGCCGATCCTCGCAGCCGAAGCTACTGGCCGCGACGATCCTGGCCGTCGATGCCAAGGTGTCCGCCGATGGAGGAGCCGTCGCAGGCGGAAAAATCGGCCAGCGGAAACCGGGCCAGCGGAAACCGGGCCAGCGGAAACCGGCTGCCGACATGGAACCGTTGATCGCCAAGCTCCTAGCAGACCGATCCCCCGAGGTACGCGAAACGGCCATCTTGGCCGCGGCTTGGGGGCGAATCGCCCGCGTGAAGGACGCCGTGATGAAGGCCGACTCGGCGCGGCGGCCGGAAACGATCGCCGCCAAGATGCTCTATTCGGCTCGGCTCGGGCTGCCCGTCCCCCAAGCGGCCGTCGAGCAAGTCTTCGCCGCCCAGGGAAAAACGCCGCAACGCTACACGCTCCTCACGCCCGGGCTGTCGAACTACGATGTGCAGACTTCGGCCCTCTGCTACGGATGCGAAGCGCTCGGCGAGCTCGGACAGGCCGAGTATCTCGACTACTTGCACGAAGCCCTGAACGATCGCGACCTGCGCGTGCAGATCGAAGCGGCCAAAGCGATCGAGCGGATCGGATCGCCGGACAGTGTGCCCGCCCTGATCGAGAAGATCAAGTCCTATCGCACCCCCTGGCCGGTCCTGGTCCATGTGCTTTCGGCGACCGGCGCGATCCCGGCCGCCGAGTCGGTTCCCGTCCTGATCGACCGGCTCTCGAAAGAGACGGGCCGATTTCGCCTCGATGTGACGCATGCACTGGCCTCGATCGCTGGGGATCAGGTCGCCGGGAGCGTCGAGGAGTGGCGGCAGTGGTGGGAAGCCCAGCGGTTGAGCTTTACTCCCAACCCCGAGAAGACCGCGGCCTATCGCCGAGAATATCTGGTTCAGGACGTTCGGGTTCGTTCGCTCGGATCGTTCTATGACCTGGATATCTATAGCGATCGATTGGTCTTCGTTCTGGATACGTCGATGTCGATGAGGGGGGAGAAGATCGCGTCGCTGAAGACGAACTTGGCCGAGACGCTTCAGACGCTTCAGCCGAACGTCCAATACAACGTGGTCGATTTCGGCGGCCATATGGCGCTGATGAAACCGGGCTCGCTGATAACGGGGGCCGAGACGCCGCTCGTGATCCACAAGGTCGGCTACATGACACTCACGTTGGGTACCCGGTCGTACGACGCGATGGAATTGGCCATGTTGCTACGGGACGTCGACACGATCATCCTGTTATCCGACGGGGCTCCGGTGGCCGGCAAGTTCGACGACTGGCCGCGGATTCTCTCGGCGATTCGGGTTTACAATCGATATCGTCCGATCGCCGTCTACGGGCTGGAGTTTTCGGCGGGGAAGGGGAACGTGGATTGGATGGCCGCCTTGGCCCGGCAGAACGCCGGCAAGTGCCGCTCGCCGCAGCCGTAGGGCCGGGCTTCGTCCCAAAACCCTCTTGTTGCAGTCGTCCTCTTGGTTCTTGGTGGGCAGTGCCCGCCCTACTCATTCTAGGCATGCCCACGCAAGCGTGGAGCATGGCACCGGCCCCCGTCATGGCTCGCGAGGACGATCAGTCGCCGATCAACTGTTTTACCTTGGCGATAAAGGCTTCGGGGTCGACCGGCTTGTCGACGAACATTTCCGGCTTGATCAGGCCCTCGTCCCGCATCTCCCGGATCGCCTTTTTCAATGACTCTCGCAGGCTGTCGTAGGGTTTCTCGGACGTCTCGTCCTTGTGTTGCTCCTGCTCTTCGAGAATTCCGGCCACGCCGGTGAGCATGAGGACCGGGATATCCTTGAACTGTTCGTCCTTCTTGAGTTGCTTGAACAGGGAGAATCCGGTCTTCTTCGGCATCATCACGTCGAGGACCATGAGGTCGGGCTTGACCTTCTTGACCTGTTCGAGTCCCTCCTTACCGTCGCATGCGGAAACGGGATCGTATCCGTTTTCGCTAAGTACGACAGATAGGTATTTTACGGTATTCTGGTCGTCGTCCACTACGAGTACTTGTTTGGCCATGGTGTGCCTCCTTAACTTTCTCTTGGACCGTCCTTTGGAATATGAATGCGAAACGTGGTCCCTCGGTCGGGTTCCGACTCGACGGAAATCTCTCCTCCGTGTACCCTAATGATTCTGGCGGTCAACGCCAACCCTAATCCGGTGCCCAGGGTCTTCTTCGTGCTGAAGAAGGGGGTGAAAATGTTCTGGCGAATCGTTTCGGCCATGCCGCACCCGTTGTCACGGATCTGGATGACATAGGAATCCCCCCCATTGGCCAGGGAGTTCTCGATCACGATCTCGGGCCGCTCTTCGCCGCGATACTGCTTCCAGGCGCAGGCGTCGATCGCATTGACCACGATATCGGTGGTGGCCATATGGATCAGCTTCGGGTCGCATCGGACGAGCGGCAATCCCTCGGCCGGTTCGTGGCGCAGCTCGACGCCGTTTTTCGAGGCCGTATGTCGATTCAGCTCGCAGACGCTCTCGACCAGATCCTCCAGATCGACGTCCTGTAGGTCGGGTTTCCACTCCCTGGCGAAGTTCAGCATATTGTGGGAAAGGGAGCTGATCCGCTCGATCCCCTCCTCGATCATGGCCCAGCCTTCCTCGATCCGCTCGCGATTGTCCTTGGCCATCCCGACGTGGACCAGATAGGCGCCGCCCTTGAGCGCATTGAGCATGTTCTTGATCGCGTGCTGTATCCCGGTCACGGCCTGACCGATGGCGACGAATTTCTGCGATTGGACCAGCTCCCGCTGAAACTCTTTCTCCTGGGTGATATCCTTGCTAATCCCGATCGTTCCGAGCGAACTGCCCGCCATGTCGCGCAACGGCGAGAGCGTCAGCAGGACGTGACGGATCTGGCCGTCCTTGGCCAACAGCCGGGTTTCGTAGTTCTTGACGTTTCCGGCCCTCTTGAGCAGTTCGGCGGCCGCGTGGCGCTCGCGAGGGTCGACGAACAGGCTCTCGATCCGCTCACCGACCACCTCCTTTCGGTCGTAGCCCAACGCTTCCTCGGCTCCGCGATTGAACGTCTCGATCAGACCCTCCATGTTGACCGAGATGATAATATCGGCCGAGTTTTCGACCATGCTCTCGAGATACTCCTTCGCGTCGCGTAGCTCGTCCTGGCTCGATTGAATCTTGGCCGTCATCGCGTTGAACGACTCCTCCAAGTCGCCAAACTCATCGGTGCGTTTTCGGTCGAACCGGAAGTCGAGATGGTGGGCCGCAATCCGTTTCGTGCCCGCAATCAGATCGCTGATCGGCCGCTCCAGCAGCATACCGAACATGAACCACAGCGCGATCAACCCCAAAGCCACGGAGCCGAGAATCGTCAGCAGGATATGAACCCTCCGCTGGACAACGCCGGCATCCATCTGCTGAAGAGAATAGTCGGTATTGACGAACCCCAGGATCTGCGGCCCCTCCTCGTGCTGATGACAAGCGGCCGTTCGACAATTGGGCTGATTGATGATCGGGGCCATGACCGAGAGTACACGACTGCCGTCGGAAGAATCGATCAGCGTATCGATGGTCTCCGGGGGTAAGCCGCCGCGATCTTCGCGATCATGACAGGCAGCACAAGGCCGATCTTTCAGCTCCATTGTCTCGGCGTCGTCGCCGACCCGGCAGGCGATGACTTCGCCCGAATGATGAGACACCAGCCGAACCTTGCGATCGGCTGTGCCGCTTCGGGCAATCTCGTCGGCCATTTCCTTGACGCCCCGGCTTCCCGAGTCGACCATGCATTGTCCAACATCCTGGACGATCGATTCGGTGTCGGAGCGGAGAAACACCCGGGCCGACGCAAGCGAGTAATGGGCGCAGATCAGATTGTGGACATAGCCCGACGTCGCGATCACCACGGTAAGGATCGTGGCCACCACGGCGCTGAGTTTCCAGACGAGTTTCGATCTCGGTCTCATACCCGACCCTGCTTCGAAAATCCCCATAGGCAGGCAGGAAAAAGTCGTCCGCGCGAGTACCAGTGTACCCCACGTCGGCCTGTGGTGCAAACAGTCGGAGCTGCGCGAGCCGAAAGAAGGTGTGCCACTGCTTGCTTTGAAGCAGTGTTCTTGCCGAGATTCCAGGCCCCATCCGGCGGCACTGCTTAAAAGCAAGCAGTGGCACACAACCGACTCACGAATAGAACGCCGACTCTCCGGTCGCCTCGAAGGCGTTCTCGATCTGCTCGATCCGGGGAAACCACTTACCCGGCGGCCAGGTGACGGCGATGACGTCGAATCGGGCAGCGTGTTCCAGGAGCCCGTGGCGTTTGAGAAACATGACGGCCAGACGGGTCAAGCGTTGCTGCTTGTCCAGATTGACGGCCTCGGAGGGATGGCCGGCCTCTTGCGAGCGACGGGTCTTCACCTCGACGAAGACGATCGTGCCACGGCGGTCCAGCACGACCAGATCGAGTTCGCCCGGGCCGAGACGGTCGCCGCGAGCGAGGATCTTATAGCGACGGCGCCGCAGATAGCGAGCGGCCGCCGCTTCGCCCCGTTGCCCCAAGGTCCGTTTGGGAAAGAGTCGGCGAAACCATTGGGTCGACACGTCGCGCTACTTTTGGCTCTGTTTGGCCGCTTCGGCCTCGCGCTGCTTCGGATCAATGCGGCGTTCTCGTAGCCGCGTGGCCTTGCCGATGCGGTCGCGAAGGTAGTAGAGTTTCGCCCGACGGACGATACCGGCCCGTTTGACCTCGATCTTGGCAATGCGCGGCGAGTGAACGGGGAACTTCCGTTCGACGCCCTGGCCCTGCACGATCCGGCGAACGACGAACATCTCTCGTGTCCCCGAGCCGTTTCGCCCGATCACCACGCCGGTGAATATCTGGACTCGTTCCTTTTCGCCCTCGAGGATGCGGCAATGCACGTCGACCGTGTCGCCGATCTCGAAATAGGGTACCTCTGCCTTCAGGCTGGCCTTCTCGGCCAGCGCCATCAACTGTTGACTCATCGTTTGTCCTTTCCAACGTTATCGGCGGCTCGGGACCGCTCGTTCTGATTTGTTTCGTGTTCCTTCATGAGCAGATCAGCTCGGCGGTGGCCGGTTCGCTCTCTGCTGTCTCGTTCGCGCCAACGGGCAATCTCTTCGTGGTTTCCGCTTAAGAGTATCTCGGGTACTTCAAGCCCTCGATATTCTCGGGGCCGTGTATATTGAGCATATTCCAGGAGCCGGTTCTCGCTGGAGAACGAATCGTTGCTACTACTGTCTTCGTCTCCCAACACGCCGGGCACCAGTCGGATTACCGCGTCGATGATTGCCATGGCGGCCACTTCACCCCCGTTGAGGATGAAATCGCCGATCGATATTTCCTCCGGCTCGAGGATCGTTCGGATTCGTTCGTCAAAACCTTCGTAACGTCCACACAACAGCAGGATCCGCCCCCGCTGTGCCAGTTTCTCCACACCTCGCTGATCCAGCGGCTTGCCTTGCGGCGTGAGCATCACCAGCCGGCCCGGGTCGGAGACCTGCCGACGAACGGCTTCCACGCACTCGACAACTGGCCCTACCTTCAACACCATGCCGGGACCGCCGCCAAAGGGGCGATCGTCGACCGAGTTGTGTTTGTCGTGGGCAAACTCGCGTATATCGTGTAATTGTACGTCGACCAGTCCCGACTCGATCGCGCGATTCAACAGGCTCTGGCCCAGGTATCCCTGGAAAATGCCGGGAAATAGGGTCAGGACGTCGAAACGCATCGGGGGTTATTCGGCCTTCTCTTCCGGTGGAGCTTCAGGAGCCGGAGCTTCAGGAGCCGGAGCTTCAGGAGCCGGGGCTTCAGGCGCCGGAGCTTCGGGAGCCGGGGTTTTGGGAGCGGGGGTGGGTGCTTCGGCAGCGGGCTCTTCAGCCGGTGCTTCGGCAGCCGGTTCCGCTATGACTTGCTGCGGCTCGGGATGCCGTCGGCTTTCGGCCAACTGGTCCAACGCCACCTTCTGCTCGTCGAGGTGCGAACCCTCGGCTCCATATTTCTTGATCAGCACTCCGACCTTATCGGTCGGCAATGCGCCGACACCCAACCAGTAGTTGATCCGCTCGCCGTTGAGCACGGCCCGAGCGTTCACGTCGGTGAGCATTGGGTCGTAGGTACCGAGTTCCTCGAGCACCCGACCGTCACGCGGGGTGCGGGAATCCATGGCACAAATGCGATAGAAGGGTCGATGCCGGCGACCCATCTTCTTCATCCGAATACGTACTGCCACGCTGTTCTCCTCGTCAGCTTGTCGTGTTTCCACGCCCCGTCGTGCTCTCACACGCGGTGGCGTGCCATTACTTCCTATTTCTTTCGCGTTGCCCGTTTTTTACGCCGGACCTCTTTTTCGCGGAGCTTCTTGGCTTGGAGCCGATCTTTCGGTGAAAGCCGTTTCCCCGTTCCGCCCTTCTTCTTGGACAGCTTGGAGCCGGGATCGAACATCCCGCCTTCGCCAAGCTGCTTCATGGCTTGCATCCGTTCGCGGAGCCCCATGCTCGACATCCGCTTCATTATATCGGCGATGCCGTCGAACTGCTTGACCAGTTCGTTGACCTCGTGCGGCTCGACACCCGCTCCGGCCGCGATCCGCCGCCGCCGGCTTTGGTCGATCACCTTCGAGGGATTGCCGCGTTCGTCGGGTGTCATCGAATCGATGATCCCCCCGAGTCGCGTCATGTCCTTTTCGGCGTCGCCGTCCTTCATCATTTTCTGCATCGCGCTCATGCCGCCCATGCCGGGCAACATGCTCATCACTTTGTTCAGCGGGCCGAGCTTCTTCGTCTGGCCGAGCAAACTCTTGAAGTCGTCCAGCGTGAACTGGCCTTTACGGAGCCGTTCCTCTTGCTTGGCCATCTCGTCTTGGTCAAGCTTCTCTTGGGCCGACTCGACCAACGTAAGGACGTCGCCCATGCCGAGGATACGGCCGGCCATTCGGTCGGGGTGAAATTCCTCGAGCTCGTCGAGATGCTCGCCCGTGCCGATGTACTTGATCGGAACGCCGGTGATCGCTTTGACCGACAGCGCCGCACCACCCCGGGCGTCGCCGTCGAGCTTGGTCATGATCAGGCCGTCGAGTTCCAACGCCTCGTTGAACGCCTTGGCGCTGTTGACGGCATCCTGCCCCGTCATGCCGTCGACGACCAGATAGACCTGCTCGGGCTGGACCCGGCGGTCGATCTTCGAGAGTTGCCCCATCAACTCGTCGTCGACGTGCAGCCGCCCGGCCGTATCGAGAATCAGAACGTCCGAGTCGGATTCCTTGGCGTGTCGGACTGCGGCGTGACAGAGCTTGATCGGATCCTTGGCTTCGAGATCGGCATAGACCGGCGCCCCGATTTGCTCGCCGAGGATTTGCAATTGATTGATGGCCGCGGGACGCTGCAAGTCGGCGGCGACCAACATGGGCTTGCGTCCGCGTTTCTTGAGAATCAAAGCCAGCTTGCCGCAGGTGGTCGTCTTTCCAGAACCTTGCAGCCCACAAAGCATGAGGATCGTTAGATCGTTGCGTAGATGGAGCGAATGGTCGACGGGCCCCATCAGATTGACCAACTCCTGATGGACGATACCCACCAGTTGCTGAGAGGGGTCCAACGACTTCAAGACGCGTTCGCCGATGGCCTGTTCGGTAACGGCGGCCATGAAGTCCTTAGCGACCGAGAAGCTGACATCGGCCTCGAGCAGTGCCCGCTGGACCGCGCCGAGTCCTTCGCGCATGTTCGCTTCGGTCAGCCGGCCGCGGCCGCGCATGGCCTTCAGGGCGGAAGTCAGGTTTTCCTGGAGCGAGTCGAACATGGTTTGCTATCGGATAATCGGTTGTGATGGGTATATACTAATACCCCAGTGGAACTGGCGATTGGGCCAGCCCTCACGTTTCTGCGCACCCCAACCTTGTCGCAGGCTGGCGCGCGTAATCCCCCATGATAGCGAAAGGTAGGGCACCTTGGCAATGCTTGCTCGGCCGGTATTCGCTCTGCAACTGCCGGTTTCTGGGATCTCGTCGGCAAGGCGTTTCCAGGATGGGACGCTCGAACGGTTCAGTCGGGAACGTAAAGTCTTGCCACGCAATAGGTTGTAGCCGCACTGGCCTTGTAGGGTGGGCACTGCCCACCATGGAATGATCGTTTTCTCTGATTTTTGCTGGGCAGTGCCCACTCTACGAGAGAAATCCCCGTGCCATCGACTTCGAATCAAGTGTCTCGGGGCCGCCACTACGTCGGGAGAGGGGACGGAATGGCAAGAAAAGTAGGTGAATCGGGGACGTATCTGCCGAACAACTTTATCTATACGGAGATTTCCACCGTACATCCCACGGTTCGATTGACATCTCCGAAATTGGGACCTACAGTTCCACGGTGTTATCCGCGTTCATGGCAACCGATGCGGATCGACGGCCTGCTCGAGGCGAGAAGAAGGACCTGAAGTTTCTTGCGAATCCCCCGGATTTGAAGTGTTGCGACTCGAATTGGACCGTTGCGGGAGATCAAAACCATGCTGCGTCGAGCTAGCTTTGCATTGATGTTGGTGCTGATGGCCGGATCGTCGGCCCTTGGGCAAGAGTGGGCCAGGAAAATGTTCAAGGAGACCAGCCACGATTTCGGCTCGGTCGCCCATGGTGCGAAGACCGAATTTCGGTTCGAACTCTCGAATATCTATCTCGAAGATGTCCACATCGCGTCGGTCCGATCGAGTTGCGGTTGCACCTCGCCGAGCATCGAGGCGCCTTCGCTGAAGACCTATGAAAAGGGCGCCATTGTCGCCAAATACAATTCGCATCTGTTCTATGGACACAAGGGCGCAACGATTACCGTCACGATCGACAAGCCCTTCTATGCCACGGTCCAGTTGCACGTGAAGGGCTATATCCGTAGCGAGGTCGAGTTCACGCCGGGGAGTGTCCAGTTCGGAGCGATCGATCGAGGACAATCGGCCGAGAAGACCGTGAGTGTATCGCGACGGGGGATGTCTAATTGGAAGATCCTCGAGGTTCGAAGCGCCAACCCGCACATCAAGGTCGAGGCGGTCCCCAGGGCAACACAGTATGTCGGGCGCGTGACCTATGACCTGAAGGTCCACCTCGACGAGAACGCGCCGACCGGTTTCCTCCGGGATCGGCTCGTGCTGGTGACCAACGACCGGTCGTATCCCCAGGTCCCCGTGCTGGTCGAGGGCCAGATAACTTCTTCGCTTGCGGTCAGCCCGGCGACCCTGTTCATGGGCGTCGTCAAGCCGGGTGAGAAAGTGACGAAACGGCTTGTTATCAAGGGCAAGAGGCCGTTTAAGATCGTCTCGATCGACTGCGAGGACGACTCGTTCGAGTTCGATACGACCGCGTCGAGCTCGGAGGCCAAGATGGTCCACATCGTACCGGTGACTTACGTTGCGGGCGAGGGCTCCGGCAAGGTGGTCAAGACGATCCGCATTCAGACCGACCTGGATGATTTCATCCCCGAGCTATCGGCCTACGCAGTGATCAGCGCGCCTCAATAGACCGGATTACTCATAGGTTTGTAGCTACGTTCGCCAGAACGTGGGGCGTGTCGGAAGAGGATACCACTGCCACCCGTCGAGGAGGGCCCGTACGATGGCCCTCCGAGGCCGTCGCGTGGGGAAATCGGGCCTTTCGACGGCCTCGGAGGACCATCGTACGCGACTTACCGTCGGGTTCCATGCATCTGGCGTTGCATATCGCGATGGGCCTCGGCTGTCTTCATGGCCTCGCGCTTGTCGTACTTCTGCCGGCCGCGACAGATACCCAGCAGAATCTTGGCCCGACCCTCCTTGAAATACATCTTCAGCGGCACCAGGGTCAGGCCCTTCTCGAAGGCCAGGCCGGCGAACCGCTTGATCTCGCGGCGGTGAAGCAGCAGCTTACGCGGACGACGCGGCGAGTGGTTGAACCGGTTGGCCTCAGCATATTCGGCAATATCACAGCCGACGAGCCAGACCTCGCCGTCGCGAACCCGGGCGTAGGCCTCGGCCAGCGAAACGGTCCGATTGCGCAGACTCTTCACCTCGCTGCCGACCAGCACAATGCCACACTCCAGGGTGTCTAGGACCTGGTAATTGTGACGGGCCTTGCGATTCTCGGTGATGGGCCGTTCGTTGGGATCGTCGCTCGCGGAACCCTTCTTTTTCTTTTTTTGTCGCTTACTCGTGGCCGAGGTCCTTTTCTTTGTCTAGCATTGGTGGATAATCCCTCTTTTACCGTTTCTTGCCTCCGATCACAAGCTGTCCGATGTCCACCGCCCCCCACGAGGCCGAATCGCTGTCGCCGACGGTCGAGACGTTTTTGCTCGGCCCGATCGAATTGTTGCGATGCGTGGACCTGCAGCGGCGGCTGGTCGAGGAGGTTGCTCAGCGCGACGACGGACGTATCGTGCTGCTGCTGGCCGAGCATCCGACGGTTGTCAGCATAGGGCGTGGTGGCTCGCCGGACCAGGTCGCCCGACAGAGCCGCTTGCTCCGCGACGGCCGGATCGAGGTCCATTGGATCAAGCGCGGGGGGCCTTGCATGGTCCATTGCCCGGGCCAACTGGCCATTTACCCGATCGTCCCCCTGCGGTGGCACGGCTTGTCGGTCGGCGAATACCTCGAACGGTTTCAGGCGGGCATCATCGAAATGCTCGACGACCTGGGCATCCGCGGCCATACGCCGCCGGGTCGATACGGCGTTTGGGGACGAACCGGCCAATTGGCCACGCTCGGGATCGCCGTACGCCACGACGTGGCCTATCATGGGGCCTTCCTGAACGTCGCCCCGGCCATGGGGCTCTTCCGACTGATCGAAGACGATTCACCCAAAGCCGCTCGACCGAGTTGCCTGGTCACCGAACGCGGCGGGCGGGTTAAAATGACCACGGTCCGCGCGACCCTGGTTCGCCATCTGGCCGATGCGTTCGGCTGCGATCGCTATCACCTTTACACGGGCCATCCGCTGCTGCGAGAGACTCGATGACCGAGCTGCAATCGAAAACCCGGGCGACGAAGTCTCTGCCGCGTTGGCTGAAGCGGAATGTCCCGAAGGGCAACGCGAACCATTTCACGGCGAAGTTGATCGATCGGCTGGGATTGCAAACCGTCTGCGACCATGCCCGATGTCCCAATCGCATGGAGTGCTACGCGAACAAGACGGCCACGCTAATGATCCTCGGCGAGGTCTGTACGCGGAACTGCCGTTTTTGCGGCGTGGCAAGTGGTCGGCCACGGCCGGTCGATCCGGACGAGCCGCATCGGGTGGCCCAGGCGACGAAGCGACTCGAGCTGCGCCATGTCGTGATAACCTGCGTCACGCGCGACGACCTGGCGGACGGAGGTGCCGAGCATTTCGCTCAAACCATCGCGGCCGTTCGTCAAGCGACCGATGCAAAGGTCGAAGTGCTGCCGTCCGATTTCGCCGGCAATCGAGCGTCGGTCGATCGGCTCATCGAGGCTTGCCCGGACGTCTATAACCACAATACGGAAACGGTTCCTCGGCTGTACCGAGCGGTTCGCGGCCGGAAGTCGGATTACCGTTGGACGCTGGACATGTTCCGCCGGATCGCCGATCGGGCTCCGTCGATTCGGCTAAAGACCGGGCTGATGTTGGGACTCGGCGAAACAACCGAGGAGCTGTTCGATACGCTGGCCGATCTGCACGACGCCGGCTGTCGACTGCTCACGTTAGGGCAATACTTGCGACCCTCGTTGGAGCAAATGCCGGTCGTTCGATACGTTCCGCCGGAGGAGTTCGATCGGCTAGGAGATTTCGCCCGACGGATCGGATTCGAGCAGGTCGCCGCCGGCCCATTCGTCCGATCGAGTTATCATGCCGCCGAGATGGTGGCCGAGACCGGGGCAGGCTAGTTAGAGAATCCGTACGATGGCGCTGCGAGGCCGTCGAGATGGCCAGTGTTTTCGACGGCCTCGGAGGGCCATCGTACTGTTTTCGACGGCGACGGCCTCGGAGGGCCATCGTACTGTTTTCGACGGCCTCGGAGGGCCATCGTACGGGGAACCTTACTCAATAGAACGGTAGGCCAATGACCCATCACGATCTGATCCTGCCGGACCTGGGCATCGAGGGCCATCCGATCACGGTGAGTCTCTGGCTGGTCAAGCAAGGAAGCCGTGTGGCCGCGGGGGAACCGATCGTCGAGGTATTGGCGGGCCCAGCCACGGTCGATTTGCCATCTCCGGCCGACGGGGTCCTGGCCGAGATACTGGTCGACGAGGACGAGACCCTCTCGATCGGCCAGCGGCTGGGCGTGATTCGTTCGTAGTGACCGCACTGATGCGGTCTTTCGCAAGATTCCGGCGCATGGCCCCGGTGAATCGGGGCACTACAAACAGGTGTGGGACCTAGTCGCCCGGTTTGGCTATCGACAAGGTGCCCAATGGAAGCCGTTCACCATAACATCATTCGCGACAAGACGTTACGACTCCTGTTCGATATACGGTTGCCCCCGCCCGTATGCTTCAGACAGTTCGACCTGTTGTTGACAAGACATGTAATAGACGGAGTCGGCCGAGTGGCCGGCCGGTTCAACTTGGAAAGGGAGACGATACGATGCAACGATTCTCGTGGATTCTACTGGTAGTGGCCGTGGTCGGGTTGGCGGCCTACGGATGTTCGAGTTCCTCGGAGGCAGACACGACCGAGACGTCGCTGTGTGGCAAGTGCGGCGAGGTCAAGGGCTCCGACAGTTGTTGTGCCGAAGGCGCCGACAAGTGCGAAAAATGTGAATTGACCAAGGGCTCGCCCGGCTGCTGCAAGATCGAGAAAGGAACTGACGTAGTGCTCTGCTCGAAGTGCGGCCAGACCAAGGGCACCGACGCATGCTGCAAAGAGGGCGCCGAGAAGTGCGACAAGTGTGGCATGGCCAAGGGCTCGCCCGGCTGTTGCCTACCCGGCAAGAGCACGTAGTCCTACTGCTGCGGCGGACCGATGCGCAGATGGCGGAAGAACACTTCGCTGCGGTGGTTCTGCAGACCGAGAAGCCCCGTCTTTGCCCGTCGGGTCAACTCGGGAAATTCGGCCGCCGTCGCGTCGACGATGACCGTGCCGTTGTGCGTGACCCGATAGTCCGCACCGGTGCAGTTGATCTCCAGCGAGTTCCACTGGCCGGCCGGCAGCCCGGTCTGCTCTTTGGCCGGCGCTATCTTATAGACACTGCCGCCCAACTGAAACGGCTTGAGCTTGGCGTAGCGAGGATCGGAATCGTCGAGGATCTGGACCTCGACGCCGGCCCCTTCACCGTGGTGATCGCCGCTCTTTGGCGCCCGAACGTAGACGCCCGAGTTCCCGCCCGCCTTGAGCCGATACTGGAGTCGCAGATTGAAATCGTCGAACTGCTCGGTCCCACGCAGCCACGAGCCGGGCTCGCCGGTGCATTTCAAGAGTCCGTCTTCGGCCTTCCAGCATTTCTTATCGGCCGACTCTTCCCATCCGGCCAGCGTCTTGCCGTCGAACAGCGGCTTGTAGCCGATTTCGGTGATCTGGATGTTCTTGAACAGGAACCGTCCGCCGCCGGGTACTTCGGCCTGGAGGCAAATGTATCCATGGTCGATCTCCAGCCCATCGGCTTTCCAGGCCGGTTTGCCGTTGATCTCCAACGCGGCCGTACTCCCGACGACGGTCAGCTTGAAGTGGTTCCAGTCGCCCGATTTGCAGAGTCCTTCGCTGGTGGCCCCTTCCAGCCGGGCGACGTTGCCCTCGAGCCCCTTGCGCAGATTGACCTGATAATGACTCGGCCACGGCCGGCCCTTGGGCGGCAGCTCGCATCGGAAGTAAATGCCCGAGTCCCAAGCGTCCGCCTTCAGGGCCTTCCAATCGAGTTCGAGCACATAGTCGGCATATCGGGCATGCGTCCGCGCCAGGCCATTGCCCTCCTCGATAACGATCGCGCCGTCGGCCACATCCATCTGGCATCCGGTAACGTGCCAGCCGGCGAGCGTCTTTCCATCGAACAGCGATCGGGTATATCCGGTCGGCGAATCATCCGCCGCCTCGGCCGTCGGGCCAAAGCAACTGACCAGCAAGGCAACGCAACTCAGGAAATGTCGGTTCGTCAAGTGTAGTTTCATCGTGCAACTCGGGGGCAAGGGTCGTGTGGGATGGTTCACGTCTTATTGTCTTCTTATTGTCTCCACCATGAGCCGCTTGTCAACTTCCCTGGACCGCAATCCGGCGCCGATGCCAGGAGAACTGCAAACTGTGCGGGAGCCCGAAAACGGGGACTGGCTCCGTCGCCGATGCGTATGGCAGTGGGGAGCCGTGGTGCCGACGGTGCCTGTCCCCGTTTTCGGGCGGCACCACTGGGGCACCGTGGAAAAGGGGGACAGGCACCGAGCGGCAAGCATCTCGGCGGTTTTGACATTGATTGGGGCTCGGAGCCAGTCCCCCTTTTCCACTCGATCCAATCGACTTTGCAGTTCTCCCGGCGCCGATGCTTGACTTGTGGCTCGGCGGCACTTAAAGTGGTTTCATGGCTGGACATACATTGAACCTTGGATTGGGAGATTGACCATGAGACGCCGGATTATCGTGTTGTTGGCGCTTGCGATTATGTTTGCCGCACCGACCGTTTCCTGTTTTGCCGAAGAACCGGCCGCCGTTTCCCATGCTTCGCAGCCGAAGATTCGCGTCCTGCTAACGTTCGGCGGCCACGGATTCGATCAGGAGCCGTTCTTCGCGATGTTCGACAAGATGCAGAACATCGAGGTGACCAAGGCCCCCATGCCCCAGTCGGCCGAGCTGTTGAAACCGGCGCTCGCCGAGAAGTTTGACGTCATCGTGATGTACGACATGGTCGGCCAGATTTCGGCCGAGCAACAGGCCGGTTTCGTCGCCCTATTGAAGTCGGGCATCGGCGTCGTCTCGTTGCACCACAACATGGGAGCCCATCGCAACTGGGACGAATTTACCAAGATCATCGGCGGGAAGTATATCTTCGCGCCCTGCGAAATCGACGGCAAGCAATATGCCAAGTCGACCTATTCGCACGGCGAGGACATGAAGGTCACCGTGGCCGACAAGAAGCACCCGATCACCCGAGGGCTAAAGAACTTCGAGATCCACGACGAGACCTACGGCGGCTATTACACGGCCAAGAACGTTCGCGTATTGTTGACGACGGACCATCCGAAGAACGACCCCAAGTTGGCCTGGGTCCACGAATACGGCAAGAGCCGCATCTTCTATCTAATGCTCGGCCACGACGCCAAAGCCTGGGCGAATCCCAACTTCCCCGAGCTACTAGCCCGAGGCATCCGCTGGACCGCCGGGAAGTAACAAGTCGCTAAATTGAATATTTAGAGTCTGACCCCGACGTGACGCTCAAAATCGGTTCGTGAATCCCTGGTCGGCCCTCGCCAATCGCGGCGGCGGCTGGGCCCTTCAACAATCGCGACGCCCGACCTATGGGCCCATGTTCGCGCCTCTTTGCCGCTATGCAAGTAAAGTTCCGCTTGGAAATATATGGATTTTCTTGGAAAATAGTTGCAATTAAGGCAACTGTGTGGATAATAGTAGTTATGCGGGTACTCTCCGGCGGGAAGGCCAATGCGCAGTTTGCGTAGGCCCAATCGCCGAGTTGCCGCTTGGAACAAGAGAAGGCAACAGACTATTCCTATTCTACTCCCCTATTCGAGGAAACTGCTTGATGACAGTAAAACGATTCTCGATCGCAACGCTTGTACTGGCTGCCTTTTTCATCGCGGTAACCAACAGCCCGGCCCCGGCCGACGTCGTAACGTTTGACCACGACACGGACAGAAACTGGGACAATCCGGCCAACTGGTTTGACGGAGTAGGTGATCCGGCCACTATCCCCGGGGCTGCCGACGATGCCGTGGTGCCGGATGTCAGTTCCAGCGTACGTATCCCCATCGACGTGGGCACGGTCAACAGTGTTCGAGTCGGCGGAGGAGGAGGCAATGAGTCGGTCCAGGTTCGGACCGGCGGCGCACTGATCATCTCAACTGACTTGCTCTTGGGCATTGTCGAAGGTACTAGCAATCGATCGGGTGACTTCACTGTCGGGCAAGGCAATGTCGACGCGACGCTGACCGTCAACGGAAACATTGTGGCCAACAGCCCGGGCGATAACGACTTGACCATCAACAACGGGACACTCAATCTGGCCGGCGACATCGTCATGATGGATGGCAACCGCATCGATAAGCTGAACTTCCAGCGAGGTACGTTGAACCTCACCGGCCTAGGTGCCCAGACCCTGACGGTACAGGAGTTCGACCTCAACGCGACCGGCAACAACAACTCCTCGGCAACTTTCACGCTGTCGGCCGACAAGACCCTGATCACCACGAACTCCGGAGACGTCAGCGATATTGCCCGGATGGGCAACAACAACGACCGGACGAACACGGCCACACTCAACATCCACGGTGGCACGGCCGACTTCGCTGGGCATCTGCGCGTCGGGTCGACGAATGACGACCCGGACCCCGCTTCCCAGGGTTTCATCAACGTCGGTGACGGCCTCGGCTCGGGCGGTATATTGGTTGCCAATCGAGAGTTGCGGTTGGGCGAGGGTCGCGCCGGTAGCGATGGGCCCAAGTTTACTAGCGGCGACTTGAACCTCCTGGACGCCACCTCCGTGGTAACGATCCACTCCGACATCAAGATGACGATGGACGTGAGCACCGAATGGGGGCTGGCCACGATCACGATCGACGACGGGCTGCTCACGCAGACCAGCGGCGACATCCTCAACGGTGGCGGCTTGGCCACGCTCAACCTCAACGGCGGCGTATTGCACCTCGCAGCCACCGACTCGACGGTCCGATCCGTGGATACACTGAACTTTGTCGGCGGAGAGTTGCGATTGGCCGTCTACCTCGGCATGCCGGCACTCACGGCGACCGACATGACACTGGCTGCCGGTCTCGGTGGTTCGGTAATCGACCTGACCACGACCCCGGATAGTGCTGCCAGTACGACCGAACAGACCGTTTGGGACGGCCTCACGGCCGAGTGGGATGCGGACGCTAGCAAGTGGAACCCGGACATCCTGCCCGCGGAGTTGATTTCCATTCAACCGGGTGACCAGTTCACGATCCTCGGCTCGACCAACCCGATCGTCAATCAGGGCAACGCCGCGCTGAGTGCGGCGGCCGCGGTCGACTGGAGTTTGAATCAGGACAGCCCGACGGAAACCATCATCACACGAACCGGCGCCGCGGTGCCTCTCGGCCCGGGCGTTGCCGTGATCGACGACGTGGCTTCGATCGTCGGACGTACGACCGACCTGAGCATCCAGTCCGCACCGGGAGTGGGAGCCGACGCTTCGCAACTCGAGATCAGTAACGGCAGCCTGACGCTCTCCGGCGGAAGCGACCTGATCATCGGCGGCGTGGCTCAAGGCATCGTCAACCAGACCAGCGGCGACGTGGCCATCGACGGCATTCTCCAATTCGGCCAAACGGTCGACGGCGAAGGCGGCACATATAACCTCGATGCCGGAACGCTGACCATTACCGGCGTCGATGCCAACGGCAACTCGATTGCCGAAAAGGACGCGGCGGTCAATAGGGCTCAAATGCAGATCAACGGCGGCACGCTCAGTGTGGCCGGCAACATCCTGACCCAACGGTTCAGCGTGGGCGAGGTGGCCACTTCCGACGGAGCAACGTACACGATCGCCGCGGGCAAAACGATCGAGACGACCGGCACGACCGCCGTGGGTACCGACGGCACTAACGCCGTGCTGAACATCGCGGGTTCGCTCATCGCTAACGATGTCAAGATAGCCTCCCAGGCCGGTGGATCCGGGACGATGAACGTCAACGGCGGGTCCGTACTGGCTACCGGCGACGACTTTCGGGTAGCCGACGGCGGCACCGGAACGATTCACATCATGGGCGACTCGACCGTTACCGTGGGCGGCGGGAATTTCGAGGTCTCCGAAAGCGGCACCGGGATCTTCATCATGGACGGCGGCACCCTCTTCCAGAACACGAATAACTTCATCTGGGGCCAAGCCGCCGCCTCCGACGCCACGGTCACCCTCAACGGCGGCACCATCGATCTGCGCGGCGACCTCGGACAGAACCTCGGCGGCGATAGTGGCCACTTCCGCATCAATCAAGGCGAAGGCAGCGACGGACTCAATGTCAATACGGCTGACTTGCTCGGAGGGGCCGTCATCATGGGGGCGCGAGGCGATCTTTCCATGACGAGCAAAGGCGCCGCCACGGCCATCCTTACCATCGACGGCGCCGAAGTAACCGTCGGCGACGATGTCGAGTATCGCAACAACGGCACCGACACCATCCTGTTCAAGAGCGGGCTGCTCGACCTGACCACCCGAGACGGCAACGACACGGCCGACGGGGCCCCAGGCGAGTTCCATCTGGCCGACCGAACCGGTACCAACGTCTTCACATGGACCGGCGGCACCATGATGGACGCCAGCAAGTTCTTCGGCGACCTGGCGCAGAACAACACCGACAGCCCCAGCCTGCTGAAAATCGGCGGCGACGCCGGCACGATGGACGTCACGGGCGCCTATGACCTGACCGGCGGCACACTCGAAATCGAACTCTTCGCCCAAGGCGAGACGGCCGGAACGGACTTCGATCTGTTGACCGTCGCCGGCACTGCCACGTTGGCCGGCTTGGTCGAGGTGCTGGACCAGTCCGGCGGCCTGATCGACACCGGAGTGGCGTTCCAGTGGAACGTGCTCGAAGCCGACGAGATCGAACTGACCGGCGCGATCAATCTGCCCGAGGGAGTCTTCTACGAGGTCCTCAACGACTTCAACGGCGGGACGACCGACATGCTGCAACTGTCGACCGCAGTCATCCCCGAGCCGGGCTCGATCGCCCTGCTAGCCATCGCCGGCCTAATCGGCCTACTAACGATCCGCCGCCGCAAGAGCTAAGGAACGGATCAGGGCGATGGCCGATTCGTGGCCGAGCGACTCGACGTTGACGACCAGATCATAAAGCAACGGGTCGTCGATCTCGCGATGGAAGTAACGGCGCACAAACTCGCAACGTCCCTCGTCGACCTCGTCGATCATCCGCTCGGCGTCGGTGTGACCGACGTTCTCTCGGCACATCACCTGATCGATGCGGTATTTCCGCGAGGAGATGATCCGAACCGCGACGCCCCCACGCGGCGGCAAGAGGAACTGCGCCCCACGGCCGACCAGGATCACACTGGCCTGTCGGGTGGCGGCCAATACGACCGGGCCAAGCTGGGCCACGTACTTTTCCGCCGCAATCATCCGGCCGTTCATCCACGAACCGAACGCATCTTGCATCCAACTTCGCCGGGTCTCGTCGACCATTGCGAGCATCGGCCGCGAGACGTCCAACCGCTGGGCCACTCGGTCGAGCAGCGCCCCGTCGAGAACCTCCCAGCCGATCTCTCGGCCGACGGCTCGGGCAATCTCGCTGCCACCGGCCCCTTCCTCGCGAGAAATCGTCAGATAGGGCTGGACACCTTCGGCGCGCCGGTCGGTCTCTCGGCCTTGGACGGCCTGATCCTCGACCTCTTGGGTCTTCACCCAGGACCGCATTTGGCGTTCCGCCGCAGCGAAGATCTTCGGCTCTAGGCGAGATTGCTCACTCATGGCTTGCCGTCCCCCGTGCTGCCCGCAAACTGAAGGTTAAGGGTCACCACTTCCCTATGGTTAAGTGTAGGCAGACGCCCAGCAAAGCCAAGCGTAGAGTTCCGGAACGTGTCAACCTGTATGAGACACCCGCTTATCTGTATCTGCGTATCTGGGGTCAGAGTGCGTATCTGGGGTCAGAGCGCACTTAGTCATTAGTGGGATTGAGACACAGTTGGTTGATGCTTCTACTCATAGCAGCCTGGCGATCCCAAAACGAGATCCGACGGGCATATCGCCAGGAGAAGGCGTTGCAGGCGAAGAGGATGGTGGACAGAACTGAAACGGGGGGCCGAGCTGGGGCCTTGGCACCATCGGCTAGGTGGTGCTATAATCGAGAACGTTTGCCACGGTCGGCGACGTTAAGATCGGTCGCTCACTCGGCCGGGCAGGGCTCCTATGGAGAGGATCGAGATGAGCAAGATGCTGACTCCCGCCCCCGGACCCCCGGCCCCCCGGACCCGCGGACATTGCGGCCAGCCACCGGGGAGAACGTGGGAAATGGCGAATGGCCGGCCATTCTAACGACGACCACACCTGGTATTTGTGCGAAGTGGAAACTACGCCGGAGCTTGGCAACGAGTCGTGACCCTAATCCCCATCCCCTCCCATGACCAACACCGACCTCGCCGCCATTTTCGAGCAAATCGCCGACCTGCTCGAGTTTCAAGGAACCAATCCGTTTCGGATTCGGGCGTATCGCAATGCGTCTCGAACGTTCGCCGATCTGGCCGAGTCGGCGGCCGATATCGTGGCCGATCCCCAGCGTTCGATTGGCGAGATCAAGGGGATCGGCAAGGATCTGGCGGCCAAAGTCGTTACGCTCGTCGAGACCGGCTCGCTGCCGATGCTCGATGAGTTGCTCGCCGAGATTCCCGAGAGCGTCTTGGCCATCCTCCGCGTGCCAGGGCTGGGTCCAAAACGGGCGGCCGTGATCTATCGCGAGCTGAACGTCACCACGCTGGACGAGCTGCGCGAGGCATGTGAAGCGGGCCGCGTTCATGCACTCAA
>SDBT01004745.1_pt1 | contig 22988 bp, 16 predicted proteins | sample 2277101 | NCBI WGS metagenome assembly SDBT01 (sample SAMN10404973, study PRJNA504765) | marine sediment metagenome | isolation source: marine sediment core GS10_PC15, 103 cmbsf | place: Arctic Ocean: Southern Knipovich Ridge | collected 2010 | reverse complement strand
CTGCACCGCGCGGACCTCTTCGACGTATTGCGTCGCCAGCTCCTGCACGTTGATGTCGGGATCGTCCAGCGAGAGCAGGCCGAGCGGGTGGAGGACGTAGAACGGCTGGTCCTCGTCCAGGTACCTGGCCAGGTGCACGTAGGCGAACGCATCCATGACTGCCACGCAGAAGAACGGCTGCCGGCTGCCGGTCGTGCGCATTGGTATTATCGGCTTCCATGCCCCCGACCACCCATCCTCCTGTAGGACTTTGGCCAGTCCCCCCACCGTAGGCGATCCCAACAGCGTCGCCAGCGGGAGCTTGCGGCCGAAGACGCGGTCCAACTGCGTGAAGAGCCGCACGGCGAGGACCGAGTCGCCGCCCAGGTAGAAGAAGTTGTCTCCGGTGCCGACACGCTCCAGCCCCAGGACCTCGCACCACAGCGAGGCCAGCGCCTTCTCCGTCTCGGTGGCGGGCTCGACGAACTCAGCGGCCGGCGCCGGTTCGGCGTCGGCCGTCAGGCCCAGTTTCTCGGCCAGGCCGATGCGCTGCAGCTTCCCCGTCGGGCCCTTGGGTACCTCATCGAGGAACACGATGCGGCGCGGCACCTTGAAGTCTGCCAGCAGACGGGCTGTGTGCTCCTGCAGGTCGCGTTCGCTCGCCTCGGCGCCCTCCCGCAGCACCACGGCGGCGGCCACGTCCTCCCCCAGCCGCGGGTCGGGCATGGCGAAGGCGACGGCCTGCGCCACGGCCGGATGCCCCAACAGCGCTTCGTCCACCTCGCGGGGTGATACCTTCTCGCCGGCGCGGTTGATGATCTCCTTGATGCGGCCGGTGATGGCCAGGTAGCCGTCCTCGTCAATCACGCCCTGGTCGCCCGTGCGGAACCAGCCGTCGACGAACGCCGTCGCGTTGGCCTCCGGATTGCCGTCGTAGCCGCCGGTCACGTTCGGGCCGCGCAGAACGATCTCGCCGACCTGCCCCTGGGGCAGCAGGTTGCCCGCTTCGTCCATGACTGCAACCTCGGGGCCCCTGGGCAGGCCCACGCTGCCTGGCTTGCGCTCGCCGGGCGGCAGGGGGTTGCAGGTGATCGAGGTCGCCGCCTCGGTCATCGCGTAGGACTCCACCACCGGCACGCCGAGGGCGCCCTCCAGCTCGGCCATCACGGTCGGCGGCAGCGAAGCCGACGCGGACCGGACGATGCGCAAGGGGCTGCGGTCGATCACGTCCCGGTTCGCGTCCGACCGGGCCACGATGGCCTGGTGCATCGTGGGGACGGCCGTATACCAGGTCGGGCGGCACTCGTCCATCCACTCGAAGAACCTCGGCGCCTCGAAGCCGGGCGTGCAGGTGACGCTCGCCCGCGCCTCGATGGTGGCAAGGATGGCGCAGATCAGACCGTGGATGTGGAACAGGGGCATGACGTTCAGGCAGCGGTCGGCGGGCGTGAGCGCCAGTGCCTCCCGCAGGAAGGCGGCCGACGAGCAGAGGTTCGTGTGCGTGAGCGGCACGAGCTTCGGGCGGGCGGTCGTGCCCGAGGTGTGCAGGACCAGGGCCACGTCGTCGGGCCCCCCGAAGCCACCGTCGCTGCCTGTCGCGGCGCCGCTGCGGTCTGTCGCGGCGCCGCCGCCGCTGAGGTCAAACGCGCCGGCCTGCTCGCCGGGCGTCAGCTCTATGATGGGAATGCCGCGTGCCGCGGCGACCTCACGCGCGGGCGACTCCATGCCGGCCAGGGTCAGCAGCGCCTTCGCGCCCAGGTCGGTCAGGTAGAACTCGAACTCGGGCGCGCGGTAGCCGGGATTGAGGGGCGCGCACGTCGCTCCCGACGCCACCGACAGGAACGCGACGGCCATCTCCGGGCCGTTCGGCAGGACGATGGCCACGCGGTCGCCGCGGCCGATGCCGGCGCCGTTGAGGGCGGCGACGACCGACTCGACCTGCTGCCGCAGCCCCGCATAGGACAGCGCCGGGCGACCGGGGGCGAGGATGGCTGCTGCGTCCGGGGCATGCGCCGCATGGGCGGCTATCAGGCCGGAGATCGACTCGGCCCAGGGATGCTCGTCTTGACCCACGATGGCCCGGCTCATACTGCGGTCTCGCGTTAAGAAGGCGTAGCGGTAGCACCGACACCCAGGACTTCACAAACGGCGTGCCATGCCGTCCGGCAATCTCGACATCGGACGTAAGCACCGGCCATAGCATAGCTTATGGGTCGGCTGTGGTGCAAGACGTCGGACGGGGCGTGTTGAGTTTCGTGGACGCGCGTGCTCGCAAACTGCCACAGCGGTCGCGCTCAGCAGCTCTGACCGGCCGGAGGGTCCTCGGCTGCCCGTTCCGCCTCGGACAGCATGGCCTCGACGTCTGACGCGGGCATCTGCGCCGCCTGACACGCGAGCACCATGCCCGCCATCTCGGCAACGGTACGGGCGCCCGCCAGCCCGGCCGACGCCGGGGCGAGGCCGAACGCGTCCACCACGCGTGACACAACTCGGGCGGCCAACAGCGAGTCGCCACCCAGGTCCAGGAAGCGGTCGTTGACGCCCACCGCCTCCAGGTCGAGCACCGCCGACCAGATGGCCGCCACCCGGGCCTCGGCCGGCGAACGGGCCGCCACGAACGGGGCGTCCAGTGTGGGCCGGGCACGACCGGGAGCGGGCAGGCCGCGGACGTCGACCTTGCCGGCCGGCGTCAACGGCAGGGCGTCCATGGTGACGTAGGCGGATGGGACCATGTAGTCGGGCAATCCCGCGGCTGCCGCTCGCCGGAGCGCGCTGACAGTGGGGGCATCGGGACCCGCCGGCACGATGTGGGCCACGAGCTGCACGTCGCCCGATGGAGTCTCGCGCATGGAGACGACGGCGTCGGCGAGATGGGCACCCGACACGAGCACTGACGCCACGCGGGAAGTGTCGATCCACTGGCCGCGCAGCTTGCTCTGCAGGCCCTTGCGCCCGAGGTGCAGGAGGCATCCGTCGTCCAGAAGCCGGCCCAGGTCGCCGGTCAGGTAGGTCCGTTCGCCGTCGGTGGGGCCGTCCACGAACGCGGCGGCCGTGCGCTCAGGATCGTCGAAGTAACCGGGCGCCAGGTAGCGGCTGGTGACGGTGATCTCGCCGATGTTCCCCAGCTCTACGGGGCCGCCCGATTCGTCGACGATGCGGACGTCCATCCCCGGCACGGCGTAGCCGATCGGGACGTTCGCCTCGGGCACCGGGGAGTCCTTGTCCATGAAGTACTGCCGCACCAGGCCGGACTCGGTCGTGCCGAGGCCGTTAACCAGCACGCAATCGTCAGGGCAGTGCTCGCGGAACGCGCGCACGTCGCGGGGCGTGCAGCGGTCTCCCCCTATCCGCACGACGCGCAGCCCGGACGCGCGCAGCCCCTGCGCAGCGACCTCGCGAAAGAGCGACGGCACCGAATGGTAGATGGTCGTCCCCGTGCCGATGAGCGCCTCCGCCATCGCGCCAATGCCCAGCGTTCTCACGTCAAAGGGCACCACGGCCGCCCCGTTTGTCAGCGCGCCGAAGATGTTTTCGACCGACGCGCTGATGGTGAGCGGCTGGACGAGCGACATCCGGTCTTCGGGGTTGATGAACAGGCTATTGGTGCCGCGCGCGACGTTGTGGAGGACGTTGCGGTGCGTGTCGCCCACTCCCTTCGGCCGGCCGGTCGATCCGGAGGTGTAGATGACGTAGGCAAGCGCGTCGGGGGAGACCTGCGGCAGGGGACAGTCGGCGTCCAGCAGGGCCTCGAAGACCAGCGTCCGTGGTGACTCAAATGACTCGATAAGTGGCGCGAACTGACTCGCAAAGAGGAGCGTTCTGTTGCGACAATGACGCAATACGTAGCGAACCCTGTCGGGGCCGTCCGCGGCGGCCAGGGGGACGTACGCCTTGCCCGCCAGGAGGATGCCGAGGGCCGCGACGATGGCATCCACAGGGTCCTCGACGAGGAGCGCGACCGGCTCCCACTCGGCGCCCAGTTCGTGCACCAAGCCGGCCGCCGTCCTGCGCGCGGCCCCGGCGAGTTCGTCGTAGGTGACTGTGCGTTCGGGAGTTACGACTGCCGGACGGTCGCCGTGCATCCCTGCAATCTGCTCAAACCGGGCGCCAATCGACTGCTCGACGGCCGCATCCTCGAACGCCACAAACGAGGCCGGCCTGGCCAGCCTTTCGCGTGCGTCGCCCATGCGGTTCTCCCCTGGGTGCCGGCCGAGGCTACGGCCCATCGCCTTCGACGGGGTTGCGCGTCTCGCATGGGACGGCCGTCTGGCAGAGGCCGCATCCGTAGATGCCCTCCCAGCCGTAGAGCTCGGGCCCCGCCTGCCGGATGCGGCCCGAGTGCTCCGCGCAGGCGGACTTGACGCGCTCGTGGACGCTCTCGCCGACCGAGCCGACGGGGCAGCGCTCGATGCAGGCGCCGCACGTGTCGCGGGCGCTCTTCAGGCACCACGCGAACGGGTCGTCGCCGTAGGGTCGCTCGGTCACCGGGAGTTCGAGGTCGGTCACGACGCTGCCGATCCGGTGCGCGATCCCGCGCCGCGTGATCAGGCCGCCCGAGATGCCGAACGTGCCGAGCCCCGCCACGAATGCCGCGTGCCGTTCCGACCACCGCGATGATAGACCCACGCGCGGGTGGAGGGCGATCTCGTTCTCGGGCGCAATCTGCGGGGCGACGGCCGTATGCCCCTCCACCGCCAGCCGCGTCACCACGCCCTGCCGGATGCGCGAGTTGAAGTGCTCGCCGAAGGTCCGCACGTAGGCCCAGAGCCGCGCGGGGAACTCCGTCGCCTCGCGGTTAGCCAGCCGTGCCGGCTCCGCCACGGGCAGCACCCAGCACACCACGCTCCGCGCAGTGGCTTGCGGGTCGACCAGCGCCAGCGCCTCCTGTGGCGTCCAGTGCCACGGGCCGATGATGTCGTCCTGGAAGCGCCGGAACCACGGGTCGTCGGCGCTCGCCACGCCCACGAACGGGGGATCGAACAGCGGCCCGAGCGAGGCGTCCTCAAAGTGATTTGCGTCGTCCGCCTCGTAGAGCTCGCGCACCACGTCGGCGATCACGGGTCGGGCCGGCATCAAGCGATCCTCCTGAGCACGTGGCTGCAGGCAGCATAAGGCCTGGCGGGTCGACGCTCAAGCAGTTCGGCAGCACAGGCATGGGCGGCTCGCGAGCCGCCCCTACGATTCAGGGCCGGCTCGCGACTATAGGCCGGCAATGATCCCGCGCATCCATTCGCAGGCCAGTTCGGCCTGGAGCAGCGCGTAGTCGAGCCCCTCATGGCGATGGCCGGTCAGGACCGGGCTGCACAGCTCGTAGCCTACGTGCCCGTCGAAACCGGCGACTTCCTTCGCCAGGCGCAGGAAGACGTCCTGGTCCGCCATCCCCGGGGCCGGGTCGTGCCGGCAGCGCTCGACCAAGCCACCTTCACCGCGTATGAACCGGCCGCCGAAGTGCGTGTACACCATCAGGCTGCCGGTGGCGGCCAGGGCCCGCCGGTAATGGTCCTCGGTCTGGACCTTCATCAGCGGCCGGTCCAGGCAGGCCTTGAGCGCAGGCGAGTCCGCCTCGGCGATGAAGTCCAGCATGTGTCGGTAGGAGTGTATGATCGGCTCGTGGTTCTGCAAGGCGAGCGCGACGCCTGCCTCCCCCGCCATGTCCGCCGCCTCGCGCAGGCACTCGCGCACGTGGCACCAGCGTTCCAGGGCTGTTGTGCCCGGGTAGCGTTGGTCGATGTTCGAACGGGCGACATCGTACGTGATGCGGCCGTCGCGGCGTGTGACGCCGGACCACTGGGCGAACACGCGCACGATCGGGGCGCCCAGGTCCGCCGCCAGACGGATCTGCTCGCGCGTCATGAGCAGCTCGTTCTCGCGGTGCTCCTCGATGGGGCTCGAGTAGTCGTTGTAGGCGGCGACGCATGATATCGCGAGCCCGCAGTCCTCGGCGGCGCGCCGGACGGCCTCGCGAGCGGCGCCGTCCAGGTCCAGCGGCGAACCGTGCGGCCGCTTGGCCTCGATCTCGACCCCGTCGTAGCCCCAGTCCCTGGCCCTCGGGAAGATCTCCAGCAGCGGGACCGGCGGCCCGTCATAGTAGCCGCCGTTGAGCGTGATCGTGTAGAGGCTGATCTTCATCTCAGACTCCGTCTCGGTAGGGCCGCAGCAGGTCGCCGAGCAGGGCCAGCTCGGCGCGTTCGTTGTCCCCGTGCCGGGCAACGTAGCCGCGGCAGTGGTCCTTGAACTCCTCGAGTGTGACGGCGCGTCCGCGAATGGCGGACAGGTAGCCGGCCTGACACATGGCGATGACGTCGGCGCCGAACTCGATGCCGATCGCGGGCGCCGTCGCCGTCCGGACGCAGTCCATCATCGTCTCGATCTCCTCGTGGAAGGAGACCGTCTCGCCCTCGTATTCCTCGAGCTCGTGCCGCGTCTCGGTCCCGTCCCAGCGCCGCACGGTGGCGGCGAACGGTTCGGTCGCGTCGATGACTCCCTCGTCGCACTCGATGCGCATCAGGCGTCGTCTCTCGATCTCGTCGGCGTCCGGCATCAGACCGATCTCGCCGCCCGACCACGAGGCCTCCAGGAACACGGTCACCCACGAGCCGGACCCCGGGTCCTCGAGCAGCACCTTGACGTGAGCGTCGTCTTCAACCTCGATGCGGCAGGGGTCGCCCTCCAGCACTCGGTCGGGGTGGCGCCGCCGGATACTGACGGCCTCGACACGGATCGGCCGAAGGTGCGTGCCCAGCACGTACCACGAGCCGGCCAGCCCGTGCGAGCCGTAGTCCATCAGGCAGCCGCCGCCGTTGTCGATGGCGCTCGCCTGGGACTTGAGCACCGTCGTCGCCCCCAGCGCCGACGCGCGCACCAGCCACATGCTCTGGGGCCTGCCCAACTCGCGGCCCGAGACCAGGTCCCGCAGGAGGTGGTACTTCGGGTCGAAGACGTTGTCGTCGTTGAGCTGAAAGAGCACGTCGGGCCGCTCGGCGAAGGCCCGGGCGGCACGGTCGGCCTCGATCCACGTGCGCGCCATCGGCTTCTCGGCCATGCTGTGCACGCCCTTCTCCAGGGCGGCCATGGCGATCGCCATCCGGTCGCGGCTGTGCGTGCAGATGTCGATGACGTCCACGCAATCCAGCAGTCCGTCCAGGCTGTCGAAGCACCGCAGTTCCGTCAGGTTCTCGGCCACGGCGTCGGCGGCCTCGGGGTGCCCGGCAGCGTAGGCCTCGAGTTTCGCGGCGAACTTCGCGCGTGCTTCCTCCGCCCGCGCCGGGTCCGCGTCATGGAGGGCGGTCAGCCGGGCTTTGCGCCAGAGCCGGGGGTAAGCATCCAGGTGGGCCCACTGGAAGATGCGCCCCGTGCCGACCCCGCCGACTCTGACCGCGTCGCTCTCGCGCTCCATGCTTCTGCTCCTCAGGATCGCGCCTGCCACCACTCCCCGAACGCGCCGATGCCGCCCTCGATGTCGCGCTGCCGACGCTATGGCAGCCCGATCACCTTGAGGACGGCGTCGACGTCGAGTCCTGCGCGGACGGCGTCCGCCAGACGGTCGAGGGCCGGCTCCAGGTCATAGTGGGCCACGGGCTCGCCGAGCGGCTCCCAGCCCCTGCGCACGCGCAGCCGATCAACGAACCATCGGCGAAACCTGTCCGCGTCGAAGATGCCGTGCAGGTAGGTGCCCCAGACACGCCGGCCGGGGGCGGCCAGCCCTACGACCTCGCCGTCCCCGCGCCGCACGACCGGTTGGGCGCCTTCCGCCTCGGTCAGCCCATGGTGGATCTCGTAGCCCGTCACCGGCAGGCCCGACGGCACATGGGTGGCCTCGACGCGGCGGAGCGTCTTGTCCGGGGCCAGCACAGTGCGCACCGGCAGCAGGCCGAGCCCGTCCGCCTCCTCAACGGCGGACTCGATCCGGTGCGGGTCGGCGATGCTCCGCCCCAGCATCTGGAGCCCGGCGCAGACGCCGACCACCTCGGCGCGGTCGCCGTCGGCCAGGTCACTGAGCGCGCGGGCCAGGCCGGACTCACGCAGGTGGGCCAGGTCGCAGATGACGCTCTTGCTGCCGGGCAGCACGACGGCGTCCGGCTGCCCCAGGTCGGCCGGAGTGCGCACGACGCGGACCCGCACGTCCGGCTCCAGCCGCAGCGCGTCGAAGTCCGTGAAGTTGCTGATGTAGGGCAGGTCGATGACGGCGATCTCGACCGCCTCGCCCGTCGCCCCGGAGTCATCGAACGTCCCCGCCTTGAACTCGACGGAATCCTCCTCCGGCAGCCCCAGGTCGTGCAGGTAGGGGATGACGCCCAGCACGGGACGGCCGCAGAAACGCTCGACGTAATCGTGGGCGGGGGCCAGCAGAGAGGCGTCGCCGCGGAACCGATTGACCACGAACCCGGCGACCAGGCGCCGCTGCCATTCGTCCATCACCTCCATGGTGCCCACGAACGAGGCATACACGCCGCCGAGATCGATGTCGCCCACCAGGAGCACCGGCGAGTGCGCATACTGCGCCATCCGCATGTTGACGATGTCCTGGTCCTTGAGGTTGACCTCCGCCGGGCTGCCGGCGCCCTCCAGGACAATGACGTCATGCTCTGCGGCAAGCGAGTCATAGGCAGCATGCACGCTGGCAAGCGCCTCCGCCTGGTAGCGGACGTAGTCGGCGACCTTCATGTTGCCCACCGACTGGCCCATGACGATGACCTGCGAGCCGGCGTCCGTCGTGGGCTTCAGCAGCACGGGGTTCATCCGCACGTCGGGCTCGCGCCGGCAGGCCTGCGCCTGCACCACCTGGGCGCGCCCCATCTCGCCGCCGTCGGCGGTGACGAACGAGTTCAGCGACATGTTCTGCGCCTTGAACGGCGCCACCCGGTAGCCCTCCTGCACCAGGATGCGGCACAGGGCGGCGGCCAGCACGCTCTTGCCGGCGTTGCTGCTGGTGCCCTGGAACATGATGGCCGGCGTGTGACGCCTGGGCGGGCGCGTGGCGGCGCCGGCCGACTCGTGGATGCAGGACCGGACGCGCTCGACGTAGCCCGCGTCCTGCAGCACGGCGGCGCCGACGGCCTGGGCCAGCCGGCCGACCGTCCCGCGCGGCAGTTGCTCCCGGATGCGCTCGGCCAGACCATGGTCGGCAACGGCGTATGCCAGCGGCATGCCGGGGAGCGCGTAGAACGCAGACAGCGAACGCAGCATGACGAGGTTCGCGGGCTGCCCGGGGACCACGCTCGCGTAGCCGTCGACGAGATCGGCGAACGTTTCGTCGACGACGAACATCGCGTCGGGCTCGGCCGCGGCACGTGCCCGCAACTTCGCCGGGTCGCCCGGCTGGTCCAAGACGACGAGTCGCTCGCCGGTGACCGCGCACTCCACGGCGTGCAGCAGCGCTTCGGTCCCGGCAGCCACGACCACGGTCGGCTCCGCCACGCCGTGCGCCGATGCGATGGCGCGCACCAGTTCGGTGCAGTCCGGATCAGGGGGCTCAGTGAGGCGCTCCACGTTGCGCGCGATGACGGGCCGCACGCAGTCCGGCGGGCCCACCCGATTGACCCAGGCGGCGAAGTCGAGGACCGGCTCCGCGTCGTCGCCGGTGCGTGCGGTCATCTCGACTCTCCCCAGCCTCGGTCAGCCGTGCTGCGCCGGCAGCGCGTGCCCAGCCTGCGCGCTGCGGACGCCCAGGTCCAGGATGTGGATGGGCCGGCGCGCCCACTCGGCCGTGATGATCAGGTCCTCTTCGCCCACGAGCGCGGCGGCCACGTTCTCGTAGAAGCGGTGCCCCTCGCTGGTCGGGTTCTTGCCCTCTCTGGTGACGTTGCCGTCGGGGCCACGCACGATCGTCTTCCAGCCGCTCTCGCCGAACAGGTATGTGCCCTTCGTGCCCGTCACCTCCACCCAGTTCCGCTCGGCGCTTTTGGGGAAGCTGTCGATCGACGACATCTGCAGCGTGAGCCACTGGCCGCTGTCGAACCGCGCGACCACGTAGGCCTCGTCCTCGTTGGCGTCGTCGCCCCACTTGCCGTCGGCCGCCCAGAAGCCCGAGTGCGCCAGACCGGTGACCTCGGTCAGGTTGCCGCTGAGCAGTTGCAGGGAGTACTCCAGCAGGTGGACGCCCCAGTCGTAGAGGATGCCGCCGGAGATGGTGCGGCTGCTGCGCCACCAGTCGCGCGGTTTCCGGTAGCCGCCCATGTGGGCCTCGACGCGGATGACGTCGCCGATGACGCCCTGGCCCAGAATCTGGTCCACGGCGCGCAGGATCCAGCCGTCCCAATGGCGGTTGTGGTATGTGGACAGGAGCAGCCCGCCGGACCCGGCTGCCGCGATCATCCGGTCGCACTCGTCGGTGGTGATGGCCATCGGCTTCTCGACAACGGCGTGGCGACCCGCCGCCAGGCACTGGAGGGCCAGGTCGGCGTGCGTGTTGTGCGGGGTGATGAGCACGACCAGGTTCACGTCCGACTGCGCGAGCATGTCGCCAACGGCCGCGTAGGTCTCGATGCCGGGGAAGTCCTCACTAGCGACCTCGAGCCGGGACTCGTCGAGGTCGCTGACCGCGCACGGCGTCATGCCGGCGGCCTGCATCTGACTCAGGTGTTGCTGGCCCATGTCGAAGGCGCCGCCGTACCCGACAACGCCGACCTTCACGTCGCTTCTCTGTTCGAAGTGCTGCACTACGTCTCCTCTCACGTGGGGCTACTCGGTGACCCGGGGGGCCCGAAGTGGAACGCGCCGCTCAGTCGAGCACCTGGTCGATGGCGCCCATCACCTTGCGGAACCCCTCGACGTAGAGGCCCATCAGTTCCAGGTCATTGGGCGGGTTGATGTCGAAGACGTAGCAGTGCGAGTCCAGGAACGCGTTGGACACCGGGTAGTCATCGGTGTTGTAAGTGGTCGGCGAGTCCTGGCACCGCCACGGGCAGCCCTTGCCGTAGCCGATGCCCTTCTGGAAGACGTCCTGCCCCGGCACGGAGCGCCGCTGCCACAACCCGGCGGGCACGCCTTCCTCGTTGAGGGCCGCCTGCACCTTCCCGCGAAGCGTGCGCGGCGAGACGTCCAGTCCCAGCGCACCCGGGTCGAAGCCGACAACGTAGTTGTAGTAGACGTGCTCGCACTCGTCCGGGACGTAGGGCGTCTGGACCCCGGGTATCCGGCCCAGGTGCTCGGTCAGGTACTCGCAGTTGGCCGCGCGGCGGGCGTTGTTCGCATCGAGCCGCTTGAGCTGGCTGCGCACGAACGCCTGGCCGAACATGTCGCCGCGGTACATCCAGCCGAGGCCGTCCGCGTTGTACTCCTGGTCCTGGCGCTCGCGCCCGGGGACGACCAGCTCGCCGAAGTACTGCAGCAGCGCGGCCCGGTGGTAGACGTCCTCGTCATTGGTGGTGAACAGCCCGCCCTGGCAGCCGCTGCTCAGGGTCTTGGACGCCTGCGTGCTGTAGCCGGCCACATCGCCCATCGAGCCGCAGAGGCGGCCCTTGTAGCGCGCGCCGTGCGCCTGGGCCGTGTCTTCGATCACGTAGAGGCCGTGCTTCTTCGCGATGTCGAGGATGGGGTCCATGTCGGCGGCCACGCCGTGGATGTGCACGGGCATGACGGCCTTCGTGTGCTCGGTGATGGCGGCCTCGATCAGCGCGGGGTCGATGCACCAGGTGCGCGGGTCGATGTCGACAAACACCGGGATGGCGTTGTGGTGCAGCACGGCGGCGGCCGTCGCCCAGAAGGTGAAGGCGGGCATGATGACCTCGTCGCCCGGGCCGATGCCGAGCCCGGCTACGCACATGTGCAGGGCGGCCGTGCCGCTGTTGGCGGCGATGCAGTGCTTCACGCCCATGTAGTCGGCCCACTCCCGGGCGAGTCCTTCGGACTGGACGCGCTGCTGGTCGGTGATCTTGGGATCGTCGAAGACCTCCATGACGGCCTGCCGGTCGGCGTCGGTTACCTCCGGCCAGGGCTTGACGGCGCCTTCGGGCACGGTCCGCGGGCCGCCGCGTATCGCAAGCTGCTCCGGCATCTGTCGACTCCTTCGGTTCCGAGGCTAAGGTCTGGTTCTGGCCCTCTGCTGCGCGTCCGTCAGCACAGCGGCGAGTTCGTTCACGGTATCGGGCGAGGCGTCCCAGAGATTGTGCGCCTCTGCCGGCTCAGATTCCAGGTCATAGGGCCGGCCGCCGGGCCCATTCGAGCCGGATGTCTGCCGTCGTCCCATCGCGGGTCAGCGTTGCGGGGACTGGCCGGACAGGTGCGTCCCGTCAGCCCTGCTCGTCGTCAGGCAGCATCCCCTTCTTCCGCATGTCCTTGATGATGACGGCGGCGATGTCGTCAACGGCGTCCTCGATCCGGACTGGATTCATGGTCTCGGTCATGGACGTCCAGACCAGCGTGCCGTCGACGGTAGCGTAGACGTTGGTCTCCACCTGGACGATCTCGTCCACCACCATGCCCGTCGACCGGTAGCTCCTGTTGTAGGTGGCCCTGTGGTAACTCCCGTAGCCGCGGTAGTAATCCGGGTAGGTGGTGGTCGTGAGCGTGACGCGCTCGTGCTGCCCGACGACGCGCATCGTCACGGCCCCGTCGAATCCGGCCTCCTTGATCATGCTCAGGACCTTCTCGTCGTTCGCCAGGTCCGAGTCGGTGATGAAGGTATAGGAGGGCACGGCTTCAGCCCGTTGGATGTGCTTGACCAGGGCGTCCTCGGCCGCGCGCCGGATGGAGGTCTCCTGGGAGATGCAGACCACGGCTATCTTCTTGAACGTCAGCTCGTGCGCCTGCGGCGATGCCCAACTGCTGACCGTCCACGTCGTGCTACATCCGCACAGAGCTGCCGCCGCCATTGCGGCGATGGCCAGTCGATACGTAGATGCCAGTCTCATCCGGACCATCGGTCCCCCCCTTCCGTGGGTCGGCAGAACTCGGTTGGCGCGCACCTTGCTCCCTTCACTGTATCACACCGACGGCAGGCTGCGCACGAACGCCGGCGATCTCTCCAGCGCCCAGGCCTTGTCCTCCTCGGCCGGCGGGAGCATGCAGTCGCCTGGACGCCGCGACGGATTCTACCGCCAGCCGGGCTGGAAAGCATCCCGGTACGCCACAGGCGGGCTTGCGACCTGCGTCGGCAAGCCCGGTCCGAGCCGGGCATGAGCCAGGTCTTTCGCCCCTTGACAGATCTCAGTGGTGGGGTATGCTCATAGCGTGCAATAGCATATGATAGTGAGATGGCGCTGTTGGGGATCCGGGCGCGCGGCAGCCGCTCGGGCGGCAATGGCAGAACGCGGGGATCTTCGGTCGGACTGTATCCCGTTGATACACCATAACTTACGGGCCAAGGAGGGGCAGCAGATGAAAAGGGGATTCACATTGATCGAGTTGCTGATTGTCATCGGCATGGTGGCCCTGCTGGCGGCCATGGTCCTGCCGGCCCTGACTAAGGCGCGCAGTTGGTCTGGGCCCGTCTGCTCGGCCAACGTGCACAACCTCGGCCTCGGCTGGGCCATGTTCCGCAAGGACCACGACGGCAACTGGACCCGCGAGGAATGCGGGCCCGACGACCTCAGGCCCGACATCGTGGCCGACATCGTCGGGCTCGGCTATCTCAGGGGCACGGACGTCCTCCTCTGCCCCGCCCTGGACACGCCTTTCAGGCGCCAGCCGGAGCTCATCCACGAGCGCAGCGAACGGGCGTCCGGCGCCACCGGGCCGATACTGCCCACCGGCGAGGTGATCGAGTCCTCCTACTTCGCCGATGAGGGCCGCGTCGCCCGGGAGCCGCTCGCGCAGCGTGCCATCCTGGCCGACGGCATCGAGATGGTCACCCTGTCCGGCCTGGGACCGGCCAACCACGCGGACGATGCCGGCCGGGCCGAGGGAGCCAACGTGCTGTTCGCGGACATGGCCGGTGAGTGGGTGGCCGTCTACCGCAAGGAGCACCCGTGGACACTCTCGACCCCGGGCACGGGCACCGGCGTCTGGCCTGACCAGGTCAACTCCTACGGCTACGCCGCCGGCGCGGACCCGTACCCCCGCCCGACCGCCGGCACGTGGAAGCGCTACGGCTACATCCAGAACCCCCGCTTGCTGGTGACGGATCCCGACGATAAGTGGCCGAGCAGCGGCACGGGCACCGGCGAGGACGACCTGGAGAACGGCGAGGCCGAGTACGCCCCCGTCTACGGCGGCGAGGCATGGCGTTCGCTGAGCCACGACGTGGACGACATCTACTACGTGGACGCGACCGGCGAGCACTACGGCGAGGCGGCGCGCTGGGCCTTCATCGCCTACGCGCGCGGGGCCCGCTGCGTCTCCGCCGAGTCCAAGAGCGATCGGGACTGCTCGTTGGGCGGGGGCCACATCCGGTCGTGGCGCATGGCCGATGCCCTTGGTCGCCACTCCAGCGCCTACTCCGGCAGTTGCATCTGGGGCTGGCCCGAGGAGCTAGTGCCGTAAGGGCGCGCTCGTAACGCGCCCGAACGGCGGGGCGATGCACCGCATCGCTTCGCCGTGCCGCTCTGCCGGGGCTTCACGCCCTCGCGATAGACACCGGCCGTGACGGTGACCGTGTCGCCCGGCCCGGCGTCGTCGGCCTGCGGGTGGCCCTGATCGACGACGTGGTCCCCCGCCCTCGCCGGCGGCACCAGCAGCACGGCGCATCTCACCATCGTCTTCCCCTGTTCCACCGAAACGCAGCCGGCATCTTACCCGGCGCACCTGCTCGCACAGCGTGTGGGGGATTCCCTGGGGGGTTGTCAGGAGTTTCCTGACTTTACAGATCGGGGCTATGGGGTAGACTTGGTCTACGGTTGGTGGACGCAACGCCGACCAACGAGTCGAGATTGTCGAGGGAGGAAACGAAAGAGCTGGGGGAGCGGAGAAGCGGGGACTTCGTCGGTGAGGGCCGGCAGATCGGGACGCCGGCCCGGTTCGGACGCCCGGGGGAGAAGCATCGGGGCGAACGACCTGACAACAGTCACCCAATGACCGGCAGAGAATGGCTCCGGTCGGGTGACCATCGGCGAGGATCCTCGCTCCTCCCGTTAAGGGCGACCCGAAGGGCCGCTTCGCGAGCTTCGCCCGCCTTAGAACGATCTGGGTTCGTTTCAGGCGCCGGTCCGGCCTCTGACGTCCACACTTGCCCCGCTGCCGCCCTGTGCGTCTTCCGCATTCGCGCCGAGCGGACCGTCCGTAGCGCGGCGGCGCCGGCGTCTGTATGATGGGCGGCTCCCGATCAGAAGGTCGCCGACATGCCCGCCGCCGAGCACACCCACGTCATCTGGGATTGGAACGGGACGCTGCTGGACGACGCCTGGCTCTGCGCCGAGATCGACAGCGAACTCCTCGTCCGCCAGGGCCGGCCGCCGCTGACGCTGGAGCGCTACCGCGAGTGCATCGGGTTCCCGATCCGCGACTATTACCAGCAGCTCGGCTTCGACCTGGAGGCCGAGACCTACGACGCCGTTGCGAGCGGGTTCTTCGACGAATACCGGAAACGATGCGGCGAATGCGCTCTCCGACCGGGTGCAAGCGAGACACTTGCGCTTCTCGCGCGCAACGGAATCAGTCAGTCTGTGCTCTCCGCCTACCAGCATGACGCGCTCGAGGAGCTGCTGGCCGAGCACGGGATCCGCGACCACTTCGCACACGTGCTCGGGCTGGACGATCACTACGTCGGCAGCAAGGCGGAGAACGGCCGGCGCCTTCTGGCGCTGCTTGGCTGCGCGCCCGAGCAGGCGCTGATGATCGGCGACACCGACCACGACGCCGAAGTGGCCGCCGCGATCGGCGCCGACTGCATCCTGATAGCCGGCGGCCACCTGAGCCGCGCCCGCCTGCAGGCCACCGGCGCTCAGGTCCTCGACGACTTGCACGACCTGGCCGGCCTGCTGGATGACCTGTGATACCACCGAGGAGACGCTGACGAATGGACTGCGCGTGGAAGCCGAACTGGGAGGAGACCAAGCAGCACTTCATCGACTGGTGGGCGGGGGAGGGGATGATTGTCGGCGCCTGGTCCCACGGTTCGGGCGACGCCCCGCGCGATGAAATGCCCGACCCCGGCGTGCCCGAGAGCGTCACGGCCCGTTACACCGACGCCGAGTGGCGCGCCCGGTCGAACCACTACTCGCTGGCCCGGGGCCGGTTCCCCGCCGACGTGCTGCCCATGGCCAACTGCAACACCGGCCCCGGCAGCCTGGCCCTCTACCTGGGCAGTGAGCCCGGCATCGACAAGAACACCGTCTGGTTCAACCCGACCATCGACGGCGTCGCGCGTCCCGAGGAGCTGCCCCCGCTGCGTTTCGATCCCGATAATCGCTGGTGGCGCATTGCCGAACGGACCTTTCAGGCCTCTGCGGAGTTGGCTCGCGGCAAGTACATGGTCGGATGCCCCGACCTGGTCGAGAACATCGACATCCTCGCCTCGCTGCGCGACAACCAGCGGCTGCTGATGGACCTGATCGACCGGCCGGAGTGGGTGGAGCGCGCGGTCGAGGAGATCAACCAGGCATGGTTCGAGGTCTACGAACGCATATACGAGATCATCAAGCTCGAAGACGGCAGCAGCGGATTCGACGCCTTCAGCGTCTGGGGCCCGGGCAAGACGGCCAAGGTCCAGTGCGACGCGTCGGCGATGTTCTCCCCGGCCATGTTCGAGCGCTTCGCCGTGCCCGCTCTGACGCGGCAGTGCGACTGGCTCGACCAGAGCATCTTCCACCTGGACGGCCACCAGTGCATCCCGCACCTGGACCTGCTGCTCTCGATCGAGTCACTCAGTGCCATCGAGTGGACAACCGACCCGCAGGTGGCAACAGGCGGCTCGCCGGAGTGGTACCCGATGTATCGGAAGGTCCTCGAGGCCGGCAAGTCGGTGCAGGCCATCGGTGTGACGCACGAGGAGGTCGTCCCGCTGCTGGATGCCGTCGGCGGCAAGGGCCTCTACATGATGACACCCATCGGCACCGAGTCCCAGGCCGAAAAGGTCCTCCGCATGGTCGAGCCGTATCGGTGAGTGGGGTGACGTTGCATTCGGGGCGGGCGGGGCATATGGTGGCCGGCTGTTCGAACCGACACTGAGGGAGACGGCATTCCATGGCGATTGAAGGACCGCGGGCCTGCAGGACCGAGGAGAGGGAGTCGGCCGTTGCGCTGGCAAATCAGGTGTTCCGGGCGGACGGGCCGTCGTCGATGCAGGGCGAGTTCCCCGTCCTGCTCGGCGAGGACAACCTGGACGATATGCGCGTCTTCAGTGACGGCGGCCGGGTCGTGTCCATCATCGCCATGCTGCGCCGCGACGTGGCGCTGGGCACCTCGCGCCACTCGGCGTGTGCGATCGGCGCCGTCTGCACCGAGCCCGACTACCGCGGCCAGGGCCTGGCCACCCGGTTGCTGAACGACTGCCGGGCCAAGGCCATCGCCGACGGCGCCGATACGTTCGTGATCTCCGGCGGGCGCGGCCTCAACCGCCGCCCGGGCTTCGTGGACGTGGGCGGCTACTTCACGGCGACCGTGACGCGCGATAAGCTGCCGAAGGACGCCGGCTACGCGCTACGTCCCTGGTGCGCCGACGATCTGCCCGCAATGACCGCCATCCATGCCGCCGAGCCGGTCCGCTTCGTGCGGGACGAAGCCGACCTGCGGGCCTTCCTGGGCACGGGCGTGCTCTACTGCGTGCCCAGTGAGACTCGCCTGGTATGCCCCCGGGGCAGCGACGATCCGGTCGCCTACGTCGTCTACCACATAGGCGGCGCGCGGTGGGAGGAGAAGGACGAGAACGCCGTGACCATCGGCGAGATGGCCGGGCCGCGTTGGGCCGTCGTGCAGGCGCTGGGCGCCCTGATGGAAGCGCGCGGCATCGACACGCTGGACGTGCAGTGTCTGGCCGGCGATGCCGAGATGGTCGAGATGGCCGGCACGTTCGGCTGGCCGGTGCGGCTGCACGGCTTCCGCGGCACGGTGGGCATCATCGAGCCGGAGCGCTTCTGGGCAGGCTGCGCGGGGCACTTCGCCGAGCGGCTCGGGGCCGAAGCGGCGGAGGAACTGCGTCTGTCCGTCGACGGCGAGACGGTGCGCGTGAGCCTGGGCACGGAGTCCGTCGAGTTGGCCGGCATGACGGGCATCACGGAACTGGTCTTCCTGCCGGCGCACCGGCGCGGTGAGTTGGCGCTGGGCCTGGCGGGCGGCAGCGAACTGGGCGCCGCGCTGGCGCAGGTGTTCCCGCTGCCGCTGGTCGACTATGGGCTGAACTACCAGTGAGGAGTTGCCCGTTGAGGGTCATCTCCGGAGCAGGAGTAAGAGTCAAGAGAAAGAGAAAGAGTAAAGAGAAAGAGTAAAGAGAACGAGAAAGGGGAAGGGAACGATATGCGACGCCCGAATATCCTCCTCATCTACACCGACCAGCAGCGCTGGGACACGATCCACTGCGCCGGCAACGAGCACATCATCACGCCCAACCTGGACGCGCTCGCCGGGAGCGGCGCGCTGTTCGACAACGCGTTCTGCAACAACCCGGTCTGTATGCCCAGCCGCATGAGCCTGCTGACGGGGCAGTATCCGTCCGCGCTGGGCATATCGACTAACGGCATCGAACTGCCCGAAGACGTGCCGACGCTCCACAAGATACTGAAACCCTACGGCTACCACGCCGCCAACATCGGCAAGCTGCACTTCAAGAACCACTCCACCCGCGACCACCGCGAGCCGCATCCCGACTACGGCTTCGACACGCTGATCCTCTCCGACGAGCCCGGCTGCTACGAGGACGCCTACATCAAGTGGGTCCGCGAACGGGCGCCCGACCAGGTGGAGAACTGCCGCGTGGGCACGCCGCCGTCCTGGCGCGGCACGCCGATCAACAAGGCGCGCGGCGCGCACCAGCCCTACGTCTTCGAAGGCCCCGAGGACATGACCCAGGCGGCCTTCGTGGCCGAGGAGACGGTGCACTTCATCCACCAGCACCGCCACGAGCCGTTCTTCTGCATCGCCGGCATCTACGCGCCGCACGCGCCCCTGAACCCGCCGCAGCGGTTCGTCGACATGTACGACCCCGCCACGCTGCCCCTGCCCGCGCGCAACGAAGGCGAGAACTTCGCCGACCTCTCCGACGACGAGTGGCGAGTGGTGAAGGCCTACTACTACGCTCTCATCACGCACATCGACGACCAGGTCGGCCGCATCCTGGCCGCCCTCGACGACGCCGGCCTGCGCGAGGACACCATCGTCATCTTCACCAGCGACCACGGCGAGCACCTGGGCGATCACGGCCGGGTAGGGAAGGGCGCGCCGGGGCTGGACAGTTGCGCCCACGTGCCGCTGATCGTCTCCGCGCCCGGGCGCATCGAGGCCGGTCAGAGGCACGGTGAACTGATCGAAGGCGTGGACGTTGCGCCCACAATCCTGGACTGGTGCGGGGTACAGGTCCCGCCATTCTTCCAGGGCCGGTCGCTCAGAGCGCTGCTGGAGGGCGGCGACTGCGAGCCGCGCACGTCGGCTTTCATCGAGCTCCGGCAGCCTTTCGGCGTGTCATGGAAGGCAGTGAGGTCGCACGATTCGCTATACTGCACCAACAACCGCGGCGTCGAGCTGCTATACGACCTGCGAGCGGACCCCGACCAGTTGACGAACGTGGCCGGCGACCCCGCCCACGCCGACGCGCTGCACGCGATGCGCCGGGAACTGGTGCGGCGCTGGTTCGACGTGGAGAAGCAGTACCCGCTGAAGACAGGGGACTACTGACCCGTTGGGTGCCATCCGATCCATGTGGCGGCGGCTCGTTCCCGCTCGCGCTGAGACGTCCGCCGTCGGGATGACGGTCGTACTGGCGGGCGGGGTGGGCATCGGCGTCGCGCTGATCGTCCTGGGCATGGAGTGCGCCATCGGGCTCATGACGCGCGGTGTCATGGAGCCGCTCAGGGAGTTGGCCGGGTCGTCGGGGCTGCCGCGAATAGCGGGGCTGGTCGGGCCTCCGCTGGTGCTGGCCCTGGCACTGCTGGTGGCGGCCGGCATCTCCCGGCGCTGGGCCCCGGAGACGGCCGGCACGGGCACGGCCCAGGTCATGAGCGCCGTCGGCCGGCGCGGGGGTTTCATTCGGGCCTGCGTGCTGCCCATCAAGGCGCTGACATCCGTCCTCTGCATCGGGGCCGGTGCGCCGCTCGGCCTGGAGGCCCCCATCGTGCAGACCGGCGGCGCGCTGGGCAGCCTGGCCGGTCGGCGCTTCAGGATGGGGACCTCGAGCATCCGCATCCTGGTGGCGGCCGGCGCGGCGGCGGCGCTGGCCACCAGGTACGGCGCACCCATCGGCGGGGCCGTCTTCGGCGCGGAACTCATCCTGGGCAGCACGAGCGCCGGCGCCCTCCTGCCACTGATAATGGCCTCCTTCCTGGCCGTGGCCACGCGTAACGCCGTGCTGCGCGGCGCGCCCGAGTATGTCGTCGCCGCCCAGCCGCATCCGGCACTCCGCGACCTGGTCCTGTGCGTGGGACTGGGCGTGGTCTGCGGCATCGCAGCCGTCTACTTCATCAAGATGCTGTTCGTCGCCGAGCGCGGGGTGGCGCGCGCGGTGCGTCCGTGGTGGGCACGCGCGCTGATCGGCGGCATGGCGATCGGGGCCTTTGGCCTGATCTTCCCCGACGCGCTCGGCACGGGCAAGGCCGTCGTGGCGCGCCTGCTGGCGGGCCCGGGTGCCGCCCTGGGCACGTTGGCACTGCTGGTGCTGCTCAGGCCGCTGTTGTGCGGGGGCGCCCTCGGCTCGGGAGGCAGCGGCGGGGCTTTCGGGCCGGCGCTGCTGGTGGGGGCGGCCGTCGGCAGCCTCTACGCGGGCGTGATCGCGCGTTTCATGCCGTTCGAGTCGTCGCTGTCCGCCGCGTACGCCATGGCGGGAATGGCGGCGGTCGTGGCGGCGGTGATGCGCGCCCCGCTGCAGGCCATCCTCATCACCTTCGAACTGACGCGCAACTACTCGGTGCTGCCCCTGCTGATGATAACGGTCGTGGTGGCCCTGAAGGTCTCCGAGATGTTCGAGCCTGAATCGGTCTTCACGCGCCGGCTGGTGGCCGCCGGCGAGCGGCTGAAACGCGGCATGGACGTGTCCCTGCTGTCAGGCTTGACCGTGCGCGACATAATGGATGAGGACTACGTCGGGCTGTCCGCCGGGGCGACCATCTGGGAGGTGGCCGAGGACGTGCAGGCCTCGGAGAACCGGACATTCCCCGTCGTGGACGAAGGGGGACGGTTCCGGGGGCTTGTGATGCTCGCCAGCCTGATAACCGCCGGCGCCGAGGCAAGTGAGGCGGGCGAGCCCGCGCTGCTGGCCGATATCCTGGAGCCCGATGCCGTCTGCCTGCATCCCGACGACGGGCTGCTTGCCGCCTGGGAGATGATGGGCAACTACGACTACGACTGTCTGCCCGTCTGCGCGCGGGACCCCGGCGGCATGCAGGTGCTGGGCATCTGTGAGAGAGAAGCCATTCTGGAGATACACGACCGGCTCGCGTTCGTCAGCATGTGCCCGGTAGAGGAGGACGACCCATGAGGCGAGGATCGGCCGTGAAGTTGCTGGTCTGCACCGCAGCCCTCTGCGCCGCAGCCCTCTGCGCAGCGACGCAACTGGGCATGCGGCCGCCCCGGTCCAGGCTGGCGCGCGACGTGGGTGTGTTCGGGCGTGGGGCAGCGCCCCTGATGCGCATCCGCGAGCCGGGACGCTACGAGTTGGCCTGCCCCTGCAGCTACGTGGCGGGGGAGACTGAACGGCTGACGCTCGACGTGACGATCGCCGGAGCCGACGGGCCCTCCTACCGGGCCTGCGACGAGCAGGCGGCAGCGGCCCTTGCCCTGCAGGGGGGGCGACAGGCGGTCGAGTTTGCCGCGCCCCTCGTCGCGATGGTTGGCGGGCCGCCCGAGCAGCCGGCCCCCGCCGCAGGAGGCGGGGAGGTGCGCTACGCCTTTCTCACTGCGGCAGGCATCCACGGCTTCGTGCCCGCACACCAGTCCGAACTGCTGCGCCTGGCCAGGGCCCTGGTCCCCGGCGACGTCGTCACGGTCCGGGGCACGCTGCTGCTAACGGCGAGCGGCCGTGCCGCCGTCCTGGCGGACGAACTCAGCCTGGAGCGCGATGCCGGACCCGTGGACGAGCCGCCCTGGACGCTCACCGTCCACTGGGGCGCGATGGAAGTCGCCGTCCTCTCAGAACCGCGCCGGCTGCCCATGCAGGTCCCGTGCCTGCACAGGGAGGGCGCCGTCGAGCGGGTCGCCGTCACCATGCGCGAGTTCAAGGAGACGGAACTGGTGATCGGCGAGCACCGTGTGGCGGCCGAACTGGCGGACACGCCGGAGTTGCGCAGATGGGGCCTGCAGGGGCGTGCGGGACTCGGGCCGGACGAGGGGATGCTCTTCTACTTCCCCGAGACGCTGTGGCCGGGCTTTGTGATGATGACGGTCAGCTTCCCGATCTCGATCGCCTTCATCCGGGCCGACGGCGTGATCACGAACGTGGCCCATCTGAATCCCGGCGACACGCACACCGTCACGTCGCCGATGCCCGTCACCTACGTCCTGGAGATAACGCAGGGCTGGTTCGCCGAGCGGCAGTTGGGCCCGGGCAGCCGCGTCAGAATCCCCTGAGTGTCCGGCGCTTACGCGTCGGCGGGGAACTCGACCTGGCTCTGGTTGGACAGGAAGTCGCGCACGTCGCGCAGCACCCGGTCCAGATCGTGCTTGGGTTCGAAGCCGATCGTGCTCTTCAGCTTGCCCACGTCGGGCACGCGGTAGCGGATGTCCTCGAAACCTGCGGCGTAGGCCTGGTCGTAGGGGATGCGGACGATCTCGGCCTCGGGGCTGACAAGGGCCCGCACGCGCTCGGCCAGTTCACTGATGGTTGTCGGCTTGTCGTTGCCCACGTTGAATATCTGCCCGACGGCCCCCTGGCAGTCCGTCAGCGTGCAGAGGGCGTCGATCAGGTCGAAGACGTGCGTGAAGCAGCGCACCTGTTCGCCGTCGCCGTAGACGGTGATGGGCCCGCCGTCCAGGGCCTGCTGCACGAAGCGCGG
>SDBT01004744.1_pt1 | contig 22992 bp, 21 predicted proteins | sample 2277101 | NCBI WGS metagenome assembly SDBT01 (sample SAMN10404973, study PRJNA504765) | marine sediment metagenome | isolation source: marine sediment core GS10_PC15, 103 cmbsf | place: Arctic Ocean: Southern Knipovich Ridge | collected 2010 | reverse complement strand
CTCAATCAAGGTGATGACTTCCAATACACTGCCAATGGCTACATCGATAGCGAATACCCCGAGCATTGCACCGTTAGCGTCGGCAATCACTTATTCAAAGCCGGCGGCGAAACCAAACGTGAAGCCTGTATTAAAGCTTCTACTTTATGCATAGAATGGACTAGCGAAAATCGCGAACGCTATTTAGACACTTACATTTGCCGAGAAAATTCCTACTCACGCACCAAAGGCTGGGGCCCGGTTAAGAATATTTTGAGCGCTTATTAGGCTGACACAGGGGGCAACCAAATTAACTAATCCTAAGCTTCAAGTGTGATGGGTATGTATTTTGAAATCAGATTTAAGGTTTTGCCAATGCGCTTTGAGTTTGGTTTTGTGCTCCTCATTCATGGGCAAATCTTTCAAAGCATCCGGCCATAGATTTCGAGCTTTTTCCATCGTGTCATCAAGATGAGGTTTGATGACTCGCCAAGGAATATTGGATTTATCTGCCCATCTTTCAAAATGTGAAAAGTCGGCCTTGAGCCAGCTTTTATTCCTTGCGAGGTTAAGCGCAAATTCTCGCTCATCATTCATATAAACGCTTGTGGTGACGATATCATATGCAGGCGAAAGTCTTGGTGTAACTTGATCTTGATACAGTAGACTCCAATTTTTTAAATGTGCATCGCCATTTGCTAACAAGATATTTACTAATAATCGTCGCGCGAATTGTTGTGCATCAGCAATGCCATCGCCAGAGTATTTATAAAGTACTCTACCGATTTGTTCATAATTCGCCGATCTATATTTATCATCAGGGTATTTCACAAGGACTTGCGCGAAATCTTCTGTGTGGATACGTGTACTGCCCTCACGATCAAATCGCTTGATTGCGAAAGCAAATTTTTCATTTGGTAAGTTAATCGGTGGCAAGTTGTCGAGTTTGCTTAACTCAACAAGTTTGATGTCGGGAATATTAATACCTACTAAGGCGGCTAGATACATCGCTGTGTACTCGTTCAAAGGCACGTGTTTATGCTTAGTCGAGGGTGTTTTGATGATCCAGTCTCCAAGCTCACCGGTTTTGCTTATGTTATAGCGTCCATCTTTTCTTTTCATAGAAAACTTTATTTGGATCCCCGCCAGAGAGAACTTTTTTTCTCGATCGCCATCTCTAAATTTAACGGCTTTGGCTCTGCCGTGGGTGGTGAGTACGTACTCTGGAACTGCTTCAGGTTCTATTGCCGTGGCAATCACTGCTCCCGGTAAATCTTCACCGAGATAAGATAACATTTGGAATTCATGGTTGATATGCAGCTTTAATTCTTGTGCGATTAATTCCCTCAATGCACCTTCTGGCAGTAGATTAGAAAGGACTGGGTGAAGACGCTGATTCTTTACCCATTGATCGGACATGACTTTTTCAGCATTGGGGAAGTTAGGGTGTGTAATAAGGCTGAAAGTCGGACGGTTATTATCATTTCTAAATTCATCGGCGAAACTTAGAACATTACGCCCATGCTGGTAACCTGCCAAATAGCCAACCAAGCGATCATGCAAGGTAAGTTTAAGGACGATCATTTCTTCTTCAGCATTCATTCCTCATCCTCCAATATATCTTGCCAAGGGTCGTCAGCGATTGTTGGTCTATCCTTGCTTTTCTTAGCACTGTGCTCCTCTTCACTTTTGAGTGCCATTTCAATGGCAGCGAGTTTTTCTTGCGGAATGAACATGAGTTCGCCCTTCAGCCCTTTGGCGATAAGTTCGAGCGTATTGAGGCGAGGATTCCCTTTCGATTCCAAACGTTGGTATTGCTGGCGCGGCATGCCTACACGCATCATCATGTCACTTTGCTTCAGGTCGAGGTCTTTTCTACGCTTTTTAAGCTGTTTTAGTAATTTGCTCATAATAGAGGCTCATATGTTGCTTGAATTCCTTTAAGAATATATATTAGCTTCTTTTAACAGTTTGTGCAACTAATATGTTTCTTTTTGGATTAGGATGTACCCTCTTTTAACCCCTGCTGATTGAAAAGATCCATAAAAACTGCTATAAACTCGAACATGACACATTCACTCAACATTCTCATCGTTGACGATGACGAAGAGATCCGCACATTACTGGCTGATTTCTTGGGACAACATCACATGCAGGTTAGCCTCGCGGAAGATGGCGACGCGATGAAGGCCTGTCTGCAGCAACAAAAATTTGACTTGATGATTTTAGATGTGATGCTACCCGGCGAAGACGGTTTGACTTTATGCCGTAAAGTCCGAGCCCATTCGAATATGCCGATCATCATGCTCACGGCAATGGGGGAAGACACTGATCGCATTATTGGTTTGGAAATCGGCGCCGACGATTACATTGCCAAACCTTTTAACCCACGCGAATTGTTGGCGAGGATCAAAGCCATTTTACGTCGTACCACAGATGAGGAACCCAAGCGGCAGCAAAGCGTAGTGAAATTTTCGAATTGGACCTTCGATTTAGATGGGCGCCGCTTAATTTCTCCAGATGATTTAGAGGTTACCCTCAGCGCCGGTGAATACGATTTATTAGTGGTGTTTGTAAAGCAGCCTAAAGTTGTATTGAGTCGTGATCAATTGTTAGATTTGACTAAAAACCGCAGCGCAGGTCCGTTTGATCGCAGTATCGATGTGCAGATCAGCCGGATCCGACAAAAGATTGAAACCCAACCAAAAAATCCACAGTTAATTAAAACCGTGCGGGGTGGCGGTTACGTTTTCACTAGTGATGTGACTTCAGCATGAAACGTTGGAAGCTGTTTCGGCAAATCCCACCGAGACTCATTTTAATCGTAACGTTTGTGGTTGTGATCATCAACGCGTTGATGGTTGGAAACTATATTCATCAAAACCAAACAAGCCAATGGCGCGAGCATCGCGATGATGTGATCCAGCAAATCATGAATGTGATCCACATGACGCAAGCCACCCCCAACAAAAACTTAAGTTTAGCGATTGAGGCTATTAAAGAGCCTAATTTAAAAGTTACCGTATCGAAGCAACCCCAATACAGAACCCAAGCGCATCACTTAACGTTTTGGAGTATTTATCATTTAATTCCACACCGTGCAAAACTGATTGAGATCTCATTATTTTTAGCCAAACAACAATGGATCAACGCGCGCGCCGTCATAACACCTAGCGCTAAGTGGCCGATGATCGTATTTTTAATTTTTGAAGTGTTTGTGATGTTGATGATTTTATTTTATATCTGGTCGATCAACCGTTTTACCCAACCGTTAAAAGCCTTTCAGCATGCGGCTGACCGATTAGGCGTGGAATTAAAATCCACGCGTTTGAAAGAATATCAAGGCCCCGCCATCGTGCGCCAAACTGCGCAGGCGATGAATAAAATGCAGCAACGCATTCAAGATTTATTAAATGATCGCACCATGATGTTGGCCGCGATTTCACATGACTTACGCACACCGATCACCCGCATGAAATTGCGCGCCAGCAAAATTAAAGCCCCAGAAATTGAAGCAAAAATGCTAGCCGATCTGGACGAGATGGACACCATGATCGGCGAAGTGCTCGCCTTCGCGCGTAACGATCAACAAGAAGAATCACTCACCAAGTTTGAATTAAATTCTTTCTTGCAAACGCTATGCGACGACTTAACCGACGTCGGCTACCCGCTCCACTACCAAAGCAATAGCAACCGTGTTCCATTTCGTGGCCGTCCACTGACCCTCAAACGTGCTTTCAATAATTTAATCCAAAACGCGATTAAATACGGCAAGCAAGCTGATATCCAACTTAGCCAATCCACCGAGGGCATCGAAATCACCATAGACGACCAAGGCCAAGGCATCCCCGAAGCCGAGTTACACAAAGTCTTCGCCCCCTTCTACCGCGTCGATCGCTCCCGCTCACGCAGCGTCGGCGGCTCAGGCCTTGGCCTCACCACCGCCTACGACGCCATCCGCGCCCACCACGGCAGCATTGAACTCGAAAACCGCCCCACCGGTGGTTTGCGGGTGAAAATTCGATTATGATCGCGTTTTTCCTTTAACACGGATCCAGCTATGACTCAGCATCGTATTGTAGATATTCTATCAGAACGTATTCCCGTTGATACGCAGGTTACCCTCAAAGGTTGGGTACGTACACGGCGTGATTCTAAAGCGGGAATTTCATTTTTGAATGTGCATGACGGCTCGTGTTTTTCGCCGGTGCAATGTGTGATCCCAAATTCCTTGGCGAATTATGAAGATACGGTTTTAAAATTAACGGCGGGTTGCGCGGTGAGTGTGACGGGTCAATGTGTGGCGTCGCAAGGGAAAGGGCAAAGCCGGGAAATACAAGCTGAATCAATCGACGTTATAGGTTGGGTGGATGATCCGGATACGTATCCCATCTCAGCCAAACATCATAGTTTAGAATATTTACGTGAAGTCGCGCATTTGCGACCGCGTACTAATACCATTGGCGCGGTGAGTCGTATCCGTCATACGGCGGCACAAGCGATCCACCGTTATTTTTCCGACAATGGATTTTTGTGGGTAAACACGCCCATCATCACTGCCAGCGATTGCGAAGGTGCGGGTAATCTCTTTCGCGTTAGTGCACTCGATGCGGCAAACTTACCTCGCACCGAACAAGGCGGAGTAGATTATTCCCTAGATTTTTTCGGTAGCGAAACTTTTTTAACGGTGTCTGGGCAATTGAATGCGGAGAGTTATGCTTTAGCGCTCTCAAAAGTCTACACATTCGGCCCCACCTTCCGCGCGGAAAATTCCAATACCACACGCCACCTTGCTGAATTTTGGATGGTTGAACCCGAAATCGCCTTCGCGGATTTATTAGATGATGCCAAGCTTGCCGAAGATTTATTAAAAGCGGTATTCATCGCCGTATTAAATGAACGCGCCGACGACATGGCTTTCTTTCAACAACGCGTTGAAAAAACCTGTATCGAACGTTTAGAACAGATCATCGCAACGGATTTCGTCCACATGGAATATAGCGAAGCGATTGATATCCTCAAACACACCAAAAAATCATTTGAATTCCCCGTCGAATGGGGTCACGACTTACAAACCGAGCATGAACGTTATCTAGCTGAAGAACATGTCGGCAAACCTGTTGTGATCCTCAACTATCCCAAAGACATCAAAGGCTTTTACATGCGTTTGAATGACGACGGCAAAACCGTCGCCGCCATGGATGTACTGGCGCCTGGGATTGGCGAAATCATCGGTGGCAGTCAACGTGAAGAAAGGCTAGAAGTACTCGATCAACGCCTCACTGAAACGGGGCACGATCCTAAAGACTACGATTGGTACCGAGACTTACGCCGCTACGGCAGCGTACCCCATGCCGGCTTTGGTTTAGGCTTTGAGCGCCTACTCAATTACATCACCGGCCTTGGCAACATCCGCGATGCCATTCCTTTTCCACGCACGCCAGGACACGCGAAATTTTAGCTTGCAACCGCAACCCGTTTTGACGCATAACATTAATCGCTTGAACGAATACGTTTTTCGCTTATACTCAGCCGATACTCGATGGAGACCATGGTGAATACAAAACGTTGTGATTGGTGCGGAGATGATCCTTTATATACGGCTTACCACGATCAAGAATGGGGTGTACCCGTTTATGCTGATCAAAAACTTTTTGAATTTTTGATCTTAGAAGGCATGCAAGCCGGTTTGAGTTGGATCACGATTCTGCGAAAGCGCGATGCTTTTCGCGACGCGTTTGCTGAATTCAATCCAGAAAAAATCGCCCGCTTTACCCCTAAAAAAATTGAGCGTTTAATGCAAAATGCCGGCATCATTCGTAACCGACGTAAAATCGAAGCCACCATTACCAATGCCCAAACCTATTTAGACATACAACAGCAACAACCGTTTAATCAATTCCTATGGCAATTTGTCGGCGGCACACCGCGCCAAAACCGCTGGCGCAGCTTGAAACACGTACCCGTAAACACCCCTGAGTCTGACGCCATGGCTAAAGCCCTAAAACAACACGGCTTTAAATTCGTCGGCACCACCATCTGCTACGCCTTCATGCAAGCCGTGGGTATGGTCAACGATCACCTTACCAGTTGCTTTCGATATAAATTTTGCGAAGACTAAGCTTAATCAACCTCTCAAAAATGCTATTTTTTAATTTTGAGAGGTAATCAAAACCAATCCACCATCAACCATCTCCCAATGACACCAAGCTCGCATTACCCCCCACGGCGGTCGTATCAACGCTAACAACGCGCTCGGTACAAAGACGGGCAAGATAATGCGGGCCCCCAGCTTTGGGGCCGGTGCCGGAGAGGCCTTCGCCGCCGAAAGGTTGTAAGCCGACCACGGCGCCGATCATGTTGCGGTTGATGTAGCAATTGCCGACGCGAACATTGCGTTTAATTTTTTCGATGGTTTCGCTGATCCGGCTGTGGATACCTAAGGTTAAACCGTAACCGGTGTTATTGATGCTGTTGATGACTTTATCTAAGTCTTTGCTAGCAAAACGGAGCACATGTAAAACGGGACCAAAGACTTCTCGTTCGAGTAATTCAAGGGAAGCCAATTCAAATGCTACCGGTGCGATGAAAGTGCCAGTTTGGCAATGCGCTGGGCATTCCAATTGATAAATTAATTTTGCCTCACTGTGCATCCGATCAATATGTTTTTGTAAATTGGTTTGGGCCTCTTGATCAATGACCGGGCCTACATCAGTCGCTAATAGACTGGGATCGCCTAGTGTTAATTCCGCCATGGCGCCGCGTAACATGGTAATCAGTTTATCGGCGATATCTTCTTGCACGAACAACACGCGCATGGCAGAGCAACGTTGGCCTGCACTACCAAACGCGGAAGTCACCGTATCCTCCACCACTTGTTCAGGTAGCGCAGAAGAATCTACTATCATGGCATTTTGGCCGCCGGTTTCTGCAATCAACGGCACGATGGGCCCGCCGCGCGTAGCTAAGCTTTGGTTGATCAAGCGAGCCGTTTCAGTTGAGCCGGTGAACATCACGCCTTTGATACGACAATCAGCCACGCATTTTGCGCCCACGGTTTCACCGGTGCCAGGCAACAACTGCAAGACGTCGGCGGGAATACCGGCCGTATGTAATAAACGAATGGCGAGGCCGGCAATTAATGGGGTTTGTTCTGCCGGTTTGGCGACCACACAATTGCCGGTAACCAGTGCCGCCACGACTTGTCCGGTGAAAATCGCTAAGGGAAAATTCCAGGGGCTAATACATAAAATCGTTCCGCGACCGTGTAAACTCAGTTGATCGGATTCACCTGTGTAACCGTGTAAAATCGTAGGCTCTGCTAACAAGTCACGCGCTGTGGCAGCGTAATAGCGACAAAAGTCTACGGCTTCGCGCACTTCGGCCACCGCATCCGCTAACGTTTTACCTGCTTCACGCACGGCGAGCGTCATCAACTCTGCGTGGTGTTTTTCAAATAAATCGGCTGCTGCTTCTAAATAATTTGCTCGTAGCTCAACATCTGTTTGGCTCCAACGTGTAAACGCAGCATCGGCATGTTGTAAAGCTTGCTCGACATGTTCATCATTTGCATTTTGAACTTTACCCACTTCGATGCTGTGATCGTAAGGTGAGGTCACAGCCAAACCTTCTTCTATGTGTTCATGACCGTTAATGATCGGCGCGACACTCCAGTTTTGTTGCTCTGCGTGCTGCATGGCAGTCGATAAGGTTTGTAAGGCTTGCCAATTGGTTAAATCAATTCCGGCGGAATTTTTTCGGACATGTCCAAAAACGTCTTCTGGCAACGGAATTTTAGGATGGGGTTTGTCAGCAAACGCTTCGACTTTCGCAATAGGATCTGTCACCAACTCTGCCACGGGTGCGTTAGCATCCACAATACGATTTACAAAAGAAGTGTTAGCACCATTCTCTAATAAGCGCCGCACCAAATAGGCTAATAAATCTTCGTGACTACCAACGGGCGCATAAATCCGGCAAGGCAGATCTAAATTTTCTTTACCGACGACTTGATCATACAAAGTATGCCCCATGCCATGTAGACATTGGAATTCAAAGTCATCGCGATCGCCCATTAATTCTAGGATCGCAGCCACGCTGTAGGCATTGTGGGTGGCAAATTGCGGATAAATCCACTCTTGAGCAGCAATTAATTTTTTCGCGCAGGCAAGATATGAAACGTCAGTCGACGGTTTTCGCGTGTATACTGGATAATCCGGAAAACCCATCATCTGCGCGTGTTTGATTTCTGAATCCCAATACGCACCTTTGACTAAGCGCACTTTAATACAGCGTTTCGCGCGCTTGCCAAAATCAATTAACCAATCGATCACTGCAGGCGCGCGCTTTTGATAAGCCTGCAAGGCCAGACCAAAGCCATCCCAACCGTCTAACGCCGGATCAGAAAATACGGCTTCAATGATATCTAATGATAAATCCAGGCGATCGGCTTCTTCAGCATCGATTGTTAATGCGATATCGACTATCGATGCTTGTTGAGCTAGAGCAAAAACTTTGGGAACCAACTCGTGCAAGACTTTTTCACGTTGGCTGAATTCATAACGTGGATGCAGCGCTGATAATTTAATAGAGATACCCGGGCCATTGATCACCCCCGCGCCATTAGCTGATGCACCAATCGATTCAATCGCAGTTTGATACGCTTCAAAATATCGCGCCGCATCTTCAGAAGTTCGTGCCGCTTCACCTAACATATCATACGAATAACGATAGCCTTTTTTCTCACTCACTTTAGCGCGTTTTAACGCTTCATCAATCGTGCGGCCCAAAATAAATTGCCGGCTGAGAATTTTCATTGCTTGGCCAATCGCACCACGCACTACCGGTTCGCTAGTTCGGCCTAATAATTTTTTGAAAATACCTTTGACGGACAGCGACTTTTTTTCCGCCTCATCTGAATTGAGAATTTTGCCGGTTAACATCAACGCCCACGTGGCGGCGTTAACAGCCATGGAATCACCTTGACCTAAATGCGACGTCCAATCAGCGGCGCTGACTTTATCGCGAATTAAGCGATCTATCGTGAATTTATCGGGGATCCGCAGCAGGGCTTCCGCCAGACACATCAAGGTGATCCCCTCGTCGCTAGACAAATCATATTCATACAAAAATGAATCCAAACCACTACCACCCATGCGCGCCTTGCGGACCTTCTCAATCAACTGGGTAGAGCGTTGTTGCACTCTGGCAACCGCTTCTGGCGACATCTGCGCCTGCGCTAATAAGGCTTGAACAGCCTCGGTCTCATCAGCTTGGTACGCCGCGGTAATCGCTTCGCGCAGAGCCGTTTGCTTAGGGAATTCATCTTTAAAAATCATAGGGTTACCTTATTATTTTCATGCTCTATAGTATAGCCTAATTTTGCGCGTTTTGGGGGATAGATCTGGGGTAATAGAGTCCCACTTATTTAAGGTTAATTCTTCCCTGCCCGTATCAAGCCGCCGAGGCCAACTTGCTCTAAGGCTTTTTCTAGATGAAAGCGGATCAAGGTGGGGTTATCCATTTCTAATACTTCACTCAGTAGTTTGCGGGCGTAGGCTAAGGTGAAATTGCGGATCACCCATTTCATGCGTGGCAAGCTGCTGGCATTCATACTCAGCATGTCAAAACCCATTGCCAAGAGTAAGATCACCGCGACCGGATCGCTAGCCATTTCGCCGCAGATGCTGACCTCTTTACCTTCGGTATGGCCGCCTTCCACAACTTGTAATAATGCACGCAGCACGGCTGGGTGTAGCGAATCATATAAACCGGCTACCCGTGGATTGTTGCGATCCACGGCCAGAATATATTGCGTTAAGTCGTTGCTGCCAACCGAGAGAAAATCGACGCGTTTTGCTAAATCGCGCGCTTGATAAACGGCTGAAGGGACTTCTATCATCACGCCGATCGGCGGCATGGTAATATCGTGGCCTTCTTCTACCACTTCGCCAAACGCTTGTTTTATCAAATGAATGGCTTCGTCTAATTCACCCACACCGCTGATCATCGGTAATAAAATCCGTAAGTTATTGCTGTCGTCACTGGCACGCAACATGGCGCGCACTTGGATCAGGAATAGCTCTGGATGATCTAAGGTAATGCGGATCCCCCGCCAACCCAAAAAAGGATTATCTTCTTTGACAGGAAAATATGACAAGACTTTATCGCCACCAATATCCAAGGTGCGCATAGTCACCGGACGCGGCATAAAAGCCTTTAGCATTTGCTGATAAATCACACGCTGCTCTTCTTCGGAAGGAAACCGATCGCGGGTCATAAACGGCACTTCAGTCCGAAATAATCCTACACCCTCAGCACCAACACTAAGCGGCAACCCAGCATCACCCGCCAACCCCATATTAACTTGCAAACGCATGCGATGATTGTCTGGCGTTTCCGCAAAAATATTGCGTAACTGCTCTAAGCTTTCATCCAGTTCACGTTCTTCATCCGCTAAAATTCTGAATTCTTTTAATAAAGTGTCCGATGGCGACACATACACTTGACCAAAATAACCGTCAACAATCAATTGCTTGCCGGCAAGCTCGCTGACCGCCATGCCCTTAGCACCCATCACCGTTGGCACACCCATGGCGCGCGCCAAGATGGCCACGTGTGAATTACTCGAGCCTTGCGATGACACTAAACCCGCCAATTGCCCTTCTGGCACCGCGGCTAATTCGCTGGCGGTAATTTCTTCGCCGACTAAGATAGTCTCGTCGGTATACTTAACGTCATGCGGCTGTGACGCTTGTAAATGTGATAACAAGCGACGACCTAAATCGCGAAAGTCACTGGCGCGCTCACGCAAATATTCATCTTCCATCGCTTCAAATTGACTAATGGATTGTTTGATCACTCGGCGCAGCGCCGCTTGCGCCCACAGACCTTGTTGGATCTCCTCGATCACCGCTTTACCCAAGCTATCTTTGGATAATAGTTTTAAATAGACATCAAACAGGGCGAGTTCTTCATCGGGTAGCGATGTTTGCATGCGCTGCTTTATTTGCTCGACTTCAACTCGCGCGGCGTCCAATGCTTCAGAAAATTTAGCTATCTCCTCATCAATTGATTCGGCAGGTTTATCAGGCACCGCGTCCAAATCGGCTAAGGGATAAACGACTACGGCTTGTCCGATCGCCACACCCAGCACAGAGGGGATCCCACCAATCGCCGCCTCATCGTATTGCGACGCCTGAAAATTGGGAATTTTCATCAGAGGTCCCAATTTTCCTGCCGCTTCAGCTTCCGCGATAATTGCACCTAACTGCATAGCAACCGTCACAACAAACGCTTCTTCCTCTTCTTCATAGCGACGTTGTTCTTCTTGTTGCAGCGCTAACACACCAAACATGCGGCGGTGATGAATGATAGGCACGGCTAGAAAAGCACGGAATTTTTCTTCTCCCACTTCCGGATGATAGTAATAACATTCATGTGAATGCACATCTTCCAAGTTAATGGGTTCTTCACGCCTGGCGACCAGACCAATTAAGCCTTGGTTCATGGGGATCCGCACTTTGCCAATCGCATCTGGGTTTAAACCATCTGTTGCCATCAACACGAATTGCGAACGGTGATTATCAATTAAATAAATCGTTGCCGCTTGCGTGTGAATAGCTTCGCGCACACGCTCGACCATAATGACCAGCGCGCTAGGCAAATCCAGCGCGGCATTAACTTCTTGGACAATGCGTCGGAGTAGCTTTAACATGCGCTAGACTCATCGGTTAAATAAGGTTTAAATTCTTTTAACACGTCTCGATAAATATGGCGTTTAAAATAAATAACATGTTTAGGTGGGGTGTCGCAATCGACCCAGCGCCAACTGTCAAACTCTGGCGAGGCGCTCATGTTGAGACGTATCTTTTGCTCGCTCACTTTTAACTTCAGTAAAAACCATTTTTGTTTTTGACCGATGACTACCGGTTTTGAATGCCGGCGAATGAATTGGTCCGGCAAATTATAATGTAACCACTGTTTAGTCTGCGCAACAATTTCGACATCTTCCGCCTGCAAACCCACTTCTTCATATAATTCACGATAGAGGGCATCTTCCAGCGGTTCTTCAGGTAACAGCCCACCTTGCGGGAATTGCCAAGCATCTTGCCCAATACGTCGGCCCCAAAATAGGTGACCGGAAGCATTGGCGATGATAATGCCAATATTTAAACGATAACCCTGCTGATCCACAACCATGAGACTAACCTTTTATACTCGATGCCGGATTGTTCCATAAACGGCAATCGGCGGCAAATGTAAGGGGGTCAGATCCCCATTATCGTCTGCAATTAGCGCACTTTGAATTCGCCCTACTGCGCTAACGGCTAATTTCCGTTATGATTGCGAGTAAATTTAGCATTGAGGATAGAACTATGACGATTCGAGTACTGGTCAACGGCGCCCTAGGGAAAATGGGGCAAACGGTGGTAGGCGCGGTGGAGCATGATCCGGACTTAAATCTGGTCGCACAAACTGACAAAGACGATGATTTATCAGCAGCCATACTCAACAAGCAAGCTCAAGTTGTTGTGGATTTTACTGCTGCAGAGTCTGCCTTCGATAATATAAATGCCATTATCAAAGCCGATGCGCATCCGGTGATTGGTACCACGGGCTTATTACCGGAGCAAATTCAACATTTACAACAACAGTGCGCGGAAAAAAAGCTGGGTGGTTTGATCGCCCCGAATTTTTCTATCGGCGCTATTTTAATGATGCAAATGGCTAGCACCGCCGCGCAGTATTTACCGAATGTGGAAATTATTGAATATCATCACCCCGGCAAACAAGATTCTCCTTCCGGCACCGCTTTGAAAACAGCGGAGATGATCGGCAACAGCCGCCGCGAAGCTGCGATGCCATTGCAGACTCGGGAAACCATCCCCGGCGCCCGCGGCGCATCCTCGCACGACATCAACATCCACGCCGTACGTTTACCGGGTTTAGTTGCGCATCAATCCGTGATCTTCGGCGGCGAAGGCGAAACCCTCACCATCAAACACGATAGCATCGATCGCATCTGCTTTATGCCGGGTGTGTTGATGGCCTGTAAAAAAGTGATAAATCTGCAGCAACTGGTATATGGCTTAGAACACTTACTATAAACAGGTTGCCCCCTCCTGCTACCAAGTCAAATCCAATTCCCTAGCGGCTTTAACATCGTCTAAGCGGCGCACGGGTGTCGTGTGAGGTGCCGTTAATATTTTTTCGGGATCCCTTTCCATTTCTTTGCGGATGGAAACCATGGCGTCGATGAAGCGATCACATTCTTGTTTGCATTCGGTTTCAGTAGGTTCGATCAACAAGCATTCTGGGATCAGTAAGGGAAAATAGGTGGTGGGCGCGTGTACGCCATAATCTAATAAGCGTTTACCAACGTCTTTTGCGCTGATCCCGTAGGCTTTTTTCTCTGGCGCTAAGGTGACAATGAATTCATGACTGGCGCGGCGTTCTGGGTACGCTAAGGTGAAACCTTCTTCTTGCAAGCGGTGCATTAAATAGTTGGCGTTTAAGGTTGCGTATTCGGCAACGCGCGTTAAACCTTCGCGACCGAGTACTCGAATGTAAAAATAGGCTCGCAGTAAAATGCCGGTATTGCCCATGAACGCTGACAATTGACCGATGCTGTCGGGGCAATCAGTTTTGTTGAGCCAATGGTATTTTTTGTCGGTTAAGCCCACTCTGGGCACGGGTAAAAACGGCAGCAGGCGTTCGTTCACTGCAACAGGGCCGGCACCCGGACCGCCACCGCCGTGCGGCGTGGCAAACGTTTTATGTAAATTTAAATGCATTACATCAAAACCCATATCGCCCGGCTTAACTTTGCCTAAAATGGCATTTAAGTTAGCGCCATCATAATAAAGCAAACCGCCTGCATCATGAATGCAATCGGCAACTTCAACAATCCGTCGTCCAAAGACACCTAAAGTGGATGGGTTAGTTAACATGATCCCGGCAGTTTGAGGACCGATTATCTTTTTCAAGTCATCAATATTGATATCGCCGTCTGCGCCGGTAGGAATTTCACGAACTTTATATCCGCACATGGCAGCCGATGCCGGGTTAGTCCCATGAGCCGCATCGGGCACTAAAATTTCAGTGCGGGCAGTGTCTTGACGTTTCAAATGATACGCACGGATCATTGCCACACCCACGAACTCACCTTGCGAACCCGCCATCGGGCTCAGCGATACACCTGCCATACCGGTAATGTCAGCCAAATAAGTTTGCAACTCATACATACAATGCAAAAAGCCTTGGTTGTGGCTGACTAACTGATGTGGATGACGTTGCAAAAACTGCGTGTGTGATGCTGCGCGATGCACGCCACGAGGATTATATTTCATGGTGCACGATCCCAAGGGGTAGAATTGGGTATCGATCGAAAAATTCTTTTGTGACAGACGCGTGTAATGTCGCACCGTTTGCAACTCACTGACTTCGGGTAACTGCGGGGGTTGAGTACGTAATGCTTCGGTGGGCAGATCAGAGTAATCAGCCAACTCGGGACAATGCTGGGCATTAGCACTACGGCCGGCTTGTGATTTTTCAATTATCGTTTTCATGCAATGGATCCTACTGCTTTAATACGGTTTGCAATTGCGTTTTGTAATACTGCAGATCAGCAGCTAACTTCGTTTCGGTAGCGCAAATTAAAATGCAATTATCTAATTCTGGATGTTCAACACTCAGATCGTAACCACCCCAAATACTTTGATCAGCTAACGCAGATAAAACCTGCCCTGCAGGTTTTGGTGTGCGGATCACAGTTTCATGAAAGAAAGCGCTGTTAAATACCGCTTCAACGCCTGTGATCGTTGTCAATTCATTTAATAAGGCACGCGTATTAGCATGCGATTGCGCCGCCACACGCCGCAAACCTTCAGCACCTAATAAACTCATGTGGATAGTTGCTGCCGTGACCAATAACCCTTGGTTGGTACAAATATTTGAAGTCGCTTTACCGCGGCGGATATGTTGCTCGCGTGCTTGCAGCGTCAAGGCAAAACCTGGATTACCATCCAGATCAACTGTCCGACCAATTAATCGCCCCGGCAATTGCCGAACATTTACCTGCCTACAACATAAAAACCCGAAATAAGGACCGCCAGATGCCAAGGGCACACCTAAAGGTTGCCCTTCACCACAAGCAATATCAGCGCCTCGCTGACCCCACTCGCCCGGGGGTTTCAACAATGCCGCGGCGATCGGATTCATACATCCAATCACTAAAGCATTTTGCTGGTGCGCCCAATCGGTTAAAGTGTCAACCTCTTCTAAGCAGCCGAAAAAATTAGGATGTTGGATCACCACGGCAGTAACTTCTTGGCCGGCCCAATCCGCTAACTGTTGCGGATCCACAACACCTCGTTGCAAATCAAATGGCACATCGATTAATTCAATCTCTTGATTACTGACAATCGCTTCAACCGTTCGGCGATAAGCAGGATGCAAACTGCCGAGTACCAACATGCGATGTTGTTTTTGTTTGCGTTGTATCCGTGCGGCCATAAGCACGGCTTCCGCTAAGGCAGATGCACCATCGTACATCGACGCATTAGATATTTCACACGCCATCAGTTGCGACATCATCGATTGATATTCATAAAGTAATTGCAAAGTACCTTGGCTAGCCTCGGCTTGATAAGGTGTGTAAGCCGTTAAGTATTCTCCGCGGCTGGTGATATCCCAAACTGCTGCTGGAATATGATGTTCATAAGCACCCGCACCCATAAAACAGAGCCCGGTTGGATCCTGCTTGGCGCGCTGCTCAGCCAATTGCAGTAAGGTAAACTCATTGATGCCTTCAGGTATCTCTTGAAAGGGCTCACAACGAATTGCAGCAGGAATTTCATCAAACAGTGTTTCAATCGAATCAACACCAAGCTGTGCAAGCATGTCTGCCACATCAGCTTGCGTATGTGGAATGTAAGGCATAAATAATTACTCGTCTGAAGTTTGGCTTTGGTAAGTGTCTGCATCCATCAGATCATCTAATTCGGTTTTATCATTGGGTTGAACTTGGAATAGCCAACCGTCACCGTAGGGATCTGAATTAACTAATGCAGGTGAATCACCCAAATCTGTGTTCACAGCAATGATTTCACCACTCACTGGTGAATACACATCGGAAGCTGACTTTACTGATTCAACCACAGCACATTCGGCGCCGACGTTGACGGCAGTTTCTAGCTCCGGCAATTCAACAAATACCATGTCTCCTAATAATTGCTGGGCGTGATCAGAAATACCCACGGTCACAGAGCCATCTTCTTCGACACGCGCCCACTCATGGCTGCTTGTATATTTTAATTCGCTTGGGGTATCACTCATATTATGTCTCCAACAAAGATTTTCCATTTTTAATGAAGCGTGGTTTAACCACTTTTGCCAGTAAGCGTTTGCCGCGGATATCAATTTTGCATTGATTTTTTAGGGTTGTATCAACTCGCGCAAACGCAATGGATTGCTGCAAACTTGGTGAAAAGCCACCGCTAGTGATTTCACCCACTTGCTTATCATCACTAAAAACCGCTTGACCTGCGCGCATGATGCCTTTGTCTTGCAGTACTAAACCCACCATTTTACGTTTAACGCCTTGTTGTTTTTGTAACTCTAAGGCAGCGCGGCCAATGAAATCGCGATCGGTGGGTTCCAGTGCCACCGTCCAGGCTAAACCGGATTCCAGTGGCGAAGTGGTTTCGTCCATGTCTTGGCCGTATAGCAACATACCGGCTTCTAAACGTAGGCTATCGCGTGCACCTAAACCACAAGGTGTAACGCCATTGTCGAGTAACTGTTTCCAAAGTTGTTGTGCGGCTTCGTGTGGAAGAATAATTTCAAAACCGTCTTCTCCGGTGTAACCCGTACGCGCGATGAATAAGCTATCATCTTCTACAGACTCAAAGGCTTGCAAAGTGCTCACAGCATCTTGTTGGGCTGGCGTGAATATTTTTTTACATTGCGCTATAGCGTCTGGGCCTTGAACTGCAATCATCGCCAGATCTGTGCGCTCTTGGATCCCTACCGACAAGCCTTCAGTTTGCTGCTGCAACCACGCTAAATCTTTTTCGCAGGTGGCGGAGTTAACCACTAAGCGGTAATTGTCCGATGCGCGGGCATAAACAATTAAGTCATCAAGCACGCAACCTTGATGATTCAACATGCAGCTATATAACGCTCTGCCAAAGTGAGTCAGCTTATCAACATCGTTAGCCAGCAAATGTCTCAGAAATTGTCGCCCACCCGCACCCAGCAAATCGACCACCGTCATGTGCGATACATCAAACATCCCCGCCGCATGACGCACCGCTTCGTGCTCTTGCAACTGTGAACCATAATGTAAGGGCATTGACCAACCATGAAAATCAACGATCTTAGCACCACTGGCCTGATGCTGCGCAAATAGAGCCGTCTGTTTTGGCATAACTTATAACTCCTGGGAAATGAAGATCATTATACACAGCTTAGGGCGGGAGGATCAAAATCTCTTTAAAATCTTATTCAAGGTATGTGTTTTCATTAATCCCATAACGATTTAAAATACGGCGTAGTTTTTCCAAGGCATCGGCTTGAATTTGCCTGACGCGTTCGCGGGTTAAACCGATTTCTACGCCAACAATCTCTAAGGTCGTGCGTTCATAACCACGCAGACCATAGCGTCTGGCAATCACTTCGCATTCCGTGTAGTTGAGTTGCTCGAGTAAACTTTGTAAATGATGACGAAAGTTTTCATCGGTCAACAGTTTCTCTGGATCGGGGCTGGTTTCATCCGGTATGGTATCCAGCAAGGAGCGGTTTTCATCATAGCTCAACGGTGTATTCACCGACTTAGTACGTTCATTCAAGCCCAACATGTGTTTCACTTCTTCAATAGGCTTATCAACGAGTTCCGCGATTTCTTCCGCAGTGGGTTCGTGATCTAAATCTTGCGTGAGTTGCCGCGCAGCACGTAAATACACATTTAACTCTTTCACGATATGAACGGGCAAGCGAATGGTGCGGGTTTGATTCATGATGGCGCGCTCTATGGTTTGACGGATCCACCAAGTGGCATAAGTCGAAAAACGAAATCCGCGTTCAGGATCAAACTTTTCCACCGCCCGCATTAAACCAATATTGCCTTCTTCAATTAGATCTAATAGCGCTAAGCCACGGTTAATATAACGCCGAGAAATTTTCACCACTAAACGCAAATTGCTTTCAATCATTCTCTGACGAGCTTTGGCACTGCCTTTTTGAATGCGCCGACCCAACATCACTTCTTGCTTTGCTGTTAACAATGGCGAAAAACCAATTTCATTTAAATACAATTGGGTGGGATCAGTTGAGTGCACACGTTGATTACTGATCGCTTCACTCACCTGCTCTTCTTTATTCTTTTTAGTATTTCGTTTATCAACCACGTCATACTCCAAATCTTCAATATAGGCATCGATGTCACTAACGGAATCGACTGTTTCATCCGTGTCTATCATATTTCCTCCCTGCAACAAATTTCCGTAAGTATCTTAATGGGTTTACCGGTTTACCTGCCTTGCGAATTTCAAAATGCAACTGCACTCGCTTAGCGCCGGTTTTTCCCATCAGGGCGATGGTTTGTCCTGCTTTAATCCATTGCCCTTCTTTCACTAACAATTTGGCATTGTGGGCATAAGCACTGAGGTAAACACTGTTATGTTTGAGGATAACCAAATTACCATAACCGCGTAAACCATTGCCGGCGTAAGCTACTTCGCCAGCCGCAGCTGCTTTAATCGCGCTGCGTTGCACTCCCGCAATGTCTATCCCTTTGCTACCGGCAGCTGGGGCGTAACGCTTAATAACCTTGCCCTGTGCTGGCCACCTCCAGTGGCGTACCGGCTTATAAACCTCCCTTCTTACTACCTTTGACAACGCTTTAGGGCGTTTGGTTCCCGAGATCACGCGTTTTTTTGCAAATTTTTGCGGTTTTTTAGTGGGTTTTAGGGCTTTTGCACTCGCCCGTTGATGTAATTGGACTTTTTCACCAATATCTAAGACATAAGGGGGAGCTAGGCGATTGAATCGGGCTAATTCGCGATAATCCAAGCCATAGCGAAATGCAATGGAATATAGGGTCTCACCTGCTTTGACAGTGTGAACGTTTTGATTAGCTTTGGGTGCGGGTTGGCCGGCAATCACCGGCGCTTCGGTATGTACGCTACACGCGATCAGCCAAACAGCTAAACTGCTTACCCAGACCAGCTGTTTAATGAGGCGAACACCAGGCATCCTGCCTCCCCCTTAACAAGATAGTAATATTAAAAAAAGTGGCTAACGCCCCAAATACTCAGCGCAATAGCCAATAAAATTACGGTCGCCCAACCGATCAAATCAACGTAGCGGTGGATCACCTCATGAATACGCTCACCCCCCCAATGCATTAAACCGCTCACGAGATAAAATCGCAGTGACCGCGCGACAAGTGATGCGATGACAAAAGGGATGAATGACATATGCATCACGCCTGCAGTAATGGTGAACATCTTATAGGGGATAGGAGAGAAGCCCGCGACGAATACAATCCAAATTCCCCAATGTTGAAACCATTGAGTAACGTGTTGATACGATTGTTCATAACCGCCGTAAATCATTAACGGGTGGATCAAATGAAAAAAGAACATACCCAAAACATAACCGAACATGCCACCGAGAACTGACGCTAAGCTGGTAATAAAAGCAAACCGCCACACTCTACATGGCGCTGCCAATCCCATGCTGATCAGCATAATATCGGGCGGAATAGGAAAAAATGATGACTCAGCAAAACTCACGGCTGCCAAATATTTTGGAGCATGCCGATGTGCAGACCAACGTAACATTTTTTGATATAGCATGGAAAAGAATTTCATAGCGACCAGTTAATCCTATCAACCCAACCCGAAATTTGTTCGAAGGCTTTGTAATGCGTGAGATCCAACTGCAAGGGTGTAATCGACACCGTATCATTTTTCAAAGCGTGAAAATCAGTGCCTGGGCCCGCATCTTGTTCGGGACCTGGCATGCCGATCCAAAAAATCTGTTTGCCACGCGGATCGGTCGCCGGCACCGTTGGCTCTGCTTTATGCCGGCAGCCCAAGCGAGTGACTTCGATGCCACGAATTTCATTTAGCGGTAAATTAGGAACATTAACATTCAAAATAGTACTTGCCGGCAAGGGATCAGCAATGAGTTGTGTTATCAATTGCTTAGTGATCTCGGCGGCAGAATTAAAATATCGAGTTTGATCTTTTTCGCCGGAGGCGTTTTGCTTGCACCGACCTAGTGAAATCGCCAAGGCAGGATAACCCAGGTAGCGCCCTTCCATCGCAGCTGCCACGGTTCCCGAATATAAAATGTCATCCCCTAAGTTGGGGCCATTGTTAATTCCCGACACCACAATATCCGGTAACTCATCGAGTAAACCGGTGATGGCCAAGTGCACGCAATCGGTTGGTGTACCTTCAATGGCGATGTAGCCGTTATCATGGCGCTTCATTCGTAAGGGCCGCTCTAACGTTAAGGAATTGCTGGCACCACTGCGATCCCTATCCGGCACCACAGTTTCCACTGCTCCTAAGGTACTCAGTGTTTTCACCAATGGGGGTAAACCCGCGGCTAACACACCATCATCATTACTGACTAATATTCTCATTCGACTGACTCTGTTAAACGAATTACGGTTAATAAACTTTGATTGGTTGCCGACAATACGCGGACTTGCTCACGCGCTGCAAAGAGTTGAGTTTGCAACTCTGATGAAAACTGTTGCTGCAATGTCTGATAATTCGCTCTTGCCTGCCCGAGCTCAACTTGTAAATCTAGAATTTTTTTACCAAAGGCTTGTGGATCACTGCGTAAAGCCAAAGACAATTGCAACAATTCAGTTTCCACTTGTTTGGCAACCAGGCAACCTGCCCCCGAGCTTTCGCCCAATTCACAACGCTGCAATACCACAGCAATTTGCTCAGGTTTAGCTAAAAAGTACTGGCGATCGTAATTGACATTACATGCGATAAGCAGACAACAGGCTGCAAGCGCACAATATCGCCCAATAAAATTGTGAAATGGCATTTCCATTGCACCAATCTTACCATAGAATGCTAAGCCTATGCTTGATATCAACCGCCAACCCTATGTAGAAACTGGGCTCAATTCCACCTTCAGCGGGGCGGGGTTAGAGTTTGATGCCTATTGCGACGCTAGCCAAGCCATGATCGCAAAAGCTACTGGAGATCCCGAACAAGCTCAGCTGTGCGCCGCGCGCCAGGCCGGCGCTGCCGAGACAGATCAACTCGGTGTGATATTAATTCATGGCTTACTCGACTCACCTTATTGCATGTCTAGCCTATTTGATCATTTTCGGGCACAACCACTGTGCGTGCGCTCGGTGTTATTACCGGGTCACGGTACTGTCCCTGGCGATTTGCTGAGCGTGCGCTGTGAAGCTTGGCAACAAGCCACCGCGCATGCTATTGATTCTCTGCGCGGCAAAGTCAAAAAATTAATTGTCGTGGGCTACTCCACGGGCGCTACCTTGGCCTTACAGTATGCATCAACTCACGGTGGCATCGATGGCTTAGTGTTGTTTGCTCCCGCGCTAAAAGTTCGAACCCGTTTGATTGGCATTACACGCTGGCATGATCAATTGGGTCGCTGGTGGCCACGCTGGCGCTGGTTACAGTTGCTGCGCGAAGATGACCGTGGTCGCTACTCATCCGTCACCATGAATTCGGCATATCAAGTGCATCGCTTAAGTCAACAATTCAAATCGCTCGCTGAAAAATCTGCGCCGCCGCTGATGTTGATCACCACCGACGATGATTCAGTCATTTGTAACCAAACCTGTTACCGTTTCTTTGAGCAACAGACTCACCCACGCAATCGCGCCATCCACTATACAGCAGATCCCAAACCCACTCGCGATCCTCGGATCGAGCATCGCTACAGCCGTTATGATGAATTGAAAATCGTCGACTTTTCTCACGTCTGCCTCGCCATCGCGCCCAACCACCCACAATGGGGACAAGCCAGCCAATTCAAAGACTTTGCGCATTACCAAGATAAACACGGACACGTCACCAAACGCCCGCAACATAAACCCCATGCATTGGGTAGTGTGTCGCGACACAATCGACGTCATTACGATTTACAACGTTTGCATTACAATCCGGATTTTGCCAACTTGATGCGGGATGTTGATGGGTTCATTATGAAAATAGGTGATTAGGCATTCAATTAAGGTGAAATCGTGCTTATTGCAGCGTGGCACTAACGTGTAGTAAATCACTATAGGCTTTGCGTTTATCAATAGGGTTTCGTAATAAATAGGCGGGATGGTAACTGACGATGAGCGGGATCTGTTGCTGCCCGTAATGATGCAGGCGCCCACGCAAGCGGCTCAGCGGAGTATTGCATTGCAATAAATAATGCGCGGCGTAGCGACCCACAGCTAAAATTAATTTGGGTTGTAGCAATGCGAGTTGTTGATCCAAATGTTGCGTACATTTCTCAACTTCGCGTGGCAAAGGATCACGATTTTTGGGCGGCCGACATTTCAATACATTGGCGATATAGACTTGCTGACGATCGAGGCCTATCGACTTCAACATGCGATCTAACAATTGCCCGCCTCGACCCACAAAAGGTTCGCCTTGCTGATCCTCATAATAGCCCGGCGCCTCACCCACGATGATCAGATCCGCTTGTTTGTTACCAACACCAAATACCGTTTGCGTGCGCCCTTGATGCAAATCACAAGCCGTGCAACTGGCAACCGTTTTTTCCAATAGCAACCATGCGGCTTGGGTTGCAGGATCCGCCTTAGGCTTAGCCGTGACCCAACGCTGGATACCCATCGTATCGAGATAATAATAATTCAATTCATTTGCGCTCATGCAGGCATTGTAGGAGAAGCGCAGAGGAGTGTAAATGTGAATAGGTGTCAGATCTTGAATTTTGAATATTGGGAAATCCTAATCACCCTCAAATACAGGTGATTACACGGAT
>SDBT01004743.1_pt1 | contig 22994 bp, 17 predicted proteins | sample 2277101 | NCBI WGS metagenome assembly SDBT01 (sample SAMN10404973, study PRJNA504765) | marine sediment metagenome | isolation source: marine sediment core GS10_PC15, 103 cmbsf | place: Arctic Ocean: Southern Knipovich Ridge | collected 2010 | reverse complement strand
CTTACGATGTATCTAAAACTCCCTTTTCGCCATCAAATGAAATATTCTTTATGAAACTATCTCTTGTAGTTACTGAGTTCTTAAAGTCAAAGATAGTGGCATCTCCATACGCTAAATTAAACGCAACTTTGCCCCCATTATAAAGTTTTTCATATAGGGCTATGTGATCAGGATATTCTTTGATGGCATGAGTATTGATTCCTTTTATGCGAATATGCGTATAGGTCTCAATAATTCCATCGGGTGTAGTTCCTTGAACTATATGGAGGTATACCTTTTTCCCAAGGACAATTGTTCTGATGCTATGAATATCTGTATGGCCAGGATATTTAAGTTCAAGTGAAAACTGCCCAAGAGATGTGCCAAGAAGTGTTTTCTTATATTTAAACATATATGCATCTTCCAAATGCTTAGGATCGCCAACAATATGAGCTGAATCTGTATCGGTATATGTCACAACTACTCCTATAGTATTAGCAATATCAAGAAGTTCATTCATAATTCTTCTTGCCATAGACAAAATCATTCCTCCTATATGAGCCATATTAGCGTGACCAACTCCATCGTCTGAAATAGTTAAGATTGACTGATTATGACACTCTTCCATATCAATTAGATTTTCAAAATTCTTTACTATATAATCATTAACTGATTCGTTTTGCCTCACAACTGTGCGAACTATATTTGGTTTTACAATTGTTTTTCCATAAAGACTATTTAGAGCAAGCTTACATATTTCACTCATTGCAATATTGCCTGAGGCAGCATACTCTCTTCTTGATGAATATAAATTCCTAACAAATGTTCCCGCTAGAGCATTATATCCTTCAGTCCAACAGATTCCTTCAATAAACTGATACTCGATATCCTGAAACATAATCCAGTCTTCAAGCGTAATTTTATCGACAATTATATTATTTAAGTACCCTTCTTTTGGTACCGTATTTGTATAGATACGCGAATCGTTGTGATAGTAACTAACAAAAGGAATCTGTTGTGGCTTGTTAATCTTAAAGAGATTTATCTTTATCACATAATGTGAAAATGTTTTCTTTTCTGACCAGTCTTTTATTATTGTAGCTGGACCTATTGGAAAGCCACTTATAGAACATAATCTTACAATAGCAGAAGGATAAAGGCTTCTGCCATCTAATACATGAAGCTTTCCACTGATATCCCACATTTTGTTATCCCTTGTACATACTCTACCTCCATGTACAGATTTAGCAACAAATATTCGTAAGCTATCTGTAAGTTCACATACCCCATCGTAACATCCATCGAGAGATATCTTTCTATGAACTATAGATGGAAGAGTAAGTTTTGTATGACAATCAATGCCAATAACACCTATCATCATCGTCCTATATTTCTCAAGGCCAGCAAATAAAAGCTTACAATCAGAATGCAAGTAATATTCACAATGAGCTAGATGAAAGTATATCCCATTAATAAAGTACTTAGAACACAAGCTAATTATTACTCTGTCTACGACAATTCTTTCATCTATAATGATATACCTCTCTACATCTGTTATCGGAGTAGTAAACTTGGTAGGCTTATTACTAATGTTATAAGAATACTCGTATAGATCACCTAATTTGTAGTCCTTATAGGAAACATAAGTAATGCCCTTTGTATTTTCTTTAGTATATAGTTCATAAAGAATATAGCTATGCTTCTGAATATCAGGGATATTAAAAGCAGTGGTGAAGTCTGAAAGTTTCTTAGGAATTAGTTTATAACTATCACGAAGTTCGAAGACTCTTTTGAAAAATCTAAATGTAACACTATAATATAGACCGTCTTTCTTAACCATTGACTGAATGTTAATATGAGGACACTTCTTTATTACAGACCAATCGTACTTTAAGTTATGAAAGTACACAACATTATGACCATGAGGAAAACTATTAAGAAAACATTTCATCCCAGACCAGTCATCATCATATCCAGTTGATGTCATATAATACTTTCCATTTGTATATCTCCCATACATAATCGGAACATGAATGGGACGAATAGCACACTCAATATCTGCATATGAGATAGTAAACGTTTTACTACTATTGAAATTAGATGGCTTTACGAATGGCTTCTGTTCTCCTAAAATAGAAGAAAGTTTAAGAGCTTCCTGACGAATTATAGGAGCTTGATCTAAGTTATATGTAAACAATCCTTGCTTATCTAAGTCAGATATCAAACTTAAAGTTGTATGAAACCTATGTCTTGCGTTTCCAAGAATAGGAATTCCTGTTTTTTCTTGGATCATATAGTGATTACGATAAAGGCATATATTTGCAATTATTGGGCGAGTGATATCGCGTGGCTTTTTCGAGCTAATAATCTTGCCTGTCTTATTTAAGACATACAGATTAATATTTATACCAAGCTTACTTGCTACATCAGTCAATTTATTAACAGGAAAGATATCTTGTCCTACAAATGTATCCACAGGTGATGTGTCTATACCATGAAGACGAAGTGCTCTCAAAAGACAATGAGTATCATCCATAGGTGCTTGATTAAGACGATAAATTTGATATCTAATTAGATCAATATTACTATTATTAGTATACTCAAATCTAGCGCCACCAATAACATTTTCATATATCTCCATATCATACATCTTAGATATGAAGACTTCCCCAATGTATTCTGTCATCTTTGAAGCTTCAAATGATAAATCCCCACCGTGAACAAGCATAGACTGAAGCTTATCTGTAACACGAGAGTTCAGGAAAATTCTTTTAACTGATACTCCATCAGTATACTTCAACATAATTATTCTTCCAGATATATTCTTTTTAATTTCAGAAATAACTTTAATGCTAGAGATAACATTATCTTTTTCAAGTCTTCTTAATGCATATATTAGCTCAACAATAGGATTAGTATCTGTAAGAAGAATCCATTTTGTCTGTGATTCAGATGCGTGCGATCTCTTCTTTGAGAAGGTTTTTATTGGTAGCATATTAACTATTTATTGCTGCTAAAATTATACGAACTTTTCATTTTATATATCTTTTCTGGATGACATCTTGCCTTATATTCACGCACGATTATTTGTTAGATATTACAAGAGATTACTCAACAGCAAAGTAAGACTATGGATAGTAACTAAAAAATTATCCGATATGTATAAGCCCACTTTTTCTTTTGTTATTGTTAATATATATCATTGGAGTTGTATACATTAACAGAGCTGTTAATAATTACATCGCATATTGGTGTATTTCATCGCATATAGAGGACTTGACACGCTCCAGAGTAGCTACTGCGCGCGGAAAGTTATTTTTTTCCGCATATAAGAGTACTCGGTCAATTGCTACAAGGCCAACTCTTTCGTCAGATACAAGAATCATAACAATATTATCATGGTGGTTATTGGCGGCATGCAACATAGCACAGTTGCTGCGGCAATCTGGATTGGCTCGCCCATCTTTTAACAAAAGCTTCACTACATTAACTCTTCCAGATGCAGCTGCTATTGTAAGAGCCCATGTACACGAACTCGACTTTACACGGGGGTTAGTCAGCATTATAGCGGCAATCTCATCATTTCCATACTCGGCTGAAAGCTGTAGTAAGCTGCAATTGCAAGCTGATAAATCAATTTGATCACTCGACATTAATAGCTGAACAATTTTTGTATAGTTGTGATGGACTACATAATTGCCAACCATCCCAGAGCAGATATAGTTACTCAGTGTTGGATATAACCTCCTATCTTCCAGCATAATTTTTACAATCTCTGTGTGTCCTTCCCTGATAGCAATACAGAGACAATGGCTGCCGCTATATGTTGGATCAATTCGTTCATCTTTCAATAGTTCTCTTACAACATCTATATGTCCAAATATAGTAGCTTGATCAAGCGCATGATTACCATTACTAGCTGGATCAACTCGTTTGTCTTTCAATAGTTCTTTTACAACCTCTATATGTCCCAACCCTGCAGCTCGTTGAAAACCCCAATCAGTAGGAACAATTCTCTTATCGTTTAGCAATTCTCGTACAACCTCTACATGTCCTAGTCTGGCTGCATGGTTAAATGTCCAATCAGTGGGTATAATCGTTTGGTCTTTCAATAGCTCCTGCAGAACTTCTACATGTCCTAGTTTAGCGGATAGTTCCAACATATCACCAGGATATTTAACTAAACCATCCCTAACTAATCCCCTTACAACATGTGGATGATTGTTTTTTACAGCAATGTTTATTAACATGAATAGGGTACTGTATGCGTGTGTAGCCTCAGTATCGTCATGTAAGACATTTACAGTATGACCAGCACAAAGAACGTAATAACAAACACATATGACTATAACTACACTGGATGGATAATCTGGATTTAAAGTCTTCGCCATGATTTGAACATTAGCCGGTGTAAGAGTATCCTTAACCTGAATAATTGCATCATCTATCATTTTTTTAGTATCGTAATACGTGCAATAATTTACTATAGCTCGTAGATGACGTACCAGATCTTGTTTAGATGCTTCATGTAAATTAAGAGAAGATAATGACTGATTAATAATGGAATCCATTTTGAATTAGTAAAATACAAAATAATTTTGAATATTGCGAACAACACTGTTATATTTGCTGTGCTATTATGACGTAGATCCGGAATATACTTAGATATGTTGCCAGGTATACGTAATAGATATTATTATGGGACACATGAAGACTATTTATGTTACTCCTAAAGATAAAAAGCATAGATATTTTCAACAATTGAAAATAATCAAGCCTTAAATTTTATTTATATAACTATATGTCTTGACATGCTTTATACTTTTCAATTTGTTTATCATTTAACTTAGAAATAACTCTAGTATCATTTAATAGTAATTTTATAACCAAAATACATCCATTTTTATTTCTATTTTTATATGCAAGTTTTATTGCAGAATTTTTAACATCACTCGGATCTACTTGTTTTTGAGATAGTAGAAGCTTTACCATTTCTACGCATCCATTCAAAGCAGCTTTTCTTATTGCTAAATTACTTTGGTCCCCTATATTAACTTCTGGACACACAAGTAATAACTTAACAGTACTAATATGTCCGTTAATAGAAGCATTTATTATAGCAGCATTAGCACAGTTTTCTGGTTTTATTCTGATATCCTTCAATAATAATTGAACTATAGTGTTACGCCCGTTAGCTGACGAACTATTTAATGACTTATTAAGCGTAGAATATAATTTAAATTTTTTTAACATCATTATTACTAATTCTAGATTTTCACTCTCACAAGCGTTATAAAATGCTTTATTTTGATATTTTTGATACAGAAAGTATTCCATTGACATAGATATCAACGCAACATTTATATCATTGTCACAAATTAATGCTTTAATTCCACCTGTGACATACAAATTATAAGCTCTCTTCCAGCCGCAACAAGCAGAATTATATATAACAAACTTTGTTTCGATCTCCAACATTTTCTTCCAGAATTTCCAGTCTTCTAACGATAAATAAAAGTCACTACATACAAGAGGTAATCGTCTAAGGGATTCAGGATTTAAATAAAAAGCTATACTTTTGATTATATCAGCAAATGGATTGAATATGCAAGTCACCGGCTGCGCATCCATTTTTCTTTTAAAAATAACTTTATGTTTTCTAAATTATCAAGTTTCTAACAAAAACATGCTTTATACTTTTCAATTTGTTTATTATTTAACTTAGAAATAACCCTAGTGTCATTTAATAGTAACTCAATAACTAAGATACATTCATTTATATTTCTGTTTTTATATGCAAGTTCTATCGCGCAATTCTTATAATCAGTGGGGTTTACCCGTTTATCTTCAAGTAAAAGTTTTACTATTTCTGCCCGTCCAAATGCAGCTGATTTTCTTATTGCAATATTACATCGATATTCTGGATTCGCTGTAGGATGTGCAAGTAACAACTTAACAGTACTTACACGTCCGTTAATAGAAGCATCTGTTATAGCAGAACTTTCATAACCTTTCATATCCATTCTTCTATCATTCAATAATAATTTAACTATAGTGTTGCGACCCTTAGCAGATGAATCGTTCAGGGCTTCATCAAAAGCTGAATATATTTGTGCTTCCCTTAACATCAACATAATTAATTCAACATTTTCACTATCACAAGCTTTAAAAAAAACTTTAGCTTGGTCTTTTTCAGTTATAAAACCCTGAGTTGATAAGGCAATAGATACAAGATTTACATCGCTATTAAAGAGTAACGAGTTAAGTCCTAATGTGACACATAAAGTATAAGCTTTTTTCCAATCATGATAAACAGGACCGTATGTGTGGGGTCTGTATGTGTGGGGTCTCGTTATTTTTTCCATCATTTTCTTCCAAAATATTGGATCTTCCAATGATAAATAGAAACCACTGCATACAATAGGCAATCGTATGACTGATTTTGAATCTGAATAAAAAGCTATGATTTTAACTATATCAGCGAACGGATTAAATATATCCATTTTTCAATCATATAAAAACTCTTTATATAAAGAATTAATATAATAATTAGAGCTACCTCAAATATACAAAGCATTATTTATACTGTTTTTGAAAGAGACGGGCGTCTCTTTTTTAAGTTTAATAAAAATATTTTGAAGACCAAAGTAAATAGTCTATTTTGGTCCGTAAGTTTTTTGAACATAATTTGCAAGTTCAAAATTACTTGGTACTTTAATGTTCTGCTTTGGCAGTTCAAAAGGAAATCTAACAAGAATATTATGATAGCCAGATTGTTTCCAACTTCTAAAGGATTCACTTTCTGTATTCCAAAATTCATTCTGATCAAAAGTTAAACCAATTCCATTATCGTCGCACATCATCTCATATACTACTCCGTTCACTATTGTAAATCCATGATTTGACATTGGCATAATAGTGTAGAAATGAGGACCAATAATACATCCTTTTTTAACATTTCTATAGCCTGTAAAGTAATCTCCATACATAAAATATTGAGGTCCTACTTCCTTTCCAAGAATATTACAAGTCGTAATTTGATCATCATATTCTCTTTCTGAATAGAATTAAAGATGCATTCATGGGTTTCTATATTAATCTTGTCCTACATTGGTATATGATTTTGCAAGCTTTATATTGGCATATTATCCTTAATGGTCTATAATCCTCATTAGTCTATGGACCACATTGATCGATGCTCCTGATTTTATACAACTATTAAGTCTTTTTATTTGCTCGCAGAACAAAAATTTATCTTCTAATATGCCATATAAATATTCAATTATTTTAATTATCACATATATAAATGGACAAAATAACTGAAATTGAGTGTGATATTCAATCGTTTATTGGAAACACTTTCACATTAGAGTTTAATCCACAAAAAGATGATACAACACGTGGTTACCTATTTACATCTGGAGAAATAATTCCTCCTAGTATTACCCTCAAGAATTCTGAAAAAATCTTATCAAATACATGTTCTGCATCATACCGCAAAAAGGACATGTGTCCTTTTAAAATTAACAATGAGACATTCACCGCCTCACTTACTGTTACTGGTAAGGTAAATAATATTTATCTTACCCAGGATACACAATGCATTTCCGGTTATGTTTGGGGTGAATACAAAAACATAACCTATGAACTGAAAGTTAGAATAGATGATAAGGTGTATACGTTTTCATCAGATACTGAGTTCACACAAATCAAAGAAATAGATGATCTTACAAAAGGTTTTATCGGAACCAAATAATTAAATATTGTGAAGTATTTAAAATGCCTTTAACAGAAACTCAAAATATCGTTCAATAGAGTTGTCCTTTACTTAATTCATATTAGCCGATAAAATAAATAGGCTTCCAGGGAATATGCTTTGAATAAAAAAAGAAACTTCTTTCTTTTTTTGACACAAAAAATGGATAAACTTATTAATCATCTTGCTATATTAGCCAATGTCAATGAATGTGATAGATTTGATCCAAGAAGCTCTGAACAAATATATTTACAGTACAAAAACAAGCTTAGTTTAGTTATTAATGTGCAATCGGACAGCACAATTCTAGCTAATGTAGTAGTATTTGAATGTATAAAAGTGAAATATGCATTTGATATAATTATTGATCGTAGTTTAGCTATTGGTAATTTTTTACTTAAATTGCTTGCACAAATAGCCCAAGGTCTTTCTATTCCTATTGTTGATGCCATAACTTGGTATAATATTGTAGATAGAAATAGCATGAATAGAAGAACTCGCCCCTCTAAATACTTTGATCCTGCAGCTATATCTCTATACGATTATGATTTAAATTGCAGTATAAATAGCTTATATACAGCCGACACTAAATCTATAGTGTTTGCTGTCGAAAAGTTTTCTGGAGATAAGTTGACATCAATGAAGAAACTTTATGAATATTGCGTCTCTTGTGAAAGTACATAATACAAGCAATATATTTTGCCTAGGCGATCGTCTAGACGATTTGCTGCCATATACTTGTTTAAGAGTATCATTCGCAGCATAGATAGAGACACTAAGTGTAGTATCCTAAGTGTAATATTTATCTACGGTGTACAAAGTACACAGCGACACTTTAGTTTCGCCTCATGCTAAGAGCTACTTCAAAAGGATCGCCTTTAATATTTACCATGTTATATAGTTCCTCAAGGCGAAGCCACCAGAGCTACACTGAAGTGTAGCCGGCTTTAGCTGATCCAGCTAAAGCTGATTTATTCATAATAATAATCCTAGAATGCAAGTTTTCATTTTCTATGTTAATTAACTCATCCAGAGGCTTCACAGAAAGTGTTTTGAATGACTGGTAGTTAAAATAACGTTTCTCACGACTCTTGAGTACCATAGTTTTAGATTGATAGTTATTTTATCGCTTCCGAGTAGAAGTTATCGAACTTCTACTTGATTAGAATAAGATGCGGCTATAATAGCCGCATTATCATTTGCAGAAGGATCAACGGCGTACTTTGTACGCCGCGACACTTTAGTTTCGCCTCTGTGATCATTAAGAAGAAGTTTCACAATGTCTAGATAACCACGCCGCGATGCTTCTATAATAACTTGATTATTGTTTGCAGATGGATCAACACGGGGATCCTTAAGAAGAAGCATCAGGATGTCAGGATAATCTTGTCGTAAAGCTTCGCTAATGGCAGAATTATTCATATAAGAAGGATCAACACGGGGATCCTTAAGAAGAAGCTTCACTATATCAGGACGATCATATATGATCGCCATTGTAAGTGCAATGTTATTTTGTAGAGAAGGATCTACGGCGTACTCGTACGCCGGCTACACTTTAGTTTCGCGTCTGCTATCATTAAGAAGAAGCTTTACTAGTTCTTCCGTGCAAGAATTTGCTGAAGCTCCAATAATGGCGTAGTTGTTGCCCGCAGACGGATCTACGCCAACTTTACTAAGTTGGCAGAAGCTTCACAACAGCCATGTGACAGTTCATTGAAGCACTTTTAATAGCTTTATTATAATTATCCGAAGGATCTACGCCAACTTTACTAAGTTGGCAGAATCTTCACTATTTCTAATCTACCAAATTCTGAAGCTTTGATAATCGCGTCGTTGCTACCAGCAGAAGGATCAACGCCAACTTTACTAAGTTGGCAGAAGCTCAACAATTTCAATATTATCGCTTATTACCATCTCGCGCAACATCAAATGAAGGAAATTCTTTGATTAATAAATTATAAACTTGTTTCAGTTTGAAAATGTATAGTTTATGTATCTCCCAAATAGCGTTTCTACCTGTCCCTTCCAGAATATATTATTCTTAACAACACTATCAATTGTTGAAGCAAAAACGGGAATTTGCTTTCAATGCCATAATAGAGTCTTTGGGTAAGTAAGTTAATATATTCGTAAATAATTCATTGTGTATTATATCCATTTAAGGCTTTGTTAAAAACCATATTAAATTTTAATAATCCCGTAGATCACTCAGATATGTCACATAGTCAGATAATTTAATAACATGAATATACGGCATTAGCTGCTAACACTTTGGTATAGTGTAATATCTATCTACACTAAAGTGTAGCCAGCTTAAGCTGTAGTGTCGCCTCCATGCTGAGAGAAATTTCAAATGGATCTCCTTTTATATCTATCATGTTATGTAATTTTTCAAGGCGAAGCCACCAAAAGTATTTAGTCATAAGAATATTTCTGATATTTAAGTTTTTATCTCCCATTTCTATTAACTCCTTTAGAGGCTTCCCAGAAAGATTATCGAATAATTGGTAGTTAAACTGATGCATATCAAGAGCCTTGACTGCCCGAGTTTTGGATTGGAGATCTATTTTATCACTTCCAAGAAGAAGTTTCACTATTTCTAGACGACCTATTTTAGAGGCAGATTTAATGGCTTCATTATTGTTTACAGAAGGATCAACCCTGGAATCATTAAGAAGAATCTTTACTATTTCTGAAAAATTAAATAGTACAGCTGTCAAAATGAGATCGTTATTATTAGCAGATGGATCTACTCTGCTATCTGTGAGAAGATTCTTAGCGATTTCGTGACGGTTATACATTAAAGCAATCATAATGGCTTTGTTATTATTTGCAGATGGATCTGCCCTACCATCATCAAGAAGAAGCAGTACCATTTGTGTACTATTATATCCTGACGCATGTATAATTGCTTCATTATCATGGGCAGAAGGATCCGCCCTACCATCTTTAAGGAGAAGTTTTACAATTTTAATATGATGATTACGTAAAGCGTTTCTAATTGCTATGTTATCATTAGCAGTAGGATCTACTCTGGTATCTGTAAGAAGAAGCTTTACAATATCATAATTACCACGTGTAGAAGCTTTTATAATAGCTTCATTATTATTTACAGAAGGATCTACTCTGGAATCATTGAGAAGAAGCTTCGCTATATCATAATTACTACGTATTGAAGCATTTATAATAGCTACGTTGTTATTTACAGAAGGATCTATTCTGGAATCATTGAGAAGAAGCTTCATTATTTCTGGAAGACCGATATATGAGGCATCTATAATAACTTGAGTATCATTTACAGAAGGATCAACTCTATTATCAGCAAGAAGAAGCTTCGCTATTTTTGGATGATTATGCAGCACAGCAAACTGAATAGCTTGGTTATTCCCGACTGAAGGATTAATACGTTTATCCTTAAGAAGAAGCTTTACAACTTTATTATGACCATATCTAGATGCAGTTATGAGAGCTTCACTTCCATACACTTCGAAATCAATATTTCCATTGAAGTCTTTAATTAAGTTATTATATACCTCTTTCCAATTTTCAAATATATGGTTTAAGTATCTTCCAAACAGTGTTTCTACCTGTCCTTTCCAGAAGATATCGTTATTTACAACACTATCTATCGCAAAAGAAAAATAGATATTTACTTTCAACGATATAATTGATTCTTTGGGTAAGTAAGTTAATATATTCGTAAATAATTCATTTGGTATTTTATCCATTTTAGACTTTATTAAATAATACTTATTTAATATATGAGGCATAATACTTATATAGCCTCATATTAAGCATATAGTTAAATTCTGCTAAACTTTTAATGTTACATAGCTTTATTATGGGATCTGTATCATTAAGGAGCATTATTCTAATCATATTATAGAATCTGTATCATTAAGGAGCCTTAGTCTAATCATATTATGGAATCTATATCATTGAGAATAATTCGAATATAAGTAATATATTTTGCTAGATGATCATCTAGCCTTATTTTCTATAATATACTTGTTTAATATGCATTATGAAATATTTAAGGAGTATCATTATCTACGATACTAGAACGTCTTATCTATCTACGGCGTACAAAGTACGCCGCGACACTTTAGTTTCCCCTCCATGCCTAGAGCAATTTCAAATGGATCTCCTTTTATATTGCTCATATTATATGTTTCTCAAGGCGAAGCCACCAGAAGTATTTAGTCATAAGAATATTTAAGTTTTTATCTTCCATTTCTATTAACTCATTTAGAGGCTTCTCAGAAAGATTATTGAATAATTGATAATTCAATTGATGTGCACTAAGATCCTTAATCACTTGAGTTTTAGATTGAAGATCTATTTTATTGCTTCCTAGAAGATTATATCCATTTAAGGCTTTGTTAAAAATATTATATAGCTAGGCTGAAAATTTAGATAATATTTTTCGTATTGTTAGCTCCTCTAAAAGATCAGCTAACGCAAATTAAGTTCTTTGCGGAATGAACTTGACTTTATTATATCAGATCCAGAAGATCTATAGTGTCAGCTAGCAATACTAAAGTTTCTTTCTACTATCTGTAAGAAGCAAATTGAATAGCTTGATACCCCTGCATAAGCTTAACTATTTCTTGATAGCCACTTAGTGAAGATCGATAATAGCATCATTATTCTTCAGAATAATTCTATTATCTATAAAAAGAAGTTACTACTTCAGGTACACTATAGAAGCTAATATAATAGCATAGTTATCTTCTACCGAGGATAACTATATCATCTACAAGATAATTAAATAGCTAAACTAAAGTTTAGCAGCTTAACTTCGGTATACATTGTTATCATGTGTAGAAGCCAGTTGAATCCTATAGAGGGATTCAACTCTGCTATCAGTAAGAAGAAGCTTAACTATTTCTAGATACCCATATTCTAAAGCTTGCTTAATGGCATCGTTATACCTCGCAGAAGGATCTACCCTGCTATCGGTAACAAGAAGCTTAACTATTTGTAAATAGCCATATTTTGAAGCTTGCAGAATAGCATTGTTATTCCTTGCAGAAGGATCTACGCCAACTTTTATAAAGTTGGCAGAAGCTTAACTATTTCTGGATTACCATATCGTGAAGCTTGCTGAATGGCACCGTTATCCCTAGCAGAAGGATCAACTCTGCTATCAGAAAGAAGAAGCTTAACTATTTCTGGATTACCACACCGTGAAGCTTGCTCAATGGCATTATTATCATCTGTAGAAGGATCTACCCTGCTATCAGTAAGAAGAAGCTTAACTTTTTCTAGATCACCATATTGTGAAGCTTTCTGAATAGCATCGTTATTCCTCGCAGAAGGATCTACTCTGCTATCAGTAAGAAGAAGCTTAAATATTTCTAGATGGCCATATTGTAAAGCTTCCTGAATAGCATCGTTATCCCTTGCAGAAGGATCTACTCTCTTCTCAGCAAGAAGAAGCTTAACTATTTCTAGATTGCCATATCGTGAAGCATGACGAATAGCATAGTTATTTCCAGCAGAAGCATCTACTCTGCTATCTACAAGAAGAAGCTTAAATATTTCTATATTGCCATATTGTAAAGCTTGCTAAATAGCATAGTTATCATCTGCAGATGGATCTACCCTTTTATCAGCAAGAAAAAGCTTAACTATTTCTAGATTGCCATATTGTGATCGTGAAGCTTGTTGAATAGCATAGTTATGTTCAGCAGAAGGATCTACTCTGCTATCATCAAGAAGAAGCTTAACTATTTCTAGATTGTCATATTGTGAAGCTTTCTGAATAGCATAGTTATTTTCTGTAGAAGGATCTACGGCGTACTTTGTACGCCGCGAACTTTAGTTCGCCTCTATTATCAGCAAGAAGAACTCTAACAGCCAAAACATTTTCTTTAAACACAGCAGACCACAGAGGCCTGTTTAACAATATACAATCTTTATATTCTGTTAGTATGCGATAGAATCCTTCCCAGTCTCCCTTAAAAGAGCTATCTATTAAGTAACCAAGGAAATTTTCTACTTTGTTTTTGTAATTTTTAACATCTTTCAGTTTTGGTACATCCATTTAAATTTGCAAAAAAATGAAGACATATTAAATTTCTGACTGGGGATATTTCTACATTTTAGCCTATATTCTTTTAGAGGAGCCTCTAAAAGATTGTATGCTTACGGATCATCTAACACGAATTAAAGAAGTTTCTTAACTTTACTATTTCTAGATAGCCATCATTATTCCTCGCATATTCTTCTACTCTACTATCATCAATAAGAAGCTTAACTATTTCTAGATAGCCAAATTCTAAAGCTCGCTTAATGGCATAGTTATTTCTCTTAGAAGGATCTACGCCAACTTTTAGTTGGCAGCTTAACTACTTCTATATGGCGACATCGTGAAGCTAGCTGAATGGCATAGTTATTTTTCGCAGAAGGATCCAGCCAACTTAAAGTTGGCAGAAGCTTAACTATTTCTGGATAGCCATAGTGTGAAGCTTGCCGAATAGCATTGTTATCATCTGTAGAAGGATTTAGCCAACTTTAAGTTGGCAGAAGCTTTAATATTTCTAGATTCTCTGATTGTAAAGCTAGCAGAATGGCATAGTTATTTCTCGCAGAAGGATCTACGGCGTACAAAGTACGCCGCGAACTTTAGTTCGCCTCTGCTATCAGCTAAAAGAAGCTTTACTATTTCTATATCATTGTATATAGAATCTTTCCTAATAGCATTGTTATCATCTGTAGAAGGATCTACGGTGTACTTTGTACGCCGCGAACTTTAGTTCGCCTCTGCTATCAGTGAGAAGGACTTTAACAGCCAAAACATTTTTCTCAATAACAGCAGATAATAGAGACATGTTCAACCACATATGATCACTAGGTAGTATTCTTATTAGTATGTCATAGAATCCTTCCCAGTCTCCCTTAAAAGAGCTATCTATTAAGTAACCAAGCAGATTTTCCAGTTTGTTTTTGTAATTTTTAACATCATCTTTCAGTTTTGGTACATCCATTTAAATTTGCAAAAAAGAGACATATTAGATTCTTATATCACGTAGTTAATTTATGAATCTACTTCTTTTAAAGAGCAATTATTAAATTTGAATCTTTTATATTGATCATGTTATGTAGCTTCCCAATATGAAGGACCAGACGTATTTATGGATAAGAATATTTCTGTATTTAAGTTTTATCTCATTTCAATTAACTTCTTTAGAGAAAGATTATCGAATTTTCTCTACTAAGCTAGCTTGTTTGATATAACAGTAATCTTTTTGTGAAAGGATCTTCTGCTTATCTTGGGCTATATTCATCAATCCCTTCCAGCTTATCAAAATAAATCCACAAAAGAAAAATATATATTTACTTTCAACGCTATAATTGATTCTTTGGGTAAGTAAGTTAATATATTCATAAATAATTCATTTGGTATTTTATCCATTTTTGGCTTTATAAAATAATAATTATTTAAGATATAAGGCATAAGTATTTATATAGCCTCATATTAAGGATATAGTTAGATTCTGCTAAACTTTTTATGCTACACACCTTTATTCAAATAATATTATGGGATCTGTATCATTAAGAATAATTCAAATATAAGTAATATATTTTGCTAGATGATCATCTAGCCTTATTTTCTATAATATACTTGTTTAATATGCATTATGAAATATTTAAGGAGTATCATTATCTACGATACTAAAGTGTCATATCTATCTACGGCGTACTTTGTACGCCGCAACACTTTAGTTTCCCCTCCATGCCGAGAGCGATTTGAAATGGATCTCCTTTTATATTGCTCATGTCATATAGTTTCTCAAGCCGAAGCCACCAGAAGTATTTAGTCATAAGAATATTTCTGGTATTTAAGTTTTTATCTCCCATTTCTATTAACTCATTTAGAGGCTTCTCAGAAAGATTATTGAATAATTGATAATTCAATTGATGTGTACTAAGATTCTTAAGCACTTGAGTTTTAGATTGAAGATCTATTTTATCGCTTCCTAGAAGAAGCTCCACGATTCCTAGATGAAAATTTTTGGAAGCTATTTTGATTGCTTCGTTATTATTTGCAGAAGGATCAACTCTGGGATCATTTAGAAGACCATTTACTATTTCAAGATAGCCATCATCAGAAGCCATCCTAATTGCTTCATTATCGTTTACTGAAGGATCAACTCTAGGATCATTAAGAAAATTTTTCGCTATTTTTGGACGGCGAAACACGAAAGCCATTTTAATGGCGTGGTTATTGTGTAAAGAAAGATCTGTTCTACTATCATTAAGAAGAATATTCACTAGCGACATGCGGTTATAGTGTGTAGCTTCTATAATTGCTTCGTTATTGTTAGCGGAAGGATCTACTCTACTATCATTAAGAAGAAGCTTCACAATGTTTATATGTGCTATTATCGAGGCTTGCCTAATAGCTTCGTTATCGTTTGCAGAAGGATCAACTCTGGGATCATTAAGAAGAATTTTAACTATTTCTGAGTTACCGCGTTGTGATGCTTCTATAATGGCTTCGTTATTATTTGCAGAAGGATCAACTCTTGAATCATTAAGAAGAAGCTTCACTATTTCAGGATTAAAGCCGTATCGCGAAGCTTCTATAAGAGATTGATTATCGTTTGCAGAAGGATCTACTCTGGTATCATTAAGAAGACTCTTAAATATTTCTAATCTACCAAATAATGAAGCTTTTATAATTGCTTTATTATTATTTGCAGAAGGATCTACTCTGGGATCCGCAATAAGAAGCTCTACAATTTCCATATTACCGCTTATAGTATCACCTTTTATGGTAGTATTACCGCGCACGATAGCACTGAAGAGTGCTATATTACCATCTCGCGCAACATCAAATGAAGGAAATTCTTTGATTAATAAATTATAAACTTGTTTCCAGTTTGAAAATATATAGTTTAGGTATCTTTCAAACAGTGTTTCTACCTGTCCCTTCCAGAATATATTCTTATTTACGACACTATCAATTGTTGAAGCAAAATGGGGATTTACTTTCAATGCCATAATAGAGTCTTTGGGTAAGTAAGTTAATATATCTATTAATAATTCATTGTGTATTATATCCATTTAAGTCTTTGTTAAAAATTTTATCTATCAGAATTATATCTATTTCAGGGTGTAGTATCTATCTACTCCATGCCGAGAGCAATTTGAAATGGATCTCCTTTTATATTGCTCATGTCATATAGTTTCTCAAGGCGAAGCCACCAAAAGTATTTAGTCATAAGAATATTTCTGGTATTTAAGTTTTTATCTCCCATTTCTATTAACTCATTTAGAGGCTTTTCAGAAAGATTATTGAATAATTGATAATTCAATTGATGTGCACTAAGATCCTTAAGCACTTGAGTTTTAGATTGAAGATCTATTTTATCGCTTCCTAGAAGAAGCTCCACGATTCCTAGATGAATTTTTTTGGAAGCTATTTTGATTGCTTCGTTATTATTTGCAGAAGGATCAACGGCGTACTGCGTAAGCCGCTAAACTTTAGTTTAGCCTCTGGGATCATTTAGAAGATCATTTACTATTTCAAGATAGCCTTTATCAGAAGCCATCCTAATTGCTGCATTATTGTTTACAGAAGGATCAACGGCGTACTGCGTAAGCCGCTAAACTTTAGTTTAGCCTCTGGGATCATCAAGAAATTTTTTTGCTATTTCTGGACGTTTATATACGAAAGCCATTTTAATGGCATAGTTATTGCGTAAAGAAAGATCTGTTCTGCTATCATTAAGAAGAATATTCACTAGCGATTTACGGTTGTGGTGTGTAGCGTCTACAATAGCTTCGTTATAGTTAGCGGAAGGATCTACTCTTGGATCCTTAAGAAGAAGCTTCGTCATTTCCAAATTACCAGATTTAGAAGCTTCTATAATGGCTGTGTTATCGTTTGCAGAAAGATCTACGGCGTACTTTGTACGCCGCTACACTTTAGTTTCGCCTCGTGGATGATTAAGAAGAAGCTTCATCATTTCCAAATTACCTTCTTTCAAGACTGTTATAATGTCCCAGCCATAGTTTACAGAAGGATCTACTCTTGGATCCTTAAGAAGAAGCGCCTTTTCCAATCTACCAAACCACATAGCGTCTTTAATGGCTTTGTTATTTGTTGCAGAAGGATCTACTCTAGGATCATTAAGAAGAAGCTTTACAATTTTAGGATTTAAGGCGTCTATAATGGCTTTGTTATTATTTGCAGAAGGATCTACTCTGGGATCATTAAGAAGAAGCTTTACAATTTCAGGATTTAAGGTGTCCATAAGGGCTTTGTTATTATTTGCAGAAGGATCTACTCTGGGATCCTTAAGAAGAATCTTCACTATTTCTAATCTACCAAATAATGAAGCTTTTATAAAAGCTTCATTATTATTTGCAGAAGGATCAACTCTAGAATCTGCAATAAGAAGATCTACAATTTCCATATTACCGCTTATTGCAGCGCTAACGAGTGCTTTATTACCATCTCGCACAACATCAAACGAAGGAAATTTTTTGGTTAAGTAATTATAAACTTGTTTCCAGTTTGAAAATATGTAGTTTGTGTGTCTCCCAAATAGTGTTTCTACCTGTCCCTTCCAGAAGATATTATTCCTAACAACACTATCAATTATTGAAGCAAAACGGGGATTTACTTTCAATGCCATAATAGAGTCTTTAGGTAAAGAAGTTAATATATCTATTAATAATTCATTGTATATTATATCCATTTAAGGCTTTGTTAAAAATATTATAACTTATACTAATTCTGATAGTGCGTGCAATCAAAATTTATTAATTCTGTTGATCCCTGATTATGTTATATAGCTCAGAGAATTTAATAATATGAAAAATATTATTGGTTCTTTTAGAGGAGCCTCTAAAAGATTTGTATGCTTACGAATCGGCCAACACGAATTAACTTCTTTAAGCACATGAACTTTGAGTTCATTGTATATTTTATCAGACATAGAGGATCAGCGAACTTTGTTCGCTATACTAAAGTTAGATCTGCTATCTTCTCACAGATTAATCTACTTCTATGTCACTACACTGAGAAGCAGGCAGAACAGCAGACCGAGAAGGAGGCCATAATCCCGAAGAAGGAACTTCTACTCTCCTATCAGCAAGGAGAATCTCAACTACCTCTGTATGGCTAAATAGTGAAGCAATCCAAATAGCATTGTTATTATCCGCAGAAGGATCTACTCTGCTATCAGTAAGAAGAAGCTTAACTACTTCCGTGCGACCGGATGCAGAAGCTTTTTTAATAGCTTCATTATCGTATGCTGAAGGATCAACCCGTTGATCTTCAAGAAGAAGCTTTACTACTTTCGCGTGACCATATTGAGATGATATCTTAATAGCATAGTTATTCCTCGCAGAAGGATCTACTCTTTTATCAGTAAGAAGAAGCTTAACTATTTCTAGATTTCCATATCGTGAAGCTAGCTGAATAGCATCATTATCATTTGTAGAAGGATCTACTCTGCTATCATCAAGAAGAAGCTTTACTATTTCTACACAGCCATATTGTGAAGCTTGCCGAATATCATAGTTATTTCCAGCAGAAGGATCTACTCTATTATCAGCGAGAAGGACTTTAACAGCCAAAACATTTTTCTCAATAACAGCAGATAATAGAGACATGTTCAACCACATATGATCACTATGTAGTATTCTTATTAGTATGTGATAGAACCCTTCCCAGTCTCCCTTAAAAGAGCTATTTATTAAGTAACCAAGCAGATTTTCTACTTCGTTTTTGTAATTTTTAACATCATCTTTCAGTTTTGGTACATCCATTTAAATTAGCAAAAAATGAAGACATAATTAGATTCTTATATTGTGTAGTTAATTTATGAATCTACTTCTTTTAAAGAGCAATTATTAAATTTGGATCTTTTATGTTATGTAGCTTCTCAATATGAAGGGCCAGACGTATTTATGGATAAGAATATTTTTATATTTAAGTTTTATCTCAATTAACTTCTTTAGAGAAAGATTATCGAATTTTCTCTACTAAGCTAGCTTGTTTGATATAACAGTAAGCTTTTTGTGAAAGGATCTTCTACTTCCCTTAAACTATATTCATCAATCCCTTCCAGCTTATCAAAATAAATCCACAAAAGAATTAAGTTAGGATTATTTTTCTATCATATTCACAATTGGTAAAATATTTTAGTCTCTCTATTCAAAAACAGGGTATGGTTTTCAAGATACTTTGCCAGCTCCAATAGCGCTGCTTTCTTAGACACAATTTAAATAACTTGATTACCTCTTACTCTACGCATAGCTAAAGAGACAACTCTGGTATCAGCGAAAAATTATATGACTACCATGAAAACTTTTGCCAAAGCCAACTGAATAGTGGAGTTTTATCTGCAGAAGGATCCACCCTATTATCTGCAAGAAGAAGTTTCACATAGCTTTAGCTGCTACACGAAAGTGTAGCTCTCTGTGTAACCTCTCTCAGAAGCAATTCTTAGAGCGTTGCTATCTTTCGTAGAAGGGTCAATCCTATTATCTGCAAGAAGAAGCTTTACATAGCTTTAGCTGCTACACGAAAGTGTAGCTCTCTGTGTGACCTCTCTCTGACACAATTTTTAGAACTCTGCTATTTGCAGAAAGATTAACTCTATTATCTGCTAGAAGAAGCTTCATAATTTTAGTACGATCTTCTAATGCTGCGTTCCAAATAGCGCTGTTCTCATAATCTAAGGACCCGTAGGTGTACGAGCAAAGCTCTGCTCTACTCTATTATCTGCAAGAAGGAGCTTCACAACCTTTGTATAGCCTTTATAAGAGGCAAAACAAATAGATTTATTTTTTTCAACAGAAGGACCCGTAGGCGCACGAGCAAAGCTCTGCTCTACCCTAGTATCTCTAAGAAGCTTCACAACATCCGAATGACCACTACAAGAGGCCATTTAAATTGCATAGTTATTGTCCGCAGAAGGATCTACCCTATTTTCCGAAAGATGAAGCTTTACAACTTCATGATAACCATTCAAAGAAGCTTTTCTTATAGCGTAGTTATTGTTTACTGAAGGATCTACAGCGCACTTTGTACGCTGCGAAACTTTGGTTTCGCCTCTACTATCTGTAAGTAGGAGTTTTACAATCTCAATGCGGCCTCCTTTTGAAGCACTTTTTATAGCTATATTATGATCATCTGAAGGACCCGTAGGCGCACGAGCAAAGCTCTGCTCAATCCTGTTATATCCAAGAAGAAGTTTTACAATTTCCGTAGAATTATTATAAGAAGCTGCTTGAATAACAAAATTATTTCTAATTGAAGGATCTGTTCTATTATCCTCAAGAAGAAGTTTAATAATATCTATATGATTATTTTCAGATGCCCACTGTAAAGCATTATTATTTTCAGTAGAAGGGTCCACTCTATTGTCTAAAAGAAGTTTCATAACTTCTGTGTGGCCATTACGAGAAGCACAGTTTAGAGCTTCGCTACCAAATTCTTCCAGATTAACCTTCCCTTTGAAATCTTTAATTAAATTATTATAAATAATTTTCCAGTTTGAATATACATAGCCCAGGTATCTTCCAAATAATGTTTCAATGCGTTGTTTCCAAAAGATATTAATTTTAGGTAAATCTTCGATAGTTTCAGATAGATATTTGTCTACTTTCAGTTTTCCAAGCGATTCATCTGATAAATAAGAGAGTATGCTATATAATACATCTTTAGGAACAGATTTCATTTTTTGTCAAATATTATAAAACTGTTTCAGAATTTTACATATTATGATGATTTTTGCTTACCTAAAAGAGCTATGGAAGATTGCGCAAACAGTCTAGTAAGAAGACTAGAAAAAGATTATCATATAGACCAAATAGAGCGTGTCGAGCTACTCAATATATCAGATGCATGGGCGTATGATAATATAGAAGAGCAACAAGCTAAAATAAAGAACTTTCTTTCTTCAAAGAACTTAAAGCCAATTAAGAAAAAGCCAGGCCAGAATAGATCTGCATATAAAGTTGAATCTATTAAATCATTACTAGATAATACAGTAAAAACTGTATTGGATATCGGAGCGGGGACTGGAGAAGTCTTAACCGAATTAATCAAAGATTTAAACATATCTCGAGATAATGCTTTTGGCTTAGACATTAAACTAAAAGAAAGCATACGCTTCAAATCAATTTCTTATGGAGCAAATTTAGCTATCCCTCTTGAAGATGCTTCGATTGATTTAGTTATTTTATCTCAAGTACTTCATCATATTCATCCAATAAACCGTGATATTATCATCAACGAAGTTGAAAGGATATTAACTCCTAACGGAATGGTAGTTATTCAGGAGCACGACTATGATAGTTCAACAACAATGTTTGCATTTCTTGATATTCTCCATAATTATTGGTATGTAAAGGAAGATGAGACTCAGGATCCTCTATATCTTATGTCTAAGCAAAATGCTGTACACTTATTTTCAACTGTTCAGCTTCAACAAAAGACTTCAACATATCCTATGGGAGATCAGAGGATATATTGGTCTAGCTTTAATAGAACGACTGATATACAAAGGCCTATTACTTATATAAGCAAGGACGATAGAGAAGTTAGCAATTTATACAAGTTGTCTGCAAAATTCAAGTTAATTGAGCGACTTAGAGATGAGGCTAGATTGAGCACTATTGATCTTAATGATGACTATTTATACTTAAACGATTTTGTTATCGATGAGGAGATTGATTATAGTTTGAGTGTAACTATGAAAGATAATCTTTCGGTAATAAGTGACAAGAATCTAGTTGGAGGAACTTGGCAGAGAGCTATATTGTCTTATATTAAGATGTTTGATAATAGTGAATTTGTCTATGCAGGCTCATTATCTTCAAAGATTCATATAGCAATAGCATATGGATGTAAAGTATTAAATAGAGCGTTCACTTTATTTATACAAGGATATAAAAACAAGGATCTGTATGGGGCTAATATTATTAATGTATCGGATTATGATGAAGCTAATACTAGGGCATTGGAATACGCCAGAGCTACGAGTGATGTTTGGGTTATTGAAAATAATCTAGATACCCCTGAATTTCAATATCTTTTGGCTTCATATATTTTAGATAAAGCTGATATAGAAGCTCCTCATCGAATATTTATACATAGAGAAGCCATAGCAGATCAAGGTCCCCTACGAACTATAGGAAAATCTCTTAAAATTGCCTGGCCAAAAGCTGTTATTGAATACACTATGCAGGAAAAAACAAAATCAGGAGATTTATTGTGGATTGCGCAATA
>SDBT01004742.1_pt1 | contig 22994 bp, 21 predicted proteins | sample 2277101 | NCBI WGS metagenome assembly SDBT01 (sample SAMN10404973, study PRJNA504765) | marine sediment metagenome | isolation source: marine sediment core GS10_PC15, 103 cmbsf | place: Arctic Ocean: Southern Knipovich Ridge | collected 2010 | reverse complement strand
AGGCCGAGGGGCTCAGGAAAAGATTCCCCTCCCCTGCCTGTCCTGAGGAGCGAAGCGTCTCGAAGGAGTGGGAGGGGATTAAGGGGAGGGGGATAGAAAAAATGCTACAACGCAAATTCCTCTGTATAATGAAGAATTGAAAATCCCAGCCGGATAGAATAAGATAAAGCAATCCGGAAGAACAGGTCGAGATAATGGGGGAGAAGGAGGATATAGGGGGAGATAATCTTTGGGGGAGGGGCCGGGGTCTGATCTTCCTTCGGTCACTTAAGAGAAAGAGCCAAGGGCAGGCCCGCACTCCTGACAGAATAAAATGACAACGGGGGACGGGTTCTATTTCTCTGCATTTTCAAATTAAGGTCTTGACTGGTTCACGGAAGAAGGAACCTGCAATGTGTTATATTGAGAGATGATCCATGCCGAAATACCTGAATAGAAAGGATAAGCGAATTATGGTATATAAATCGCGGAGAGCCGGAGTGGCCGCGAAGGTTTAGCCGCGAGGGTTGTTAACCCGAACCCGGGGAGTGGAACCGAGTTTAAATTCATCGGAAGGCACTGAAAGGAGGGAAAAACCTATGGCATCCGTAGACATTGATCGCGAGGATCTATTCGTTTTCGATGATCACTTCTTCAGCCTGATGGCCCTGCACAAGTATGATCGCAAGCTAATAGAGCAGACCAGAGAATCCCTGGAGGAAGAGCGCCGCTTCTGCCGGGAGCACCTGGCTCCGTTGGTCCTTTCCGAGGATCGCAAACACGCGGAGGATCCTCACTACCTTAGCTGGGAGCTGGTCCGCCTGGCCGGGCAGCACGGCCACCTTTCTAATTTCATCCCCAAATTCATGGGTGGACATGGCGGGGCGCTGGGCCTGTCCACCCCGCTCACGGAGGAGACGGCCTCGGTGGACGGCGCCTTTTCCGGTCTCATGGGCGGGCACGGACTGGGCCTGGCAGCATTGATGATGACCTTTAACATGGAGGTACTGGACCGGGTAGCCCAGAAGATCGTAGCCAATGAGAAGGCCGACAAGCCCTATATGATCGACTGCGCCATCACTGAACCCACGGCCGGGACCGATGTGGAGGAGATTGAGCTTTATCCCAAGGCCCGGCTCATGTGCCAGGCAAAGCGGGTACCGGGCGGGGCCGTGCTCAACGGGCGTAAGGTGTTCATCAGCACCGGTCATATGGCCACGGACCACGTTATCCTCATGCCCTTTGGTCTCAAGGACCCGGTCAAAAACCACGGCTGTTTCCTGGTACCCGGCGACAGCAAAGGATTCTCCCTGGGCCGGAAAGAACGCAAGATGGGCCAGCGGGCAGGGCCAGCGAGCGAGCTGGTCTTCGAGGACTGCTTCGTGCCCGAGGAAAACATAGTCATGGCCGCGGACGAGTTTCCCGAGGAAAGGTATCGGGACCAGTTCAAGTCACTCCTTCATGGCGTGCTCGGTATCACCAGAACTGTTGTTGGGGCCTGGTCAACTGGCACCGCCCGGGCCGCTTTTGAACGTTCGCTCGCTCTGGCCAAGCATACCAAGCACAAGGGCAGAACCCTCGTTCACCAGCAATGGGCCCAGACCATCCTCACCAACATGTTCATGAACGTGATGATGGCCCGCTCCGTCTACCTCGAGGCAACCTTCGCCCTGATGATGAACTTAAGCGGCGGAACGATGCGATCCATACCCGCATTCATGAACACAAATTTAGTGAAAAGAATCTTCCGGAGCAAAGGTTTCAAAAAGCTCTTCCACTCAACCTGGCTCCGCAAGAAGATGCTCGATCGGATGATCTCCATACAGCCGGAGCAGGACGATCGCATTCAGGTCATGTCCTCGATGTCCAAGGTGGTAGGGTCGGACATGGCCATGGAAAACTGCCACCTGGCGGTGGAGCTCCTTTCCCAGGCTGGGCTACGCCACGACCAAGGCATCGAGAAGGTGTTCCGGGACGCCAAACTGCTCCAGATCTTCGAGGGCACCAATCAGCTCAACCGCTTGAACATCTTCAAGCACTACTTTGCCCGGCACCTGCCCGGCGTGGAAGTTTTTTAGCTCAGGCACATGAGAAGGAGGTGGTTATGAGTTCTACCAGTAAATCAGACCTTCAGTCGTTCCAGGATCTGGCCCAGCGCTTTGCCAAGAAGGAATTGGAGCCCAAGGCTATCGAACTGGACAATTATCCTTATTCCGACTTCAACGAAGGTGCGCTCAAGGCGGCCATGGAAGTGGGCCTGCTCCAGGTTCTGATGCCCGAGGTGCACGGCGGCACCGGCCAGGGCATGGCGGTGTTCTGCGAGATCATCTCCTCGCTCGCCCGGACCGATGCCAGCTTTGCCTCCGTGGTCTTGGTAAACTCCCTGGCGCAATCGGCCCTGGTCAAGTGGGGATCACAGGCCCTGGTTGAGGAGTATATTCAATCGGCCCTGATCGCTTTCCCGGCCTATAACCTGCCCACGGACTTGCCTCGTGATCTGGCTGCGGAGAAGAAAGGAAATGGGTACTCCCTCAAGGGAAAGGTCGAATACCTTACCCTGGCGCCGGTGGCCGATGCCATGATCCTGCCCGTGCTGATAAAAGGCAATGAGCAAGTCGCATTTTTCCTGGTAAACGCCAGTGCTACGGGGGTCTCCATCAGCGAGCCGGTATTGAGCCTCGGGCTTAGGAACTGTCCGGTGGCAGATCTGGAGTTCGACAGCGTGGAGGTTTCAGCCGAGAATCTGCTGTGCGCAGACGCTGAAACCGATTACCCTGCGCTGGCCGCGAGCTTCCGGCCCGTGGTCGCGGCCCTGGCCGTTGGCGTGCTCAACGGGTCGTATGAAGCGGCCAAAGCTTACGCCAGGGAGCGATACCAGGGCGGCTGCATGATCGTGGACTATGACCAGGTGCGGCTTATGCTCGTCAATATGGCCGTGTTAGCCGAATGCGGCAAGTCCCTGGTTCAGAGCATGGCCCAGGCCGCGGACGAAGAAAGTCCCTGGCCGCTCTCCGACGCCGGTCTTATCCTGCTCACCGAGCAGGCCAGCCGAGCCACTACCGACGGGGTGCAGGTACTTGGCGGTTACGGCTACATCGAGGACTATGGGCAGGAGAAGCGCATGCGCGACGCCAAGCAGATCGAGGGCATCTTTGGCGCTGCCCCGGCCAAGCGCCTGGAGCTGATGGCGGACATCCTTCGACAAGAGGAATAATGGGGGGCGGGATTAGCGGGGGAGAAGGGTAGAAAGATGGGCGAGCGGAGAAAACAGTTTAAAAGATATAAATGACATATGAAGATCTGACCCTAAATTCCTTACATTGGCGAATTGAGAAAGCGGAAAGATTAATTTAATTATCCTCAGGATTGACTCCTGGTTGGGAATGTGCTATATAAATGTTAATGAAAAAGTTTCTGTAAAAATTTAACTAAAGGAGGTAAAAACATGAAGGGGAAAGTCAAGAAAGTCATATTGGAAAGGGGATTCGGGTTCATTACTGCGGAAGATGGGAAGGAAATCTTCTTCCATCGCTCCGATTGTCAGGATGTAAACTTTGAGGCCTTAGAGGAAGGCAGCAGTGTGGAGTTCGATTTAGAACAAGGGGAGAAGGGACCACGAGCTGTTGGTGTAAAGAAGGCAGAAGGATAGGCGGTTCACTCAGATTGCCCTCAGGTCTACTCAAGGCAGCAAGTGATTTTATAAAGAAAGTGGGCCTTGCATTAAGCAGGGCCACTTTTATTTTTATAAGACATCAGGTGATCCGTTTATATTTCATGATCCCCATAAAAAAAGAGCAGGGCAAACCCTGCTCTTTTTTTCGATTAATTCTTAACCCGGACAGATATTGATTCCTTACTTATCACTCCCTCTCGTGACACTAAATGTGCCTGAAATCTTTACCGTAATGCCCGAAGGATTCCCTCCATCAAATGCGTCTGCGTTAATGGAATAGGTTCCCACTATCGGCTCCCCAATAGCCCCCATCTTGGTAACAATCACACTGCCCGAAGTATGGGGAAGCTCCTGCATTGAAAATATAAAAACTGTTTCGTGAAAATATGGTATGGCGAATAGTTGCCATTTTTTTCTTCATTTTCTTCATTTTCTTGATTTTCTATTCATCCACAGCCGTTCGTGATTGTTCAATTAACTCTACCACCGGTACCAGCATTTGCCCGTTTTATCCTAAAAGTTCTGCTAATTTTCTGATTTCTTTTTTCCTGGAAATCTGATATGATTCTTTCCTGGTAGTTTCCTCCTTTTTTTAGACGAATTTAACCGATTATGCATTAATCGGGCAGGTTCCAGCCCGGCGAGATGAGCACCAATTCGGAAATCGAGGTAAAATGACCAAGAAAATGCCGAGCCCGGGAGAAGACGAACACAAGGAGAAAACCGATAGCAGCCCCATGAATATGACTCCCACCGATTCTGCTATTCCCTCCAACTTCATCAAAGATATTATCGAGGAAGACCTAAAGAATAACAAAAACGACGGGCGAGTTGCTACCCGGTTCCCGCCGGAACCAAATGGATATCTCCATATTGGACATGCCAAATCCATCTGCCTCAACTTCGGTATTGGCTCCGAATACAAAGGCACCTGTAATTTACGATTCGACGATACCAATCCCAGCACGGAAGATGTTGAATATGTCGAGTCAATCAAATCAGACATTAAATGGCTGGGATTTGATTGGGGCGAACGGCTGTTCTACGCGTCCGATTACTTTGAGCAGCTCTATCAGTACGCCGTGCAATTAATTAAAGCCGGGAAGGCCTACGTTTGCAGCCTGAGCGAAGAGGAAATCAAGGAGTACCGGGGCAATTATTATAAAAAGGCCAAGGAGAGCCCGTACCGTAACCGTTCGGCTGAAGAGAACCTGGAGCTGTTCCAGCGCATGCGGACGGGAGAATTCGATGATGGTGCCCATGTACTGCGGGCAAAAATAGATATGGACTCACCGAATATGAATATGCGGGATCCGATTATCTACCGAATTCGGCGGGAAAGGCATCACCGGACCGGCGACCAGTGGTGCATCTATCCGATGTACGACTTTGCCCATTGCCTCTCGGATTCTCTCGAGGGGATCACCCATTCTATATGTACCCTGGAATTTCAAGATCACCGCCCGTTATACGACTGGTTTCTTGATGAATTACCGGTTGACCGTCATCCTCAACAAATCGAGTTTGCCCGCCTCAATCTCAGCTACACCGTGATGAGCAAACGAAAACTCCTGGAATTAGTCGAGCAGGGATATGTTACCGTATGGGACGATCCCCGGATGCCGACCATTTCGGGGCTGCGAAGAGGGGGCTACACCCCGGAATCAATCCGAAACTTTTGTGAGCGCATCGGAGTGGCCCGGGCCGATAGCATAGTAGACATAGCATTGCTCGAGCACTGCATTCGAGAGGACTTGAATGAACGCGCTCCCCGGGTTATGGGGGTGCTGCATCCCCTTCGGGTGATCATTGATAACTTTCCCGAAGACCAGGTAGAAGAGTTTGATGCCCCGTACCATCCAACTGATCCCAGTTTTGGTTCCCGGAAGGTCCCTTTCTCCCGGGTGCTCTATGTCGAACAAGAAGATTTTCGCGAGGAACCACCGAATAAGTGGTTCCGCCTGGCCCCCGGCCGTGAAGTGCGGCTCCGATATGCCTGTTTAATAAAATGTGTCGGGGTGATGAAGGATGAGCAGACCGGTGAAGTGGTCGAGCTCCATTGCACCTGGGACCCGGGGTCACGAGGCGGGAATTCTCCTGACGGACGCAAGGTCAAGGGAACATTGCACTGGGTTTCGGCCGCCCACTCGCTCGAGGCCGAAGTCCGGTTGTATGACCGTCTCTTTATCAAGGCTAATCCACTCGATGAAAAGGACGGTTCTGATTTCACCGCCCACATTAATACTAACTCGTTAGAGATATTGAGGTCGTGCCGGGTTGAGCCAAGTCTGGCCGGGGCGACACCCGGAAGTCGGTATCAATTCGAAAGGCTGGGGTACTTCTGCGTTGATTCCGTTGATTCTTCAGAGAAAAGGCTCGTATTCAATCGGACGGTACCACTTCGCGATACCTGGGCCAGAATCGAGAAAGCGCAGCTACAGATAACTCAAGGGAGGTAGATTATGGATGAGCTTTTGACTATGTCGGTGATTGAGATGGCAAGGAGGATCAGGGAAGGCGAGCTTTCCCCGGTGGAGGTATTGGAGGCTCACATTCGCAGGATCGAGGAGGTAAATCCCAAGATCAATGCGGTGATCGCAACCCGCTACGATGAAGCGCGCAAGGAAGCCAAGGAAGCAGAGGAACGCCTTGCCAAGAGCCGCGATGATCTGCCTCCACTCTTCGGCGTGCCCTGCACAATCAAGGACTGCTACGGCATGAAAGGACTTCCCTGGGCCGCCGGGGTCTGGGCCCGGAGGAAGCTGATCGCTGATTGTGACGCTACTGTGGTGGAAAGGCTAAAGCAAAACGGCGCCATCATCATGGGCAAGACCAACATCCCCGAGGCAGCTATGTGGTGCGAGACCTACAACCACGTTTATGGCCGGACTAAGAATCCCTATGATCTGCGTCGGGGGGCGGGCGGATCGAGCGGAGGAGAGGGCGCGATCGTGGCCGCGGGCGGGTCTCCCTTCGGGATCGGCTCCGATGTAGGCGGCTCCATCCGGTATCCCTCGGCGTTCAACGGCGTGCCCGGTCACAAGCCTACCGGCACCCTGGTCCCGGCCACGGGGCATTGGCCGCCGGCGCACGGTCCCATTGCCCGCTATTGCACATATGGCCCGATTGCCCGGCGGGTATCGGACCTGGCTTATATCCTGCCGCTTCTCGCCGGCCCGGACGGACAGGATAAGGTGGTGAAGAAGAGGAAGATCAAATCCCCGGACGCCGTGAAACCCTCGAAGCTCAAGGTTTTTTATTTTGATAACAACGGCCAGGCCAGAAGCAATGCGGATGTGCGCCGTGCCGTGTCCTTGGCTGCTGGAGGGCTTGCGGGGCTCAAGATTCCAGTAGAGTACTGGAGACCCGAAGGGATGGAGAGAAGTCTTGATATTTGGCAGGCGGGTATGAGCCAGAATCCGGAGCCGTTCAAGAATTATCTGGGAGGGGACGAGCCTATTTCGCTGGGCAAGGAGGTCATCCGCTTCTTGCTGCGGCGCTCAAAGATAACCTTCCCGGCTCTTAGCACGGCCTTGATTGAAAAGCCGGGAAAGTTACTGAAAGGCAGGAACCAACGGTTCATCAAATTGGCCGATGACCTGCAAAGAAGGATTGAGGAGAAGCTCGGTGACAGCGGGGTGCTCATTTGCCCGGTGTTTTCCACGCCGGCGCCGAAACATACCCGGATCTGGCTGGATTTCCTGGGTATCGGGTACTCCGGGGTGATCAACATCCTGGAGTTCCCGGCCACGATTATCCCGATCTTCCATCGGGAGGACGGTGTGCCCGTATCGGTGCAGGTGGTGGCGGGCCGGTGGAATGACCACCTCACCCTGGCGACCGCCAGGCTTCTCGAGGAGATCTTCGGGGGATGGAAGCCGCCGGAAAGAATCGGGCAGGGATGAGCGTTAAACCCAAATAATGCACTAATGTAGGGGTAAATTCCTGAACCTGTCAGGAACAGGTTTATTAAATCCAAAAAAGTAATTGTAGGGGTTCGATCCCTTTGACACGGCTCAGGACAGGTCATCGAACCCACCGGGCTCCGATGAACTTCGGAGCCCCTATATCGAACAGGTGCAAATAAGTTGTTAATATGCCAATCATTCGACCCCGTCGCCCATCGGGGCTCAGGACAGGCGTCACTAGGTTGCGTTTACCTTACGCTCTTGACTTTTTTAATTTCATCCATAACCGCTTTACGAATACCGATACTAGCTGCGCAACCATAAACGATTCACATAAGCAATACTTCAATAGGCTCTAAACGAGCAATACGGATGTTTATGCATAATCTGGGATAGAATTATGAGAGGAGGCAAACTATGACAAAGATAATTGTTCTCGGAGGTTGCGGCTCGGTCGGGAGCGTTGCGGTCAAAACGCTTGCGTCAATGGAACACTTTTCGGAGATTGTGATCGGCGACATCAATATTGAAAAGGCAGATGAAATCGTTTCCGAGTTGGGCTCCGATAAAGTTTCGGCGGTCAAGATTGACGCCCTGGACCCAAAGAGAGTAAAGAGCGCAATCGCAGGCAGTGATGTGGTGCTAAACTGTGCGGGGCCTTTCTATAAATTGGTGCCGGGCATACTCAAGGCGGTTATTGAGTCCGGGATCAATTACCTGGATATCTGCGATGATGTGGATGTGACCATTGAGATCCTGGAGATGGATGAGGCCGCGAAAAGCGCGGGCGTGACCGCGTTGATCGGGATGGGCAGCTCCCCGGGAGCCACCAACCTACTTGCTAAATTCGCCGCGGACAGTCTTCTTGACGAAACGGATTCTATTGACATCTTCCACGCCCACGGCGGCGAGCCGTCCGAAGGCGAAGGCGTTATCGGGCACCGGTTTCACTGCATGACTATTGATGTACCCATGTTCCTGGGAGGGGAATTGAAGTACGTCAAATTTTTTGGAGAAGACGGTATTGTGCTCCGGCAGAGCTTTGATTTTCCCGTGCTGGGTACCGTGTCGTTATATCCGTACCCACACCCTGAACAAGTAACACTGCCCCGGCATATCAAGTGCAGGCAGGTCACAAACAAAGGAACAGTGCTACCTAATGAATACTACAACCTTACCATGAACCTGGCCAGACTGGGATTCGCAAGCAAGGAGCCGTTGAATGTCCGGGGGCAGAAAGTAAAGCCCTACGACTTCGCAGTCGCTTACATCATCAAGGAGCGGGAGCGGATCCTAAAGGAGACGAACTTCGGTTCTCAGCGCGGGTGCGTCAGCGTTATCATCAAGGGCAAGAAAGACGGAAAGTACAGCGAGTACCGGTTCCACTTGGCTTCCCGGAGCCAGGCGCTGGGAGAGGGCACAGCGATCCCGGCGGTGGTAGGTGCGATCCTCATGTTCCAGGGCAAGATTTCGGGAAAAGGGGTGATGCCACCAGAGGCATGCGTGAACCCGCAGGACTTTATCGACCTTATCCCAAAGGTGATGAAATTGGATGAGAAGAAGGAAGGCGGTGATAAATTCGGCGGCGTGATTGTTGAGCACATTGACGAGGACGGTAAGGTTACGAAACTGGATATCTAAAACAAATAATACATTAATGTAGGGGCCGACGCCTGCCTGCCATAGCTCCCGGCCTTCGTAGCGACTTCGGCGGAGTAGGCTCAGCGTAGGTAGGTCTCTGTCGGCCAGACCTGTCCTGAGCCCCGCCTGTAGCGGGGTCGAAGGGATAAGGGTAGACACAGAGGTCTACCCCTACAATCCGCAAGGTTGTATTTACACTAAATAAGCACAAGCAAATTGTTAATAAACCACTATTTCAGATGTTCACGCATAATCTGGGTTTAAAATGTCGGTAAGGAAAGACGAAAAGAAATATATCCTGGCAATCGACCATGGAACCTCCGGGATGAAGACCGCGTTAATGTCAATCTACGGAGAGCTTATTGATTTCGAGTATGAAAATACCCCAATATATTTTCTGCCCCACGGCGGCGCCGAACAGGACCCGGCCGACTGGGGGAGGGCGCTCATCAACACCGCGAGAAAGCTTGTTGGGAAAGGTCTTGTTCCGGTAGATGAAATCGTGGCGGTGTGTTGTTCGTCCACATTCTCTTCCACGGTGGCGGTGGACGCCGACGGTAATCACCTGATGAATTCGCTTACCTGGATGGATTCGCGGGGCGCTCCCTACATCAAGGAGGTGGTGAAGGGTTTTCCGAGTGTCGAAGGATACGGCGTGTTTAATATATTGCCGTGGATCTACAAGACGGGGGGAGGGCCTCAGCTATCCGGCAAAGACGATATCGCCCATGTGCTGCTTATAAAAAACGAGTATCCCAAGGTCTACGAAAAGACCCATATGTTTCTGGGAAGTAAGGATTACCTGAACCTGAAACTCACGGGCAAATTCGCGGCGAGCTATGATTCCATGACGCTTTTCTGGGTCACGAATACCCGGGACATCAATCACATGTTCTATGATAATTCGCTGATAAGGAAGCTGAAGATCGACATGAATAAGCTGCCCCCGATGAGATCATCAATCGATGTTCTGGGGACTCTTTCCCCGGAGGTGGCGGACGAGATCGGGCTTAAAAAGGAGATAAAGGTGGTTATGGGTTCCCCGGACCACCAGTCCGCTTGCATCGGCTCCGGAGCGGTCCGGGATTTCGAGGGCCATATCTACATCGGCACCTCCTCCTGGATTCAATGCGTTGTGCCGTTCAAGAAGACGGATATGTTTCATTCTATCGCATCGCTCCCCACCTCGATCCCGGGCAAGTATTATTGCGCTAACGAGCAGGACATTGCCGGGGGGTGCCTGTCGTTTCTCGTGGATAATATCATCTATCATAAAAACAAGTTGAATTCGGACGATCCGCCGGATAAGGTCTACGAGTATCTGGATGAGATCGCCGCGGGAGTGCCCGCCGGTAGCAACAAGTTGATCTTCACCCCCTGGCTCAACGGGGAGAGGACCCCGGTTGACGACACCACCGTGCGGGGAGGCATACATAACCTTTCGATGAACACAACCGCTGATCATATCGTTCGGGCCTTTTTAGAAGGGGTGGCGTATAACAGCCGCTGGGCCCTCAAGTATGTCGAGAAATTTATCGGCAGGAAGATGGATCAGCTTAATGTTGTCGGAGGCGGTGTCAAATCCGAGGTGTGGTGCCAGATCATTGCGGACGTGCTGGACAGGACGATTAGACAGGTAAAGGACCCCATCCAGGCCAATGCGCGCGGGGCCGCTTTCATCGCCTCGGTGGCCCTGGGCTATATCAGTTTTGATGAGATCCCGGAATTGATCCAGTATTCGAAAATTTTCGAGCCCAATCCGGAAAATAGGGGAATCTACGATGAGTTATTCGGGGAGTTTCTCCAGATTTACAAAAACAACCGGGCGATGTACCGGCGATTGAATAGGGTGCGTTGAGAAATATTGTCCTGAGCCCGGAGGGGCATCGGGGTCGAAGAAGTGAGGGGGGCCGGGTTGTCCGCCGGGGGAATTATTCATAAAAGGAATCAGGGTCACCCATTAAAGGGAACTAGCTAAACAGGGAATAGCAAGGAGTAGCAGGGAATATCATGGAATAGCAGGGAGTAACAGGGGATGGTCGCTGTCCTTATTTTCGGAATCTTACACAGATTGGACGTAGGCGAAAAATCACATGACACAAGATGAATTGAAAAAAATATTACAAGAGTTGCGGAAATTACCAGCTGAGACAGAATGGATAGAGTTTAAAACCGCGGCAAGGAATTTTAATTTTAATAACATTGGAAAATATTTTTCCGCTTTAATTAATGAAGCTAATCTTAAAAGGAAAGGGGAGAAAGAGGGTCACATCTCAAATATTAACTATTGACAATTTAAATTGTTTTAAAGCAAATGATGCCGCAGATTGAATTGAAGATTAAACGGGCGCTGTTCATATTTTTCTCGTATGTCCTGAGCCCCGATGGGCATCGGTGTCTAAGAGCCAACCAAAGGAAAGGAAACGAAATATGAAGAAGGTTATTTGGTTGATGATTGCCTTATTTTTCAGTCATAATTTGTATCCTTTGGGCAGAGTCTATGCTCAGGAAATGGGAGGAGAAGAGGAGGCACCCTTCCGGGTGGAGAATATGATCGCCGTGCTTGATCTTAACCTGGTAGGGGGGGTAAATAAGGCCCTGACCACCACTCTGACAAATGCCCTGATTAATGAGCTGGTTGGGCTGAAGGTCTATGATGTAATCGATCGGGCCAATCGGGATAAGATCCTCTCCGAGCAAGGCTTTCAGCTCAAGGACTGTGTTGAGGAGGAGTGCCGGGTTGAGGCCGGGAGGATGCTCGGTGTGGGGAAGATAGTGGTAGGGAATGTTTTTAAGGTAGGAGAGGCGCATTTTATCAATATCCAACTGATAAATGTGGAGACAGGTATGGTCGAGAAATCGGCCATGGATAAATGTGTTGGCACAATTGATAAGCTCGTTGATCTGATGAGTACCTTAGTTGCTAAACTGGTCGGCGTTAAAATTAAACAGGAAGTTGGTGTAAAGAGTATGGAGAGCACCTCCACAGGGGAAATGGGCTATATCCTTGCCGGCCGACCTTTTAAGGGACCAGAGGACGCTCCGATAACCATCGTCGAGTATTCTGAGTTTCAGTGTCCCTATTGCCGGAGGGCAGCCGCGACTGTCGGGAACCAGGTTCTGAAAAACTATGGGGATAAGATAAAGCTTGTCTTCAAGCATTTTCCCCTGGGCTTTCACAAGTGGGCCGAGCCGGCAGCTATTGCCTCGGAATGTGCTTTCAGGCAAAATAATGAGGCATTCTGGTATTTTTTTGATAAGTTTTTCGAAAACCAAAGAATTATCAATGAGGGTAATATCAGGGAGAAGTCTCTCCAGTTGGCGGAGGAGGCAAATCTGGATAAGGAAGAATTTAGCAATTGCTATGATAATAAAGAGACCTTAACCCAAGTCAAGCAGGATATCGAGGAAGGAAAGAGTATCGGGCTTACCGGGGTACCGGCCTTTTTTATCAACGGCAAGAAATTAAGTGGAGCCCAGCCTTACGAAAAATTTAAGGAAGTGATTGACGAGGAATTGAAAGGGAAATGAAAGGAGCTATTAGAATCGTAAGGGGTCACCCATTAAAGGGCACATGTCAAGAGAAAAAAGAGGCAGAGTCATTTTCTCCTAAGTTGTTTTAGAACCAACATCAACTAAACATAAAATAACAGAAGACTGAGAAAGCGAGATCAAGTTGTTCTATCAAGAATCGCCAAAGGTCAAGAGCAGACTAGACCCCTTGGCTATGAAGTGATGTTTGGCAAAGCTAAGACAACTAAAATAGAGGAAAAAGCAGAGAAATCTACAGAAGAGCCGATATTATAATGCTATTCTTGATTCTATGGGTAAAGACTGGACAGCATTTGGAGAGAACTTTGATAAGTTAGGAGAGATTCTGAATAGGTTGAGGAAGTGAACAATCTGCTTCTCCTAGACACATTCTCAACTCTCCCGGCAGGGCATGTTACTATTCCAAGATTAGAAACATTTATAAACTACAATAAACTCTGCAGTAGCGAAATAAGGGGGTAGATGATGGAAGATGGTAATTTAAATCAGGAAGATTTGGACAGGGCCGACGAGGAGATTCTCAATGGCGTTCAATTGCTCAGTACTAAATTAACCAGTTATGCCAAAAGCCTGGAAGACCTAAAAACAGAAAGGGAAACATATGTTAGGCATATAACGGATCTTGAAAAAGAGGCTTCTGCTGTTGGGGCCGATTTAAGCAAGATAAAAGAGGAGATTCTCCTAGTTCGTGAAGAAGTTGACCAGTATAATAATTATGTTGCACAGAAAGTAGAGGAAGTTAAAAACATCTACCAGAGAAAAGAGCAGGAAAAGGTGGATATTAAAGTAAAGATTGAAGATGGGGATAAAAAGATATGGTCGCTGGAGGAAGATATTGAAAAACTGAGAACATCAAGATTCAGTCCACTTCATCAAGATCCTTATGTTCAAGCTCTTTTGCCAGTGATTGCAGGTAAAAAATCTGAAGATGAGCGGGCAGAGCTGCTGTCTCAATATAAATCTCAAAAAGAAGATGCACCTTCTTTGTTGGAGCATCATGAGTATGAACCTTCAATAAAAATCGATGAACTGCTGGGTCTGGAGCAGGTCCCAGTAGTAGATGATGCCTACAAGAATATTACAACAGGATTAAATATTGTTTTTAGTGGGATAGTGTCTAGTCTTAAAAAAGTATTTGATTATTATGATGCAGAAGATAAGATAGGTGAGGAAGTAAAGAGACTTGCTAGGGAAAACAAAGAATACGAGGAGAACATGAGAGAAAAGGACTCGCTTATACCTTCGGCGCAGGAAGAGATTAAACAGTATAGAGAGAGATGCATTGAAAGGGAATCCTATTTAAAAAATCTTGCTGAAAAGGATGATCCATTAAAAGCAAAAATTGAGGAATATAACAAACAAATAGCTTGCACCAAAGAACAGTTAGAAGGAAATATTGCCATGAGGAAAGAATTGATTAAAGAATTTATTAGTACCTCGATTAAATCTGTGCTGCCTGATAATGATACGGCAAAAGGAAGTCAAGAAGTCAGATAGTAGAACAATAAGGGGTTAGATTATGGAAGAGGATAATTTAAAACAGGGAGATGTGGACAGTCAGATTGCTTCTTCAAGAGAAGCTCATTTGGACAGAGCCGACGAGACAATTGTCAATAGTTTTCAATTGATTAGTAAGGAATTAAACAGTTGTGCCAAAAGCCTGAAATACTTAAAAAAAGAAAGGGAAAAGTATGTTAAGTGTATAGCAGCTAATGAAAAAAAGGCTTCTGAAACTGAGACAAAATTAAATGGGATAAAAAATGAGATTCTCCTAGTTCCTGGAGAAGTTGACCAGTATAAGGATGCTGTTGCACAGAAAGAAGAAGAATTTAAAAACCTATGCCAGAGAACAGAACAGGAAAAGGCAGATATAAAAGCAATAATTAAAGAGCGGGGCAAAGAGATAATGTCGCTGGAACAACTGCTTGAAAATCTAAGAAAATCAAGATTCAGTCCACTTCATAAAGATCCTTATTTTATAGCTTTGTTGCCATTAATCGCAGAGGAAAGTTCTGAAAATTCTCTGGCAGAGCTGCTGTCTCAATATAAATCTCAAAAAGAAGATGCACCTTCTTTGTTGGAGCATCCTGAGCATGAATCTTCAATAAACATAGTTGAACTGTTAGGTCTGGAGCAGATACCAGCAGATGATGACTTCAATAAGATTACAACAGAATTAAGCGAGGTTTTTAGTGGGATACTCTCTAGTCTCATAAAAGTGCTTGATTATTACAAGAAGGAAGATGATATAATAAAGCAAATGGAGAGGTTTACTAAGGATAACGAAGAAGACTATGCTAATCTAGCACAGTTGGAGCCGCTCATAGTTTCAGCTAAAGAAGAGATTACAAGGTGCAGAAGTGAATATAGAGGAAAAGAAGCATATCTAAAAAAGCTTATTAAATGCGAAAACAAGCTAGAAAAATTCATTAAGAGATACCACGAGTGGACAGATCGCGCCCAGGAGGGGTTAGAAAAAACAAGAGCGATGAGGAATAGCCTGATTAGAGAATACCGTCTTAACCCAGTTGTTCAATCAGTGTTGCCTAATATGCTAAAAAATGGTGAGGAGATCGAGGAGCTATTACCTCCTGAATTAGATGAAATGCTCGCAGGAGGAGATGAGACAATTATGGGGCTCATCAGAGAAAATAGACGACAAGTGCATCCAGAGTATTATAAAATCCCTGCCGACGAGCTTGAACCGCCACTTTCTGATTTGTACAATGAGGGGGCTTTTAAATATGAAGGAAACCAATTTTTTGTTCTCAAAGGAGAGGCTTTTTTAAAATATGTAGCAGATACTGCCGAGCAATTAAGTCTGTTATATAGGGAAAGCATACAGGGTCAGGCAACAGATAATGATCAGGAAGGAATAAAGAGACAGTTTAGTGAAAAAGCTGCTGAATTGAAGAAAGTCCTGGAGGATATAATTCTCAAACACAATTCCGCCCTGCAGCAGAGGTTTAGTTCTGTTCTTAGGAGAGACGGAGCATCAACTTCTGAGTATGAGGTATATGAAGAAAATGTGATTTTTGACGTCACTTTAAAAAAAACCATTATGGAAATGTTCAATACGCTTGTCTACACATCTTCTGATATTCCGGTCGGAAACATGCCTTTTGACCTTAAGGCTTATTTTGTGGTAGGGTCTGAAGGTGGAATAAAAACAAAATTAGAAATGAATGGAGAGTGTGCAGAAACACTTGAAGAGGTAAAAGACGTGTACGAAGCTTTCACAAGATACCAAAAACTTTCATCATGTGAGAGTCTTTTTGAAAAGCAGGCGGAATATTTAGCCCTGTTGCTGAAAGTGGATAAAAAAATGGTAAAAAAATAAATTCTGAGAGGGCTTCTAAAATATCAGTGCGAAAAGCCTCTTGCGTAATGGTATGTGATTTTTGATAAAATTAATTTGAGCTCTAACACAACAAAGTTGACAATGCTGAACCAGGGGACGTAGTTCCACTAGTTCCATAACAAAAGAAAAGCCAGGCTCCCTTCGACTTCGCTCAGGGCAGGCAAGCCAGCAGTCTGATTTTTGGACTTGCTATTAATCACCATCCCTCACATTTTCAATGCATTTTCCCTTCGACAGGGCTTCCTTCGACAGAGTTTATCCCGAGCGATACCAAGTGGCTCACCTTCAGGCTTCTTTGTTGACAGGAATATTTTTACATAGTAGTTTAGTTTACACATTAAATGGGTTCAATACTTATTTCACCAGAGAGGGGGTAGACTCATCAATCTTCAACTAAGAATAACACACCTTCTTGAGAGCCGACCGGTCAATATATCCGCGCTCTGGGTGCTGCTGCTCCTGGCGGCGTGTGGTTTAAACTCGTGCTCTGAGCGCTCAGCGGCACTTGACCTGGCTCCGAGCGACGATCCAGCGGACTACGACGTCGATACGTACATTGATTACCAGGTACAGATGTCCGAGCCCCGGTGGGTAATCCCCTCGGAAGCGCTTCCGGTCGAGGCCCAGACCATGGCCTCCAACGCCAATGTTGATATCATCTTCCACGCCGATCGACTGTTCATGGCATGGCGGACGGCACCCAAACACTTCGCTTCGGACCAGGTCTATATGATCGTGGTGTCCTCTCTCGACGGTGGTGAGACCTGGGAGTTCGAGTACCTCATTGACATTGACAGTGACTTACGGGAGCCGCGCTTCCTCTCCTACGGCGGCGAACTACAGTTGATATTCTTCCAGGCGGGCACCGAACCCCTTGCCTTCGAACCCATCAAAATGTGGCGGACGTTTCGGCACGGCCCCGGTGATTGGAGTGAACTCAAGGTTCTGGTCGACGGCCCTGAAGTGCCCTGGGATGTAAAGGTGCGTGGAGGTATTGCGTATATGACCTCCTACCGCGGTGAACATTATAGTGGTGATGAAGACACCACCATCCAGGTGTTCTTCAAATATTCCACCGATGGAGACACCTGGAAACATGTCGACGATCGTCCCTTTGTGTACGAGGGAGGCGTGTCCGAGGCTGCCTTTGAATTCGATGAGGACGGCTCGCTTTGGGTCGTGACCCGCAACGAAGACGGCGACGAAACCGGATACGGCTCTCATGTTTGCTGGGCTCCGGCTGCCGCGCTTGCTTCATGGGAGTGCCCCGCGACCTGCGACCCGGAGCGGTACGACTCACCGGAGCTCTTTCGTCACGGCGATGACATCTACCTTATCGCCCGTCGCGACATCGGTGGTCCGTACGGCGATGGCGATGCGACGTTTTTTGACAGGCTTCTCGGCTACTCGAATCGTCCCAAGTGCACGGCTCTCTACCAGATTGATAAGGCATCGCGTTCGGTGGTCCACCTGATGGACCTGCCCGGCGTCGGCGATACGTCCTTCCCCTCCGTCCGCCGAACCGGCACCCACACCTTCCTGGTGGCCAATTACACCTCACCGCTCGATAGGCCCGATATCAGCTGGATCGAAGGCCAGATCAGCGAAAGAGGCACCCAGATCTATCTGTTGACCCTGACCTTCGTTCCAGAGGAATAGTGTTTAGGGGCGGGGTCAAATCTTTCATATTGACAAATGAGCAAAAAGTGACATGGGGTCAGGTCTGCAATACAACAATTATTAAACGTTTTGTAAGAAAAGGAGGCAGGGTCATTTTCTCCTAAGTTGTTTTAGAATCAACTTTTTCCCACTATGATCCGCTGGCGTCCTATATTGCAGAACGTCGGCGTTTGGGATATTATGCGGAACAAGATAATCATTGTTAGATTTAAATAATGAAATGAGGTAACTTTGTGGTATACTGACATTTGGAGGTGAAATTATGGAAAAAATCCTGGTTAATTCCAATAAATATGATGGGCAGTATGTTGCAATGGTAAGTGCCGAGGACAATACTATTGTGGGTTCGGGAAATACACCGGAAGAGGCCATAAATGAAGCAAGAAAAAAAGGCATTCAAAACCCCTTTCTCCTTTACGTTCCAGATAAAAATTTAGTGCATATTTATTATGATAGTTAATAATTATCCTTTTATTGTTACTCGTACGGGAGATATAGCGCGTCCCTACCTCCCAATTACAATTATCAACCCAGAGAATCAAAAAGAAATAAACGTATATGCATTAATCGATACTGGTGCCGATGAATGCGCCTTGCCTGCTTCATTTACTCCTCCATTAGGTCATAATTTACAAGCTGGCTCCCAGAAAAGAATAAATACTGGTAACGGTATAACTATTGCTTATTGCCATACTGTTTGCATAAAAACATTTGATTTCTCAACAGAAAATGTCTTAATCGACTTCATGCCAAATTTACATATTCCTTTATTAGGAGTTAAATACTTCTTGAATGATTTTACCTTAAAAATTGATTATCCTAATAAAACATTCTCAATATTTTAAAATCTAAGAAAACAATGAAAGAGCTGCAAGGGGGTCCAGTCTCAGGGCTTCCCCCAAAAGATTCTTCAAATTACCTCTACCGGATAGCCGGGGCTTTCGATCCCCGGTTTTTGGAGTTTGGTTAAATTCTCATAGCGGGGCTGGACTTCGAAAGGTTCAGCCGACGCAAAAACCCCGCCTATCCATCTATTGCTGAATTCTAAAATCACGTCATAACACTTGGAATTCATTTAATTTAGAAAAAAGTATCCCTATTTTCCTACTCTTATTTCCCTCATGAAAAATTTATCAAAGTTAAAGAAAGCCATTTTTTAAGATTTTTAAAAGGGGTAGGAAGTCAAATCTTTAGTGTGCCGAGAAAGTTTCTTAGCTCTTGCCAGTGAAAGTCTGGTTTGGACAAAGGTTAGCCACCAGTCCAACACCAAATCCCACGCACAGGGAGGTAACGAACTGTGTGAGACAGGGAGAAGGTAGGTAGCGGGCCGCAAGCGAAAGCTGAAGGGATTGAGCCCAGTAATAGACGTCGTCCCGGGGGCAAGAGGGGTAGGGGGTCAGAATCTTTATTATTGACAAATGAGCAAATGACAACGCAGATTGTCGGGAATTCAATATTATTCATATTAAAATTAATTTTATGTTTGTACATTAATAGTATTGCACTCATTGCCGATGCATTTCATACACTTCCAGACATCGTGACTTCCGGGGTAGTAATTTTTGGATTTAAAATATCTAAAAAGCAGCCGGATAGGAAACATCCTTTTGGACATGGTAGAGTTGAATATATCGCAACATTAATCATTGCCACGTTATTAGTTATTACGGGTTTAGGGGTTGTTCGGGTATCCGTGGGGAGAATTATCAAATCAGCAACAATCGTCAATCAAGAGTTCGCAGTAATTATTGGCATTATAGTAATCCTTTCTTCTGTTGTGAAAGAATTAATGGCACAATTCTCACTCTCAATCGGGGAAAAAATTAAGGATCACTGGAATTCGGGGTCAGGTCTTGTTTTTTGCTAATGGGGGGGTAGGGGCACAGCTTAAATATTAACTATTGATAATTTAAAAAATCATATTTATTATGGCTTCGAACTAAAATCAATAAAATTAACAAATGAATAATTAATAATTGAGATGTGACCCCTTTTCTTTGGTTATTTTTTGTAATCCCGCTTGAATTTCCCGCCAAGTAAGGCCTTGAGGCTGAAAGAGTCCTGATCAAAGAAAAGAATCTGCAGACTCATAGAAATTAATGCTATATCCCTTATAAATGTTAGCCACAAGTTATTGCTCCCGGCTTGAACATCGAAACAGCCGCAAGAAAGATCGGCTCCCCGATACAGATTAATGCCAATGGCGACCATAAAGCTGCCCAGCATAGAAGTTAACACTAAGGCGGAGCTCCGGGTATATGTCCCGGTGATTAGCAATAAACCACAGATGAGCTCAATCCAGGGCAAGGAAACGGCAAAAATGACCGCCAAAGCAAAAGGTAGGATTTTATAACTTTCAACAACTTTGATAAATTCTTCCGGATGAGAAATTTTATCAATTGATGACCAGATGAAAATAGTTCCCAGGATCATCCGGAAGCCAGCGGTAGTGTATCTATGAGAAAAACATTTCTTAAGAAAAGCAATGACAGCCATCGCATCCTCCCAGTTCTTAGGCAAAGATTAATTTTCCGGCTCAGTGGGATAACCGGCAGCTTCCCAGACCGGCCAACCGCCAAAGAAGGCATTGACATGTAAGTAACCGAGATTAGTTAATTTCCGGGCCAGATCAATGCTCAGTTGGCAATCGGTACTGCCGCTGCAGTAGGTGATCATCTCCTTTGCTTGGGGAAGCTGAGCAATAACCGAAGGGCACTGCATTTCCAGGCTGTCCACAGGCAGACTAATTGCTCCCTTTATGTGGCCCCAGTTGTATTCATCCAGGCAGCGGGCGTCAATGAAGATTGCCTCTCCCCCATCGAACTTTTTCTTGGCTTCGGCCAGGTCGATCCGAGAGGCTTCCCGGTGGGATGCTTGGGAGTGGATAACACATTCACTGTTAATTAATTGGTCAACCAGGGAAAGGTTTGCCAGAACTCCGATAGCACTGCTAATCAAAACAATAGCCGCTGCCCCGATTAAGATCTTGAGCCCCCTTTTTTTCTTGAATTCCTGCATTTAATCCTCCTTGATTATAACCCCTTAATGATTATTTAAGGATTTATCTCGCTTGCTGTAGTTGACAAGATCCCAAATTATGCACGAAGCCCGAGTTTGTCCAGTAACTACTCCAAAACTGCTCTTACTTTAACTGATTTTAGAAATAAATTCAACCCAGATGGAGAAATCCTATTGTATAATTATTTTTCTTTGTATATGGTATGCTTATTCAACTTTCTCACTATATCTTGGGGTAAAAAGTGGCGATTTTTCTGTTGACAGTGGTATTTTTTCAAGGTAATATAATTAAAGTATCAAATGGGATAATATCAGAGATAGGAAAAATGTTGATTGTCGAAACCTACCCCTACTTCTCCAGAGTAAATTCAAGAAAATAGACTGAAGGGGGATAATACGGAAGAGGTCAAGAAACAAACAGAAAAGAAAGGTTAGGGCATTCCCGGCTAAAATGAACCTCCCTGCAGCAAGCTGCAGGGTATCATAAGGGATATATTCTACTTTCCCTCTCCCCCAGGGGAGAGGGAAATAAGAGGAAACCCTGGAGCTAGCTGCAGGGAATAGTCAAGTTTAAAAGACCATAATTGAAACCCAGGAATGTTAGGAGTGCACCAAATCAAAAACAAGGAGGTGCAAGATGAAGGGGAGTTTTAAGGCGGGGCTCCGGGTGAACAAAGAATCTATCAAGTTGAATCACTTCGTTGAGGAGTTCCTGGCTCGCACCACGCTCGGTGCAGTTTCTTCGTTGAAAGGTGCAGAGAATATTCAGAGCCTGGAAATTCATCAAGAGGAGGGCAATGTCAGGGTCATCGTTAATGGGAATGAACTTCCTCTCACCCCTTTCCCCAGCGATATTATTTCTAATACTTTAACCGGCCTGGTCTCTTCACTGAGTGGGGTTGATGATATTGACAGTTTGAACATTAGCGTTAAAATAGAATGACACGGAAGCAACATTTCGGAGTTTTATATACGGGAAGTTATCAAGGAGGTTGCTATGTACAAAAAAATACTGTCACCAGTAGATGGTTCAGAGTTAGCAGAATGTAGTCTGGAGCATGTTAGGGAGATTGCTACCGGATGTCATGTTCCGGAGGTAGTTTTGCTCATGGTGATAGAGCCTTTTCCTCCAACTCCTGGGTTCAGTGAAGAATGGCGCCTTAAGTTAGAAAAAGATGCTGAGGCCGAGGCCGAAGGTTACCTTACCAAATTGGCCGATCGCCTGAACCTGGGGAGCGAGGACATAACCGTCCAGACTGTCGTAGTCCACGGCAGGCCGGCTGGCAATATTTTAAAATATGCCAGTGGGAGCAAGGTGGATCTAATTATCCTGAGCACCCACGGAGAGTCAGGGGTTTTGCATTGGGTTTTCGGCAGCGTGGCTGAGAAGGTGCTCAGTCATTCCCCGGTCCCGGTGTTGATAGTCTCACCACTCGCTAGCAGAACTAGCCGATATGATTAAAATGTATTAATTAAAGGAGGTTTGTTATGGATGCTCTTTCTGAGCTTATAAACCGTAGGGATGTCACATTGGCAGAGGTCACGGATTTCCTGGAAAGACTGAATTACCCGGAGCGCATTGGCCAGGTCGTGGCACTGAATAAGGAGCGGCAGATCAGGCTATGGGAGATCGCAGAAGGATCCGAGCCCCTCGCCCTCGATTACCTGGTTCCTGGCGACGCGAAGCCGCTCGTGCCCTATCCATTTGAGGGAAAGAACTCGCTCCCGTTATTCACTCGTTTTCAGAAGGTCTTCTATCGGGACAATAATCAGAACATCTGCGGATATAACAAGCAGTCATTGATGTGGTTCACGGGGCCGGGTTACTTTATGGTCCAGATGAAACCAAAAAACGAGCGGGAGCTTCAGATTGACTACACTCGCATCCCCGAGGAGCATCCTCCGGAATGGCCGGAGGTCCGGTCCAATGATGTGTTTCCCTCCCGTTTCATCTATGGCGGCACAAAGGATAACCTGCGGTGGGTTTCCAAAGATGTGGTCATTGGCCGCGCCTTCAGGATGGGCGAAACCCCCATGCCCAACTGGTTTGTCCTCTGCCGAAAGCAACCGGCATGAATCTGCGGTCATCCTTTTACGAACCTGCTCCCCTGCTTCGGCTTCTAAGTTATTCTCAGCCTCCACCATTGCACTAATATGAAATAAAAGTCCCTCTCATGATATA
>SDBT01004741.1_pt1 | contig 22997 bp, 19 predicted proteins | sample 2277101 | NCBI WGS metagenome assembly SDBT01 (sample SAMN10404973, study PRJNA504765) | marine sediment metagenome | isolation source: marine sediment core GS10_PC15, 103 cmbsf | place: Arctic Ocean: Southern Knipovich Ridge | collected 2010 | reverse complement strand
GTACGGATGGTCGCTGACGCAGACCCTGGCGCTGTTCACGAGATTGACGATCGGGGATGGACTTGTGACGCAGATCCCGGCGTTTCTGGTGTCGATCTCCGCGGCGCTGATCGTGACCAGAAGTACCGCGAGGAGCAATCTGGGGGAGGAGATTATCTCTCAGCTTACGGGGCGGCCGGCGGCGCTCGTGATTACGGCGCTCTTCCTTGCCGCCCTCGCCATGACGTCGCTCCCGAAAGTTCCCTTGCTGATGCTCGGTCTGGGGTGTGCGGGTCTGGCGTGGGTGCTCTCGCGCAGAAGGCGGCGGGGCGTGAACCACAGCAGCAACCAGAGCGGAAGCTCAACGGCTGCGCCCCCCCAGGACGTCGCCCCGCTGTTGACAGTCGAACCGATTCGCCTGGAGCTGGGTTACGCCCTGGTCAACCTCGTCGAGCGCTCGGGCGGGGGCGACCTGCTGGATCGCGTCGCAAACCTGCGGGCCGAGATCGCTTCGCAATTGGGGCTGATAGTCCCGGCCGTCAAGATCAGCGACGAGATGCGCCTTCAATCGCAGGGGTATCTCGTGAAGATTCGCGGTGTGAAGGTCGCCTCGGGGCAATTGCACCCCCGCAAGCTGCTCGCCGTAAGCGCCGACGAGGTGGCCGGTGAGATTTCGGGAATCCAGGTTCGCGAACCGGCCTTCCAGAGTCCGGCCGTCTGGATCTCCGGCTCACAGCGAGACGATGCGGAGATGCTCAACTACACGGTCGTCGAACCGGCCGCCGTCCTGACGACGCACCTTGGCGAGATCATCCGCACGCACGCCGCAGCGTTGCTTACACGACAGCAGGTGGTGAAGCTCCTGGAGAACCTGCGATCCACGGCACCGAGCGTGGTCAAGGAAACCGAGGAGAGGTTCTCGACCGGGGAGATTCAGAAGGTGCTCCAGGGGCTGCTCCGCGAGCGAGTCCCGATTCGGGATCTGGAGACTATTGTGGAGGCGATCTGCGACGCCGCGAGCGAAGGTAAGGATTCGAGCGATACCGACCAACTGGTCAATCGCGCCCGCGCGGCGCTTACGGGCGTTCTCACCCAGGAATACTGCTCCGGCGATGGGAAGCTCTGGTGCGTTTCGCTCGAGCCCTCGCTGGAAGAGGAGATCGCGGATCGGATGGAGTCGTGCGACGATCGCGATAAGGTGTTGGGCACCACCGGCGAGCGGGCGGAGCGCATCACCGAGGCGCTTAGAGAGGGGCTGGGGCGATTGGTGCAGCAGGGCCGCCGCCCCGTCCTGGTATGCAATCCCCGAATGCGCACTGCGCTTAGGCGGATGATCGAATCGGCGATGCCGCAGGCGGCGGTTCTGGGATACAACGAGGTCAATTCGGCCGAGGTCCAGTCGGTTGTGAGCGTAAGGATCGAATGATGGAAATGCGAACGTATCAAGCATCGACCATGGCGAAGGCTCTTGAGGAAGTGAAGCGAGAGCTCGGGCGAGACGCATTGATCGTTAAGACGCGGCGGTTCCGCAAGGGCGCCCTGCTCGGTGTGATCGGGGGACAGAGCATGTGGGAGATCCGCGCCGCAAGCCCCGCCGACGTTGGGGCTGGTGCGGGGGGTGGGCTTTACGTACCAATCGAGGAGCTCTCGGTACCTTCACGAACAGCGGAGCCTGCGGCCGCCTCCGCCCCGCCCCGCGAAGCACAGATCACCGTTCGCATGAACGAGATTCACCAGATGGTCGAGAAGCTGCTTCAAAAGCGAACGGGGCGCTCCACCGAGCTGCCCCCGGTTCTTGAATCCTTGCGGAGCGCACTGCTCGATCAGGACGTCGCTGAGACAATCGCCTCACAACTCATTTACGAATTGCAACAGGGTGTACCGGATAGCGACCTGAGCGACCCCGAGATGCTCAAGGACAAGCTGGTGCATCTGATAGCCGCGCGAATTCGCACCTCCGTCACTGGCCCGGCCGGGGAGGGCGAGGGACCGCGGGTCATCGCACTGATCGGACCGACCGGTGTAGGGAAGACGACAACCATCGCAAAGCTTGCGGCCAATTATCACCTTCGCGAGAAGAAGCGGGTCGGCCTTATCACGATCGACACCTACCGCATCGCAGCCGTCGATCAACTGCGCACCTACGCGGAGATCATCAAGGTTCCGATGAAGGCGGTTCTCACTCCCGGAGAGCTTTACCAGGCGATTCAGGGGATGAGGTCAATGGACGTTGTGCTCATCGACACCGCCGGACGCTCCCAGAACGACCAGATGCGGGTGAATCAGCTTGGGGCATTCCTGGGGGCTGCAAATTGCGATGAGATCCATCTTGTGATCTCGGCCGCAACGAATCCGCGCGTTGGGATGCAGACCCTGGATCGGTTCGGTCGTCTGAGCCCCAATAGAATTCTGATAACAAAGCTTGACGAGGCGGTAAGTTTTGGGATGATTCTTAACGTTGCTGCAGCTAGTGACGCGACGGTCAGTTACATCACCACGGGGCAGGACGTTCCGGACGACATGGCCCCGGGCGATCCACAGTTCCTTGCCCGATGCATAGTGAAAGGCAGATGGGATGGAGGTTGAGGATCAGGCTCGGAAGCTTCGGGAATTGATGCATCAGGCCCGCCAGACGCGGACAATCGCGGTGGTAAGCGGGAAGGGAGGAGTGGGGAAGTCCAACGTAGCGCTAAACCTGGCACTGCTGCTGGGGGCGGCGGGAAATCGCGTCGCACTCGTCGACGCGGACCTCGCCCTGGCGAACCTCGACCTGCTGATCGACTGTGACGTCTCTATAAACCTATCGCACGTCATCGCGGGGACCAGGAAACTCGCGGAGGTCATCGTTGACCTTCCCGGAGGGGTCCAGTTCGTTCCCGGTGCCAGCGGGCTGGTAAAGCTAGCGCAACTGTCGGACTTCCAGCGGATGCAGTTGATGAAGGAACTGATGGTCCTGGAGGCCGACAACGACGTCCTGATCGTTGATACCGCAGCGGGGATCGGACCGGACGTAATGCAGATTGCACAGGCGGCGGATAACGTGCTCCTGGTGACGGCTCCGGAGCCCCCAGCGATCACCGACGCCTACGCGGTCATCAAGCTGCTCGCGCAGCGCCGATACGAGGGGCACATAAGCGTATTGGTCAACCTCACCCCTACCCGCCGCGAGGCCAGCTCCACCTACCGCCGAATCTCGAGCGTTGCGTGGGAGTTTCTGGGGGTGAAGATATTTGACGCCGGTTACGTACTCGACGACCCGAAAGTGCGGGAGGCGGTGCGTGGGCGGGAACCGTTCGTGGTGGCGTATCCTCGATGTCCGGCGAGCAGGTGCATGGCGGCTTTGGCGAGCAGGATATCTGCGGGGGAGGGCTTGGGCAGTAGGGGGGAGAGCTTCTTTAGACGCGTGGCGAACTGGCTGGCGTAGCCGGAGGACGCGAACTACCGCTAGTGATAAGCACATGGGAATACGCCCACCTACCCCCCTGCCTCCCTGCGGGTAGCAGGCAGGTGCGGCCCGCCTGCAAGCCGCAGGCCGGCAGGTAAGCAGGCAGGAGGTCACGGCGGGAAGGTCCCAGACCGCAGCGGCTGAAAGGTTTTCATGAGGTAGTGACGGAGCCTCCGGAAAGGGAGGCAATAGATTTTGAGAAACAACTAAAGATTTTTCAGGAGATTACGAGAATATAGGTTGACGGAACTGCCTGTGAGGGGCAGGGAACGTATCGAGTTTGCACGGTCTAGGCAACCTACACCCACCGGGGCGGGAGTGAGCACTAATGAAGATGACTCAGACGAAAGCTTCGCCCGAGAGGATCGCAAAGGTCTGGAAGAAGTTCCTGAAGCACAAGGACGAGGCGTCCCGGAACGAATTGCTGGAGAACTATCTTTCGATCGTCAAGTACACGGCCGATCGCCTCGCCACCCGCCTCCCCGATGAGGTGGACGTTGACGACCTGATGTCGGCGGGTATCTTCGGGCTGCTGGACGCCCTTGGGGCGTACGACCCGGACCGCGGTGTGAAGTTCGAGACTTACTGCGTTCCGCGGATTCGCGGGGCGATCCTGGACGAACTTCGGAGCATGGACTGGGTCCCGCGCCTGGTCCGGTCCCGCGCGCACAAGCTCAATCGGGCTACGCAGGTCCTGGAGGCGCAGTTCGGGCGCCGCCCCAGCGAAAAGGAACTCGCCAAGCAACTCAGGGTCACGCTGAGGGAGTTCGGGAAGTTGAGTCGCGACGCCCGCGCAACGGGGTTGGTCTCGCTGTCCCGCAAGTGGTTCGAAACCGACTCTCACAAGGACGTCCGTGAGATCGACGTACTGGAGGACAAGCGGAGCGTCAATCCGATGCGTACAGCCCAGCACAAGGACATCAAGGAACTCATCACGCGGGGGCTCTCCCGGGCCGAACGTCTCATCGTCGTCCTGTACTATTTCGAAGAAATGACGATGAAGGTGATCGGGGAGACGCTGGACCTCTCTGAATCCCGCGTCTCGCAGATGCACTCGGCGATCCTGGAACGGTTGAGGCATCAACTGGAGAAGCGCCAGAAAGAACTGCAGGTCGGGTAATCTCGTCCCAAGCGGTGTGCAAAGAATCCCCTTCACCGGACTCCAGTGTGATCAATTCGCTTAAGCTTCCACGGAAATGGACGACTCACCGGTGGTGTCCGCTTTGCGCGGACGCGGGGGGCGTTTTGCGCTCGGATGGGCGAGGATGATCTTCGGATACCAGCTCTTCGGTCCGCGTTTGTTGTAGCGGTGCAGCGCACAGAGCGTCTGCATGCACCTGCCCCCGTACTGCTCGCACCGGACGTGGTCTAGGATGTACTCTCCGTCGCCTCCGAGCAGAAGCGAACCGTCTTCGCCGGATTGGTAGGTCCCGCGGACTGTGCGGCGGTACTGCGGACAGGCGATGAGAATGGGCTTGGTCCGGACCATGTCGATCTTAAGTGATTATATCGGACTAAGGGTGGAATTGGACTGCGAAAACTTACCTGCTGATCGCCCCTCGCGGCCGGGAAAATCTCCGCGCTTAGATAACGATGCGTCCGCTGTTATCCCGTGTCAATTCTGTGATACCCGGATGCTCTTCCTCGAGATCGTTGAGGACCCTCGACTGCTTGCGCGCGATAGCGCGAACGGTGGCGAGTTGGTGGGAGAGGATATCGCGCGAGGAGATCATGGCTACGGGGACACCGTTTTCGACAACCGGGATATGCCGGATTCCGTGCTCGGCCATCACCCGCTGGGCGCGTGGGATGGAGGTGTTCAACGTGCAGGCGACGATCTTCCGCGTCATGATTCTATCGACCGCGGTCTCCTTGGGGTCCAGGGCCTTGACGACCACCTTTACGACGATGTCCCGTTCGCTGACAATCCCGACGATCTTCATCTGCTCGTTGGAGACGAGGAGGCAGCCGATGTGATTCTTGAACATCTTTTCCGCTGCCGAGAAGACCGTGTCGTTGGGCCTGATCGTAAGCACCGTCGCTTCGGTGCTTGCGAGTTCCTGGATATTACTGACTGTATCGGTCGCGCTCATAGGTCCTTCCTCGCACTTGCCCACCTGAATGAATCCGCCAATAGTGATTATCGGATTCTTAGGGGGGCAGATTAAGAAAACTCGGCTCATTCGCCGGATTCTTTGCACGAAGTTCGTGCATGTCCCAACAGTGTATCTTAAGATTCATACTGCTTTGGGGCCTATGTTTGTATTGGGAGAGTCCGGTTTGCCCCGTATCCGCATACGCATGAGCTGGTCGAGCACGGCTTGGGGGATCGTTCGCCCGATCTGCCTCTCCGTCCTTGCGATGGGGTTGGCGATTCTGGCGACGATGAACGCCCTGGAGGGCTGGACTCGACAGGCAGCCGCCTTGGGCGGAATCATCGTCCTCCTTGCCGTTCAAATCGTCTTCCAGGCGCATACGGCGATCCGGGGACTCTACGACCATTCCGAAGTTATCCGAAAGGCCGCCGAGGACGCCGAGCGCCACTACGTCGATGTGCTCTGGGAGATCGTCCGGTTCGTCGAGGCCCGCGATAAGTACATGAACGGCCACAGCGAGCGCGTCGCGACCCTGACCGTGCAGATCGCCGAAAGAATGTCGCTGGGCGATGACCAGTGCGCGAACCTGCGATTGGCGGGGCGCCTCCACGATGTCGGAATGATCTCCGTCGCTGAGGGGATTCTCAGTCAGTCCCACAGCCTCGGAGGGGACGACCTGCGGACGATCAAGAAGCATCCCGAGATCGCGTACGAGATACTGAAGCCGCTTCAATCCTTGCAGGAGGCGATACCGGCGATTCGACACCACCATGAACGTATGAACGGAACCGGGTACCCGGGGGGTCTGGAAGGCGACGACATTCCAGTCGCCGCCCGTATTCTCGCCGTCGCCGACGCCTACGACGCCATGACGCACGATCGCCCGCAGCGCCATGCGATGTCGGACTGTGCGGCCGTGGATGAATTGCGGCGGTGCGCTCCGGAAGGATACGACGCCGACTGCGTTGAGGCGCTGGCGGAATTAAAGAACATCCAGGAACCGCAGGAAGCCCTCGATAGCGCATAGATTCAACAGAGAAACATACAGGGTTGCCAAGACGAAGGTCGGTTCGCCCAGAGGCGAAGCGGCCTTCTTGTGCTTTATGACGAAGAGGCAATCGGTGCTCCCTCGGACCCCGTTGGGGTCTTGACCCTCGGGTCCTGTCAACTTCTAATTGCACGGTTGGAGGGATGGACAACTTTGCCCGGTAGCGATATGATCTCGCTCACGCGCGTAGACGCTATAATAAGATGTTTCGAAGCAAGCGTGAGGCCGGTTCCGCACGAGTTCGCAATTCACCGAGGCCGGCGAAGAATCGCAGTTGCAGTCAGCTTGCAGGACGTTCGCGGCGGATATCTGTGATTGGTTCGGAGCGAAAGCGGGCGCGAAATCGCTTCAAGTGGATACTTGTCAGGATGTTGTCGGTTGTCGGCCCGGTGGCGGAATCGGCAGACGCTGGGGACTTAAAATCCCCTGCTCTTTGGAGCATGCGGGTTCGAGTCCCGCCCGGGCCACTCAATTGCGGATGGCGGTCTGACAGACAGCGAGCAAGGGGAGCAAGGGTATCTCACAGAAGTTCCGAGAGCTGCTCGCGGATTTTGCGAGCCAACTATGAAGGTTTAGACGCAGATGGTGACGCCCAAGCGGTTCAGGATCGACGATCTGTGGACATCACGGGACCCGCTTCCGGGCAGAGCGATGCTGAGTGTAATCGCTAAGCGCCTTGGGGAGGCGTGGGGGTTCAGGGCGCTTACCGCCCTCGTGCAAATCGCCTACAATCCCCGCCTCAGGAGCACATTGGGCAGGGCCTTTCTCGACGAAGGGCGAATCGAACTGAATCCCCTTCTCCTGCGAGAGTATCCCGAGGAACTGCTGGACGTCCTCGCCCACGAACTCGCCCACATCATTGTCTACGTTCGGTACGGTTCCGTCGCCCCACACGGGAAGCAATTCCGCACGCTCATGCGAACGCTTAACCTCGCGACGCAGGCGACCCACAGTTTGCCCATAGCCCACCTTCGCACGCGCCGGCGGAAATATCTCTACCTGCACAGCTGCAGCATTTGCGGGTACCGCTTCACGGCTCGGAGGGTTCGGTGGAACTACTATTGCATCGCCTGCGGTCCCAAGATGACCTGGGACGTCTTCAGGGCGCCCGATACGCGCGCCGGCCGCAAGGAACTCCAGGGCCTTCGCACCTAGCACGAGACCTGCCAAACCCCGCACAAACTGCCCGGGGAGAGGACAATTTGGCATGGATTGCGGGTGCGAGCCCGTAGCGTAACGGCTTGCTAAAACACCGCTTCCGATACTCAGGCATCCGGTTTGCATCTCTTTTCACATGCAAACGGTGCAAGATAAGGAGTAACGATCATGACAATTTTCAGATGGCCTCAAAGCTGGGCTTCCGTTTCGAGCGCCTTCCCTCGCACCTGGGGGCAAGACCCGTTTTCCATGCTCCGTGCGATGCAGCGCGAGATGGAGCGGTTAGTCGGGCACACCGACGCACAGCGGGTCGGAGGTGGGACCTATCCGCCCCTCAACGTCCTCAACTCACCCGACGAGATAATCGTCCAGTGCGAGCTCGCCGGGGTGAACAAGGAAGACCTCGACATCTCGATCACCGGTGAGACGCTCGTCGTCAAAGGCGTCAAGAACCCACCGCCCGACGAGGAGCAGATTCACTACCAGCGGCAGGAGCGGGGGACAGGTGAGTTCTCCAGGACGGTGGTCTTACCCGACCAGGTCGATCCCGAAAAGATCGACGCGACGCTGGTCGATGGGATTCTGACGATCCGGCTGTTCAAGTCGCAGGCCGCCAAGCCCAGGCAGATCTCCGTAAAGTAGAGAGGAGCCCACAATGCCAAAAGATGAAATAAAAGGATCCCCGACAAAGGTTCGCGTTGGTAAGGGGAGGCACGAAGCGAGCGAGGCGGAGCTGGTCCCGCTCGTCGACGCATACGAGAAAGACGACGGATCGACCGTGCTCGTCGCCGAGATCCCAGGCGCCACCGAAGAATCCATCGACATTCGCGTGGAGAAGGGCGTACTGACGATCTCAGCGGAGGCGGATACGGACCAGTTCTCTGATGAATACCACCGCACGTACACAGGGTTCGTCGGGGGAAACTACTTCCGCGCCTTCGCCCTCAGCGACAAGGTCGATCGCGATAAGATCGATGCGTCCTACAGCGAAGGTGTCCTGACGCTGACGCTCCCGCAAGGCACCGCCGCCAAAACACACAAGATCGAGATAAAGAGTCAGTAGCCGGTAAGCACTCAGCCCCGATATGCGTCGGGACCTTCGGCATTCAGCATTCAGCAGTCAGCATTCAGCGACCTGCCTGCCGGTAGGCAGGTCAGTCCCGCCCCGCCAAACTTCTCGGACTTGGGGGCGCTTTCCCCTCATTAGCTCGTAGGTCGGGCACTGGACTTGGGGCGGTAATTGTGATAAGTACATTTCTGCACATTGCCCCCTCAAGCAAGTGGGGAGAAGCCTCCTATGGATTGGCTCTGGAACAACAAAGAAGTGGTCTTCGGAGGTATCGGGACAGCAATCGTCGTCGGAGTGGGCGGGTGGGTTCTAAGGCATTTTCTCGGGGGCGGAAGGGGCAAGGGGTCGGCGCAGGATGAGAGGGTCGTTGCCGCCGCTGTCGAATCCATCCTGCGACACGCGGACCAAAAGCACGAGGCACTTAGCCGTGAAAACGATCAATTGAAAAATGACTTGACGGCCGCCGTCGCGCGTGCGGAAAAAGCCGAAAAGCAGGGGCAACAAGACGCCAGGGGGATCATCGACCAACTCCGCACCACAGGGGATACGGAACGACTCCTTGCGTTCCTGCTCGCCTACCGCGACTGGCTCGATGCGAATCACCCTGACGCTCACGAACAGCGCATCGGACTCAACCGTGAGATCGCCGCCGTCGCCTATCTGAGGGGCGAGATCGACACGGCACAAACCGCGCTCGCAGAGATACTACAGTCGCTGCCCGACGACATGGACGCATTGACAAGGATGGGGCATATTGAACACTTGCGGGGAGATCCGGGGGAGGCGGAGAAGAGCTATCAGCGAGTTTTTGAGCTGGCCGTGCAACGTGATGACCGAGACGGCCAAGCGGTTGCGCTAGGCAACCTTGGGAATGTCTATCAGACGCGCGGCGACCTGGACAAGGCCGAGGAGGTGCACCGAAAGGCGCTCGAGATCGACGAGCAACTCGGGCTGAGGGAGGGGATGGCGGCTGAGTACACCAACCTTGGGAATACCTATCAGACGCGCGGCGACCTCGAGAAGGCCGAGGAGATGTACCGCAAATCGCTGGAGATCCACGAGCAACTCGGGCGCAGGGAGGGGATGGCGGCTGACTACGGGAACCTTGGGAATACCTATTGGGTCCGCGGTAAGCTCGACAAGGCGGAGGAGATGCACTGCAAGTCGCTGGAGATCGAGAAGGAACTCGGACGCAAGGAGGGGATGGCCGCTGAGTACGGCAACCTCGGGCTTGTCTACAAGACGCGCGGTGAACTGGACAAGGCGGAGGAGATGTACCGCAAAGCCCTCCATATCAACAAGCAACTCGGGCGCAAGGGGGGGATCGCGGCTAACTACGGCAACCTTGGGATGATCTATGGGATCCGGGATGAGCTGGACAAGGCGGAGGAGATGTCCCGCAAATCGCTAGAGATCCACGAGGAACTCGGGCACAAGGAGGGGATGGCCAACCAGTACGCCAACCTCGGGCTTGTCTACGTGGCGCGTGGGGAGTTGGAGAAGGCGGAGGAATTCTGGACAAAGGCGCGCGACCTCTACGCACAGGTAGGAATCCCGGACAAGGTCGCCCAGGTCGAGGGGTGGCTTGAGGAGCTTGAGTGAGTAGCCGGTAGGCACTCAGCATTCAGCAGTCAGCGACCTGCCCCTGCCTCCCTGCGGGTAAAGGGTAGGTGCCGGGATTCGCGGTGACTCACTTAGTATTTTGACCGATCCGCTTGACTTGAAGGGCGGTGCGCCCGATAATATGTACAGAGACGTACGTTACTGTACGTGAGTGTACGGCACTGTACAGAAGGGACGCCGCAATGAGGACGATAGATATTACGAAGGCCAGGGGGATGCTTTCCAAGCTCTTCGACAAGGTCTATGACAAGCACGAGCGGATCATCATTAAGCGGCACGGCCGGGAACGGGTGGCCATTGTCCCCATCGAGGATGTGAGGCAACTCAAGCGAATGGAGGATGAGCTTATTGTGGCGGCTGAAGCAGCGCTGAATGAAACCGACGAGCGAATACCTTTGGATGAACTCGCGAAGGAACTGGGACTCTAATTGGCCTGGGACGTGATATTCGCCCCTGCGGTGCGGCGGCAGTTAAAGCAGTTGCCAAAGCGCGATCGGAAGCAAATCATCAAGGCTGCGCGAGACTTGCGTCAGATGGGCCCCAGCGCACACGCAGCCTTGCACTATCTGCGTCTGAAATCCAGTGTCGTGACCATCAAAGGGCGCAAACGTGGAGGTAGGAATTACTACATAATACGTGTAGGGGATATCCGCATGGTATGCACGATAGAGGGGGAGGATATTAGCGTGGCACTTATTTGCGGTCCGACCGCGAAACGCTGATCGGTGCAACCCCTGTTCCTCTCCATCGCCTCCACCTGGAAAGCTACTGCTTCTCGTACTTTTTGATAAGGTCGTCCAAGCGGTCCTGGTAGCCCGGTAGGTCCCAGGCCTTAAACTCTCCCGCCAATTGCTGCTGCTTTATCTCCTCGTCCAGGGGCACTCGCTGGTCGGGGGGGTGGTGGAGGGGCTCGATGTCGAAGACCACCAGAGCGTGTTTGTACCGGGAATCTGGGATTTCGAGAGATTTCCCGCGGCACGTGCTTGCGAGCAGCTCCAGCGTCTTACCGGTGCCCCTGTTGAACAGGTCATGCACGTAGTATCGCAGGTCCCAGCCCTCCGGGAGGCGCTGCTGGATGGATTGGATCGACTCCGGGAAGGGCATCGCATGTGTCGGGGATCGCCACACCGGGCGACGCACGAAATACGCCAAGTGCGCATCGGCATACGTGTTCGTGAGGATAGCGGTCTTGGGGGGGAGGTTCGCGGCGATCATTTGGAACAGGTGAAACGTGTCCGGGCGATCCGTGGCTCGGTCGCGAATGTTGCTGATGCTCTGCGTCTGGCCGAAGATCACCGCCAGGACCGCCACACCCGCAAGCACCCGCACCGGTATTGAAACACCCCGTGCGAACATACCTCGACCGATCCACGCCACCACCCCTCCCATAACCAGCATCGCCAGCGGAAAGAGCTGAGCCGTGGTATGGATGTGTGCGATGCTGTGCCCGGGCATGAAGAGGTACCACGCAGGTGTCGCCGCGACGACCGCCACTATCAGCGCGACCAGCCGCGGTGTGGGGCGGGAGTTCTTCTGCACCCGAGACGCCCAAACGGTCCACGCAGCGGCAAGAGCCACCATCGCCACCCATGACCAATAGAAAAGGCGCAGCGGGTACACTATCAGAAACTCAGGGAGCTTGCCCAAGGCGGTCCAACGATCCGGGAGCGTCCCGCGAGCGGGGTTCTTGAAGGCATCGATCGCATCCGCCACCCCCGCTGACCAACCAAGCGCCCATACGTTCTGCAAAAAGTGCGCGCCCACCCCCGCGACCGGGGCGCTTGCAAGGACCATGAGCATTACCAATCGCCGGCGAAGCTGTCCCGTCGCCAACGCATAGACCCACGCGAAGACCTGGGCGTAGATGATGAACTCGAAGCTCGTCAGGGAGGAAAGGAACAGGACAATCCAGCAGCCCGCCCACGTCTTGCGCGCCGGGGAGTCGCTGTGAATTGCACGCGTGAAAAGAAGAATGAACACCCCCAGGAAGAAGATGTTGAACGCATGGTGCAGGCCAATTCCGAATGTCCAGAAGAACCCGGTTGTGATGATAAACGCGAGTCCGCATGCGGCCGCGGGCGCCCCGACGGCCGAAGCATATGCGAGGTACATGCAAAACAGCCCGATAATGCCAAGCGCCCCTACGGAAATCCGCATGCCGCTCAAGGTGTTAATCCCCACCATTCGCAGAAGTCCGTTGACGATATTCGCGAGGGGAGGATAGTGCGTGTAGTAGTCCGGGGGGTCGGTCATCGCTCCGACGTAATGGACCGGGAGCCCGCGAAGCTTGAACAGACCGTGCTCGGCGAAGTTCTCTCCGGACATGAGGATGTTCATGTCGGTATATTGATCCTCCGGCCACATGACGTGCTTGTTGCTCAGTGTGCAAATAATCCCGAACCCGACCAGGGCGATTGCGGCGGCTATTACATTCCAGCGGCGGGAGATGGTCTCTCGTTCCGGGGAGGACAGATCGTCGGTGTGTGCACCCTCGCCCCCCTGCTCAGCGTCACGGGTCTTCAATGCCGATCTCTTGGCCATGAACAGCAACTCGAGCAGTTTTGTCTTACCGAAAGCCGGTGCCTCGCGGATCCTGCCTACCTGCCGGCCTGCGGCTTGCAGGTGGGCCGGCCGGGCAGGTCCGCAACGACAGGCAAAGCACCGCAAGGGACTTTATAGCAACATTCCCTCGTTCGCAACAGTCCATACACCGACCCCGGGTTCACCCAGGAACAGGAGGGAGCGGTACACCCGGTTGAGCGAGTTATCCGCGGACGCACCCGCCGGCAGGGCAGGTTAAATTTTCTGTTGGTTGACAACTCCCGGCTGCCTCCCTAGGATTCCTGCGCTGTCTTAGCTGATCAGCGCAGGGAAGCGTGGATGGGTGATCGCCCACCGCCGACACGAACAAGGAGCGCGTGCATGGCTGGAGCAAATGTGTTGGAGTTGACCGACGATAATTTCGAGGGTGAAGTCATCAAGGCCGACGTCCCCGTCCTGGTGGACTTCTGGGCCGAGTGGTGCATGCCCTGCAAGATGATCGCCCCGACCATCGAAGAACTCGCGGGCGAATACGTCGGAAAGCTCAAGGTCGGGAAGGTGGACACGGATGCCAACCGCGATACCTCGATGCAGTTTGGGATCAGCGCGATACCCACGCTGATCCTTTTCCAGGACGGGAAGGTGGCGAAGAAGTTCGTCGGTTTGCAGCAGAAGGCGGACCTCAAGGCCGCTATCGACGAAGTCGTCTCTTAACCTCCCAGACGAGATGGAACCGGTTCTCACTCTCTCTCGCGAGCAGATCCGTGCGGTGGACCGCTGCGCGATCGACGCGCTCGGTGTTCCGGGAGTTGTCCTGATGGAGAACGCCGCCCGCAACGCCGCCGACGCAATCGCTGAATTCGTCGGGTTGGTGGAGGGGCGCGCGATAGCGATCGTCGCCGGCGCGGGTAACAATGGCGGGGACGGGTTTGTAATCGCCAGACACCTGGTGATGCGGGGTGCGAAAGTCGCGACGTTCCTCGTGGTCGCCCCGGACAAACTCACCGGCGACGCCCGCACCAATCTGCAAATCATCCGCAAGCTCCGGTACGATATCCGCGAGTTGAAACGCGACGAGATCGCGAAGCTCTCCGAGCAGCTTCAGCGGTTCGACCTGATCGTCGATGCGATAGGGGGCACCGGGATCACCGGGGCGCTTCGCGGAAATCTCGCCCTCGCCGTCGAGCAGATCAACGCTACCGCAAAGCCCGTCGTCGCCGTAGACATTCCCACCGGTCTGGACTGCGATGAGGGGACCGCCTCGGGCCCGGTGGTCCGGGCTGCCCTCACCGTCACCATGCTCGCGCGGAAAAAGGGCTTCGACGCCCCGTCCGCGGCACAATACACTGGTGAGGTCCGCGTGGTCGATATCGGCATCCCCGCGCAGCAAGTCGCCCAGATCGCCCTGGGCTCCTGAGAGATGACAGGCCCCACATGGGTCGATTTCCTACCCTTCACCGGGGGCAAACCCCGCATTGAGGAATGATGGGAGAAAGCAGATGACCATGAAGATGAAAAAGTTTTCCTGGACGGTAATGTTAACCCTGGTATTGGGGTGCACGGTAGCGCTGGGAGGGGCGGAGGCGACGATCCGGCTGGAGATACTCAAGCAATACGATCCGGACGTCGTGAATGCTAAACGTCCGAGTTGGAGCGGAATTAGAGAGGCCGACATTCTCGATCTGCGCGAGCATCCGAAACGCGACGCCGATCTGGCCAAACTGATGTTCGACCCCACAAAATTGTCTGACGAGCAAAAAGAGATCATCACCAAATGGGTGCGCGGAGGGCATAACAAGCTCTTCCTGACGGGGGCGAACATTGCGAGATACGCGGGGATACTGGGGATTGAGCATTCGGAGATCAGGGTGAGCGGGGGGAGCGGGTCGATTCCGCTGTTGCTCTCGAAGGGCTCGCCCGTGGGGATCGGGATCGGTGACCTTACGGTCCCGGCTGATCTGAAGATCACCGAGGGAGAGGCTCCTGTCTTCATCTGGTATTCCCCGAAGGAATCTTCTCTGCAGGACCCCATCATCGTCGCTCGGTACGACACGGCGGAAAAGCCAGCGGCGATGGGTTCATTTCGCGTAGGGAAGACCAAGGTGTTCTTTGAAGGCCTGCGAGGTCAGGATGGGCTTGATTCATACAGGTTGCGCCTGAATTGGAACACGTGGCGGATTGGGCTGAGGGTCCCCGGGGCTCGTGAGACCATTCCTATCGGACCGGACGAGGTCCTTCCGTACCCACCCTATCCCGGTGCGGTCCCAAGCGGGGTCTACTCCGTGAAGGTGAACGGTCAACCGGTGTTCGTCCACGATTTCCCGACCTATGGGAGCGCGGCTGACAAGACAGGTGCTCCGGGCGACATGGCGTACGCGCACTTCGCGATGAGGGGGAAGGTCACCGTGAGTGTGACTCTGAAGACCGGTAAAGTGAACTCCTGCACGGTCAGCCCGCTCGCATACGGGATCACGCCCAGGATGAACGGGAACACCGTGACGTTTGAGCTCGACCGACCGAGATACCTGATCGCGTTCATCAATGAACCGGCGAGCTTCAACAGCAGCGGGCTGATGCTCTTCGCCGAGGCCCCCGAGAAGAATCCACCAACCCTGGGCGATTCCAACGTCACGAACATCCTCGATTACGGTGTTGATTCGACGGGAAAGACCGTGGAGACCGCGAAGATCAACAAGGCGATCACCGATGTCGCTACCAAGCCCGGCGGCGGCGTGCTGTACTTCCCGAAGTACGGTGTCTACCGGACCGGGACGATCATGATGAAGTCCAACGTCACGCTTTACGTCGAGGCGGGGGCGCTGATCCAGGGAAGTTCGGACAGGGCGGACTACCCGGTAGTTTCCAACGGGTCTGGCTGGGGTAACGCGTGCCTGATCTTCTTCAAGGATTGCGAAAACGCCTCCCTTATGGGCCGTGGGACAATCGATGGGGCGGGTTATCCGGAGCTGCGGGCCACCGTACGAGGCGGAGGAAGAGGCATCTACGGGTACAAGCTGGGCAAATCTCGCAATATTCTCTTTCAGGACCTGATCCTGCGGCGAGCGGCGAAGTGGACGGTGCATCTGTTCGATTGCGATTACTTCACATCGCGCAACGTCAAGATCATCAACCGCAAGACCAAACAGAACGAGGATATTTACGATTTCGACGTATCGAGGCACATACTCATCGAGAATGGTTTTGGCTTGACGATGGACGACTTCTTCACCATGAAGGGCACCCCCGGAGCGACGGGTCAGCCCATCGAGGACATCGTCGTGAAGGGGTTCGTCGGATACGGGTACGATTCCGGATTGGCGATCGGTTACACGAATAGCGAGTCTAATTACAAATACATCAAGGACGTCGTCCTGGAGGACGTGCACAACATCTCCAACTTGATCGATCACGGGGTCTTTCTGTCCTTCACTCCGGGGTCGGCGACGCAGTACCAGGACACCATCGTCAAACCGCTCGAGAATTTCCGCTTCGTGAACTGGACGTTTGAGGAAGGCGGGTTCATTTACATCTCAGCCGGTGACGCCTCTTTCAAGAACTTCTCGTTTGAGAACTGCACAGTTTACGGGGAGATGAGTCCCGGGAAGATCAGCGGCAAAAACTTCGAGGGGCTCTCGTTCAAAAACCTTCGTATCAACGGTGAGCTAATCGACAGTGCGGAGAAGCTCAAGAAGGCGGGGATCGACATCATGGTCCCGGCGACTTTTGCCCCTTGAACCCATTGCATAACTGGCGAATCCGAACTTGCGAGAATCACGCGAAGGACCCCTGGGTGTTTTTGGGGGCCCGATCGTGGTTTAAACCGCCAAGAAAAACATCTTCTCATCCTAACCGGTGCTGCGTATAATCCCCAACTCACTTGGGAGTTTTGACAGGGACCCTGCCTATAAGGATAAAGGAACCTCACCATGCCATTAGTCCCGATGCGAATTCTGCTGGATCACGCCGCCGAAAACGACTACGGAGTGGTCGCCCTCAACGTCAATAACATGGAGCAGATTCAGGCGATCATGGAAGCGGCCCAGGAGACGGACTCGCCCGTAATCGTTCAAGCCTCGCGAGGAGCCCGCAAGTACAGTAACGACGCTTATCTGCGTCATCTGATGCTGGCCGCGGTCGAGCTGAACCCCAAAATCCCCATCGCAATGCACCAGGATCACGGGAACTCCCCCGAAACATGCGCCAGCGCGATCGAGCAGGGGTTCACGTCCGTGATGATGGACGGTTCGCTGGATGAGGCCGGTAAGACACCCAGCTCGTACGAGTACAACGTCGAGGTCACCAAAAAGGTCGTAGCCGCCGCGCACGCTCTCGGGATCACCGTCGAGGGAGAGATCGGTGCGCTCGGTGGAATAGAGGACGGGCACGGGGCCGGTTTGAGCGAGGAAGAGGTGCAGGCGCACCTGACCAATCCGGACCAGGCGGAGTCCTTCGTCGCCGAAACCGGCGTCGACGCATTGGCGCTGGCGATCGGGACTTCCCACGGAGCGTATAAGTTCTCCAAAAAACCGACCGGGGAGGTCCTGAAGATGGACCTGATCGAGGAAATCAACCGCCGCCTCCCCAACACGCACCTGGTCATGCACGGATCATCGTCTGTCCCGCAGGAATTGCAGGACATCATCAACGCCCACGGTGGGGCGATCAAGCAGACATACGGTGTCCCCGTCGAGGAGATCCAGCGTGGGATCAAGCACGGCGTGCGGAAGGTGAACGTCGATACGGACAATCGCCTCGCGATCACCGGTGCGATCCGCAAGCTCTTCACCGAATCGCCCGAGAAGTTCGATCCGCGTGATTATCTCAAACCCGCTCGCGCGGCAATGAAGGAAGTGTGCGTTGCCCGCATGACGGCGTTTGGGCAGGCGGGGTACGCCGGGAAAATTCCCGTCAAGACCTGCAAGGAAATGGTGGACTTTTACACGAAAAAGTGATATTAAGTATCTCACGAGACCGCGCAATTCATTTCTTGCGTCTGGCGGCCGCGATTTTTCACGAGTGAGGAAGCATTGAAGCGAGGAGCGTTTGTCGTTACCCGCTTTTCCGGGATAAGTTAGGCAAGCATTATCCTTAAGTTCGATTGGGAGGTGATCCATGAACGTCAAAGACGTTCTGGGCGGAATAAGGCGCTCCCTGAAGCGATTGCGGCGGGGGATGGGGCGGCGGCGGTGGGAACGGCCGGTCTATCTAGCGCTCACCGAAATGTCCGAGGCCCTGCTCGATCCGGGAAACTCCATCGAGGACATCGCGAATATCGTTCTGGATTGCGCGAGAGGCCTGACGGGCAGTGAGCACGGATACGTAGGTTCCATCGACCCGGAAACGAAGGACCTCGTAGCCCATACCTTCACTCGCATGATGGGAAGGCAATGCCAGGTCTCAGGTGAAGATGCTCGAATAACCTTTCCCCCGGGCCCCGACGGGCGTTATCCCACCCTATGGGGTCATGCACTAAACACCCGTCAAGAGTTCTATACAAATTCGCCCCATACGCACGAGATGTCTACGGGGATCCCGGCCGGTCACATCTCCTTAAAGAACTTCCTCACCGTTCCAGCGGTGGTGGGCGGTGAACTGGTGGGCCAGGTCGCCGTGGCGAACTGCGAGGGGGGGTACAGTGATCATGACCTCGACGCGGTTAGGCGGCTCACCGAACTATACGCACTGGCGATACAACGCAAGCGGGCGGAAGAAGAGATCGCGAAGCTGGCGAAGTTTCCATCCGAGAACCCGAACCCGGTTCTCCGCATTGCGGGCGACGGTAGTGTGCTTTACAGCAACAAGGCGGCGATGGTGTTGCTGAAAGCTTGGGGATGCGAGCCAGATGGGCGTCTCTCGGAACACTGGTTGGAACCGGTATTGGATGCGCTCTGTTCGGGCCAGAGTCGCCGGCTTGAAGTCGGATGCGATGGACGAGTATTTGCCCTGACGTACGCACCGGTCGAAGGGTCCAACTACGTCAACGTCTACGCGCTCGAAGTCACCGAACGCAGGGAAATGGAGGAGTACCAGGCGTTGACGCGGGAGCTATTGGGTCAGTTGAACCAACCTGGAGACGCGGTTGACATGCTCGAAACCGTCACTCGCGAGATCAGGGACTTCCTGGGCATCGATGCGGCGGGTATACGCCTGCGCGAAGGGGACGATTTTCCCTACTTCGTCAACCAAGGGTTTCCCGGAGATTTCGTGAAGGCGGAGAACTCCCTCTGCACCCGGGGACCGGACGGAGAGATCGTTCGGGATGAAGATGGAAAACCGTACCTGGAGTGTATGTGCGGGAACATCCTGTGCGGGCGGACCGATCCGAGCAAGCCTTTCTTCACGGACGGAGGGAGCTTCTGGACCAACAGTACCACGAAACTACTTGCGGAGACCACGGACGAAGACCGTGGGGTGCACACACGCAACCGCTGTAACAAGGCTGGGTACGAGTCGCTGGCGCTGATCCCGATCCGCGCCGACGATGAGGTTTTCGGTCTCCTTCAGCTCAATGACAAACGCAGCGGACGCTTCACGCCCGTACGGATTCGCTATCTCGAGCAGATCGCATCCAGTATCGGAATGGCGCTGAAGAGACATCGGGCGGAGGAGGCGCTGCGGGCCACGCGGGAGCGGCTTCAATTCGTGCTCTCGAGCACGCCCGTGATTATTTACGCCCGCAAGGCTTCAGGGGATCACGCGGTAACGTTCATCAGTGAGAACGTCCGGGCCCTCCTGGGTTACGATCCCGAGGAATTCATCGACAATGAGAGCTTCTGGGCGGACCACATTCACGTCGACGATAGACCGGACGATCCGGACTGGGCCGCACACCTTCCCGAAAGGGGCTCAGTCTCGTACGAATATCGGTTCCTCCGCAAGGATGGAAAGTATCGGTGGATGCACAACGAGCTTGAACTGGTGCGCGATGGGGAGGGGAATCCGCTGGAGATAGTCGGTTACCTGACGGACGTTACCGAGCAAAAGCTGGCGGAGGAGGCACTGCGCGAATCGGAACTGCGCTACCGCGCGCTCTTCAAGAGCGCCCCCCTCGGGATACACCTGGGGAAGCTCGACGGGACGATCCTCGCCTGGAACGACGCGATGTGTGAGATGTTCGGTTACAAGCGAACGGAACTTCCGCGAGTCAACACCGCCGAGTTCTACCAGAACGGCGAAGATCGCAAGGAGTTGATAAGATTGCTGCGTCAGAATGGTTTTGTGAAAGATTTTGAGATAACGCTGAAACGCAAGGACGGACAGTTCTTTGATGCTGCTTGCAACGCCACTTTGCTCGTTCTGGGCGGGGAGGATGCCATTCTGACGATAATCGAGGACATCTCTGAGCGCAAGGACGCTGAGGAAGAAGTGGCGAAACTGGCCAAGTTCCCATCTGAAGATCCCAACCCCGTCGTCCGCATTTCGAGAGAAGGTACGATCCTTTACGGGAACGTGGCGAGTCGACCTCTCCTGGACACCTGGGAATGCGAAGTGGGGGGAGCCCTGTTGGGTAGGTGGTGCGAACTTGCAATGAGGGCGCTGGAAACGGGAGACGATCAACTGACTGAGCTTGAATGCGGTGAGAGGGCGTTCGCCCTGACGTACGCACCCGTGGCGGAATCGCATTATGTCAACGTCTACGCCATGGACATTACGGATCGCAAGCGCGCCGAGGAAAAAATCCGCGAACTCAACGAGGACCTCGAGTGGAGAGTCGCGGAGCGCACCGTGAATCTCGCCGAAGCCAACAAGGCCCTGAAGCAGCGGGCCCAGCAGCTCCAGGCGCTGGCGCTGGAATTCACGCAGACCGAGCAGCGGGAACGTCGGCGCCTCGCGCAGATGCTGCACGACCATCTACAGCAACTGCTCGTAGGGGCGAGGATGCGCCTGGAACTGTTGAGGAAGCGGGCCAAGAGCGATCAGATGCGGTCGGCGATTCAGGAGGCGGAAACACTGGTCGACGAGTCAGTGGAGGCCTCACGGTTGCTCACCGTGGAACTCTCCCCGCCCGTCCTCCACGACGCCGGACTCACCGTCGCCCTGGAATGGCTGGGCCGCTGGATGCAGGAAAAGCACGACCTGAGCGTCGATGTTGCGGTGGACGATGAGGCGGAACCGGCGGCGGAGAATATACGCATACTGCTCTTCCAGTGCGTGCGCGAACTGCTGTTTAACGTCGTCAAGCACGCCAACGTCAAATGCGCTCAGGTAAGGATGGCGTACTCCGGGGATGACGAGGTCGAGATCGTGGTCAGTGACGATGGGATCGGCTTCGATCCGACCGGGATTCACCAGCAAAAAGGCTCCCTGACCGCCTTTGGGCTCTTTAGTATCCACGAGCGCCTCGATCTGCTCGGTGGGAGGGTCGCCATCGACAGCGCCCGGGACCGTGGAACGCGCGTCAAGCTCATTGCACCGCGCCACGTTGCGGTGAGTGCTGAGGGCGGGAGCACGGTGCGACCCGGGCAACCCATCGCGTATATGCAACGGCCCATCCGGAAGGGGCGGGGATCAGCCGGAGAAACGGACCACAGAATCCGCGTGTTACTCGCCGACGATCAGCGGGTGATGCGAGAGGGGCTTACCGCGTTGCTCGCCCAGGAGAGCGATATCGAGGTAGTGGGCGAGGCCGCCGACGGAGAGATGGCGTTGGAGTTGGCCCATATTACGGAACCGGACGTGATAATCATGGACGTGAGCATGCCGGCCATGGACGGTATCGAGGCCACCCGCCGCATCCTCGCCGAGCTTCCCTCCGTTCGCGTCATCGCCCTGTCCATGCACGAGGAGGAGGACATGGCCGCCAAGATGCTCCAGGCGGGTGCGGTGGGGTATCTTACGAAGGGCGGACCATCCGAGGCGCTCGTCGCCACCATCCGCAACGCTTCAAGCGCCATCAGGTAAGGAAAGGATTGCCCCTTCGCTCCGCACCGATCGTGCTCTCGGGACCGTGCCCCGGTAGGATGCGCGTCTCGTCTGGAAGCGTCAGAAGATGCTCGCGTATGTTCCTGAGCAGCAGATCGGCGGAAGCTCCGGGAATGTCCGTCCGCCCGATACTACCTGCGAACAGCGCATCACCGGTTATGACCACACCCTCGGTTTCGCAATAAAAGCTCACTCCTCCGGGTGTGTGCCCGGCGGTGTCCAGAACATCCCATTCGGTGCTGCCGAGACTGAGTGTAGTTCCGGGTTTGACCAGTTCGTCAGGGGCGGGGGCGAGGACTGATATCCCGAATGCGGCGGAGAGGTTCGCCTGGGGGTCTGCGAGCATGCGGGCGTCGCGGGCGGGGCAGATCAACCTCGCCTCCGGGAAGCGATCTTTCAGCCGTTGCACGCCCGCGATGTGGTCGGCGTGTCCGTGCGTCAGGAGGATTGCTTCCGGAGAAGCGTTCTTATCGGGGAGGGACCTCAAGAGCGAAAGCGGAGATAGACCCGGATCGACGACCCAGCAGGGGCCTTCGCCATCCGTAGGGGACTCGTCAGCACCCGCACTACCCGCCCCGCGCAGAAGATAGCAGTTCGTCTGAAACAGACCGAGGACCAGTGTGTCGATTTCAAGGGTCATTAAGGGTGCGTTTGTGGGGGCTAAATATTCACCGATCCTCTGCCTCTTGGGTCCGCCGCCGCTCATCGAGTGCGGAAGAACCCTTACGCTTGCATCGTGAGATACTCGTTGATGATCTCGCTCAGGTCGCAGGTGTCGGTCTCGGTTTTTTCGAGTCCGACGATCTTCCGCTCGCGGATCGCGTTTTCTCTGGAATCTGATGCATGAGCCCCGTTTCTCATCAGGTCGCGTCCGAAGTCACTGCGCACGGTTCCGGGTTCGGCCTCCCTCGGATCGGTCGATCCGAGGACGCTACGGATGCTTCCGATGGCGTCGGGGCCCTCGTAGAGCATGGCGAGGCACTTGTTTCGTCCGACGGCGGCTTTGGCGGATTCGTCGCCCAGACTCTCCGGATTCACGCCCGTCATATATTCGACGATCTTGTTGAACTCGGCGACGGCGTTTCGTTCGGTGAGTGCGGAGGCGATCACCTGGGC
>SDBT01004740.1_pt1 | contig 22999 bp, 13 predicted proteins | sample 2277101 | NCBI WGS metagenome assembly SDBT01 (sample SAMN10404973, study PRJNA504765) | marine sediment metagenome | isolation source: marine sediment core GS10_PC15, 103 cmbsf | place: Arctic Ocean: Southern Knipovich Ridge | collected 2010 | reverse complement strand
AGCCGATACTCCAGATCGGAGAGCACATCGCGTTGAAAGCGGTCGGCCACCAAGGTGCGAACCTTGGAGTAGCCCGCCTCTCGATTGACCACGGCCAAGAGGGCCAGTTGCGACATGGCCCGATCGTCGTCGTCACAGAATTCCGTCGAGCCCTCGAAATCACCCGCTTCGAGCTTCTCGTCGAGTTGGTCGAGAAAGGCATCTTGCTCGTCCTCGTCGCGGAAGCGAGTTTGCGCAACGCGGCGCCATACGATGATCACACAAAAGGCCCCCCAAAGGGCGATCAACGCCAGGGCAAAGTAAATCGCGATACCGACGTAGAATAATAACGTTGCCATAAGTCACCAATCAAAAAAAACAGGTTGAAAGTTACACTCGAACCACACACCCACTACCTATACGACTGATCCAGAATATCGAACTTGAATCCGGCCCCCTCGGGAAGAATACGAAAACGCGTTCGGCGAATCCGGTTCGCGTCGGCGCCGGCGCGCGTCCGTTCCATTTGCTGCAATTGGGCCTCCAGTTGAGGCGGCACGAACTTCATAATGATCTTATCTTGGCTGTCGACCCCCGCCCGATCGAGCAACTCGCGATCGGCCGCCATCAGCTCACCGCTTCGCCAAGTCAAATAGTATCGCTTCTCCTGGTCGGCCGGACCTTCGCGAGTCTGGGGCGCGGTCCCGGAAAGTCGCGAAACGTAGATCACCCGGTTGTTCGGCATGAGCACCCCCAATTCAATCTTGAAGTGATCGAGTTGCCGGGCATAAGCCTCCAGACTACCTCCTCCATCGAAGCGAACCTCCCAGCGTCGCGCCACTCCCGAGCCTTTGCCGCTGCCGCTCCCCAAGCCGCGCCCGTCCCCGCCGCGCCCGGCACTGAGGTGATCGCTCAGGGCGGGATTGTCGAGAATGGCCGCCTGCAAAGCGACCGCATCGGCCACCGCGGCCAAGGTGTCCTGCACGCTCGGTTCCGGCAGTTCGATTTCCTCGTCCATCGGGCCCTCCAGCTTGTTGTCACCGCCGAGCGGTCCGTCCGAGTCGCCGATGTCCATCAACTCCACGGGAACGGCAATCTGGCTCACAAAGACATGGCTCGTCAAAAACACCACCAGCAACAAGAACACGGCCACGCCCAGCAGGATCAGCAGCGCAATCAACATGCTGGAGGCGCGGTCGTAACGCGAGACCCCTAGCCGGTAACGAGCACCGGTCGGCGGCGATGAAACGGTTCCGTGACTCACAATGCCTCTCTTGCCCTCGATCTTCAGTCCACAAACTCCGCATCCGGACGGACTGCCAAATACCATGCCTTCCACTTCCCGATGGCTACGAGCCGTTCGGCTTCGGAGGGTTCCTCGGGCAAACCGAAGCCCCTCGGTTTCCGACCAATGCGTCGCAGCGCGTCGCGGGCCTCGCGCAACACGACCAAGTCGGGGTCCGTCAAAGCGTAGATCAACGTCGGCACGTTCTCCAAGTTTCGATGCGTTGCCAAGGCGCGAATGGCCGCGATTCGAGCCTCGGGTGACTTGTCGGCCACCAACCGGCGAAAGGCTTCCGTGTGTTTCTTGGTGGCGGCTTCCGCCTCATGCGGCGGCAACTCGGCCAGCAAATCGGCCGCCTGCGAGTAGTCTACGTCCTCTGTGGCGTTGATCAGCTTGAGCCGCCGATCGGCCGCGCCCATCTTCGCCTTGGCAACCACTTTGCCGCCAAGCAACTCCACCTGATCGGTGTCTTTCGGCAGCCCGCGACCCCCGACCAACATCCCGCCGCCTAGGTTCTTCGCCTTCTGGATGCTCTTCTTCGTCGATCGCATCAAGAACAGAACGGCAAAGCCCGTGGCGGGGGTGCTTCCTGAACCGCTCGACCGCCAACTTCCGTCTTCCCTCTGCTTCTCCTTCAAGAAGACCACGCCGTCGTTATACCATTTCGGCCCGTCTTCGCCGTCGGCAATACCCTCGGCCAGTTCGCGAAAACTCATGCATCGCTCCAAGGCATACAAGCTGTAGTACACGTATTTGCCGTCCTCGATCTTGTAATTCTGCTTCATCCACCCCATACCGCGCCCCTGCACGGTTTGAAACAATTGGGGAGAGAGGGTGGTCTTCCGTCGCGTTGGGCCAGCTTGGGGGGCGTCTTTCTCGACTCTCGTCAGCGCGGCCGACACTCCCGAATCGCGCCGCTCGCTCCGTCGGATCAACCCTAAGATGTCACTGCAGATATACGTGCTCCCCAGGCCGGCCGCCGTCATGCTCAGGGATATTTCATGCTGACGCACAGGATCAGCCGATGTCGAAATCTTGCCTTGGTAGCCGAATCCTCCCGTGGGGTCCTGGGTCTTGGACAACCAGATTGCCACCTTCTCGATCGTTTCGGTGGAAATACTGATTCCGGCCTGGGCCGCTTCCCAATGGCTGAGAACTCCATACTGGGTCATCGAGGTGTCGCCCGCCGATTTCCGTGCATAACCCCAGCCCCCATGATCCTTCTGCCGTAAGCGTAACGACTCGAGCAAAAAGGTAATCTCCTTGCCATATTCCTGCGGATCCAAGGTGACCAGAAAAATGATCGACAAACCGGTGCTATAGATATCCTCGCTCAGTTTGGCCGGGTCGCCTCCTTGGGTGGCCTTTCGAACGGCTTCGACGGCCATTTGGACGCGAGGATGGTTCCGCCGTGCGCCGCGTTTTACCATAACCATCGCCGACAGGGCCTTGGCCCCAAGTCGATCGTCATTGGCAGCCTTCGACTCGAGAAATTCGATACCCCGATCGATCATCGCCCGCACTTCGGGGCTCTTGGGAGTATAGGCCTCGACCGTAACCGGTACACCGGCGCTTAGCAGAAACAAGACGGCGCAAAGCACCATCGGGCGGCATCGAAAGATCGGATTACCCATGCGACGATTCACGCGGTCGGGGACCACGCCCAAGAAAACCATAGGTTCCCTCCAGCCGCGTGCCCGAGTGAGAAATAACTTGGCGGCGGGAAAGAATATATACAACACCCCACACTACAGTCGATGATAATGCCACGGATGCCCAGAGTCAAGGATCGAAGCCCTTTTCGGCAATCCGGGCGCCCCGAATTGACAACCGAACCGTGAACCCTATACTAAGGTGTTTTCGTCCCCAGTTTCGGGGCTCGTCCCCAGTTTCGGGGCCAGGACAGGTAGCTCGCCCGATCGAGCCCTGGACTAAAATCGAGCACTGGACTAACAAGCCAGAAGTTTCAGCGGTGCGGTAGCTCAGTTAGTAGAGCATCGGACTGAAAATCCGAGTGTCGGCGGTGCGAACCCGCCCCGCACCACTACGCAAGTCCTTGATACAAAAGGGCTTGCGTTTTTTTGGTCATGCCTGCACGAGAGGCAGAACCTACCTCAAGCCTTGGCGTGCTTCTCGAAGAGTGGGTCTGCCTCTTCGGCCATGGTCGCGACGATTTCGCGCTCCTGCTCGTTCAGCGGGGTCAATGCCCCCGATTGGGCCAGGTCCAGCGCTATCTTGAACAGCTCCCATTGGCCCGGCGGGACCATGGCGTTGACCGGCAAATGGAGCGTGAACCGCAGCCCCAGGGCCGCCTGGTCGACCGTATCGAGCGGCTGGTACCAGGCCTTTTTCCAGCGACGGTCTTCCGGCTTCGTCTCTTTCGGCCATTTCTGATAAGCCATCGCCTTAATGGCCAGGATGCCCCGTTTCTTTTCCATCAGCCGTTTGTGAAGCGCGGGACCAAAATCCTCTTTCAGCCACAGCGGGAAACTCATGGGAAACAGGACCGAATCGAAGTCGAACCGATCCAAGGCCGCCAGGGCCGCCTCCTCGCTGTGCGCGGAGAAGCCCAGATAGCGCACCTTACCCTGCTGCTTGGCCTCGCGAAACGTCTCCATGGCCCCGCCCGGCCCGAACGCCTGCTCGACATCGTCCATGGTGGTCAGGTGATGGAGTTGATAGAGGTCGAAATAATCGGTCTGGAGCTTTTTCAGCGAATCGTCCAGTTCCTTCTTGGCCCCGGCCGCATCGCGTCGGTTCGTCTTGCAGGCCAAAAAGGACTTCTCGCGATACGGTTTCAAGGCCGGGCCGAGCCGTTGTTGGGCGTTTCCATACATGGGCGCCACGTCAAAATAGTTCACCCCCCGATCGACCGCCTCGGCCACATAGTTGGTAGCCTGCTCGGGCGTAACATTCATCACCACGATCCCACCAAAACAGATAATCGAGAGCGATTCGTCCGTACTGCCATACTTCCGCCGCGCGACCGGCTCCTCCGGCTTCTCGCCCGCCTGAAGCGCTTCCCGAGCGGCCAAATAGCCCGGATCCATCATCGACAGCAACCCGGCAGCCGAAACGTTTTTGACAAAATCACGCCGTTTCATGACAGACCTCCAGAAAAGGGGCAAAGTGGGATATCTTTACCGCCGATTATACGCGACGCACCCAAAGTTGAGAAGCCACCGCCAAGTAGAAACGAACCGGCAGGCAACGTTGTCGACTGGCTTTGAACCTAGTTCGGCCCAAATCCCAATTGTGCCAAGTCCCAGATCAAGACCGTATCGGTTCCCGAGATGGATGCCGCATATCGGCCGTCGGCCGAACAGGCCCGGATGCGATGACCTTCGAGGTGGGCCAATTCTCTGGAACCCTCCACGTCCAAGAAACGCGTGTTTCCGTCAAGGTAGTCTGCTACCAAAACCTGATCGTCCTTCAGGAAGGCTGTCGGAAAGGCCGAGCGGTAGAACTTTGAGAAGGGTTCACGATACCTATCGCGGGGCCGACCGCGAACTCCGGCGTGCGTTGCTCGCGCAATCCTCTCTATGACTTTACCGTCGGCGAGATCGACGATCCAGATCTCCCCGGTTTGCAGCCCCACCGCTAGCCGCTTTTCGTCTGACGAGAAGCAGGCCGACGTGAAACCGTCCTGGGATTCGAGTCGGAATAGCCGCTTGCCCGTGGCCGCCTCATCAATGAAGTAAACACGGCTGCAGAACTCGGAGATGGCCAAAAGCTTCCCGCTTTGTGAAATAGCCACTCCGGGGCAGTAGGCCGGGTTGTAGCGGGACGAAAAAGGCATGTCCTTGCGTGAGATATCAACGGGCTGGGTCCGAAGCAACCGGCCCGCGTCAACATCCCAACACATGATCAGATTGTTGCCAGGATACCACCACAAGAGATGATTCCTTTTCGGGATGAACCGCAGGCCCCCGGTTATGTGTTGGCGTTTCTCGGGATTCGGCAGGACGGTTTCCGGGAACGATCGCGTGAGTGTTCCGTCGTCGCATCGGGCAATGTGGACTTTTTGTCCAGCGTCGATGGCCAGAAGGCTCCTGTCGGGAGAGAACGCGACATTGGAGGCAACACGATGGCCCAAGGGGCACGGCCACTGGTGTCGCGGGGCTCCGGAGCTTCTGTCCCAGAGACGCGCTGTGCCGTCGCGACTGGTGGTAGCCACACGGCTGCCATCGGACGAGAACTTGACGTCCAGGACCCGATCGGAATGCCCTTCTTGCGGCGGCGGCACCTCGGTGGAATTGAAGTCCCATACTCGAACATTCCGTCCCAGCGCCACGGCCACGCGTTTCCCATCGGGAAAGAACGCGAAGTTGGCCGGCATGTCTACCGAAACAGAAAACTTGTGCAACGGCTCGGCTGTTCGAACGTCCATGATCATGACCTCGGCGTGGTCCAGCGTGTGCTGCAATCGCAAGGCCGCCAGCTTACTGTCAGGTGAGAAGGCCATCGTCACCTTGACGAACATGAGTGTCTCGACGATACTCTTTAGGACTTTTCCCGAGGGAATATCGACCGACACGAAGTTGCGGTTCGAAGAAAGGAACATAGTGCGTTGGTCCGGTGTCACCCAGAATCCGGTTGCCACGCCGTTCATGCTGATGGAAGTGTGTGACCCATCTGGCAATATGCCCGTGCCATAGACAAAGGTGAAATAGGGCAGCGCCAGTTGCACACTATTCTTGTCTTTCCCCGTCATTACGTCGCAGAATCGAACGTTCTGATCCTTGTCCAGCGAGACGATCGTCGTGCCGTTCTCCGTCAGTGTCCTGGGCCCCTTGCCGACGAGGTGGAAAACCTCTTCTTGCGTTTCGCCCGTTTTGGCGTCTAGGATCCGGCTTGCAAGGAATCTGTCGGCAAGCACGATCTGATCGCTCTCGCCGAGGAAACTGACACTGGGCCGAAATGGAGAAACGGATAAGTGATCACTCGCCATCTTCTTCAGAATGGAGGCGTGCTCGGCACGTTGCTTGGGATCCAGCTTTCCTGACAACTTCCGATGCCAAACAACCTTGCCCGTTTGCACGTCCCACACAGCGATTTCGGTCGTCAAACCCTGCCCAATTCTCGCAGCCAGACTCCCTCCCCAACAAGCTGCCAGACGACGTCCATCCGGTGAGAAACACAACGAACTGACCACATGGGTGGGTTCCGCCAGCGTTTGAAGCACTCTACCGTTGCTTGCGTCCAGGATTCGGATCGAGTAGCTCGGCCGGTCGTCGGGCAGAGCGATGCCGGTTAATTCCCCAATAAACCCTCCGTCTGCTCGGCGCGAGGTACGATAGAATAGGGGCCCCCGACGCCACAACCCACCCGAGTACGCCAAGAATTGTCCGTCGGGCGAAATGGCCATTCGTTCGACTCGACCTTCGTGCCTCCAGCGAGTCGAGCCGAGCCGAGCAATCGCTCCATGGGGTAGCGGATCCCCGTAGTGATCCACTCGCTGTTCGGCATCCGCCGATTCCTGCTTCGAAGCGGTCTCCTCTGCCCGGGTCTCGATACATCCCCAGGCGACAACGCTGATGATCGTCAACGCAAAACCGACGAAGGACGAACCGTTCCTCATCAGATTCCTCACGCTTACCCAGTCTTTCCTCTTGGCAGAGGGGTTGTCTCGAAGCGTCTCACGCTGTGACTTCACTTTATCGGTCCTTGTCATCATTCCAGCTTTCCTCCAGTTGGTAGACCCCGAATTGAGGACCGGAAATCGCTTCACCAGAGGTAACAATAACCTCACGCGCTCGGCCTCTTCTAGATCCTGTCAAGGCATATCCGTCGCGTTTGACAGCCCAGACCAAGTACTTTCCGGGACCCTGTTGGGTGAATTCGTAGAATCCTTCGGGGTTGGTGGTTACGGTGATCGGCGTATCTCCCCGAACTCTTCCAAAAAGGTAGGCGGCGCCTACGTCGGCTCCGCCCGTATCGTCATACATCGCTCCCACCAAAACCTTGTCTTCGGTCGCGGCGACGCTGGCGCCGAACCAGTCGGCCGGATTCGGCTCCGGATTATGGTAGGTATGCAGCAAGTTGCCTGTCTTGCCGTCAAACAGGTAGACGGTTCCGGAGTCCTGCCCTCCCGTGTCGTCGGCAAAGGCTCCGACCAACACGTCGTCGCCAACCCCGGCCACCGCGTAGCCGAACTGATCGGTCGGGTGTCGCTCGGGGTCGAGAAACGTGCGCAACAGTTCCCCCGTTTCGCCATCGAACAGATAGACGGCTCCCGAATCGACCGCCGCCCTGTCGTCCAGGTAAGCACCGACCAGGATGTTTCTGCCGACGGCGGCTACGCAATGCCCGAATTTGTCATTGGACCGCGCTTTAAGAGTGACCAAGCGGTGCCGGATCTCTCCCGTGCTGCCGTCGAACAAGTAGGCCGCTCCCGCACCGGCTGCCCTCCTTGGTGTTTCATCGGGGGCACCCACCAAGACATGCTTGCCGACCATAGACACGCTCCGGTTCTGCCAAGCTTCCGGCCGGCTCTTCGGCTTGTCGTACGTCCGAATCAACTCACCGCTCATCCCATTGTAGAGATACGCCATGGCGCCGCCGTCCTGAACGGTCGCCAAGCCAATCAGTGCTTGCTCGCCACTAGACGCGACCGAAACGCCAAACCCGGTTCCCCGGGCGGGATCCGGATTCGCAATGGTACGCACGTACTCGCCCGTGGCGACGTCAAAAAGATGGACGGTGCCGGCGTCCTGGCCTGGAGCGTCGTCCATGTGGTCGCTGATCAGCAACTGGTCGCCGACCACGGCGGCCGAATGGCCGAAGAAGTCATCGGCGTGCGGCGTAGGATTCAGAAAGGTCTGCAACAACTGGCCCGTCACGCCATGAAACAGATAGGCGGCCCCCGCATTGGAACCGACCGTGTCGTCATCGACCGCTGTGACCAAGACGTTGGAACCGACGGCGGTCACAAACTGCCCGAACTTGTCCAAGGCCGCTGGCGACGGATTCACAAACGTTTGCAGCAACTCGCCATCGCCCTCGACACGCTGAACTTGAATTGTCCAACCAGGCAGGCCTCGCTCGCCCAGATCTCGAACACCGTCGCCGTTGCGGTCCTCAAATACCATACCCCTGATAGAACTACTGCCCGCTGCGCTTACTGGTTGGGGTTCCAGGGATGGCACCGGAACAATGTTCGGTCTCGGCGCCGCCAACTCGGGCTGGCCGGGTGAGAACCACAGCACGGCCCACGACAGAAGAATCACGCAACTGACGACGACGGCCAGAACCAGCCGGCGACGCTTCGCCCGGGGGCGGCCAATGTCCATCTTTTGCCGCGCATCGGCCGTGCGTAGCCGGGCCTTCAGTAGGTCGCGCTGGCTGCGGAGGCGGGCCAATGTGGCGTCGGCTTTGGTTAGGTGGTGCTCCGTCTCTTCGACTTGCTGCTGTTGCTGAACGAGTTGATCTTGCAGCACGGCGACCTGCTCTTCGCACTCGGCCTGCTTGTCCAAGGCCGCATGACGCTCGTGGGCGTCGGTGGCCGAGTCGGCCAATTTGTCGAATTCCGCCAAGGCCTTCTTGTTGGCCCCAAGCTGTTCGGCCAACTCGTTGGCAATCTCGCAGGCTTCGGCGTGCAGCTTCGACAGCCGCGCGTGGCGACGCTCGTATTCGGCCACGGCGCCGTCGACTTGCTGGGTTGTGTTTTGTAGCTCCTTGACGAACTCGGGCGCATGGCGGCGGAACATCGTGGCCGCCAGGTCGCGGGCACGACGCAAGGGCCGGTCGTCGGCCAGCCGGTCCAAGTTGGCGGGCAACTCGGGTACGGCCGAAAGCTCCGACGCCAGGAGCGTGGGCGACGGCTTTTCGGGCGAGGGTTCGACGATCTCGATCGATTCGCCCCGACGATACGCTTCCAGGTCGGCCAACAACTCGTGGCAGCTTCGGTAGCGGTCGTCGGGCGCCTTGGCCATCATGCGGGCGATCACGTAAACGATCGGCTGCGGCACGTCGGGGGCCAGTTCCGTCAACGGTTTGGGATCCTCGTAGGCGTGCTGGAAGATCATCGCCGTGGGCGTTTCCGCCTCGAAAGGCAGCCGGCCGGCGAGCAACTGATAGGCCAGCACGCCCATCGAGTAGAGATCGGCCCGACCGTCGACCTTTTGGCCGCGGGCCTGTTCCGGGGCGATGTAGTCGACCGTGCCCATGACCACGCCGGTGGCGGTCATGTTCGTGCTTTCGCCCATCCGCCGGACCAATCCGAAGTCGACCAACATGGCCCTAGAAGTTCGCCTCTCCAAAAGTATATTACCCGGCTTGATGTCGCGATGGATCAGACCGTGGTCGTGCGCCGCCTTTAGCCCGGCGAGGCACTCGACCAGCACCTCGAGGGTCTCGTCCAGCGGCAAGCGTCCCCGACGCTTCAGCCGGTCGGCCAGACTCTCGCCCTCGATGTATTGCATGGCGAAGAAGTGGTGGCCGGCATCTTGGCCGATGAAGTAGACGGGCACGACGTTCGGATGGGCCACCTTGGCCGCCGCGGTGGCCTCGGCATGGAAGCGACGCACGAAGTCCTCGTCGCGGGCCAACTCGGCCGGCAGCACCTTGACGGCCACATGCCGATCGAGCGACTCGTCGTAGCCGCGATAGACATCGCCCATGCCGCCGTATCCGATCTTCTCGACGATCTGGAAATGCCCCAGCCGCTCAAACGGCAATTCATCGCCCGATGACTTCGAGGCGGGCGAAAGACCCTTGGGTGGCGTGTCGGCGTTGACGCCGATCATACTGCCATGGGCGGGCGTCTCGTGCAGCGAGAAGGGTTCTTCGGTCGAATCGAGCCGCGAGGCCGCTTCGTCGAGGGCCTCGATCAATTGGCCGCAATCGTCGATCCGCCCGGCGGCGTCGTGTCCCAAGGCCCGATCGAGTACGGCTTGGATCGTGTCGGGAACCTCGGCCTTGACCGTCGGATCGAGCATGTAGCAACGGATCGATTGCCCCGTCGCCAGCCGGCACAGCAGCACGCCCAGTTGATAGACGTCGATGCTGCGTGGGTCCAACGAGTGGCCGTTCTCTTGCAGCACCTTGCCGAGGGTCTCGAGCGCCTCGGGCAACTCGATGGGGTCGCCTTGGCCCAGCACCGGCGGGCAAAACTCGGGATCCGCGTGATCGTCCCCGCCAAAGCAGCGCGGCCCGACCGGAGGGTCCAAGGTCGGCCGGAGCTGTTCGTCGACCGTGACCGTCTCGACGCCGATGGCCCGATGCAATCGCCCCTGCTCGTGCAGCGATTGCACGTGCAGGGCCAGCCTATGGATCAGCCGCAGACAGTGCCCTGCCGACCACTTGGGCCGCCGGGCAAGGACCTCCGCCAGCGGACGCGGCACTTCAGGCGTGACAAACGTTTTGACCATCATCAGCTACCTTCTACCTCAAAGGGAAAGCCGGAATCGGTTCACACGGACAGAACCTCATTGTAACTTCTTTTTGAGATCTGCCAACTCGGCCGACACATCCAATTCCTCGTCGGCAACATCGAAGTCTTCGGCGGTTCCGCCTGCCTGATGGGCTCGCAACTCGGCGATGGCTTCGGCTTCGTCCTCGGCCTGCTCGACCTTCGACTTCAGGCGATCGAACTTGGCGAACGCGTTGTCGTCCACGTCGGTGCAGACGCCGGCCGCCTGGCTATCCATTTTCTTGCGGAAATTGGCCGCCCGTTGTCGGGTCGATAGCGTGGCCAGATTCCGCTTGGCCTCGGCCAACTTGGCCTTCATGGCCGCCAGTTGGTGCTTCATCGTGCCGCTGGCTTCCTCAGCCGCTTCGATTTGGTCCTCGAGCGCGGTGACCACCTGGGCATGCTCGTTCTTGCGCGCCAGTGCCTTACGGGCCATGGCGTCGTCGCCCGCCTCGACCGCCTGTTCGGCCCGAGTTTGCCATTGCTCTTGCTGGCCGCGGTTTCGCTTCAGCTCGCGAGAAAGATTCTTCTCGTTGGCCATGGCCTTGGCCGTTTGCGTGGTGACCTCGGCGATCGACTCTTCCATCTCGCGGATGGCCTGCTTGAGCATCTTCTCGGGGTCCTCGAACTGCTCGGTCAGTTCGTTGATGTTGGCCGAGACGATGTCGGAAATTCGTTTGAACAGTCCCATGGTTTTCTCCTCGTTTCGTTTAGGTTAGGTAATAGCCAGTTTCGTTTGTTAGATGCCCGCCAACGATCGACGGCCCATACTGATTCGCGAGGGCAACAGCAACACGGCCGCCAGCCCGCACATCATACCCAGCAAGTGTGCCACGGGGCCCCAGTTCCAGCCGTTCCAGAAGAACGACCAAAGCTGGATCAGCGGGATCACCACCAGACACCACAAGGCGGGAATCGAAAACGTGGTCCAGCGGATGAGCCACTGCCACAGTTCTTTGGGCCTGCTCAGCAATCCGACCACGATGGTCAGCGGGAACAGGCCCACGCAGGCTGTGCGAACGACGCCTGAGGGCATCAGCACCAACGCCATCGTGATCACCGCAAACAGGGCCCCGGACGAACCGGCCAAACCGATGTGCAGGATCATTTTTGCGCTCAGTCCCAGCACCACGATCGAGCCGAGATAGGCCGCCAGATAGTAGCCGTTGCCGATCCGTCGGTTGACCGGATTGCCGAACACCCAGAGCGTCCACATGTTCAGGGCCAAATGCCATAAGCTGCAATGGCTGAACCCGTACAACAACACGCTGGACCAACTCGTCCCCCCGGCTACCATCCACGAGTAGCCGAACAGGTACAGCAACACGTTCACACCGATCAACATCACGTTGGCCGCCGGCACGCTCGACTTGCCCGACGAATGTTTCAACTCCCACGGAATAATGAAGAACATGGCAATCTCCTCGTAATCGGTTGGCGGGAACCGCACCCGGTTCGTTCACTAAACTTCATGTAGCGAGCCGGGCCGATTCGTAGCGGCAGAGCGGTTTTTTCTCGATTTCCGCAAGAAAAGACCGTTTAGCGGGCACTAAATCTCCCCTCTCCCCTTGGGAGAGGGGCCGGGGGTGAGGGCGTGAAGTTGAGGATTTAAAGACATTTCTCGGTGAATCGCCCTCACCCTAACCCTCTCCCAGAGGGAGAGGGGACCGATTTGCAAGAGTCACGGGTCAGCTACGAATCGCCCTTGGGAGCGACGATCGAGGTCACACGCGTGATGGCCCTGGTCAGAGCGGGCCGGCGGTCGGGCTCGACGACCATCGGGTCCAACAGGTCGAACGTACGTCGCACGGCATCTTCCAGGCCGCCGTGGTCGGCCAGATACTGCCCCAGCCGACGCCATTCGACCGCGAACTCCTCGTCGGTCTCCTCGCCGGGACAATAGCGGGTCACGTGCCGGCGCAGGGCGTCCTCGAACTTCTCGCCCAATCGCTTCTTGGCGTGCCGGAAGAAGTTGTCGACATCGGTCGGTTTGATCCCCAAGCTCTGGGCCACCTCGGCCATACTCAGGCCGCGACACAATCGCCCGTAGAGCACGCGCACGTAATCGCCCTTGCCGACAGCGTAATACTCGGTGGCCAAAGCCTCGACGGCCCGGCCCACCAGATCCTCGACCCAGGCCGCGTAAAACGCCTCGTCCTGCTCCGGCTCGATGCGATCGGGCCTTTCGATACTTTGGGCCATTTCCCGAGCCAGCCGCTTGCGGTTGGCTTGCACCCGATGACGGTTCGCAAGAATATTTCGCACGACGGTACACAGCAAGGTTCGCAGCTTGGCCGTACGATGCTCGGCCCAGCGGACCAGCAGCCGATTCTCCCAAATCACCTCGAACGTCTGCGAGGCGACGTCCTCGGCATCGTCGAGATTTTTCGCCCCAAATCGCAACGAGAACCGACACACGGGCCCCCAATAGTCCTTCAAGAACCGACTCCAATCCTCCGGACTCCCCCCGGAAGCCAGTCGCCCAACGAGCGTCAATCGGGTTTGAGGAAAACTCATGACAGGACTCTTGCAGAACGCCGATTCAATCTCCCCTCTCCCTTTGGGAGAGGGGCCGGGGGTGAGGGCGTGAAAGGCGGTTCTCGGTGAATCGCCCTCACCCTAACCCTCTCCCAAAGGGAGAGGGGACTAATTTGCAAAAGTCCAGTCATAACCGGTCCCCAAGCAGATGCAAACCACACCCACCATGGTAAACCACCCCGCCCGTCAAGTACAACCCCGGGTCTGTTCTCGTAGGGTGGGTTGAGGCACGAAGACCCACGCGGTGGAATGACGAAGCACGAATGACGAAAACACGATGGGGTCATTCGTCATCCGGATTTCGTCTTGGGAGGGAAATACCACCGAGAACTCAGAGTACACAGAGACACGGACACCAAACAAATCCTCTCTGTGCTCTCCGAGTTCTCAGTGGTTCCCCCTTCTTCTTTGCTTATGGTTACGCCACCCGGCGACGTTTGCGAATCAAGCAGCAAAGCAGCCCTGCCGCTGCGGAAGTGAGTAGGATAAACGTCGAGGGTTCGGGCACCAACACCGCCTCGACGCCAAAGTACGTGAGGACACAGTTGCCTTCGCCAATAGCGCGACCCGGGCCCCCGGTGGGAAGACTCGGGTCTTCCAGTACTTCCAGCCGGTAGCCCGTAATGTTGTCGAGATCGGTCCAAACCGTGACCGTCAGGATTTCGGTGGCCGGGTCGATGCCGCTGGCCAGGATCGAGTTGTCCCCGAGGATGTTCAACGTGGTCCCGTTGGCGCTTTCGACGCTGCGCGGCACGAGTTCAATCCAGTTGCCGTCTTCTCCAAAGGCGGGACTGAATTCGACCTGATCGTCGGTAGTGACCGAGAGTCGGAACTTGCCCAGGTTGTAGTTGGCCAAGTTCTCCGACTTGATTGTGAAGATCAACTCCGTTAGCCCACCGAGCGACAAGGGCTGCTCGGCCGTGAAAATGGCTTCCTCCGGCTTGCTGTAATCCTGGCCTGCGTCGACGAGGTCCCAGTCGACAAGCCCCCAGCCATTGGTGTTGTCGTACAAGAGGCCGTGAGCGCCCCAGTCATAACCTTGTTCCTGGGTCACATCGATACCCCAAAGCGATACGGGCCCGGGCGCGGTCTGTGGGAGGGTAAAATCTTGCGGGCCGTCGTTCATCAATGTCTGGATCTGGTCGCCGGAGAGCGCTTGGTTGTAGATGGCCACGTCATCGATGTGCCCGTCAAAGAATCCGCCGCCCGGATCACCCGGGGCGAGATTAGGCAGCCACCTGGAGTTTCCGATTCGCACCGTGTTGCCGGAATCGATCGTCCACCAAGTCTCGTTGTAACCGCTTACGTCGACTCCATCAATGTAGACTTTTGCCAAGTTGAATGGCCCGGTATCAGCTCTGTTGGTAAGCGCGATGTGGTGCCATTGTCCGTCGGCTATCGGCGTCCCGTACCGACTTCCGTCAGGGGCAGTAACTCCGTCCAGGTTCCATCCGACGAGCATATCTATTTTCCCATTCAGGTTATGCCACGACAACACTTCATGGGTGTAGTTTGCGAAAAAGGCGCTCGAGCCTTGCTCCCAGATGCCGTTGCGGTCCTTGCCCAGGATGGCCTGGTTTTGGCCGGTGGTCTTGATCCAGGCGGCCACGGTATACGCCGCCCCGCCATGCAACTTCGTCACGCCGTCGTGGATCACCACTTCGTCACCCGCCCCGTCCAACAGCAAGGCGCTGCCCCGCGTGATCGACCCGTCGCTCACATTGGCCTCCAAGGTAGCATCGCCCACCATGCTCCCAGTCAGGGCCGCTCCGCCAATCCCCAGATTGGGCGTCGCGGCGCCGCCGCTGTACAACATGTCAAACGGCCAATAGCCGACCAGGGCCGCTTGGGCCGAGCCGGAGAAACCGACAATCACAATCACCGCCAACACAGCTAAGATGTTGCAAAACGCCTTCATGATAAACTCCTTTGTCGTTGCTTTCCCGCCCGCAGTGCGTTCCGCCGAGGGACAAACCGGAGCGGTTGCAGGAAACCAAAACACTTGCACGAAGCACCTTCCAATTCAGGTAACGACGGAGAATCCCCGTCTGTGAAAACTTGGAAAGCTTGACTCAGCATGAGCCAAACAGAACGCACCCCGAAGAACGGCCGTTCTTCTCACGTGGCGGGTCGGGGTTACGTTTGCGCTGCCTCTTTACGGCTTACAGCCGCTAGAACGAGTAACTCGTCAGCCTAACGTCTGGGCACGACCACCGCCGCACCAGACACTATAACACCCCCTAATTTAACACAAGACCCAAGAAACACAACCACCAAGACGAAGAAAACACCCCTCTCGCAGGAATTCTGCTGTGCCGCTCGTGGCAACTCGAAGTCCAGGATCAGCCAGAGCCATCGATTGCCGCGATTTTGCCACTTTTCACTCAGTTCGAAGGCCGATATCATGGGGGATTCGACGTGCGCCGATCCTTTCCGCTGAAAACCCCCGAAACGCTATGAAAACCGACGAACTACGCGAAAAATACCTGGCCTTCTTCGAGACCAAGGGCTGTATCCGCCGGCCGAGTGATGTACTGGTACCCCAGTGGGACCCTTCGGTGCTGTTCACGCCCGCGGGGATGAACCAGTTCAAGGACCATTTCCTGGGCCGATGCAAGCTGGAGTTCACCCGGGCGACCACCTGCCAGAAGTGTCTGCGGACCGGCGATATCGACAACGTCGGCCGGACCGCCTACCACCATACGTTCTTCGAGATGCTGGGGAATTTCAGCTTCGGCGACTATTTCAAACGCGACGCGATCCATTGGGCCTGGGAGTTCTGCACCGACAAGAAGTGGCTCGGCATCGATCCGCAGCGGCTCTCGGCCACGATCTACCTCGACGACGAAGAGGCGGCCGGGATCTGGCTCGACGACATCAAGCTGCCGGGGGAGCGACTCGAACGGCTCGGCGAAGACGAGAATTTTTGGCCGGCCAACGCACCCAGCCAAGGCCCTGACGGCGTCTGCGGACCGTGCAGCGAGATCTACTACCATACGGACTCCGGACAAGTCGAGATTTGGAACCTCGTGTTCACGCAGTTCAACCGCGTGGGCGATCCGCCGGACAACCTGCGACCGTTGCCGAGCAAGAACATCGACACGGGCATGGGGCTCGAACGCACAGCGGCCGTGCTGCAGGGCGTCGAGACGAACTACCACATCGACATCCTGCGCCCCTTGGTCGAGGCGGCCGGCGAAGTTTGCCACACGAACTACGATCCGGAAAGCGAAACGGGCCGCCGCTTGCGTCGCATTGCCGACCATGTCCGCGCTTGCACGTTCGCCGTACACGAGAACGTCTACCCCGGACCCAACAAGGAGAAGTACGTCATCAAACGGCTGCTGCGTCGGGCCGTGCTCGACGGTCGGCAGATGGGAGTCCGCGATCCGTTCCTGCACAAGCTGGTCGGCACAGTGGCCGAGTTGATGAAGGCGCCCTATCCGGAGCTGAGCGAAACGATCACGCGGGTCTCCGGGGTGATCGAGCAGGAGGAGAGCAACTTCCTCTCGACCATCGACGCCGGGCTGGACCGCATCGAGCGGACCTTCCAGCAGATGAAGACCGAGAATCGGGGCATGGTCGCCGGCGCCGAAGCGGCCGACATGTACCAGACCCACGGTTTCCCGCCCGAGCTCTTCGAGGCCCTGGCCGCCGAGCACAACCTGACGTTCGATTGGGACGGCTACACGGCCGAGATGCAACGCCATGGGCTGGAGTCGGGCGGCGGGCGAAAGGTCGAACTCTTCAAGGCCGACCCGCTCGAAGCGCTCAAAAAGGCCATGCACGGCAGCCAGTTCCTGGGCTACGGAACGCTCCAGCTAGACGATGCCAAGGTGGTCGGCATCATCGCCGCCGGGCAGCTTTGCGACAAGGCCGACGAAGGCGACCACGAGAATCCGATCGTCGTCGTGTTGGACAGCACCCCGTTCTACGGCGAGACGGGCGGGCAGGTCGGCGACGCCGGCGAACTCTCGGGCGAAGGGTTTCGCTTCGAGGTCATCGACTCGCAGGCCGACGGCGCGTTCACGCTGCATTGCGGGCATCTCCGCGAGGGTGAAATCTCGCTCGGCGCGACCGTGTCGGCCAAAGTGGACGCCGACCGGCGGCAGGGGATCCGCCGGGCCCATTCGGCTACCCACCTGTTGCACCATGCGCTGCAAGCCACGCTGGGCGAACACGCCCAGCAGCAGGGCTCGAAGGTGGACGACGACCTGTTGCGGTTCGACTTCACGCACACCAAGGCTGTGAAGCCCGAGGAGCTTCAAAAGATCGAACGGGAAGTCAACACGCGGATCCTCGAAGGTTCATCGGTCGGTTCGGTCGACATGCCGCTGGCCAAGGCCCGCGAGACGGGCGCCATGATGCTCTTCGGCGAGAAGTATCCCGACGTGGTTCGCGTGGTCTCGATCGGCGATTTCAGCAAGGAACTCTGCGGCGGCACGCACTTGGACAACACGGGCCAGATCGGCCCGTTCCAGATCCTCAGTGAAGAAAGCGTAGCGGCCGGCACCCGACGCATCACGGCCGTGACCGGGCTGCGCGCGTTAGACGAGATTGTCCAGACGCGAATGACACTTTCTCAGACCGTGGACGTATTGAAGGTTCCGGCCCAGGAGGTTCCCGATCGGGTCGCGTCGCTGGCCAAGGAAGTTCGCCAACTGAAGAAGCAAAAGGCCACGGCCGCCAAGGCGGAAGGTCCCTCGGCCGAGAAGCTGTTGGAAGACGCGGTCGAAGTGGGCGATACCAAGGTTGTCACGGCCGAAGTGCCCGACGCCAATCCGAACGTGCTGCGAGAGTTGATCGACCAACTGCGTCGCAAGGCAGCGCCGGTGGCCGTGATGCTGGGTACGCGTCAGGGCAAGGACAAGGTGATGTTGGTGGCAGGCCTCAGTCGCGATTTGGTCGGAGAGGGTCTCGACGCGGTCGAGTGGATCCGCCAAACGGCCGGCATAGTCGGCGGCTCGGGCGGCGGGCGCCCCGACATGGCCCAAGCCGGCGGCAAAACCCCCGAGAAGCTCCCCGAGGCCTTGGAGACGGCCCAAGCCGCGATCGAAAAGATGCTGAGCAACACTGAGTAGGGTGGGCTTTGCCCACCGATTCTTGTGCCGGGTATATGCTGTAATGATTTGGTGGGCGGAGCCCACCCTACTCTTGCCGGTCCAAAATGGTCTCGATTTGATCCATGATACCGTTCATTACGGTCATGGTGCGGTCGAACGGATCGCTCGACATCATGTCGACGCCGGCCCGTTTTAGGATCGCGACCGGATAGTCGGAACCGCCGGCCGAGAGGAATTCCATCGTCTTTTTGACGGCATCTTTCTCACCGCTTAGGATTCGCTGCGACAGGGCCGTCGAGGCCGTGAAGGACGTGGCGTACTGGTAGACGTAGAAATTCAGATAGAAATGAGGCACGTAGGCCCACTCGACACAATAGGCGTCGTCAACCTGGCACACTCCCTGCTCGTGGCCGTAGTACTTCTTGAGAATGTCGCCGTAGATTTCGGTCAGCACGTCGCCGGTCAGCGGCTCTCCGCTTTCGGCCTTCTGATGAATCGCCAACTCGAATTCGGCGAACTGGGTCTGGCGGAACACGGTCCCTTTGATGCCGTCGAGGTAAGTCATCAGCAGCGACAGCTTGACCTGATCGTCGTCGATCGACTTGAGCATCTTGTCGATCAGTAGTGCCTCGTTGAGCGTCGAGGCCACCTCGGCCACGAAGGTGGCATAGTCGGCCGTGGCGTACGGCTGGTTCTTATTGGAATAATAGCTGTGCATCGCATGGCCCAGTTCGTGGGCCAGCGTGCTGACGTCGTCGTACCGGCCGTTATAGTTCAGGAGCATGTAGGGATGCACGTCGTAACAACCGCCGTTGCAATACGCTCCCACGCGTTTGCCCGGCGTGGGATAGACGTCGGTCCATCGCTCGTCGGCAGACCGCTTCGTCACCTTGACGTAGTCCGGTCCCAAGGGTTTGACGGCCTCGATGACCAATTCCATGGCCTGATCGTAGGAGTATTCCAAATCGACCTCCGCAACGACCGGGGCGTAAACGTCGGAATACTTCAATTGATCTACGCCCAACATGCGCTGCTTCAGTCGCAAGTAGCGATGGAACGAATCGAGGTTGGCGTTGACGTTCTTGACCAGCGAATGATAGACCTCGATCGGGATGTTGTTCCGATCCAGCGAGCGGTGCAGGCTCGACTCGTAACCCCGCGCGCGGGCGTAGAACATGTGACCGTTGATCTGCGAAGAGAGCTGGGTCCCGATCGTCTGTTCGAACTGCTCGAAGGCCCCGAAGAAGGCCTTGAAAACGGCCTCGCGATCGGCCCGGTTGGTCGTGGCGCGGTATTTGCCATAGCCGGCCTGGTTGAGTTTCACCTCGGCGCCGTCGGAGAGCGTGATCTCGGGAAAGGGCAACTCGGCGTTGCTGAAGATCGAGTAGATCGAAACCGGCGCGGACGCCACCAGCCCGGCCTCGGCAAGGATCTTCTCTTCCGGGGCCGACAGCCGATGGGCCTTGGTGCGTTGGATGTCTTCCAAATACATCCGGTAGATCTTCAAGCGTGGCTCTCGCTCGATCAGTGCCTCGACGTCCTTCGGTTCCAGCGACGACAGTTCCGGGGCGATGTACGACGCCTTCGAACTGTAATCGGTGGCCAGTTGGCGGAGCGTCTGCTTCATGCCCTGGTACTTCGACTCGCGCGTGTCCAGATCGGACTTCATCGAGGCATAGCAATAGAGTCGGCTAAGCTCCTTGTCGATGTGGACGTTCAGCTCCATGCAAGCCAGAAGCCGGTTCGGCGAATCGGTCAACTGGCCCTCGAAGGCGAGGATCTCGTCGAACCGCTCGGCGATTCGATCCTTCGCGGTCGCCCAGGCTTCGTCGGAAGGATAGATGTCCTCCAGTTGCCACGTATATTGCTGGGGAACGCTTGCCCGATCTCGCGTCTGGGCAAATCCCCTAGAGTGACACAGCGCGATCAGGGTCAATAGCAAGATGGATCGAAGCGGGAATCTACGCATTGGTGCTCTCCGGTATTCGTACGGGTTGAAGTTCCATGACAACAGGCTCCCATCTTAGCCTTACGCTCGAACGGCCGCAAGGATCGCCGGATATGCCACACTTGCCTGCCGATTCTGGACGCATACAATGCCTCTGGCCGTTATGTGCCCGCTTTTTGGGGCGTTTTTCGCCAATCTGGGCCACCGGTTAGTGGCCAATCCTCGTTCCACCGAGACAAGCCCGGTGGTGACGGACGAAACGTTCACAAGGCGAGTAATGAGCACACAAGGAACACCTACCATGGCAACTAAAGAAATGCTGGACTCCAAGACAGGGGCGACGTCGACGGCGGTGCGCGTGCTGCCGCAGGATACTCATAACGAAACCTTGGTCGGGAACGTCCATCCTCCCGACTGGCTGAACCCCCAGCCGGCGTCGCGCTACAACCTCGTGGTGATCGGGGCGGGAACGGCCGGACTGGTCAGTGCGGCAGGGGCGGCCGGACTTGGCGCCCGAGTCGCGCTAGTTGAACGGGAATTGCTCGGCGGCGATTGCCTGAACGTCGGCTGTGTTCCCTCCAAGGCGCTGATCCGTGCCTCGCGAGTCTATGCCGACGTCCGAGACGCCGGCCCTTATGGGGTCAACGTGCCTGCGCAGACGCGTGTCGATTTTCCCGCCGTGATGGAACGAATGCGGCGGTTGAGGGCCGGAATCAGCGAGAACGATTCGGCCGACCGCTTCCGCAAGCTGGGCGTCGATGTCTTTTTGGGTAACGCCCGTTTCTCTTCGCCGCAGACGGTCCAGCTCGACGGCAAGACGTTGCGGTTCCGCAAAGCCGTGATAGCGACCGGCGCCCGGGCCGCACGACCTGGCATTCCCGGTCTGGCCGAAGCCGGCTTCCTTACCAACGAAACGGTCTTCTCGCTCACGGAACTTCCGCCGCGTTTGGCCGTGATCGGGGCCGGGCCGATCGGTTGCGAGTTGGCCCAGGCTTTCGTTCGCTTCGGTTCCAAAGTTTCGATGCTGGAAGCCCGTACGCAGATTCTGCCTCGCGAGGATCCCGACGCTGCCGAGCGTGTGCAAAAGTCCCTTGAGCGCGACGGTGTCAATCTGGTGCTCGGATGCAAGATTCGTAGCGTACAAGGCAACGGACATGAGAAGGTCATCCGTTTCGAGGATGATTGTCCCGACCTAGGCGTGGACGAGATTCTGGTCGGAGCAGGCCGCGTGCCGAACGTCGAGGGGCTGAACCTGGAAGCGGCTGGCGTCGACTATGATGCGCGCGACGGGGTCTCGGTCAACGATCGGCTGCAGACTACGAATCGATCCATCTACGCGGCCGGCGACATCTGCTCGCCGCTGAAGTTCACCCACACGGCCGATGCCGCGGCACGGATTGTGCTGCAGAACGCCCTGTTCTTCGGGCGAGCCAAGGCCAGTGCCTTGACCGTCCCCTGGTGTACCTACACCGATCCCGAGATCGCCCACGTGGGCCTCTACGAACGTGAGCTCGATGAAAGAGGCATTCCTTACCAGACTTTTGTGCAAGAGTTTGCCGAAGTGGATCGGGCGATCCTCGATGGACAATCGCAAGGGTTCGTGAAGGTTTTGGTCCGCCGCGGCAGCGACAAGATCCTCGGCGCCACCATCGTTGCGGCCCACGCCGGGGAGATGATCTCGGAACTGACGCTGGCCATGGCCGGCAACTTGGGGCTGCGCACGATCGCGGCCACGATCCATCCCTACCCCACTCAGGCCGAAGCGATCAAGAAAGTCGCCGACGCCTACAACCGAACGAGGCTCACACCGCGGGTCAAGGGTCTGATGCAGAAATGGTTTGCCGTGGCCCGCCGGTGAGCCGCCTAGGCTTCTCTATCTTGCCTGATCGTTATAACCCGACCGCAATCTTCTCCTAATCGGCACGGATCGACTTCCCGAACGGAGTCGATCGCTTTGGGTGAACGATCTAGAGAAGCAGTGGCACACTTTTCTTGGATGGTTGAAATCAGGGAGAATCTCAGATGGGTCGTTGGATTGCTTTGTCGATTTGTGGGTTGCTTTTGGCAGGGATGTTGTCGAGCTGGGCCGAGGCGGGCAATGTCCTGGCTTGGATCTCGGGGCGGCATAAGACGCCCACGGTCCACGCGGGGCGCGCCAGCTCGATCTTCGATTCCCGGCCCAGCCCGCACGTCTATCCCGAGAACAACGTCAACCATCCCTGGTACGGCTACGGGTTCGGCAAGCCGAGTTACGCTTGGGGATATTTCGGCGCCCGCTATCGCCCGGCTGTGATTCACCACAAGGGCTACTACGGCGACATCTCGCAATGGGGCTACCGCCGCGGGTTTTAGAGAGTTCGGCGCAATTCCCGTTAGTTGTTGAACCCGACGAAGAAGCTGAAGGCTTCTTTGCGGTCGCTGTCCTCGCTGCTGATGGGGAAGGCGAAGTCCAGGGCGATCGGCGCCGGTCCCATGGCGGGGATCATGATTCGCAGGCCGAATCCCGGTGCGATGCGATACTTGTCGCTCCAATCGTCGATGTCCGGCTCGACCGTTCCCGTATCGCAAAAGACGACCGCGCGGAGCATGTCGTCGGCCGTAATGGGGAACAAGTACTGAACCTTGGCCAAGGCCATGAAATGCCCGCCAACCCGCACTCCGGTAGGACCGTCGATGGGCGAGGCACCGCGGAAATCGTAACCGCGAATGGTGGAGAATCCGCCGATGAAGAAGTGATCGTAGATCGGCGTATCGCCGCCGGTCCACCCGAAGCG
>SDBT01004739.1_pt1 | contig 22999 bp, 18 predicted proteins | sample 2277101 | NCBI WGS metagenome assembly SDBT01 (sample SAMN10404973, study PRJNA504765) | marine sediment metagenome | isolation source: marine sediment core GS10_PC15, 103 cmbsf | place: Arctic Ocean: Southern Knipovich Ridge | collected 2010 | reverse complement strand
GAGCTTTCTAGGCTTACTGAAGCCAAAATAATACTTGGCAATGGAACCAAGCCATTATTTCCCGAAATAAAAACAGAACCAATGGTAGCTAACGTTTTCAGAGACCTAAAATCAAACATGCTTACGGAAAGAAGCCTCCTGTCTCTGAACTTATCAGCGCACCCTCTCGACTTCTTCCTACTCGGTGATGACTTTACTCGTATGTGCGACTTAGTTTTGATTCCTACGGGAAAGACGATAAAAATCGCTGGTTCCGTTATCCGCTACCAGACACCACCCACCAGGAATGGTAATAGGGTGGTTTACGTGATAATAGAAGATGGCACCGGGATAGCTGATGTGACTATCTTCAATGATGTTCAGCAGAAGTGTGGAGATGTTTTATTTAAAGAAGGCTGGCTAATTGTTGAAGGAAAAGTGCAGAGGAGGGGGCCGAAAGCGCTGTCTATTATTGCTGAGGAAATACTAGCTTTACCTAAAATGCTGAGTTAGCTTGGATAAAACAAATCGCTAAATTGTTGCTTTCAGCCTGTTTTAATCGAATCTCTGTAACTCTCCAAAAAGGTTATGTCTTGTTTACATTCAGTAAAGGTCGTATAATTAGCCTTACCAAAAGGGCTTCCTAATGGATGGTTAAAAACGAGACTATCTAATGAGAAAACCTAAAAACAGTAAAAAGGATCAACTGGGTTTAGGGGATGCTTTACTTGGAACCAGACTTGGAGAAGCCCGTGATAGCACGCCAAAGAAATCTGGTACTGACCTATTTATCATCGATAATAGTGATGAAGACTGGAAAGTAAGAGATTATCTCCATGATTGGTGCCAACTTTCTCAATCGATTGATATAGCAACAGGGTTTTTCGAAATTGGCTCTTTACTTGCCCTAGACGGTGAATGGCAGAAAGTTGATAAATTCCGGATATTAATGGGGGATGAGGTTTCTTTACGTACAAAAAAAGTCTTTGATCAAGGTCTAGAAAATATAACTCACAGATTAGATAGCAGCATAGAGACTGAAAAGGAAAATAATGACTTCTTAGTAGGTGTGCCGGCAATAGTAGAGGCGATTAAATCCAAAAAGATTGAATGTAAAGTCTATCGAGAGAACAAGTTTCACGCAAAAACCTATATTACTAGAGCTCGTCAAGAAGTGATCGGCTCTTTCGGGTTGGTTGGTTCATCAAATTTTACTCTGCCTGGTTTATCAAATAATGTTGAACTTAATGTTCAAATTACAGGCAGCCAAGTCAATGCTCTGCAAGAATGGTATGAAGAATATTGGAAAAATGCTGAAGACGTATCTCCTGAGATACTCCGAGTCATCGAAAGACATACACGTGAATATCCGCCTTTTGAAATATACATTAAAGCGCTTCAAGAATTTTTCCGCGGTCATGAAATTACCGAATCAGAATGGGAACAGACGGAATCAAAAATGATGCATGTCCTCGACCAGTACCAGAAAGAAGGTTACTGGTCCATGGTGAAAATTGCAAAACAATACGGCGGAGCCTTTCTGTGTGACGGAGTCGGTCTTGGTAAAACCTTTATTGGTCTGATGCTTATTGAACGGTTAATCATGCACGAGAGGAAACGGGTTGTCTTGTTCGTCCCGAAATCAATACGAGAGGACGTTTGGGAAAGGGATATACGTCGATATCTTCCCGATTTATGGGGGGACTTTAGCAACTTGGCGGTATTCAATCACACCGACCTGAGCAGAGAAGGCGAATTTCCTCGAAGATTTGAAAAAATAGCGGAAATGGCTGATGCCATCGTTATCGATGAAGCACATCATTTTCGAAAGCTTGGAATCAAAGGCACCGGTGAGAGAAAGCCCTCTCGTTATTGGAAATTATTCGATCTTATCGGTGGCTCACATGGTATAAAGCAAATGTACATGCTGACAGCTACTCCAATTAATAACCAGCTTGATGATCTTCGACATATGATTGAATTATTCTCGCGACAAAGAGAGGACTATTTTAGATCGACGTTGGGTATTCATTCATTGAGGGGACATTTCATCACGATGGAGCGCGAGCTTAGGGAAAAAACCGATGCTCACAAATCGGACGATGAACCGGTAAGCACGGATACAAGCGAAGCCGAGAAGGTTCTTAGTTCTGATAACATGTTTAATGCCCTGGTCGTGCAAAGGAGCAGAGCCTACGTCAAGCAGAGTCAAATACAAGAAGGCAGTAAAATTACCAGTTTCCCGAAACGTCGAGCCCCGCAGGTTGCCGATTACTCGGTGAGAAAAACCTATGGCAAGCTGCTCGATGCTGTCGACAAGGCTTTCAAGAAAGAAAAAGCACTGTTTGTCCTCGGCATTTACTACCCTCTTTATTATTATAAAGGACCTGATACGACGATCGATCCACTGCTGCATGGCCGCCAAAAACAGGTCGTTAGCCTGATACGAACCCAGTTTCTCAAGCGCTTTGAAAGCTCAGCAAGTGCTTTCGAAAGTTCTTGTGATAGGTTGCTCCTTAAGTTACTAGCCTGGGCAACGAAGCACAGTGAAACCGATAGCGAACGGCGAAGATTAGAACGCTGGAAAGAAATGCATGCCGACCTGATTAACTATGTGCACGAACGCCAGCTAATGTTGTGGGGTGGTGATGAGGATATCGAAGAACTGGAAGAAGACGTTATTACCGACGAGATGCTGGAAGATATCGAATATCTTTCCCGAGATGAATACAAAGTCGAAGAAATACTGAATGATACAAGAGATGACCTCGACCAGGTAGCGCTCTTTCTTGAAGAACTGCATAAATTCAAACCGGCAAATGATGACAAGCTGCAAGCCTTAATAAGATTGCTGAAAACAGACCCTGTGCTAAAAACAAATAAGGTCATTATTTTTTCTGAATTCGCCGATACAGCACGCTATCTGAAAAAGCAACTGCAGGAAGCCGGTATTGAAGGTGTCGAGCAGATTGACAGCGGCACGAAAGGAGACAGGGGAGCGATAATCAGACGCTTCGCTCCATATTACAACGATTCATCCAGCTCTCAATTGAAAACAAGTGGCAGTAAAGAAATAAGGATTTTAATATCAACGGATATTCTTTCGGAAGGACTTAACCTCCAGGACGCAACCCGGCTGATTAATTATGACCTGCATTGGAATCCTGTTCGACTAATGCAGCGAATCGGTCGTATCGACCGTAGGCTGAATCCGGAAAATGAAGCCCAGATTATCGCTGACCATCCAGACAAAAAAGAGTTGCGCGGTAAAGTGGCTTACTGGAATTTCCTTCCTCCAGATGACCTAGACGAACTCCTCCACTTGTACCGGCTTGTTTCCCACAAAACCCTGCGCATTTCCAAGACCTTCGGCATTGAAGGCAGAAAATTACTGACAGAAAAAGATGAATACGAAGCTCTTAAGAATTTCAATGAGACCTATGAAGGTACAACAACCCTGATTGAAGAAATGCACTTGGAGTACCAGCGGATTCTCAAGGAATACCCTGAGCTGGTCGAAAAGCTGAAAATGTTACCGGGGCGTGTCTTCACGGGCAAAGAGCACCCCTCGAAGAATGCCCAAGCCGTCTTTTTCTGCTACCGGCTGCCGAGGCCCGACCACTCTCTTCCCAGCGATGATGATGAATACCCTTGGACGGAAGAAGCCGGCGAAACCAAGTGGTATTTATACGACCTGGCTACCGAAGCTATATATGAAGAACCCAAGGAAATCGTCGATATTATTCGTTCAACGCCGGAAACCCCGCGGGTATGCCAGATTGAAAAACAAATCCTGACCGATATCAGGAAAAAAGTAGAAAAGCATATCAAGAACACCTATCTTAAACGGGTTCAGGCCCCGGTAGATATTCAGCCTAAACTGAAAGTCTGGATGGAATTAGCAGAGAGGTAACGGCATGATAGAGCAGCAAAGAGTCTATCGTATTAAAGACCTGGATTCTTTGCTTGGTTTCCTGCGAGAAGATTTGTGCTGGGATTTACCGGATGCCAGTATCGACGACGTTTCCTTCGAATGGACTGGGTTGGATCTGAACCTATCGGAAGATGTCAATAAAAAACTTAAGGGCGGGTTGATACGTCAGTTACAGCCTTTTGCTACCCATCAACCCTGGGGAATCTTCGTCGTTGAGTTCGCCACCCGTGAAGTCTCAATCATCACCTTGCGGCAAATTCTCCGGTGTTTCGTAGCAAAGAGGCGCGGAGCCCGGCCTGACCTCCCTGCCTGGCAATGCGAGAATCTTTTGTTCATCTGCCTCTATGGCGAGAACGGCTTCACCTTTGCCCATTTCAAAGGAGATAAACCCTATTCCTCGAAGTTGACCACATTCAGCTGGCATCCCGGCGATCCTATCCGGACGGTCTGCGAATTTAACTTGCCGGTGCTCGTTTACGATTATACTTGGACACCTGAAACTTGGGTTGAAGAATGGCAGAAAGCCTTCGATGTCGAAAAGGTCAACAAAGATTTCTATAGACAGATTGCACAGTTTTACTATCGGCTCACCGGGAAAGAGGGGGAAAAGCGGGAACTCGTGCTTCCATCGGTTGTAGATGACACCGGTAGCGTCAGTATTTACGAAGAGTTCGCCGTACGGCTTATTGGCCGATCTATCTTCTGCTGGTTCCTTAAGCACAAGGAGTCTAAGCAGAACGTGCCGCTGATTCCCTCTGAAGCACTATCCCTTGATGCCGCTCAGAAAACCGGGGATTTTTATCACACGATGCTGGAACCGCTCTTCTTCGAGATGATGAACAAGCCGGTTAAAGATAGGAAACCGCTTGCCATCCCACGGTCGGAGATAATCCCGTTCCTCAATGGCGGCCTCTTTGAACCCCACCCCTACGACTTCTATCCCGATGCCTCGAACTATGGGTTGAAGGTTCCTGATGCTTGGTTTATCGATTTCTTCAACCTACTTGAAAGGTATAACTTCACCATCACAGAGAACAGCAGCATCGATGTCGATGTGGCGGTCGACCCGGAAATGCTGGGCAGAATCTTTGAAAATTTGCTGGCGGAGGTGGTACCGGAGACCGGAGAGACCGCTCGCAAGGCCACCGGCAGCTATTACACGCCACGCGCCATCGTGGACTACATGGTGGATCAATCCTTGAAGCAGTATTTGCTAACGAAGACGGATCTCGGAGAAGAAAAGGTCGAACGCCTGCTCAGTTTCGGCGAGGATATCGAGGATTTTTCCCCAGAAGAAAAGCTTGCCGTGGTAACTGCCCTCAGGGAAATAAAAGTTATCGATCCGGCCTGCGGCTCCGGCGCCTTCCCGATGGGAATCCTGCACCGCATGCTGGCGGTACTGGAGAAGGTTGACCAAAGACTGGTGTTGTGGCGAGAGCAATATTTGAATTCCCTTGATGGCATTGTGCGGCAAACAGTGGAGAAGAATATCAGCCGGGAGAACTGGGTCTATATCCGCAAGCTGATGATAATCAGGGACTCCATCTACGGGGTGGACATCCAACCCATTGCCGTGGAAATCGCCAAGCTTCGGTGCTTCCTCTCCTTGGTGGTGGATGAGATTGTTATCGATAGCGAGGATAACCGGGGCATCGAGCCTTTGCCTAATCTGGAGTTCAAGTTCGTGGCGGCGAATACCCTGATTGGACTGCCACCCAGGGTGGAAGCTCAAGGGGCCTTTGGCGTCTCGGACGCCATTATAAAGCTGAAAGAACTACGAGAGAGCTACCTTCGCAGCTTCGGGGCGGAGAAGCTGCAAATCGAAAAAGAGTTCAAGGCCACCCAGCAGAAGCTCTTCCAGGAAAATGTGCAGTGGCTTTTGACCGACGCCCATACCCGGCAGCTTGTAGAGTGGGACCCGTTCTCCTACAAAGCATCCACGTGGTTCGACCCGAACTGGATGTTTGGCGTTGAAGATGGCTTTAACATTGTGATTGCTAACCCACCGTATATCCGGCAGGAAAAACTGAAGGACATGAAGCCAGGTCTCAAAGAGCGCTTTTCTTGCTACGAGGGAACCGCCGATATATTCGTGTATTTCTATGAACGCGGCGCTCGCATTCTTAAAGAGAATGGCGTACTTACATTTATCTCGTCCAATAAGTATTTCCGCTCCGGATATGGCGCGAAGCTACGTTCCTTTCTATCGAATAACTGCCGGATATGCCAGATTATTGACTTTGGTGATGCGCCCATCTTTGACTCTATTGCGTACCCCAGTATTATCATCCTCAAGAATTGTTCGCCGCAAGAGAATAAGATTACCGTTTTCAACTGGCAACCGGACTTACCTTTGGCTGAGTTTGCCACAGTGGTCAACGGGGGAAGCTCATCCCTGTCCCAATCAGAACTTACCGCCGATGGCTGGAGGCTGGAATCCCCAGCCGTGCTCCGCCTGCTGGAAAAGCTGCGCAAAGCAGGAAAGCCGCTTGGCGAATATGTGAACGGGCGCTTTTATCGTGGCATCCTGACCGGTCTCAATGAAGCCTTCGTGGTAGACCGTGCCACGCACGACCGTCTCATTGCCGAACATTCCTCCTCTGATGAAGTACTGAAGCCTTTCCTGAGGGGAAAGGATGTGAAGCGTTGGGCCATAGATTATTCAGAACAATACTTGCTATTTATTCCCTGGCATTTCCCTCTTCACAATGACGAAACAATTTCTGGAGCTTCCGAGAAAGCGGAACGAGAATTCCGGAAGAAATATCCGGCAATTTATCAGCATCTACTGAGATTCAGACAAAAACTAGAATCACGTAATAAAGATGAAACAGGGATTAGGTATGAGTGGTATGCTCTACAACGTTGTGCGGCAACCTATTGGGAAGAATTTGAGCAGCCGAAGATAGTATGGGGTAATCTAGCGCTACAGCCGAAGTTTGCTTTTGCGCCAGCTGGATTCTATATTAACGCCCCGGCTAATATAATTGTTTCTGATAATAAGTACTTACTTGGAGTATTAAACTCAAGGATTACCCAGTATTTAGTCTCACAGAGTGCGGCGGAGCGGCAAGGCGGTTATCTGGAATACAAACCGATGTACATATCTCCTCTTGCTATACCGGAACAACCTAAGGGTGAACGTATTTCTGAATTAGTTGGCTCTATTTTATCCAGCAAAGCCGACAACCCCGAAGCAGATATCTCAGCCCTGGAGCGCCAGATTGACCAGCTTGTGTACCAGCTCTACGGACTTACCCCGGAGGAGATAGCCGTGGTGGAGAAGAAACAGCAATAAGCCTGGAACCAAGGGCTTTTAAGGAGGTTACCATGATGCAACCGGTGTTCCAACCGCTTTTCGCTCAATACGACCGAGTTATCCAGGAAATGTCCACTGAGTTTACCAGCCATGAGTTCATCGCTCGCCTCGCTCAGGAGCACCAGCGAGATTACATCGAAGCCCTTGCTGCCTACCGGCAAAGGCAGTCACCGTTCAAGGCAGTCCACAGTATCCTGGCCAGGCACCTGAATGCTTTTGTTCCCCAGCTAATTGTGCAGGATGGACCGGCTATCGACCCGGACATCTTCGGTGACCCCTGTAGTTGCGTCAAATGGCGGAAAGTAAACTAAGACTGACTAACGAGGAGGCAATATGCGTTACCTTAATAGCTCAGAACTATCGCAATTCCACGATTCTTTCATGGCAATGTGTGAAAAACACGCTACTACCAAGGATGAAGAGGGGTGGGGCTTTCCTGGAGGGGTACACGATTGTGATACCTATTCCTTCAACATCGGATCAGGAATTTTGAAAATCGGACATAGTAACACAATTGTGGCCAATCGCTGGTGGATACCCTTGAGCCTGGAATCCCAGGCATATGTATTTGAGCTGGCTATCGCATTTGAAATGAATATACCAAAAACACACAACATGCATGTTTCCATTCATTACGCGATCAACGATGATAACGAGGTTCATATCCTGCATAAGGGGAAGGTAACTGCACGTCACGGCTTATCAATGTATGATTTTTTCGAATATTACCGGAAAAATCCCGGCAGATGGCCAGTAATCAGTTTTTCCGGCTATGAATACCTGGAGCTCGGGAAAATCAATATGGTCATAACGGATATTGGTTTCAAGGGATTACTTGATTCCCTCGCAGACTTTGCTAAATACATTCCCGGGTTTAAAGATAAATACCGATAAAAACGGCTAACTCCAAGGAGATAGATAATGCAAGCAAATCCAAGATCGCTGGATACGCTTTTCAACTCTCAACTACGTTACGTCGTGCCGATGTTTCAGCGTCTATACGTCTGGCAGGAGAGTCCTCAATGGAAAACCCTTTGGGAGGATATCGAGGAGAAAGCCAATCTTCAACTTGAAGGGGTCATGTCTAATGCCCACTACCTCGGGGCATTGATTATTGAAGGTGTACGACCGAGTTCACCCAGGGAAGTTAAGAGATTCCTGATTATCGATGGGCAACAACGACTCGTTACTCTGCAATTGGTCTTCTGCGCTTTCCGTGACATAGCGCGGAAGAACGAATGGAGGACGCTTGATCGGGCTACAACCCGTTATCTTGAAAACGCCGACAAAGATGTAATGGAGTATCCAGGCGAAGAGGCATTTAAGGTTTGGCCAACTACGCTGAATAGAGACGTTTTTACAAAAATCGTTTCGGCCGGGAGCCGAGATATTGTCCAGGCTCAGTACCCATTAATTAAATTGCCGCGAAAACGCAAGCCAGAGCCTAGAAGCAATCTCGTCGAGGCTTACCTGTATTTTTCGCGTATGATCGAATCGTGGATCGACAAAGTCGCTACTGAAAATGGTAATACTCTCGAAAACTGCGCCTTTTCATTACTTCAGGCTTTGCAGCAGGACTTCTGTGTAGTCGAAATCGCCTTGTCAGACGGAGACGATTCACAAGAAATATTTTACTCCTTGAATTCCCAAGGCAGACCACTATCGCAGTCTGACTTGCTGCGAAGTCTTATCTTCATGCGTGCAGAGAAAGAGAAATTGGACCGCGACGAGATATTTAAAGACTATTGGAGTAATTTTGAAACTACTTTTTGGAGCACCGAAGTCAAACGTGGCGGTCGTGCTTATTCACACCTCGATCTCGGTCTGCGCTATTTTCTCATGGCAAAAACCGGTGAAATGGTGGATGCCCGTCGGGTCAACGAGAAGTACCGAGATTGGATTGCAATCCAGCCTGCAAGATACCCATCAGTTCGCGAAGAACTTACTGATTTGTCCCGGTACGGCAACGTTTATCAGAACTATGAGACAACCTTACCATCAAATCTACCAAGCACAGACCTACGACGACTATTGAAAGATTTTGATGTATCGACCGCTATGCCGCTAGCGCTTTATCTCGAATTGGATGCAGGTTTGACTCCAGAGCAAATAATTGAATGCCTTTTCGTCGTAGAGTCATTTATCGCGCGCCGCCTTATTACAGGGGACGAGACAAAGGAATACAACAAGCTATTCGTCGAGGTTATTGGCAGTATTCATGGACTAACGGGCGACCAAGTTAAGCCGTCGCTGTGCAAAGTCCTTCTTGCAGGAGGTGGCACAACACGCCGCTGGCCCACCGATGCTGAAATCATCGAAAGGGTAATTGGACGTAGCGTTTTTAGTGAAATGAGGACACCTGCGCTTCGTCTATTACTTGAACGACTTGAAATCGCACTACGTGGCAAGAAGAGTGAAAACACTTTTATCGCTAAAGGCCTGCAAATCGAGCATGTACTGCCTCAAACATGGTGCACACATTGGCCCCTGCAAGGTAAGGTGATCCCAGCACAAATCGCGTTCTACCCTGCACTTGCGACAGGTGAATTCTCTGCATTGAGTGATGCCATAAGGAAGAGGAATAATACTCTACAAACGTTGGGTAACTTAACTCTATTGAATCCATACTTGAACCCAGCCGCAAGCAATGGGCCCTTTACGATCAAGTTGGAGGAATACAAGAATTCAGTGCTACAACTGAATAGACACTTCGACACCAAGGCAGACTGGGATGAAGACTCCATTGCTGACCGTAGCAAGGTACTTGGAGAGTTGTTGTGCAGGATATGGCCGCGACCATCTGGCATGGACGCGTAAGGCTGTGGTCAAGAATCAATCGACCAAACGAGGCGAAGCTTGAAAAGACCTTATCCTCAAAATAGCAGACATAAACGAATCAAGGTTGTTAACCGAATGTTCATGGACGCCTAATATAGCTTCTCCATGCTCAAGTTTTATTATGGCAAAGAATAAAATGATTCAATAGCATGACTCTATTCCATATCTCTTTAAGAGCCAATCATGATTCAATTCACTGATTATCAAACATGTATTCAGGTGGAGTTCGACTCTACATACTGAATTTAAGAAACAATGAGTTTCATTTTATAAGAATACATATGCCAAACAAATTACATCATAATGTGTACGTTATCCAGTTACATGTGGATGTGTTGAAGAATAGGAAATTCAAATCTGAGAATCCTAATATCAATCCATTGTTGCCCTGCTACTACGTGGGTATAACCGGATTAACTCCAGAAGAAAGGTTTAATAATCATAAGGAAGGATATAAGTCAAGTAGAATTGTAAGAGATTACGGGTTACATTTATGTCATGATATATACAAGAAGTACAATCCAATGTCTTATGATGATGCAGTTAAAATGGAAGAGAAGTTAGCAAAGAAATTAAGAAAGAAAAGGCATGGAGTTTGGCAAAAGTAATAATTGGGAAATTGTCAGGTGGAGTTAGATTTGATTATTCAAGCAGGTCTTATACTTATACGCTTAATGTAATATTGGTAAATATATAGGAGAGAAAAAATGGCAGAATTTGATCCATCAAAAATGGATAACGCGGCTAACGAGGCATCATTGGAACTGGAGGAACTTAGGGAAAAGCACCCAGATGGTGTGCAGGCAGTTGAGGATTGGGTAAAAAAGTGGGTTTCATCGGCTGGTTATAAACGTCTTGGTAAGATACTAGCCGATAAATGGAGCTAAATAAACCGTTTTATGCTTGTTTCAGGTGGAGTTCGACACTATTTATAAGGAGTAAACCGGATGTCGCTGTCAAAAACTCTTGTAGCCTTAAGTGGGGAATATCTTGTAGCCGCCCATCTTTGTATGCGAGGAATAGTAGCTAGCTTAACGTTAAAGAATTATCCTGGAGTAGATATCTTCGCGTATAATCCCGATACCGGTAAAAGTATCACAGTTCAAGTGAAAACAACGCGTGTTCACAGGAGCTCCGGATATTGGATTTCAGACCCTAGTAAGATTAAATCAGAAGCAACACCATTCGTTTTCGTTCATCTTAATAAGAAATCACCGCCTGAATTCTATATAATTAGTGCATCTGATTTAGCAACATTAATACAGCCAGAAGGCAAGAGCTACTGGTACGTTAAGATTAGAGATTTAGAAAGTTACAAAGACCAATGGGAACGGCTTGGAATATTTTAGTAGAGAAACTTAGCTTAATCTGGCAAGTATAGATTACCGCTGGAAAACGTAGGATTCTGACTTATATTCATACAAAACACAGCATCTTTGTTTCAGGTAGAGTTCGACTCTGCCCTGTCTCCCCGTCCGGACTATTGATCTCTCTATCTGCACAATTCGTCAAACAATCTCCTTTAGGTGGTCTCCAACTAATGACACCTTGAACCTAAGTCATGGTGTCACTGAGGTTTTCGAAGGTCGTAAGCGAGCTCATGCCGTTCATCCCGCCTTTTTACTGGTCTTATTTTACTAACCTTGTGCCCGAACCATTTTTTAGGGGCAGGTCATATAGATATTTAGCGATTAATAAATACTCCTCTGTAGTATTATAAGCACAATCGAGACAAAGCCCTGATGATTGACTCCAATTCTGAAAGAGGAGTACGATATGATTAATAAACAATATATCAACTCGGAGTCGTTTTCCCCGTCCATTTACGAAAATAAACGGCAACTAAAATGTTGCACATTTGGAGATAAAATAAATTGGGAAAACCTTTTAAAAAAGAGCTTCTTGATATTCCAAATACTCTGCTTAAAACTTTTCTTGACCCTTTAGATCTTACATTAAAGGAACTCGTTGAGAGTATCTCTCCCTTTCCACTCCTCGTAGTAGGATCTGGAGGTTCTCTTAGTGGAGCGTATTTCATCGCACGACTCCATGAACAGGCTACCGGCCTAGTCGCAAAGGCGATAACTCCGCTTGAGTTGATGTTATCAACTCTCGATCCTTGTCGGCATGCTATTCTTTTTGTAACGGCTAATGGTAATAATAGAGATATCATTAACTCCTTCCAAATAGCTATTGAGAAGGAATTTGCTGCTGTAGGCATTGTGTGTGCGAGTAAGGGAAGTAAAATTATAGCCCAAGCTAAACACTATCCAAGGAATGTTCGATATTTTGAATTCATGAACCCTTCCGGTAAGGATGGTTTCATTGCGGTGAACTCTTTACTTTCTACATGTGTATGGATGGGCAGAGGATACGGCCTATTAGCTACTTCTCAAGAATCTGTCACCCACATTATTCAAAGGATAGAGGACTTTGATTCAGAGAATTTACATTTAATCCTCGAACGGCAAAGCATTGTAGTACTTGGGGGTGAATGGTCATGGCCTGCCGTATTGGATATGGAGTCAAAATTTTCTGAAGTTGGACTAGGCAATGTATTGATTAGTGACCTGCGTAATTTTGGCCACGGAAGGCATAATTGGTTTGATAAAAAGGGGATTGAATCAACTATTCTAGTATTAGCCACACCTCCACTGGTCAAATTGGCGGAAAAGACATTATCGTATTTGCCTATTAATTATCCCTCCATGATTATAAAATCTCCCTTCACGGGTCCTTTAGCCGGAATTGATCTGCTCACTCAAGTATTTTATCTTGTATATGAGGCTGGTACACGTGTTTCCATTGATCCTGGGAAACCAGGGGTTCCAAACTACGGAAGCAAGATTTATCACATCGCCTTTTCCCCTTCTTTAAGAACCAGTAAGCACAAACCAATCAAGGAGCTTTGGGCTGAAAGAAAATCACGAGTATTGAATACTTCATCTTCCTCCATTATGCCGTTCCTCGATACTTTCCTGTTAGGATTCAAAAACACGACATTTTCTAGTATTATATTCGATTATGACGGAACTCTATGCGACTCAACCGAGCGATTCTTACAACTCAAACCTGCCATCGGCGTGGCTTTGAACAATTTATTATCTAATCATATACATATTGGTATAGCTACTGGAAGAGGACGATCAGTTCAAGAAAGCCTTTGTAAGGTTATAGACGAGAAACACTGGGAGAAAGTATTAGTAGGTAATTATAATGGAGCATCAATTCTCCCTCTTGCAAGCAAACTACCTGAGTTTCGTGAAATTTCATCCAGCATAGTCCAAGATGCCTACAATATTCTCAAGAATGATTCATTGCTGGCGCAACTAGCAGACCTCGATCCGCGGGCTAAGCAGGTTTCTGTTACACCTAAGTCCAGTTTATTCAAGCAAGTAATTCGTACAAAAGTCGCGGAAATATTAAGCATATTACCTCAAATCAAAATTACTGAATCTGACCACTCCATTGATATTTTAGACCCTGAAGTATCGAAATTAATAATTATTGAGGCGATACACTCTATTACACGAATTGAGGGGAATATATTAACTATCGGGGATCAAGGGCAATACGGAGGAAATGACTTTGAACTACTCAATGCGCCACAAAGTCTTAGTGTGGATAAAATATCCTCGTCATTAGAAACCTGTTGGAATCTATCGCCAATAGGTTGTCGTGGAGCGGACGCTGCTCTTTATATCATGGATTCACTAATAATTGATAAAGATAATGAGTTATTTTATCTAGATACCGACTACTTGGCGAAAGTGGGCGATAAGTGAGAGAAGAACTAGCCGAACAACTCTTAGGGAATATCCTAGAATGGGATACTGAAACCGCAAAGGATGAAATTGCAGGAATAAGGTATTTGGCAGCTGTTAAGTATGATGGATATCGAAATTTCGAACCCGGCTATCGTTTTATAGAGAGTCTTGCGTTATGGCTCAGGAATTTCAATTCAATTGAAGAGAGGCGAGTAGCCTACGATTTTATGAAATCTAGGATGGTGTATATTTCGGAAACTCAGATGGACCACCTAGTTGGACTTCTATATCCTCAAAGGGTTGTTCCCATTTTGCTTGAACAAGCAAGACTGAAGGAAAAAATACCTCGATTTCATATTAAAAAGATAAGAGCCTCTGCAACCTTCAATATCTTAAGAAGGAAAACCCTCTTTTTAGCTTTAAGTGATGGGGCTAGAATGGATGCTTTTAGAAGAAAGCATTCCCTAAATAATGAACAGGTTTGCGTGTCTTATGAACTTGGTGAACCAAAATTGGATAGGTTACAGAAAGACTTGCAGGAATGGATTCATTTGAACGGATATACAACAGACCCAGTTTTTGAAAATATATTCCTGATTGATGACTTCAGTGGAAGTGGAAATTCAATATTAAAACTCGATAAAGGCACTCTTAAGGGTAAGCTCTTTAAGTTCTTTACTGAAGCACTCGGGTGTAATAACAAACTTGGCAAGTATTGCATAAAGGACGGGCCTAATATTTTCGTCGCAACCTATATCGCAACTGATAAAGCAATAAGAAATATCAGGAAAAATGTAAATACTCTTAAAGAACAGATGAAAAATGGTGAGTTCAAGCAATGTGTAATAATGGAACCGCTTCAACTAATAACAAACAAATTGACTGTTCCTCAAGCAGGAGACATAATAGACGCGGGTTTCGAACAGCTTCTAATTGGTTATTATGACGATAGGCTCGAAAATGAGCATACAAGGACTGGTGGACCTGATGTAATCCATGGCTATGCGGGTTGCAGTTTACCACTAGTATCATGCCACAATTGCCCCAATAATTCTGTATATCTTCTGTGGGGTCAAACAGAAAAGTCAGATGGGAAACCTGGATTAAAGGCTTTGTTCCCACGTATATCAAGACATATGGAGAGTAGAACTTAGATGATCAGAAATCCTTTTCTAGATCGAGCTGCCGATGCAAGAACAGGCAATATGGCTGAAGAGCGTAATTTCGTTGGCCTATTCGGCATATCAGCATTAAACCTTATCAGCGACAATATTCAACATATATGGGAACGACCATTGTTCTTGATTAGTGCACCTGGGGGAGGGAAAAGCAGTTTAATGCGCATATTCAGCCCCAGTGCCTTACGATACATTCAAGAGACTGCCCATATTGGTAGAGAACGACAATTACTTTCGGATAAGCTGAACGCCTTAGGTGCTTTAAAAAATGGACGACCATTCGCACTCGGTATTTGGCTCAGGTTATCGGATGAATATCGTAATTTTGATGAATTCGAACAAGAAAAGGGGCACGGGCTATTCTGCGCCATGCTTAATTCCCGCATCATACTTAGCGCAATCAATGGAATTTGTGTTTTTAATGACCTATCTATAAGCAAAGATCTGCACAGACTAGCATTATCACTAAAAGATACTGCTAGTCCAAATTTAGGAAAGAATTGGGCAGAGTTAGGTACAGCCACTGCTGATAGTTTATATGAAAAGATGGCAAAACTTGAAGCAGGCCTTTGCGATATGATCGATAACCCATTTTGGGAAGGTGAATCCTATGCACTATCCCATTCTGGATTATGGTCTTTAGATTTACTGTCCAACTTGGATATTACGTTGGATAACCAAAAAATTGAATATCGTCCATTAGTGATGCTAGACGATATTCACGAACTATCAGTCTTACAGATTCAATATTTAGTAAGCTTATTGATGTCTCGCCAAGTAACGATACCCTTTTGGATATCAGCAAGAAAACAGGTATTGGGGCTTGAGGAGTTGTTAACAGGAAACCTGCAACGAGGAGTAGAGAAAGGTCGAGATTATATTACTATTGATTTTGAGAAGAGCAGAGGAGAGTTCCGAAAAAGAGTTCTAGAAATTTCGAAGCTTAGAGTACAGAGCGTTGCTGCTCAGATTGGTGGTTCATCTCAGGCATTTGATGATTTTATTTCAGATGACCGAGAAGAGATATTCTTGAGTAACCTCGACATGAAGGTTGCTGAAGAAATAAAAAGCAGAATACTCACAACTGCAGGCATGGAGATAGGAAAATTTCAAGGATTAATTTCAAAAATTGAAAGGGAGCATATTAGACCTCATGACTGCTGCCGTCAATTACGAATGCTGGAGATTCTAGTTAACAGAGAAATGGGAAAAGCTCAAAAAAGCTTTTCCTTTTTAGAAGTGTCAGGAAAGACATTTCAAAAACACGAAAATAATAAAGCAATTATTGAAGCTGCCGAATTATTCTTTGCGCGAGAATACAAATTACCCTATTATTTTGGGGCACAACGTTTAGTTTCATTAGCTTCTTTTAATATAGATCAATTCTTGAGATTAGCCGGAGCGCTTTTCGATGAAATAATGACAGCAATTCGATTAGGTAGAGATAGAGATTCGTTCATTTCGCCAGAAAGACAACATATAATTCTAAAAAGAGCTGCAAAAGCCTTTTTAGAAGAAATACCGACGATGGTTCCAAACGGTAGCGCAGTAATGAGACTAATCCAGTCTTTAGGTGAGATGAGTAGGCATGTAACATATCGTCCAACAGCGTCCTATCCTCCGGGTGTGACGGGGACAGCAATTACTATGTATGAATTTAGACAATTGAGCGAGGAAGCAAAAAGAGGAAACGAGGAATATTTAGATCTCTATCAGGCTATTCAATCAGCAATCACACATAATATCTTGGAACCTGAACCTAACTATAAATGCAAGGGTCAAGAATTCCTTGTGCTGTATCTCAATAGACTGCTTTGTGTACCATTCCAGCTACCTTTACAAAGAGGCGGATTTCGAGAACAAAGCTTAAAGACTTTGCTCGGTTGGATAAAAAGGGGATATCGTCAATCTAGAAAAGACCTGGAGCAATCGGAGTTATGGCCATAAATAGTAGATGGGAAGACGCTCTGCATTTTGGCCCTAATGGAGCCAGTTTCAGCGAGTATTGGGCTGAAAGACTTAAGCAAGACAGAAATATTTTAGTAATAACCGGTTGGGGATGGGATCCTCGAATGACTATTCTATCAAGGACACTACAGGGTTTCGGGGGAAGCGGTTTGCGTGATTTTCATTTGATATGTTATAAGCCTTCTCGCTCGTACAGGAGTCCAAGTAAAGAGTTCCTAGACAAAAACAATGATGACTTTGAGAAGATCATCATCGGTTGGGGAACAAAACAGGAGATCGAAGTAATAACTCGAAAAGAAGGAAACATTTATTGCGGTGACCATGCAATTATGAATATCTACCGTAAATATGATTTCGGGAAATATTCTGACATAATTATAGATATTAGCGCATTACCGAAGTCCATTTATTTTACGCTTTTACTGATATTGGTAAACAGATACGATAGGGAATATCCGAAGATGAATATGCATGTAATCGCATGCCAAGATGTAGAATTGGATACTCAAATAAATGAGACTGCAGACGACACTCGTGTATTACAAGGATTTAAGCATAATTTCACTTTGGTAAGTAAGCAACAACTTACGAGGATATGGGTACCGGTACTTGAAAAAAATTATTCTACAAGCCTGAGAAAGCTATACAACGAAATAATACCGAAAGACATTTACCCCATATTACCCTTTCCAAGTAGAAATCCTCGTACTGACGATGATCTTCTCATCGAGTATCGGAGTATCTTCGTAGATGAATGGCGTGTTGATCCCATGAATATCATATATGCCGTTGAAGATGATCCATTAGACGTGTATCGGAGTTTGCGCAATTTACTCCACAAACAGACTGAAGCACTTAGTCCTTTAGGTGGAGTTTCTGTGACTGTATCCGCTTTGTCAAGCAAATTGTCTTCAATCGGGGCTTTTATGGCAGCTTTTGAAGGAAAATTATCTGTAGTTCACGCAATAGGTCGCCATGTGCCACCTGATGATCTGAGTAATCCTAGATATTGGAGCGAAGTGTCCATGGGGCGTTTCCAAAGTAACCTTCACTCAGTCTGGCTAACAGGAGAACCTTTTGAAGAGTAAGGATAGCTTTAGAAAGACGGTTAATAAACCAAAGGCAATTGGAGCTGGAATAGTGGTCCTAGACATTATCTTAAATAATGGGGCTACCATACCAATTTACCGAGCTGGTGGCACGTGTGGTAACGTCCTGGCTGGTTTATCGTTTTTAGGTTGGGAAACCGTCGCTATTTCTCGTGCGGGCAGTGACTTGGCTAGTGGTATCATGATTAGCGACCTCGCTAACAATGGTGTGAATACGAATTATATAACCCGCGAAGATGGTTTAGTTACACCAAGAATAGTGGAGAAACTCAGTTCAAATGGAAGCCATGCAAAGCACAGTTTCCCACAACATTGCCCTTCATGTGAACGTTATTTACCTCGTTTTCGGAGTCCAAGATTAGATACTATCGAAAATATTTTTCGAGAAAATAGCAAAGTCGATGTCTATATATTTGATAAAATAACGCCTTCAACTTTAAAGCTAGCTAGGAAATACAGACAAGCTGATGCATTGATATTTTTTGAACCAAGTAGCCTAAGGAACATGGATATGGTAGAGCAGGGCATCAGCGTTTGTCATGTCTTTAAATATACCAGTGATCATACAAACGGTCGACATGGCCTTAATAAATGTTCAGAGATACTGAAACTAGTTAATAGTTATCGGACTCCCTTAGTAATACAAACTCAGGGCGAGGGAGGATTATTATATTGGAAATTCGGGGAAGAAGCCTGTCACGAGATGAAAAGTTACAATCCACAAGAATTGATTGATACTTGTGGCGCTGGAGATTGGGTTACTATAGGATTATTGTATTATTTAGAAGAAACAACTAAGAACAATAAACTTGATTTAATTAGGACTTTTGACTCAAGTTTGATACTTGATGAAGCATTAAGTTTTGCCCAAATTCTATCTTCGCTTTCGTGCATGTTTCCGGGGGCACGAGGGCTATCGGACGCAACTGACAGAGATTTGATACTCCAATTAATTATGTCAAAGATGAAAATGCCTAGAGACACAATAGTTCAAATCAGAAGTGATCAATTGATACGGCGTAACGAAAAGGATGTTCCAGATAAACGCGTTATTGGAAAAGAGGTGTGTTCTACCTGCCTACTCTATACTAAGCAAGTAGATAATTAAATCCAGATTAATAGATAATAATACTGACTAGCCAGGCATAGAACCGCGGGGCAATAAAGGCACCTTTTTAGGCCCCAACTATTTGATATTTTAGCAATAAAAGCATAAAATCAGGGTGTCGGTTGACCTAGTGTCTTGACACCCTGATTCTTTCAAAAACTCCCCGGCAGGGAAGGTCTTCCAGTCTTGGTAGGCCGTACAGGTCTCGAACCTGTGACACCCTGATTAAAAGTCAAGGTTTCTAGTCGTCTTGTTTGTGTAGTTTGGTCCAAATCCCTTCGGGGTCGTAACCGTCGACTGAACAATCAGCCAAAATGTGTGATTCATAACTATTATTAAAATAACTTTTATAATTATTAGTCACTCGAAAGTGGCCCTTTATAAAATTTCAAACTGTCGTGAAAACCCATGGAACGTGTATAGTGTTCGACCATTGTTACAGATTCCCACCTGCCCAAATCCTTAATGGTTATAGCATCAAGCCCAGCTTTCCTGAGCAAACAAGCAAATGTTCGTCTAAAGATATGCGGATTGCAAGGAATTCCGGTAGATTTTTCCAGTCTTCTCAACATGGATATAATCCCCCACTTATTCAACCCCCAGATGTTATCGCCCGGCTGATACTGGGTAAGCCAATCACTTAGATACTTCGCCGTCATTTCACCGAAAGCAGCAAAGGCTTCTTTATGACCCTTACATAGTACCCTGATAATATGGCTATCTCGGTCTATATCTTGCGGCTTGATGTTAACGAGTTCGGAAAGACGAAGTCCGCTTTCAGCGAAGAGAGCAATTATGGCCTTATCCCTGATGTTTTCGACGGTATTAATTAGAATAATTACCTGATCTCTGGTTAGACTTGGCAAGATTAGCTTTGGAAGCCTAGGTGCTTTAATGTGCTTAGCGGGATTAGGTATCCCAAAGGTCTCTTCTCTCCAGTTGTAGAAAGTCTTAATAGCCCGGTAATAAGCGTTCCTGTTACCAGGGTTTTTAAATTGGAGGAGATAAGCCTCAATATCGTCCCGTCGGGCAACATCCGGGTCCAGTATAGACAGGAATCTGCCAAGCTTAACCATGTAAAACTGTAAAGTACCAGGAGATACCTCTATTGCCCGCCTTGATTGCAGGAACAGATGCATATAGTCTCTTCCCGCATTGACGCTGGCTAAAATTCCTTCAGCTTCCATTTCCATTCTTCAATAAATTTATCCAAGGGTGATTTAACGATAACTTTGGATTCAGTAAGGTTTGCCGATTAAAACCATGTAGCAACTTTTCCCACGTAATATCTTCGCTTGAAGGTATCCCGGCTGATCCACTGGCCAGTCCGCTTTCTATACTCTTCAGATCCTCTTGCCCAGCCTAGATGCTCCACATCACGTAAGCGTAAAATCACCGCATAATCCACTTGTAGCCTCGGCCTGCCCGGTTTTATAAATGTATCTCGCTTATCCATGTTCACTACCTCTACATTAATCATTGCACATTGACACACGAAAAATAAAGAGTTACAATGTGCTATTATATGTTACACAAAACTGCAATTATAGAAATCAGAAAGCGTCTGAGCATCCCTGAAGAAGGATTCCCAAACGAGAACAAGGCTTTAGCCTGGTACCGAGCGCATTATCATCAGGCCAAGGGCAAGGATTTCAGCGGAACCTTTGGTTTTCAGTATGACCGCCGGTCAGGGTACATCAATTTCGAATATGAGATCGGGCAGGAATTTTTAAAGATTTACGCGACCCATCCACTGGATAATGCGGTTCCTCTTGATAGAGAAGCAATACTATTAGTAGAGGAGATAAACATTCCAGATTGGGCAACTCCATGGCTTCGTCTCGTGATATTGGTAGGAGAACCACCTGAGGTTATAGAAGTACATTTACCCGATCATCTAATGGCTCCACTGGGTGAATTGCGAGTATTAGTGCATCCCACAAAAAAACTAAGCCTGAGAAAATGGCGAGAAACGGGAGCAATGATGGGATTATTGCCTGGAGAAATTGATTTATGGAAGGTACCAGGCGTAACCACCACATACAGCCCTAAAAGAGAGACCAATATGGAGCTCTTATACTGGCAGACGTACCAGGCCTACATGAGTGCAATCGGAAGACGCAGAATGAGGGATCAGAAAGGGAAGAAGGGGCTATTAATAGAGACAGCTAAAATACTTGTGGATGATTATGGCTGGGAATATGAGGAGAAATCCTATACGATTAGGCGTTTTCTTGACCGGGCTAATAAAATATGGCATTTTTCAACATGGTAGGAGTAAAATATACTTAATCTAAGTGGCAGCGGATGGGCACAAAGTTTTATAATGAAGAAATCACGGCTATCGCAAAACTATCGCACAAATCACGAGTAATTGTTAAGCAAATTTGTTAAGCAAATTTTTTAGGAGGGATTAAGAATGCGGGAATTTGTAGCTAAAAAGAACTGGCAGCGGCGGGATTCGAACCTGCGACCAAGGGCTTATGAGTCCCCTGCTCTACCTCTGAGCTACGCTGCCAAGCGATTTAGGATGTAGGCGGGCAAAATCCTCCTTTTTAGCTTTGATTTTCTGTATAGACATCTTTACAATCTGGATGAATATTCTGTCATTTACCATTAATTTTTATTAGTCCTCTGCTCTAATAGACTTCTTTATTGCGCAACTTTCGAAGTCTGGCACCTCTCTTTTGCCTCCAGCTCGCCCATAAATTCACCGAGAGAAATCAACAACCTGAGCTGTCGCTCAGTAAGCCCGCTCGTCGCATCCAGCAGTTGAGCCTGCGGCTGACTAAGGTCCTGGCCTTCGGGTCGCCGTGTTCGGTAGCCAGCCAGCATCAACAATTCATCTTCCAATACCCCCCGGTGGTGCTCTCCGCTCACGCTGAAGGTATGAGCCAGCTTTATGACGGTAGCTGCCGAGACACTATGACTACCGTTTACAATGGTGGAGATGGTGGTGTGGCTAAAACCGGTCTTGATCCCTGCCTGGCGGAGTGACCAGCCTTCCGTTCGGCACTTCGCCTTAAACCAATCTCCCAAGGCAACTCGGGCTGAGAGGTCCATCATTTTCTTTCCTCTTTTTTCGAAAAAAACATTTTGAGCCTAGTAGTTAGTCTGCATTGTTATTATAGCAACGTGGATTGTAAAAGTCAATACTAGAGTGACATCAAAACTGGCCAAAAAGCTTGACTCCTTTGGGTATAGGTTCTTACAATAATGGTGGTAACTTGACGGCTAGGGAAAATTTGCAAGATGTCCAAGATAATCGTCCGGATCGATCCAAAAAATGGGCAAACGTACATTCCGCGACATATCCGGGAGGACGGCTTCACGGGCGAGTGCGAAATTCTCGAAGGCGCCTTCACAATCACCTTCATCAAGCCTGGCACCAACCTGGCCGATGTCGATTCGAGTCTGCAGATAGTTCGCCAGGATATCGCCCTGCGCACCAAACATGTGAAAACAGGAAATTCGCCGGCACCACCCTGGCCACTATTTGTGAAATTTAGCCGGGCCTGGCTGAGCCAGGAGACCGGCTATTCCAAGGGCTATCTCTGCCGCGTGGCCACTGGGAAAATCCCCCCTCACCACTTGCACTAACACCACTTGCACTAACACCACGTTCAACTTACGGCTGAAGTTAAGTAATCCATATATGAATTATACTTAAGTAAAGGGAATTGTAATGCTTCATGTATGAATTGTCAATTCTTCCCGGTAAAAAAGGTATAAATACCCACGTGTGATGAGATATAGAAGTGCCATTCAATCGCTTTGACAGCGAGCCAGAGGATGCTAT
>SDBT01004738.1_pt1 | contig 23000 bp, 16 predicted proteins | sample 2277101 | NCBI WGS metagenome assembly SDBT01 (sample SAMN10404973, study PRJNA504765) | marine sediment metagenome | isolation source: marine sediment core GS10_PC15, 103 cmbsf | place: Arctic Ocean: Southern Knipovich Ridge | collected 2010 | reverse complement strand
CACGACGGACTTGTGCGTCGAGGGCCGGTGCAGCTTCGACTTGTTCCACGAGCCGCGGTAGAACGGCGCGGGCGCCAGGCCGAACATGTTCTTCATCGCCACCGTGGTAACCGTGAAACTGTGATCCTTCAGGACCGGCAGCGAGATGATGAACGCATCCTGGGCAATGCGGGGCAGATGGAACTGCTTCAACTGAAAGGTGTCGCTCCGCTCGAGGGTAACGGCCTCTTCCTGGTTGAAGTCGATCAGCCGAAAACCGTATCTGCGGGCCAGTTCGGTGTAGCCGTTGGCGTCAAACGCATCGCGCGTGATGCCGGTGCCGCAGCCGTCGCCAACGGCAACCTCCGCGCCGCAGTGACTCTTGCAATACTCGTAGACCGCTGCGACGGCGCCAACGTGTGTCGTCACGGGCGGGCCGTCGGCGCACGTGAGGTTGGGCTTGATGATGATAAGCCGGTCATCGGGCAACTGGCCGGCCGCGCCGATCAGGTCCAGCGCCTCGGCCACGCTGTGCTCGTAATTGACAAACGCAACCTTTGCCACGCTGCTCATGCCGTCGTGCCTGACCCTTGCGGAATTGCCGGAGGTGGGAGTCGAACCCACACGAGGAGTAATCCCCACAGGATTTTGAATCCTGCGCGTCTGCCAGTTCCGCCACTCCGGCCGGATAGTCCAGTTTACGCAGCCCACGGCAAAAGACAAGCCTGCCATTGGAAAGACACGCAAAGACGGTCATCCGCGCCCTTGGCGGCCCGGTTTCCGCCCCAACCCCATCAGAGCAGCAGGGGGAGGATTGCCTTGGGAGCCTCAACAGGTGATCGGATACCGCCCCCAGCGCTTCGCGGCTTCGCACATGGCCACCAGATTCTCCGGCGACGTGTCCGCCTGCACGTAGTGGCTGGGCGCGAGGATGTACCCTCCGCCCGGGGCGAACGCCCGCAGCCGCAGCCGCACCTCCGCGGCTACGTCCTCGACCGTGCCGAACGGCAAGACCTGCTGCTCGTCCACCCCGCCGTGAAACGTGAGCCGGTCGCCGAACTGGCCCTTCAGTTCGGCCGAGTCCATCCCCGCCGCCCGAGGCTGAACGGGATCGAGAATCTGCATCCCGATGTCCACGAGGTCGCCGACGATCGGCCGAATGCCGCCGCAACTGTGGAACATCATCTTCACGCGCGGATTGACCCGGTCCAGATACTCCCGCGCCGCCCGCCACCTGCGAGTGAGCCGCGGCAGAATCAGCTCGCGGAACATCGCCGGCGAATACAGCAGGCCCGTCTGCATGCCGAAGTCGTCGCCGCTGACCTTGAAGATCTGCAGGTACGCAGCCGTCGCCTCCAACCCCACGCGGTCCAGCTCCATACTGATGTCGGTGATCTTGTCCAGCAGGCAGCCGGCGAACTCGCCGTCGGTCGCCGCCCGCTCCAGCCAGCACTGGAAGCCCATCAGGTAGATCGCCGTCTGCACGATCGGCCCGCCGAACCGTCCCACCAGGGCCAGGTCCGTGTCCTCATGCAGCCGCTTGGCCGCCGCGGCCGCCCCCTCGCCCCGGCCCGGCGCGGACGCATCCGGCCAGGGATACCGCTCCAGGTCGTCCAGGGTCGCCTCGGCCAGCGGATGGTGCACCGGCTCCAGATAGCTGCCCGCCCCAGGCTGATAGACGCGCTTGAGCCCAACGCCCCACCCGTCGACCACCGTGTCGCCCGCCGGCTGGGGCCGCTTGGCCCCCCGCGCCGAGCCGAGCTTCACGCTTGTCAGGTCCGCCCCCAACGCCGCCAGAACCCGCGGGTGAGGGATCGCCTCCTCCATGTACCCCGCCTCGATCCGCTCCTCGATCTCCAGACCCAGGTGCGCCTTGAGCTTGAGGTAGAAGTCCGGCACGGGGTTGAAGTCGATCGGCACGCGGTCGCCCTCGCGATGCTCAATGGCCGCGACCACTCGCTCTCTGGACGTCCACGCCATCCAGCCACCCTAGCCCCCATCAATCCCCCGGTCAAGGCCGCCGCCCTCCAAACCCCGCCGCGGCGATCATCGGTGCCGACGTGGGGCCATAAGCTTCAACATCGTGGTATGCGCAAGGGGGGGCGGGCAGTATAATGCACTTCAAATCGCCCGGCGGTGCAGCCGGGAAAGATTATATGGCAAATCCCGATAGACATGACCGGAACAGTAGGATCTTCGCTATCAAGGAGATACTGATGCGGAACAATATAGCGTTTTACTCATCAGTCGTGATCGTTGCTCTTTTGGCGGTAATCCCCTGCGGCATGGCCCGGGCCGCTGCAATGCCCAAGAACCTGGCTCCCAAAGCAAAAGTCTCGGCGAGCAGTTATTTCAGCGGTGAATATCGCCCGCAAATGGCCATAAGCGGCACGTTTCCGTCCCAGTTTCAGAAGGACAGCGATTGGGCGGTCAAGGGTACGCAAGACGGCCACTTCACGCTTCAGTGGAAAAAGCCCATCGACGCGGCTCAGATCGTCTACTACGCCCGGGTGACCAGTCAGCTTCTCGAGTGCTTCAAGGACTATGAGATCTATCTGAACGACAGCAAGAAGCCCGTGGTGCGAGGCAAGCTGGAGCGTCGCCGCGGGCCGCAGTTGATCAACTTCCCGAAGCAGAAGGTCACGCGGATTCACATCAAGTTCCTCTCGTCGCATACGAATTCGCCAAACCCGGGCGCCGCGGAGATTGCGGTATTCGCGTCTCCGGTCACCATGAAACAGCTGACCGCGATGCGGGTTCCCCCGAAGGAGAAGACGGCCAAGGCCCAGGCGCTTCGCAAGGAGCTGTTCGACGGCAAGCTCGGCTTCACCGACATCCTGTTGGTCAAGCGCAAGCCGCTGAACATCTCGCACGTGTACGTGTATCACGTCGAGGGGTTCCGGCCGGGCGGCGGGCTGTACATCTACTCGCCGAAGGAGGAGAAGCTGAAGTGCATCTTCGACGCCAAGGACGGCATGATAACCACGGCCGACCTGTCCTACGACGCGAAGGAAGTGGTGTTCGCTTTGCGTCGCGGCGGGCATGTCGGATCGAACCCGGTCCGTCACATCGAGGATATCTCGCGCTACAAGGAGGAGAAGAGCAATTACCACGTTTTCAAGATCAACATTGACGGCACGGGCCTGACGCAGCTGACCCACGGCTCGTACAACAACCTGGACCCGTGCTGGCTGCCGGACGGCGGGATCGTGTTTATCTCCGACCGGAAACCGGCTTATGCGTATTGCTACGTGGTCACGTCGCCCGTCATCTATCGCATGGAAGCCGACGGCTCGAAGCAGAAGCGGCTCTCGGCCAACTACCTCATGGACTTCACCCCGTCGGTGCTCGAGGACGGCCGGATCATCTACACGCGGTGGGAGTACGTGGACCGCGCGGCCTGCCCGATCCAGAGCCTGTGGGCGATCAACCCCGACGGCACGGGGCTGTCGGGCTTCTACGGCAATCGCGTCCTGTCGCCCGGTACGTTCATGGACGCGCAACCGGTTCCCGGCACGAACAAGATCGTCGCCACGGCGACCAACCACAACGGGCCGTGCCGCGGCGCCATCGTCCTGATCGACCCGTCCAAGGGGGCCAACGCCAAAGAGGCCATAACCAACCTGACGCCGGAGATCGACCTCTATCGGATAAGCGGGGTGTATGGCAACGGGTTGCGAGGTCCGTACGAAAAACCGTTTGCAGTGGGGGGCGACAAATTCCTGGTCTCCAAGGGCGGCACGGTCCAGCTCCGCGACTTCGAAGCCAACGCGATCTCGCTGATCTTCCCGAAAGACGGGATGGGATGGTACTGCCCCATGCCGATCCGCCGGGTGAAGCCGCCGCCGGTGATGATCGGAGCCACCATGGATCGCATGGTCGTACTGCCCGAAGACGGCAGCGTCTCGGGGTCGTGGGCGACGATGTTCATGCAGGATGTCTATTACGGCCTGGAGCCGCACGTCAAACGGGGCGAAATCAAGCAGATCGCGGTGGTGCAGGAGATCGAGAAGAGCACACACTCGCCGCAGAACAACAAGCGGCCGGGCGGTCACGGCATGCGGAACATCGCGGTATTCGGCTTCCAGTTCCCGCTGGTCTCGTGCGGCGCGACCTACGCCCCGAAGAAACTGTGGGGCTTCGCCGACGTCAACCCGGACGGCAGCGCCACCTTCAAGGTGCCCTCGGAAGTGCCGATCTACTTCCTCGCGCTGGACAAGGAGGGACGTGCCCTCCAGCGGATGCGGTCGTTCACCCACCTGATGCCCGGCGAGCTGCAGGGGTGCGTCGGGTGCCACGCTGACCGCAGCTCCGCCACGCCGCACACCGGCAAGGTCGTCGCCCTCCGCACCCAGGCCCAGGAACTGATCAAGCCCGCCTGGGGCGTCAAGGGGTTCAGCTACCAGGAGGTCGTCCAGGGCGTGTTCGACCGCAACTGCATCAAGTGCCACAACGAGCGCGAGCAACCCGGCAACGTGGACCTCACCGGCGACATGACCGACTTCTTCAACGTCTCGTACGACATCCTGGCACGAACGGGCACACAGTCCGAGAACCGTTGGATTCATCACGGCAGTCCCGTGGGGCCGCGCGGTGACGCTGCACGCGGTATGAGCCCGTATGCCGAGTGGATCTGGTCGATCAACGGGGCCGGACACAACGTGCTCGAGGTCAAGCCGCTGAGATGGGGCAGCCCCGCCAGCAAGCTCGCCGAGATCATCCGCACCGGCCACCCCGACAAGAAGGGCAAACCCCGCGTCAACGTGCCGGATAAGGACCGCAGGCGGGTCTATCTCTGGCTGGACCTGAACGTTCCGTATTACGGCACGTCGTCGTCGAACCACAAGGCCCACCTCGGCAGCCGTCGAATGATGCCGCTGGCCCTGGAGTCAACGCTCAAGCAGGTCGCCTCGCGCCGCTGCGCCAGTTGCCACAAGGGCAAGGGCGGTATCCCCCGCAAGTTCTACACGCGGGTGATGAACCCCCAGAACAACAGCTTCCTGCTGGCACCGCTGGCCAAGAAGGCCGGGGGGCTCGAGAAGTGCGGCAAGGCGGTGTTCACGTCGACGGATGACCCGGATTACCAGAAGATCCTCAAGACCTTCGAGCCGATCCACAAGTTGTTGAAGGAACGCCCCAGGGCTGACATGAAGGAATTCAAGTTGATCTGTGATGACTGAACAGCCCCCGCGGGCACAGAAGAAACTCTCGCCAAGGCACGGGGATGTGGCAGGATTATTGGTAAGGTTCACGATGGCCGACTCGGCGCCTTACCTGGGGAAGAAATAGACAGAATAACGGCTAACTGTTGCTCAAACTGACCGAGACTTGTCCACGAACCTGACCGGCGGCGAAAAGTACAGGCTGTGGATCGTCCGCACCTGTGACAACACCCTCGGCGCCAATCCGCTGAACCGCTCGTACATTGTCGGTGCAGGCACGCGGACGGTTCGCTGCCCGCTGCACAACAGCCGCTACAGCCACCTGGGCGAGGTGGTCGATGGCCAGCAGGTCCAGGGCCCGCACCACAAAGGAGCCGGCTACCGCGTTACGGAAGTCGCATACCCGAAGATCAGGGAGAAGTTCGCCAGCCTGTACACGTTCTGTGACAATCACTTCTGCATCGCGATGGACGAGGGGCTCTCGACGACCCAGGCCAGAACCATGGCCGTCTTCGGCCTGCTCCTGCCCGACAGGAAATGAACCCCTTCTTCTTCCGTATAGTCACGGGCGGCGCGATGTGCTAAGTTGGCAGCGCGCACGATCGGGATCGGAGATGCTGCCATGAAAGCTCACAATCGAAGGTTCGGCGTTGTCGTTATCGTTGCGGGCGTGCTTGTGGCGGTCGCGGGGCCGGGGGCTTGGGCACAGGAGACGCGGGCTGCGGTTGACATCGGCTCGCGACGCGAGCTGTTCGTGGACCGTCACCTGATCGACACCCTCACCGGCTGCCGCCTCGAGCTGCACCACCCGCGCCGCGAGGGCATCGCGATTAAGTTCGACAAGCCGTGGGAGGGCCTGCACTCGGGCTACATCACGGTGATCAAGGATGGGCTGCTGTATCGGATGTACTACCGCGGGCTGCCCAAGGCCGGCCGAGACGGGTCCGCCGCCGAGGTCACCGCATACGCCCAGTCCGAGGACGGCATCACGTGGACCAAGCCGAAGCTGGGCATCTACGAGGTCGGCGGCACGAAGGAGAACAACGTGGTGCTGGCCGAGTCGGCGCCGGTTACCCACAACTTCACGCCGTTTCTGGACACTCGTCCGGATGTGCCCGCCGCGCAGCGCTACAAGGCGCTCGGCGGGACGGAGCGCAGCGGCCTGGTCGCCTTTGTCTCGCCCGACGGGCTGCACTGGAAGAAGCTCCAGGACAAGGCCGTTATCACCAAGGGCAAGTTCGACTCGCAGAACGTCGCCTTCTGGTCCCAGAGCGAACAGCGGTACGTCTGCTACTTTCGCACATGGAGCGGCGGGGGATGGCGCGGGCTTCGAACGATAAGCCGCACCACCTCAAAGGACTTCATCCACTGGTCCGAGCCGGCGCCCATGACGTTCGGCGACACGCCCATACAGCACCTGTACACCAACGCCACTCAGCCGTACTTCCGCGCGCCGCACATCTACGTGGCCCTGCCGCAGCGGTTCTTCCCGGCCCGCGGGGCCGTGCCGGCCGAGCAGGCCAAGACCCTCGTGGCCGATCCAACCTACCGCAGGAACTGCAGCGACGTGGCCCTGATGACGTCCCGCGGCGGCAACAGGTACGACCGGACCTTCATGGAGGGGTTCATTGTACCGGGGCCGGGCGTGCGAGACTGGATCAGCCGCAACAACATGGCCGCGACGGGCATCGTACCCGCCGGCGACGGGCGTAACCTGTTCATGTACCGCCTGAGCCACTACGGCCAGCCGACCTGCCACGTGACGCGGTATTCGCTGCGGCTTGACGGGTTCATCTGCGTCAGGGCGCCCTACAAGGGCGGCGAGCTTGTCACCAGGCCGCTTAAGTTTGCGGGCGGGCAGTTGGAGATCAACTTCGCCACGAGCGCCGGCGGCAGCGTGCGGGTGGAGATCCAGGATTCAGCCGGCGGGGCGATTGGGGGCTATGCGCTGGCCGACTGCCCCGACATCGTGGGCGATCGGATCGCGGGTGTCGTGAGGTGGAAGGGCGGCAGCGACGTTTCGAAGCTGGCGGGCAAGGAGGTGCGGCTGCGATTCGCGATGAAAGATGCACATCTGTACGCTCTGCGGTTCGTCGCGGCCGCCGCGCAGAAGAAGGCCAAGCTCGTCAGCGTCGAGCGAATCTGGGACAAGGCCCCGCACAACGCCTTCACCGACCTGATTCGATTCCGCAAGCGGTGGTTCTGCGTCTTTCGGGAAGGCAAAGGCCACGTCTCGCCGGACGGCGCCCTGCGCGTGATTGCGTCCACCGACGGCAAGAAGTGGACGTCCGCCGCGCGGATGGAATCCAAAACCGCCGACCTGCGCGACGCCAAGATCACCGTCACGCCGAAGGGGCAGTTGATGCTCAGCGGCGCCGCGGCCCTGCACCGGCCGGCCAAGACCAGGCACCAGTCGATGGTGTGGTTCTCCGACGACGGCAGTAAGTGGAGCGACGCCGTCAAGGTCGGCGACAAGGACATGTGGCTCTGGCGGGTCACTTGGCTGAAGGACACAGCCTACGGCATCGGCTATTCAACCACGGGTAAGAACGTCATCCGCCTCTACACCAGCACCGACGGACGGAAGTTCAAGACCCTCGTCGAGGATCTGGGCGTCCCCGATTATCCCAATGAGACTTCAATCGTCTTCCAGGCCGACGGCTCGGCCGTGTGCCTGCTGCGACGGGACGGCAGCCCGGGAACGGCCAAGGTGGGCACGGCCAAGCCGCCATACACCAAGTGGACCTGGAAGGACCTCGGCGTGCAGATCGGCGGCCCGCACCTGATTCAGTTGCCCGACGGGCGTTTCGTCGCGGCCGTCCGGTTGTACAAGCCTGCGCGGACGGCGCTGTGCTGGCTGGATCCCCAGGCCGGAAAGCTGAAGGTGTTCCTGACGCTGCCCTCTGGCGGGGACACCAGCTACGCCGGGCTCGTTTGGCACGAAGGTCTGCTGTGGATGAGCTACTACTCGAGTCACAAGGGCAAGACGTCGATCTACCTGGCGAAGGTGAAGCTGCCGGGCATCTAGCGGCGCGCGGCGGAACAACACGCGCGGGAACGACACGCGCGGTTCTTACGAACCGCCGCTAAACAACTTTGACGATCGCCCGCCAAACAGGTTTTACGAACCACCGCACAGTCTATTTCACCGACACTTCCAGGCCCTCGCCGTCGAGGATCACGTTGACGCTTTCGCGGAAGTTGGCCGCATCCCGGACGAAGGACAGGTAGTGCTTCAGGCGTTCGCTCGCGTTGACGCTGTTGTGGGCGGCAACGATCGCTCCGTCGGCCAGGCGGTGGCGGCAGGCCCGCAGGATCGTCAGGTAGATGCCCTTGCCGATTTCAGGCCCACCGTCGGCGTCGAGGTAGAGCAGGCCGATGGGGTCGGGGAACTCTGCGAGGAATGACACGGCGTCCGCGGCGAGGACGCGTGCGATGCCGGTGGGGTCTATCAGCCGGACGTTCCGCTCGGCGCGGGCGGCCTCGTCGGGCAGGATCTCCAGCCCGACGAGCTGTCGGGCCTCGTAGCACGCGCCCGGCCCCACGGCGGCCCCGGCGTTCGAGATGAAAGTGAACCCGCAGAACACGCCCGCGGCGATCATGCAGGCCGGCTGGGCCACCGCGTTGATGGCGTACAGCAGGCGCTGCATTCGCGGCGTGATGGCCGTCCATGGGATCTCGAACTGCTCGGCGACCGCGCGGCGGTGTGCGAGCATCTTCTGGTGGTCGTATCGCGTGTGGGCCAGCACGCCGGCGTCCTGGAGGGCGGCAAGGGCCTCGTCGACCACGGCGATCTCGCGCTGCGGCGGCTCCAGCCGGCGGTGCGGATCGTGATAGTCCATGCGGTATTCGCTGTGGTCGCTGCTTCGATATTCACGTGCCATGGGCGGGCTCCCGCGCCGCAATTGCCTGCATCCTGTGCGAGGTGGGCCTATTAGATAGGGCTGGTCCGCAAAGAACAAGGAGCCTGCGGGCCTGGGAACAAAGGCGGGCCGCTTGCGGGTTGGCGGGTTTGGGGCGATAATTCCCCAGGCAACGGTTTACATCGATGACGACTTCCACCTCATGGATGAAAGCCGACCTTCCAGGAAGCCCTGATAATGCCACCTGAAAACACCGACCAGAGTGGAACAGACCAGCGCAAACCCGTGCGGCTCAAGTTTATCGGGTGTGAGATCATCTATCGCGAGGCGTGCCTGCTGGCCGCACGCAGCCGCAACATCATCGACCTCGAGTTCCTGCACAAGGGTCTCCACGACCTGGAGACGCCGGACATGGTCGCCGAACTCCAGCAGGCCATCGACCGCGTCGACGCCGACGGCGGCTACGAGGCCGTCCTGCTGGGCTACGCCCGCTGCAACGACGGGGCGGTGGGCCTGCGGGCGCGCACCCAGCCGCTGGTGATTCCCAAGGCCCACGACTGCATCACGTTTTTCTTCGGCTCGCGTGGGGCGTACAAGGAGCACTTCGACAGCTGCCCGGGCACGTACTACCTGACGACGGGCTGGCTGGAAAGGGGCGACAGCTCCGACGAGAAGTCGATGCCGGCCCACAGCAGGCGGAGCGTGATGGCCCAACTGGGCCTGACCGACTCGTACGAGCAGCTCGTGGCCAAGTACGGAAAGGACAACGCCGACTACATCGTCGAGACGCTCGGCGGCTGGCAGAAGCATTACTCCAAGTGCCTGTACCTCCGCATGGGCGTGTGCGACGAGGAGCCGTTCATCGAACAGGCCCGGCGCAGGGCGGAAAGCAACAACTGGACCTTCGAGTGCCGCGACGGCGACCTCTCACTGCTCGAGAAACTCTTCAGCTGCCAGTGGGACGATGACTTTGTCGTGGTTGAGCCCGGCGCCGAAATCGTCGCCCGAAACGACGACGATGTGTTGGGCGTATCCACTGGATGAGAGGAACACATATGACCAGCGGAAAGCGAACGCCCAGAAAAAGAAAAGTCTCGGCCAAGGCTACGCCCGTTCAGCTTCGGCGGATGGCGTTGGAGCTGGGGGCATTGAAGGCAAAAGTCGTATCGCCGGCCAAGGTCGAGACCGGCCACTGGGTCCGGTGGAAGTGCCGCTTCGGCTGCGGCGGCTTCGGCGCCAGCCTGGTCTGTCCGCCGCATTCGCCCGGGCCGGATGAAACACGCAAAATGCTGGATGGATACAAGCAGGCGATTCTCTTCGAGTCGCCGCCGGACCGGTCCAAGGAGATAGCGGTGGCCCTGGAGCGAAAGCTCTTTCTGGATGGGTACTACAAGGCGCTGGGCCTGGGCGCCGGCCCGTGCGAGCTGTGCGATACGTGCGCGTTCGAGGAGGGCTGCCGGCATCCGCACGAGGCGCGCCCGGCGATGGAGGCATGCGGGATCGACGTGTTCGCGACGGCCCGGGGGCACGGTTTTACGGTGGAGGTTGCCCGCACGCATCGCGACCCACATCATTATTTCGGCCTGGTGCTGGTTGAATAGTCAGCGGATCCGCGGCGGGGATGCGAGCGGTCGAGCGGCTCAGGATGATCCGGCGGGCAGATCGAGCGGACTTGGGTAGTCGCCCTTTTCCCCTTGGATATCCAGCAGCCTTTGCCTCTGGGCTGCCAGCGTGTCGAAGATGATCTGCGGCGTGTCGGCCACGTCGCCATAGATATTCTCGATCCGATCCAGCTTGGCCAGGTTCTCGGGAATCCGGATCGTGAACTGCTTTACGTAATCCTCCTCGGCGTAATCTGTTTTGCGAAGCTGCTTGAAGAGGCGTCTGAGATCCTGATACAGCGGCAGCCAGCCGGTGGGTCCCTTGATGGCCTCGGCATCCCCGTGCACGCGCAGCTCCATCCACTTGACCCAGATGCCCTTGTCCAGCATGCCGTTAAGAAACTTGCCGCGGCTGTCCTTCAGCCAGTAGTTGGTCGCGAATACCAGCGGCGGCTTGGCCACGCCCTTCACGAACTCCAGGTTGTTCCGGATGTACTTGCCGAGGGGAATCGACAGGAAGTCCAGGATGCTCATCAGGTTGAACGTGCGGACTCCGGCCGTGCCGAGCGTGGCGGCCGTTGTCTCGCTCTCCAGCGACGCACCCATTGTGATTATCCCGTGCGCCCAGTCGAAGCTTTGCCTTATCGGTACGGCCGTGTCGCTGTCGCGCCCGCCGTAGATGAACCCGCCGACCGGGACACCGTCGGGATCGTCGAAACGCGGGTCGAGGTTATCGAGGTCCACCAGGCGAATCGTGTAGCGGGAGTTCCAGTGCGAGGGGTTAACCTCTTTGCCGTTGGTGTCTTTCTTGCCGGCCGTCCACTCGCCCGAGTAGTTGATGCCGTCGGTGGGCAGGTCACAGCCCATCCCGGTCCAATACGGCCGGCCGTCCTTGATCAGTACATTGGAAAAGATCACCTCGCCGGGCTTTGTCAGGACGTTGAAGATTACGGGATCCCCTTCGGCGCATACGTCCCGAATGATGCCGAAGATTCCCGACTCGACGTTCACGGTTCTGACCTCGCCGTCGATGATACGGAGGTAGGCCAGGTCGTCTCCGATGATGGTTTCGCCGGGGAGCATTGCCGTGGAGGTTTTGCCGCAGCCGCTGGGGTAGGCGCCGGTGAAATAGGTCACGCGTCCGCCGGGCCCGTGAACGCCCATGACCAGCATGTGCTCCACCAGCCAGCCTTCGCGGTCGGCCTTGCGAATGGCCAGTCGCAGGGCGAGCTTCTTGAAGCCGACGGTATTGCCGGCGTACTGCGTATTGACGCTGAGGACCGTGTCCTCGGCGAAGTCGATGTAGATGCGCCGCTTGTCCACGTCGGCGCTGGTGTTGCGTTCGTCCAGCCGCCCGGCAGAGTGAAGGACGCGGAAGAAGTCCGCGCTGTCGCCGAGCTTCTTGAACTGTTCGTAGCCGGCGCGATACAGCAGGTCCTCGCTGTGAGCGACATAGGCCGAGTCCGTGATCTGCACGCCAAGGATGCTGAAGCGAGAATCCACCGGGCCGAGGCAGAAGAAACGCACGTAGGCCCCCCTGCCCTCCATTGAACCGGCGAGAAACCCCCGGATCTCCGCCAGCCCGCTTTGGCGGTCCGTCTGGTTGAGTTTCTTGTCGAGCTCCATTCCGTCGGGGACGAGGTACTTTGTGGCCTGCTTGTCGCGGCCTTGGTCGTGGTAGGCCTCGTCACGGTAGCCGTCGAAGTGGTAGGTATGGCCGTCGGTGGCCAGGGGTATTTCCTCGTGGTTATCGATTGCGGCTTGGCGGATGGAGGCGATGTCTTCGGGGTCGTCGCTGCAGACCCTTATCGAGTCCGGGCGGCACAGCTCGACGGCATCCGCGACAAAGGCGTGGAGCCTCTGGTTATCCAGTGCCTCCAGCTTCGCCATGCTGTCGGCGTCGATCTTGCCTTTCAGGAGTTTTTCGTATTCTGCACGCATATTCACTCCACAGTTGGGCAGGGGTTTATACCAGAAGACGTATCGCCTATCAAGGGCGAGGCTCGCGCGGGCTGCTGCTTTGCCCCTTCCGTGGCGCCGGGTTTTCTGCTTAAATCCATGCGTGCCTCAGCGAATCGTACTGTTCGGCGGGACGTTTGACCCCGTTCATAACGGGCACTTGGCCATTGCGCGAGCAGTCGCCGAGCAACGTTCGTTCGATCACATAACCTTTGTTCCATCCGGCAGGCCGCCGCACAAGCAGCCGGCCCACGCCGCGGCTGAGCATCGTCTGGCTATGTTGCGACTCGCAATCGCCGGGGACGATCTCTTCGAAATTTGCGAGATGGAGCTTTCCCGCGGCGGGTCCAGCTACACTGTCGATACGCTGACTGCCCTGGCCCGCGAGGCGGGTGAGGATGCCGAACTGTACTGGATTATCGGGGCGGACATGCTGGGGGACCTGCCGAGCTGGTGCCGCGCGGGTGAGGTGCTGGAGCTGGCCAATATCCTGGTGGCCGTCCGCGCGCCGTGGCACGAGCGGCTCGAGGAGATTTTCGCCTCGCTGGAGGCCAGCATCACCGCGGCTCAGGCCGAGCGTCTCAGGCGGGGCGTGGTGCGGACGCCGCTGATTGACATTTCCTCGACCGAGGTCAGGCGGCTTGTGCGGGAGGGCAAGGCCGTGGTGCACCTTGTTGGTGAGGCGGTCAGCCGGTACATCGCCGAACACGGCTTGTATGTGGGCGATGATCGGCAGTGCGCCGGGGCATAGTCAGGGCGCCTCCGCTGAGGCCGCTGCCTGGCTCACTTGTCGCCGCAGGCCTTCAGGGCTTCGAGCGCCTGTGGGGGGACCATTGCCGATACGTCGCTCCCTCCGCGAGCGATCTGCCTGACCAGGCTGGAGGAAATAAATGCGCAGTCGGCACTGGGGAGGATGAAAACGGTCTCGATGCCGGTCGCGGCCCGGTTGGTCATTGCCATTCGCAATTCAAAACCAACGTCGGTGGCGTTGCGGAGCCCCCGAACGATAACGTCGGCCTCGAGCTTCCGGGCGAACTGAACCGTCAACCCGCTGTATGTCTCCACGCGAACGTTGGGGATGGCGGCCACCACCTCGCGGATAATCTGCTCGCGGCACCGCTGGTCGAGCAGTGTGTCCTTTTCCGGGTTTTGCCCGACGCCGACGACAACCTGGTCGAAGAGCCCGGCTGCGCGTTTTATGACGTCCAGGTGCCCATTGGTTATGGGATCGAATGTGCCTGGGAAAAGCGCGGTTCGTGACTTGTTGTCGGCCATTGGAACTCCCGTGTTCTTCCGCCGCCTCGCCGGGCGGATCGTCCGCGCATTATAGCCGGACAAAGGCCGTGCGGAAAGATTGGTCTCTGACAGGCGGCCGCGGGACGGGCCCTTCGATAAGACTTCCGCCTCCGCCAAGGCTGCGGCGGACAGGCAGGACAGGCCGGGATCCCCCATGGCCGGGAAAGCCTCCGCACACCCTTGCGGTGCGGAGGTCGGGCAAGATCATCAAATGGCTAGTAGCCGACGTGCGGGGTCCAGTAGGTCAGCTTGCTGTTTCTTTTGCGCAGCCATATGGCGTCCCAGTCGTCATAGAACATTCGCATCTGCAAGTCGTCCATCTGGACTTTGCGGAAGTCTCGTTCCAGAGCTGAGTCCACCAGGCCCGGGTGCTCTCCCGTGCTGCAGCCGGCCATCACTATAACCGCGCACAGGATCAAGATTACCAGTACTGTCTTCATAGTCAGTCGCCTTCCTCTTTGAAAACCACGTTCCACAGGGCACCCCACCGGCACGTGCCCCGGCTGTTAGCCCTGCATATTATCGGCACGATTGACCTGTGGCAACGCAGAAAATGGCCAGGAACAAGCGGCTTGGCCCTACACGGCTGAGCCATTGGCCAGCAGATTCAGGCCGCACAGCAGCTCCACATACCAGTAGGACAGATCGTGCCGGCCGTGAAGGCTGCGCACCTCATCGTGGAACCTCTCGTAGAGCTGCTCGTGGCGGGCGGCGGGGGCCTCGCAGAAATACGCGCGGCAGCCTAGGGCGCGACGGGCGCGGGCCGTGCACTGTGAACCCGCCTGGTATGGGCAGGAACCTTCGGTGTCGCCGCCCCGCGACCCGGGCGACCGGGCCAGAAAGGCCAGTTCGCCCGTGGAGACGTAGAGGCGGTGCTGTACCTGGTCGAACCTGCAGCAGGTGCCGCAGGCGCGGCAGGTGACGTCGTCCTGGGCTGCTATCGCGTCCAAACGCCTGTAGATGTCCCGCAGGGCGGCCAGGAACCGGGCGTTACCGCGGCACTGCCGGGCCGCTTCGGCCAGTTCGTCCGGGTGGGGCAGGGCCGGGTTACTCTTTGGTGGCATTTCCCATGGCCTCGATGCGTTCGACGGGGATGAGGTGGCCTTGATTGATGCCCTTGCATCTCATTCCTGCCTGGGCCCAGGCGTCGGGGCTGCTGAGATTGCTGGGCCAGAACGGCCAGGTGCGGCACTGCGTGGGACGGGCGGCGTAAATGGCGCAGCGCCTGCCCTGGCCCTGATCCGGGCTGAGGAACACGCAGTCCCTGGTGCGTCTGTCTTCCCGGAGGCTGTAGCGACGGCGAACCTTGCGGGCGTGTCGCTTGTGCATTTGCTGGGGCGTGATGTTCAGGTGTTCGGCGATGGCGGCGATTTCGTCCTCGGTGGCCCAGACGTAGCCCACGTCGGGTCCGGCGCAGCACTTCCCGCAGCCCTGGCACTGAAAGGCCAGGCCGGCGATGTACCACGGCACATTTTGCGCGTCGGTGTCCATCCGCATCAGTATAGCGTTTTTAGCGGGCAATGCAGGCCAGGCCCGGCTGCCGAACAACACATGTATGCACGCCACCCGTTGAAGTGTGCATGCCTCAGGCCCCCCGTCACCGGCCCCTTGGGTCTGGCCGCCGGAAGCCCGCGGCCCTTGCGCGGCTGCGGGATGGCACGGGCTACCGCGTGCCCTGCTCGCTCAGGCGACGGTAGTACTGCTGGATGTCCGGGCCGAACTCTGCGGGCAGCTTGCCCTTCATCGCGTCGGCGATGTTGTCGCGGATGTACTTGGGCATGGCCGATGAGGTGTCGGCCTCGACGTCAACCTTGCCCGAAAGCGAAAGCTGGGTCTGCTTCAGGGCTGAAATCGTTGCATCCTTTGCCCGCAGGACGTTGTTGTAGCGGTAGTTTTCGAGGTCCTTCTTCACTCGGTTCATCAGTGTGATGGACTGGAGGAACCCGAAGTTTGTGTAATCGTTGGTCTTGAACTGTGCGCGGATCTTTTCGGCCCTGTTGAGCAGTTGTGCCTGCTTGCCGGCCAGCCGGTCCATCTCCTTGGCAAGTGGAGGAGGCGCCGGGCCCTCCAGGCCCTCCTCGCCCGCGCCGGACGTCTTGCCGCCGCCGGTGGCGCCTCCGGGCGGATCGGTGGATTTGTCGTCGACTTGGCCCTTCTGGAACGCATCCGGCGTCAGGCGCGTCGGCGTGCGCCGCCCGCCCTTGCCCACCGCCTTGTCTTCCACAAACTCGCCGCCGCTCTTGCCCTGGCGGCCCTCACCGCTGCGCCCGGACATCTCCGAAGTGTTCGGAAGCTGATTGCCCGTTACGCCGTCGGCGTTCATGCTTGAGATCGGCCCGTCCATGGCGTCCCAGCCGGCGTCGGCGCTGGTGCCGAACTTGCCGGTGGCATCCTGCATCTCCTCGAAGAGGTCCTCCTCCTCCTCCAGGAGGTCGCCCATGAGGTCTTCAAGCTCCTTGGGCAGCTCGGGCATCTCGACGTTGGCCTGCTCTTCCAGATCCTCCATCACCCACTTTTCCCGATCCGGCTTGTCCGGAAGCCACTTCTCCATGTTCATCATTATTTCTTCGCTGCCGCCCACGCCGTTGTCTTCAAGGGCCGTGGCTATCTCCGTAGCCTTCTTCGAGAGGGCGTCCTTGGCCATTGTTATATCGCTCTTGATGGAGGCCAGCTCCTTCAGAAGTGCCGGTTGCGAAAAGTCCTGCTCCATCAGCTTCGACAGATCCTGGAACGCCCCATCCATGAACTTCTCCCATTTGTCCTCGGTCTTGAGCAGGTCCTTCAGGATCTCCTCGTCTTCGGGCAGGAAGTTGTCCACGGGCTTCTTGGCCAGATCGTGCGTGGCCTTGATCACCTTCTTCTGCTCTTCGATAAACTCCTCGAGCTTCTCCTTCAGTTCGGACAGCTTGGCCTTGGTGTCCGGGGGCAGGTCTTGTCCCGCCTTGACCTTGTCCTTCTCCTTGGCCTTGTTCGCCAGAGACGGCATGATCCCCAGCAGCGCGTGCAGGGCGTCCATGATCTTGTCCTGTGTCTGGCCCAGGGCCGTGCACGACGAACCCCGATGTTCCATCCCCGCCAGCGCTACCAGAATCTGTGCCTGCTCGATGGCAATGGCCGCCTCGTTGTTGCCCAGCATCGCCACCGTCCGCTGAACGAGCACCATCTCCGTGTCAAACTTGAAATTGGCCGCCAGGTCCAGAAACGCCGCCTTGATCTTCGTTTGAACGCCTGCTATCTCCGCGCCCGTCTGCTTTATCTGCTCCAGCTTCGTGTGCTTCTTCAGGCATATCTCGGTGTTGACGCGCTGGGGCTCCTGCATCTTGAGAATGGCCATCAGTCGCTTGCGAAGCTCGTCGAACCGCTTTGACTTTTCAGCCGCGGCCTTGACCGCATCCTCAATGGTGATCTTGAACTGTGGGGTCTTGGTGGTCTGGGGCCCGCCCATTTTCCCCAGAGAGCGGTTATCGGTCGCGATCGCGTAGCAGATCAGTGCGTCGCCGCGGGCCCACGGGGCCACGCTGAAGGCAAAGTCGAGTATTCCGCTGCGCTGGCCGCCCTTGAGCGTGTAGCTGTATACCTCCTTGGCGGGCTGGCCCTCCTTGCTCGCGAAGAATTTCACAGCCGTCAGGCCGTACTTGTCGAAGACCTTCACTCGCGTGTCCAGTTTGCCTCCGGGCGCCACCGAGATGTCACCGGTCGGCTCGAGAAACTCGATCTTCGGCGGCGCATCCACCATCGCGCGGATGGAATAGTATCCGCCGTCGGGTCCGGGCGCGCCGTCATTGGCGGAATTCGGGCCCTGGCTGATGTCCGGCAGCTGCTGGATCGTCCGCCCCTCGGCATTCTTGAAGACCATGCGATAGGCGCCGTCCTTGTCCACGGGCACCACGCCGGTGAAGGCCTTGTTGTCCGAAAGGCCCTTCATGGGTGCCGGCGGTACGCCTTGGATCTCCAGCAGGATGGTGGGCACCGGCTGGCTCAGGCGAACGGTGATTTTCGTCTGGGTTCCCTGCGGGGCTTCGATTGTCCCGTCGGCGTTCACGATGTCCTTGGGCTTCAGGTGGGTATACGGCGGATAGCTGTGCTGCAGGTCTATCCCCTCCACCTTAACCCGGTGCAGGACGGTGACGGTATAGTAGGGCTTGTCCATGGGCCAGCGCGACTCGCCCACGCGAACGCTGTAGTGGAAGCCCTCATCGACTCGCCCCAGCGGGCAGGTGAAGGTGGTGAATCCGTCACTGGCCATCATGGGCTTGTTATGCTTCCCTTCGATCAGCACCTCGGCGGTCAACTCCTGGGAGTTGTCGTTGCGGACGCCCAGAACCACCGCTACCGCCTGACCGGCGAAGACCGTGATGTCGCCCGGCTCGATGTTGATCAACTCGATCTTGTTGTTGTGCGGGACGTAGCTGGTGGGCATGAGCGTGCCGGAAAGCCCCCGGGCGAAAGCTTCAAATTGGAAAGTCACGAAAAGGGCCAGCAGCAGCAGCACCACGCCGGCCGCCATGGCCCAGCGAGCCAGCGTCCGCGTCGAGACGCTGCTTCTCAGATTCATCTGCTTGACCTGCCTGACGGTCTCGTGGATGGCTCGCTGAACAAAATCGGGACTAACCTGGTCCTTATCCTGCGAGAGCAGGACGGAGTTTATGAGGTTGTTCTTGAGTTCGGGCTTGGCCTGCTCGATGAATCGGGCGGTTTCGGCCCTGCTCTGGCGCCAGGTGAGCATGCGCATTACCACCCACGCAACGGCTCCAATCCAGGTTCCAGCAAGGAGCACCAGCAGCATCCAGCGCAGTACGGTGGGCGGCTGGTCCGACCAGTATCCCGCGCTCAGGCCCACAATCACGAGCGAGCCGGCGGCGAAGGTTACCCCGATTGCGATATCCGTCACGAGATGCAGCGTTCTGCGCAGAGCGCTGATGCCGGTCAGACGGGAGAAGATCTCATCTACGCCGCGATACTGAGGTAACGTTGTCATAGTGCGGCCACCTTATTGGAAACTCGCGCACACTTATCAAGCTCATATATCGGTCACGAACCGATACCTCTCATATTATTATAAACGTACGGTCCGGCTTCGGCATCGAAGAAAACTGACTTTTCCCGCGCCGGCGACCGCCCGCCAAGCCCCTGCTGCTACACGAGAAGCTGCCAGTGTTTCGTCGCTCTTGATTTGGTGGGGCGAAAACGGCAGGCGACATCCCGAACGCGCAAGCGCTTCGGGACAGAGACACAGAGAGGAAACCAAAAGAATCTTCTTATCCCTGCCAGCTGGGCAGGGAGGTCTGTGTCGATACTCCTGACTCATCATCACCTATCATCTCCCCCCTAAGTGATCGCTATTTGGGTACCGGAACGTGCTTCACGCGGTACAGGATTCTCTTCTCGCCCGTCTTCTCGACGGCCAGATATTCCACAACGCCGTCCGCATGGAAGGCTGGCCCACCCGAGACGATCGATTCATACTCAAGCCCGGGCTTACCATCCACCACCACAAGTTCCTTGTCGCCCTTTTTAGCCGCGTACGCCACGGCCTTTCCATCCGGGCTGAAGAGCAAGCTCTGTCCCCTGATCTCGTCATACTCCGGCCCGGCCTTGCCGTCCACGACGACGAGGTACTTGCCCCACCCTTCCTTGCCCCTTTTGGCCACGTACGCCAATCGCTTTCCATCCGGGCTGAAGATGGGGCTTGTCCACGTGGCGCCATTGAACTCCATGTAGTCATACCCCGCCCCAGGCTTCCCGCCTGCCTCGCCGGAGTCCCCGGGGGACAAAGGCGGGTCCACGACCATAACCCACTTCTCGCCCTTTTTGGCCGCGTACGCCAATCGCTTGCCATCCGGGCTGAAGATGGGGCTCTTGATGCCGATGGCGTCATACTCTGGCCTGGGCTTGCCGTCCACGACCGCGAACCATTTGTTCCCCTTTTTGGCCATGTAGGCGACGTGCTTCCCATCCGGGCTGAAGATGGGGGCCTCGTGGAGGTTGTCATACGCCGGTCCGGGCTTGCCGTCCACGACCGCACGATGCCTGCGCCCGTGTCTGGCCGCATACGCCACGCGCTTCCCGTCAGGGCTAAACACGGTCCAGGCGCTGATCCCGTGATACTCTGGGCCGGGCTTGCCGTCCACGACCACAACCCAGCTGTCGCCCTTCTTGGCCTGGTACGCCACGCGCTTGCCATCCGGGCTGAAGACGGAGTCGTGGCACAAGATATCGTCATACTCCGCCCCGGCCTTGCCGTCCACGACCAGAAGTTGCTTGTCGCCCTTTTTGGCTATGTACGCCATGCGCTTCCCATCCGGGCTGAAGTCGAAGCTCCCTGAGTTGACCCGGTCATACTCTGGGCCGCCCTTGCCGTCCACGACCGCGAACCACTTGTTCCCCTTTTTGGCCGCGTACGCCACGCGCTTCCCGTCTTGGCTGAACAAGGACCACCAAGTGTTGATCCCTTCATACTCTGGGCCGGGCTTGCCGTCGACGACCACAACCCACTTGGCACCCTTTTTGGCCTCGTAGGCCACGCGCTTCCCGTCCGGGCTGAACCTGAGGCTTAGCTTGGGGATCTGGTCATACTCCGGCCCCCCCTTGCCGTCGACGACCGCAAGCCACTTGGCGCCCTTCTTGGCGACGTACGCCACGCGCTTGCCGTTCGGGCCAAGGACGGGGCTATACTGGGCGATCCAGTCATACCCCGGCCCCGCCTTGCCATCCACGACCACAACGCCCTTCCCGCCCTTAGTTGTCACATAAGCCAGATGCCAACCATCTTTGGCGAACGTGGCCACCGGTGACAGGACTTGGTCAGGATAGGGATGCAGTGGCTGCTCCTGGATCTTATAGGCATTTGGCGCCGACGGGGCCGTCTGGGACTGTTTGTCGGCTGCGAAAACGGTCCCCCCTAACACAACGATGAACGCCATGCTGACTGTTACACGTCGCATATGCGTGTCTCCTACGAATAGGCAGTGCCAGCCGTTTTCGGCTCGGTAGTTCGCCGGATAGGTGCCACAATTGCTCTGTTTCTTCCCCGCATGTTCCAGCCTCTGGACTGGCCACCGGCTACCGGCCACCGGCTACTACTTGAACTGTTCGGCGTACCAGGCCTCCATCTCTTCGTCACTGATGGCCGTGGTCCTGCCGGCCTCGTACTCGGCCATCACCCGGTCGAAGATCGCGCGCAGACGCGAGTCGTCTTTGGGCACGTCGAGGCCGTAGTGCGAACTGATCCAGTGCTTTATGCCGGCGCCGCCGCACTTATCCGTGATCACCACGCCCAACGTGCGATTGAGTATCTTCTGCGTGTCGAAACAACTGTAGACTTCCTCGCTCTTGAGCAGCCCGTCGGTGTGGATGCCGGCGCGGGTGGTGTTGAAGTCCCGCCCGACCAGCGGATAATTGTGCGGGATGTCGTGCCCGATCCGGTCGCGGAAGTAGGTTCCGATCTCGGTGATCACATCGTAATTGATCTTCTTGCTGTGGCCCTTGAGTTGCGCGGCCTCGACGACCATGGCCTCCAGGGGCGTGTTGCCGGTCCGCTCGCCGATGCCGAGCAGACTGGTGTTGCACGCGCAGCAGCCGTACAGCCAAGCGGTTGCCGGGTTTATCAGCACTTTATGGAAGTCATTGTGCCCGTGCCACTCAAGCAGGCGACCCGGCACGCCGGCGTCGTGGATCATGGTGTGGACGATTTTGGGAATGGAGCGGGGCAGAGCCGCCTCCGCCCACGGCACCCCATAGCCCAGCGTGTCGCAAAGGCGGATCTTGAGGTCGACGCCGCATTCCGCCTGCAGCTTCATCAGCTCTATCGCGAAGGGGATCACAAAACCGTCGAAATCCGCGCGGGTGATGTCCTCGAAGTGGCACCGGATGCGGATGCCGTCCTCCAGGGCCGCACGGGCCATGTCCAGGTACATGTCCATCACCTGCTTGCGAGTCTTCTTCAGCTTCAGGAATATGTGGTAGTCGCTGCAACTGGTCAGGATGCCCGTCTCCTTGAGTTGCATCTCCTTGATGAGCTTGAGGTCCTGCTTGCGGGCGAGGATCCAGCCGGTGATCTCGGGGAACTCCAGGCCGAGTTCACGGCACCTGTGCACCGCCTCCCGGTCCTTCTTTGAATAGACGAAGAACTCGCTCGTCCTGATCAGCCCCGAGCCGCCGTCCAGCTTGCTTATCAGCTTGTAAAGATCGGCGATCTGCTCGACGGTGTACGGCGGGCGAGCCTGCTGCCCGTCGCGGAAGGTGGTGTCGGTTATCCAGATTTCATCCGCCGGGGCCATCGGCACGCCCAGGCCGTCGAATTGCAGGCGCGGAAGCTGCGTGTACGGGTACACTTCCCGATACAGATTGGGCTCATCGACGTCCTGAAGCTCGAATTTCCTTTGCCCTTGCGCCAAGCCGCTGTTCCTTTGGAAGTTGGCACCTGATACGCACCACCACGCCGCAACCCCGCAATTAGTATACGGATACGGCCCCCAGACTTCAAGCAGCGTGCGACCATGGATAGCGTCGACGTTTGTGTGCAGGTTCGCCCAGAAGGTGCCATCGAGTCGGCCGGCCAAAGACAGCTCGCGCGGCGGCCTATTCAGGCCCATTGCGGCAAAGCGGCCCCAAATCAGGTGGCAACACTAACGCAACCCTGAGCAACACCCTCCCGGCCGGCCGCGACGCCGAGGTCGCGCATAAGGCCTTGTAAATAAAGCGATTACGCGACTCGTCCTTTTTCCGCCCCCCAATCGGCAGCGAATCGTTTCAGCCAAATGTTGCCAGCCACGCCCTGCGAGTGTGCTCGCCGGGCTAGCCGTTATCCCACTCGCCCCGCCACGCTGGAGCCTTCCTCTGAGGGCCGGGAATTTCTAGAATTCCTAGATTCTCTTTGCCTTTCATCGGGTGCTGCGCTAGAATAAAAGAGCGTTGTTCGCTCGGTTCGGTTAGGAAGTCGCGCGAGCCGGGGGGGCAAGAAGGGGCGGTATGATGGGGAGTTGGGACTGGCTACTGGGCAGTTGGGGTCGGTCGAGGGGCCGTAAGGAACCCTCAGGGGAACACCATTCGCAGCCCCCGCGCCCCGTCCTCGAGCAGCTTGAACCGCGGGTGTTGCTTGCTGCCGGTTTCGGCCCCGAGCAGGTGTTCACCACGCAGGC
>SDBT01004737.1_pt1 | contig 23003 bp, 26 predicted proteins | sample 2277101 | NCBI WGS metagenome assembly SDBT01 (sample SAMN10404973, study PRJNA504765) | marine sediment metagenome | isolation source: marine sediment core GS10_PC15, 103 cmbsf | place: Arctic Ocean: Southern Knipovich Ridge | collected 2010 | reverse complement strand
GGTTGAGGTTGTGGCTGTGGCTGTGCTTCTCCTTGTGGTGTCGTAGGTTCTCCCTTCGCTAAGGCAGTAGCTTGAGGGAAAAGTTTTTCAATCTCAGATTCAGAACCCTTTCGTTTGGCGTATTCGCCAACTACAAGCTGTTGTTGCTCTCTGCTGAGTTTGCTAATATCCATACCAGTGAATTCAGAGGCAGCTTGACTTTCTTCAGCAAGGCGCTTTCTTTCTTGAAATTTTGCTAATTGATCGGGAATGACACCAGCTAATCCTTTGAGGATCTCATTGAGAGGGTCTTTCTTTGGAGGTAGTATCTGTACCATTATTTAGCCTATCTTGCTGGTAGTGCGCCTGTGTTTGTCTGTGTGCTACCTTGAGGCACAGCACCTAGAGCAGCAGGGTTCTTTGTTGCAATTGCTGCAATTATCGGTCCCAATATTTTTATCATTTCCTGCCAATCAAAACTTTGATCTTCTTGTAATCCGTATTCATAGGGTTTTTGTCCTAGCATTCTCTCTGAGAAGTTCATGAGTTTGTCAATAGCGCCTGTCTGTAATTGGTTTCTTTGAGATGCTAGATCAGTTGCCATCTGTGAGACTTGTCCGCCTAATTGATTCTGGAAAGCTGAGGAGTCTTGCGCGCCTACGCCAGAGAATCTATTGGCAGTTTTTGCTAGACCTTGCTCTAGTTGTTGGTAGGCTGGTGCTTCAATCTGTTTGAAGATATCTTCATCACCTTGAGCGAGTTTTGTAAGGTAATCGATACCGGAAGCTGCGCCACCTTGATTCAAAGAACTCATGAGACTATTCAGCAATTGCATCATCTCAGGAGGCATATTTTGCGTTTGAGTTTGGGTGTAACCTTCTGGTGCTGTCATACTTACCTCTTACGTTACTTGAATATAGTTTACCACAATCACCCCTTTAGTTAAAGCAGGAGATGCAGAATCAAAGATAATATTTATATTAGTAGAGTCAATATTTATTTCAATAGAAGTATTAGCGGTAACTCCAACAAAAGGCAGAGGGATAAAGTTAGTCGCGGTGACTGATGAACCGTAGAATCCAGTAAGAAAGTCGATATTTGTAAGACCATGACTAATAGAAAAAGTCGCTGACTGGTTGTTAAATTCATAAACTTGCCTATATTCCTGTCTTCTTTCGGTAGGTTCATCATTATTAAACCATCTATTCCCTGTCACTAGAAGGAATTTATCAAATATTCCTACGGTTCTTTCGTTTACTGCCCTTGCTATTTCTGAATAGCTTTTTATTAGTTCTATCTTAAGAGGATCTTCAGCAGAGAATTCTCTACTAGTGATTAGATATGGTGTTCGGCTTACTGGCAGTGTCATAATTCCGCTCCCGGTGAGATTTCAATAGCAATAGCATGTAATACAAAGTCAGTTTCATTACGGATAGGATCTTTCATTTGTGCATCAGAGAGACGGAATTGTACTTGTACAGTAGCTCCTGAGAAGCTTCCGGACGCTTGTTTCCATATTTGGTTTACACTACCTTTATTAAAGAACAGATCGTTTTCATCCATAGAAACTATAGGTGTTACAGGAGTGTAATTATTATATTCAGGATCATTGGCGGCGTAGTTATCGTTTATGTTTGTATAGATGAAGGCGTTAGTTTGCCCATTCGGTACTCTTCCAAAAAGGTATTTTTGCTGTCCTATCTCAGTTCCCATACCATTACCCCAGAAGTTAGGGAACATCTTAGTTCTTATGTCATAGTTATTGACTTTTCTAAAAGTACCGCCTCCTAGGAGTGTGCCTACAAAGGCTGAACCATCAACTCTAAAGTTATTTTCATCAATGATTTCAATAACGCGTCTTGCTGTACTAGGAAGATTACTTGCGGAGGGTTTTGAATCTACAGTGATAGCAATGCCGGATTCAATGATGACATAATCACCGTCATTGATATCGTGGTTATTGCTTGTAATGGTCTGTCCACTGATTGCTGATATATGATGTGAAGAGGCTTCGGCAGAGCCAAGGTCTATACGTCGAATAAATCCTTGTGAATCGCCTCCGATGATTAGTGGAAAGCGCTCTCCAGCACCACCAAAGTTCCATGGATTGACCCATTCAGTCCAGGTATCAAAAGGCAGTGTTGCCCAAGTATAAGTTTCATTTTTACTGTAGTATCCATAATGGGTGTAATGATCGTCTTGAGTAGACCACGAAGCATCTTTATAGTTAAATATCAGTGTTCTTGTTGGAAAGCGTGAGATGTTATTATCATCTTCTAGGTTTTTAGGCGTGAATGTCCAGTAGACATATTCATTTCTATAGTCTCTAATAGCGGTGACACGTTTTTCATCATTATTGAATTTGCTTATTTCATCAAAAACAGCATCCGGGATTTTATCGTCTATTCTAACTGTAGAGGCTTGTGTTGTAAGTGTAATACCCCGATTCCCAATAGAGAGAACGCCCTTGTCTAAAGCAATACCTGAGAATGTATGTAGCGTTCCTAGTTCGCTATCAATAGTTTGGTAGTAGAAAGGAAAACTATCATCTTGTGAGAATATGAGTCTGCGCTGAGAGTTTGTAAATTGAACAATAAGAACATCACCATCGTTAGAAGCATTAACAAACTCTTGTTGGACTGGAGCGCCTAGGAAGCCTCCTCTAGCTGGAATGTTAGTGAACCATGCTTCTCCTTGTCCTCCCTGATCAAGAGGTGTAAATGCTTCATCATCTACATAGTATGGTGTACCATTTTGGCTATAGACCATTCTATTAGGAAATTGGATGGAACCACCAACGCTTTTTTGAGTCCATACGCCAAAGAATAGCAGTCTATCTTTAAAGGCTACAATAGCTTGAGCGCCAACTAAATAGTCAGGAGAACCACCTGTAAGCCCTAGATTGCTTAACGGAGGGGCAAAGTTCACCCAACCTAAGTTGTTTGGTGCAGCAGCTCCGTTAGGATCTCCATCATAGTATCTGATACCATCTCTAGTATTATCTAGACTTGAAGTCAGTAGTTGTACGATCCCTGTTTCAATTGTCGGATCGGTAAGAGCGCCAGAGTCAAGATTTATTGTAAAATTATCGACATCGACAAGCGTAACATCGAATGTTTTACCATTGATTCCTGTTACCGGGGGTGTTGCAGAATCATCCATACCAAGAACTTCATTGACAAAGACTTTATCATTTGTATCAAGTCCGTGACCGATAATTTTTATATTGGTTGGACTACCTTTGGTTATGTCATCGATCTCAAGAAAATGAAAGCCCGGCTTATTATTAGTTGCCCAAAGAGCATTGCGATAGCTTATTCCCCAGAATTGCTCATAGTCTGCTCCGGACCATATAAGACGATTAAAAGTGCTTTTGTAGAAAGATACGTCAAAATAAATCTCAGTAGACTGATTGATTCTATAACTATATGTCTGATCGAAGTGAATGGTGTCTGGAGTTTGAATTCCTTGTACAAATTCTTCTAGTCCCAACACTGGAAGACAAGGGTAATAGGAATAGGTAATAGTAATGGCAGCATTAAAAACTGATCCTAGAAGGGTAATTGCACCTGTAATATAATTGATGGTTCCTGTTCCTGTAATAGTTCCTGTTAGAACCCCATCAACTGTTGTTGAAGTGAATGTTTCATTAAGGGCACCTACAACAAAAACTGTGACACTTCCTGGTCTTATTTCAGAATTTGTTTCTAGAGAAAAAAAGGTTTTTATATTGTTAGTAAAAGCTCCAGCACCATCGGTAGTAGTAAAAGATTCTGTTGTGAAGTCTCTCTGAAGTCTACCTAAAAGATCAGACCCCTGTTTCTTACGAATCCTTCCTCTCCAGAATCTAGCGTTATTTAGGATAGGGAAAGAATCATTATTTAAAAGAAAAGGCTCTAGATCAGTCTCAAGACCTGTTTTGAAGTTACTAATGACTATTCTTTCCATTAGATACCCCAACTCATAAAGGAAAATAACCTAGTAGCACTAGCTACTGAAGAGAAGTTTTCTGTTGTAATAGCGAAGTCAGTTAATGAAGTGCTTGTTACTCGCATTCTTTCACTAGCCCTTCCATTATGTCTTGTGATTACAGTAAAGTAATGATCTGTAGAATATGTTTTTGGCAATGCAAATACTCTAGTGGGAGAGGCTACTGGATCAGCAAACCCAACACGATATCCGAAGTTTATTTTTAGTCCCCATGGTGTTGTGAAGCCATAAAGAAAGGTATCCATAAAAATAACAGGTTCAGATGCAATTTGAACATTAATAACAAGAATTTCCGGATTAAACCCTGTTAATCTTAGGAGTGTAGCAGTAGAATTTTGAAAATGCAATTCAGGTATATCTTCAAGTTTCCATGTAGGTATCTCTTCATTATTTACAATGTGTCTTTTTACTGTTATGGGGTTGACAGTCACTATAGGTGAAGCTCTTCCTTGTTCTAACGAAGCACCAGCGAAAGAGACTTTTTTGTGTGTTCCATAGTAGTTTGTAATCGTTGTATTGAGAACATTCCCAGTATTTGCTAGATAGGTATTTTCTGTAGAAGTATCAACAGGAATTGAAAAAGTATCAACCGTTAATACTGTTATCGAAAAAGTATCTCCATCAATGCTCCAGAGACGTTCTTGTCCTTCATCGTTTGTTCCTTTGAGTCCATAGACTTGAACCATTTCTCCGGTAGTGAATTTGTGATCTGTAATAGTAATTACACAAGGACTAGCATTAGTTGCGATAGTGATATTTCGTGTAAATGGAATATGATTGACACCAAAAATATTATTTAAAATGTCATAATTAGTGACAAATTCATCTTGAGAATCTCTGGGTATGTCTGTAGGTTGCGGTGTATTTCGATCATATGACATTAGGGCAATCCTATTACAAAGTAATGTACCGTTGATCCACCACTATCAGTGAATGTAAGTTGGGTCGTTGTTACACCAGTAACTATAGGGTTGATAGCAGTACCTCCACTAACCAAAGCAGAAAATATCAGAAGAGGACCATCAAACCCACCATTATCAAAAGTTATTGGACTGGCAGAAAATCCCATTTGTATTTTCAGATTCCAAGGAGTGATAACTTGATAATCAACCCCATCGACATTTGCAGTACTGGTAACAGTAAGATTTGTTAGTTGAAAAGCATCAGAATCGGCAGAATTGTTTTGAAAAAAAAGTTCGGGATTGCTGGAGACTAATTTTGTATACAAAGAAGATAAAGGTTCAGATAATCCCGGATTGCCAACTAAAACATCTTGAAAAGTAATCTTTCTATGAAAACCACTATTTGTAGAGGATGTAAATGGTCGGTGATCTATATCAAAATCAGCATTCAACTTAGAGAAGTTCCCTAATATCTGAGACTGAGATACCTTAGGATCATCATTACTCTGTGGAATCTGGGCATTATAAGCACTCATTTCTTGGCCTTTTTAACCTTCTTGGGAAGTTTCTTTCCTTTTGGAATTTTCTTATCAAACTCTTTAGCCAACTTAGGTTTTTTGGCGTGCATGTATTTCCTTTGAGATTCAGATTTATATGGCATAATTCCTCAATATTGATTATAGAAGTTATTAAAGAAAGTATCTGTTTGCTGGCTGAATAGGGTTCCAGTTCTTTGTGTATCTTCTTGTCGAGAGGTTCTTCTGAGTAGTTCGACTTCTTCTTCTTGAAAAAACGGCAGATAGAATCTAAGTTGATCTTCTTTTCTCATTTCTTTCATAAATAATATCGCTGAACCAAGGGCAATATACTCTGACATATGTCTCCAAGGAAGTTGCTGAGAATCTGTAGAATTATCACCATCACTATTAGTCTTGAGAAACATCGCCGGAGTAGCAATAGCTTGAAATTGGAGTCTGTAGACGCGATCAGGCACAGGGTATATCTTTAGATAGTTATTAGTAAATAATACGCCTACAGGCCTTGAAGCAGCGTAGGGAATAGACTGTACAGTAATGAGATTCCCTACAGGTATAGTTTCAGGAAAGTTAATAGAAAGTACGCCTGTAGCATAATCAATATTGCCTATATTCTCATTGGGAGGGGTAGTTACATTTTGAAATTGATTGTCAACTTGAACCAGATTAGTAACTCCATTATCGACTGCATATTGTGTAACACCATTGTCATCTTGAGCCGACACAATAAAATTAGCGATGCGATATCTATTGAGATTTTCTCCGGTATTAGGTTTATCAAAAAAGCTTCTCATGATAGGGAAGTTTGTCAGAGTAGTAGTGTAGGGGGGTATGCCATCTGATATAATCGGTTGTTCATTCATCATCTGTTCAGGATAAGAGCGGTAGAATTCACTATTGCTTTGATAGTAGCCAATTTCAATACCATCTACATAAATAGGTTGAACGATCATTTGGTAGTCATTAATAGGAAACAGGTAATAATTAATGTCTGGAATTGTATCGATAAAGAATTGCCTCTTCAGATCCCATAATTGGAGTCTCTGAGGCATTTTGTAGAGATAAAACCTATTGATATAATCAATGATGGTATTATCCTTGAGAGTAGCAGTATCACCCTCCTTGACATACCTTCTGAAGTAGATAATCACATCATCAAGATTAGTACCCGGTGCAGTCATTATGCAAAAGCCTCTATTGGTCTGAATTTGCCTCTATATACTGTCTCTACAGTTTCAAAGGTATCTTCAAAGTCACCGTGTTGTAGAGCAGCCGTACCCTTATTCTTATAATCGAATTTGTGATATTGCTGAACATCTTCCAGGTGCTTAGCGATCATTCTAGGGACAAATACCGGAACATTAGAAGGAAGTTCCCATAGACAGTCATGATCACCAGGATATTTAGTATACCAGAACTCTACAGATTCTCCGATATTGTCAATATTTTCATATATACCCTTGACATATTCCCAATCGTGATCATGTTCCTTTTTAAGAGACTCAGGAAGTTCTCCTAGAATACCCAGCATTCTCTTGGGTTCAATGTATCGTATTCCCAGTTCGTCAGCCATTTCTTTATTAGTAAGTTTGGTTTGGATCTCTGGTTCTTTGTCAGGAGTTTCATCAATTTTATCCATTGTCAATTGGTTCATGTCTTCTGAAATTTTAGAGACATTTTTAACCATTTCTTCTTGCTTCTTCATGATATCCCTTATGTTTGTGTAATTCTGAAAGCTCCACAGACACCTATTGGTGTAGGAACAACATCTTGAGAGCAGAGTCCTGAATTAGTACCTCCAACCGGGACAACTTGTGCTGGTGTAGATACTGTTACCGGAGCAATAAAAGGTGTAAATTCCAGGGTGTTAATATCTGTAGTTATTTTAGTGTTTCCTACAGCAGAAATGTTTGCTGTCAATCCGTCCAGTTCTCTCATTCCGAATTCTGCCGGTATGATGAAAGTAATAGTGTTTCCTACTTCATAGTCATGAGGAACAGAAGTAGTGATAACAGCTCTAAATGCTATTGACACAGCACTAATGTTCTCTATGGCAGGAATGTAGTTCGTCGTCATAAAACCTCAAAAAGAGGGGATTTCTCCCCTCTTAAGATTATGGAGTTACCCAAGCGATACTGTCACCTAATTGCTCTGGGAAGTCAAAATGAACTTCACAAAAGTCATTATTAGAGTGCATAACTTGAGTTCCTGCAACGCCTAATCCAACGATAACTTGATATCCAGTATTGGCAGCAAAAGCGCCAGGAATACCAAGAGGATCATTAGCATTAGGTCCAATAAAACCAAAGTTTCTATCTCCGATAGACACAACCCTTGGAAGGTCTGTGCCTGTATCAAAGACGGTTTCAGCAGGCCATGCAAAAGTTGTAAAGCCAACTGAATTAAGATCAATAGTAATCGATGTAGTACCTACAGCAGTTACTAATGCGGTTTTATCTTCAGCCTCGACCATTCCGTAGTTAGCAAATCCATTTAATCTGACTCGTTGTCCTACTTGGAATGAATGCGCAACAGTAGTGCCTATAACAGCACTTGTTGCAGCAGTCATAGATTCAACAACACATCCAAAAGGAACGTATAGATCAGGGTGTAGAAGTTGCTTTACGGTTCCAGAAGTAGCTGCCGTAAAAGCTGCCGTATTTGTATCGAACTCTACGGTAAATGTACCGGTGTCAGCAACAGACTTAACACGTAATGGAAAGCCTGTTAGGTTATTCATTAGATCTGTATTTGTTACCCAAATAACATCTCCAACAGCATACCCATGCAAAGTCACCTTGAATTCTGCATCACCAGCTTTTGAAATCTGTGTTAAAGATTTCGCAGCACCGAACCGAGGTGTATCTCTTGTGATAAAAGAGAAGCCTCCAGTTGCTATACCGGCAGCGCTTAGGTTTGCACTTCCAGCATCATGATAATCAACATAAGCACGTCCATTGCTATCAGAAGAATAACCATGTGCTTTTACAACATCGAATTGATCATCTTGTCCATATGCTGTTTTATTCAAGAAGAAAACGCTTCTTGGAAGATAAGCCAGATTAAAAACTTGCGCACTTCCATTAGACTGAAAAGAAGCTGAAAATGATTTCATAATTTGTCCCATTATAGCCTCCTTATGATGCTAATGTGCAGCGAACGTTTCGAATCCAAGTTTCTTGCTTGATCAACTGTGCCTGAGCAAACTTAATAGCAAGAGTGGCATTCAATGCTGAAGGCCCGGAATAGATAGCGTCTCTATAGATCAACTGTGTAGAGTAACCATCTTGGTCAATGTGTCCGTAAGACTCTCTAGCCACTACCATGTTATTAAAAACATCAGCATTTAGCGTAGAAGCAGCCCTTTGGACAGCAGCCTGTGAAGAGGTAAAGATACGTAGATTTCTCAACGATCCATATTCACTTTCACCGACATTATCTTGGTTAGGGTATTCCCAAATAGACTTGAAGTTCTCCAGTCCATCCAAATCACCTTCCATCTCAGTAGAAGCTAGCATCATATAAGCCGCTCTTACGGGTCCGGAACCGAACCGATCTTCTCCCAACTTACCATTAAGAAACTTAAGGGCGTTAGAAGTAGATAGAGAGCTGTTGATGTTGCTGGCATCACGAGCTGTAAAGTTAGTAGGATTATCACCATTACCACCACCACGGCAATTGTAAACACTTGCAGCGGAGAGAAGGAAATCGCGAAGGATAATATCCTCGGCTTGTTGGCCAGCAACGCCTAAACGTTCCATAACCCAAGCGAGAACACTATCTTGAGACTGAAGGACAACTTGTTCGTTCATGACCACACTAGTAGAGTAGAAGCTCATGATCGCATCTTTGATATCCCTTTGCGGAATTTGAGAAGGAGGCTCAATTCCACTATTGCCAAGAGCCACAATCGGAGGACTGAGAAGTCTTGGTCTTAAGAACCGCATTGTAGTACCACCCTGCCTGGGCATAGTGTCCCTATCAGCCGGAATTCTATAGATGAAATCCGGTGTTGGAACCGATAACATACCAGGTGCCAAAGACTGAAGGATAGGTGCTATAATGTCATTGGTTGTAGTTATAGTCATGTTTCCTCAAGTTTACGGCTAGAGGAAAGTTTTAGCCCTTGTTATTTCCCACGTTTTGCAGCTTTTAGCTTACTATAAGCAGCTTCTCTGGCTCCCGGAGCATTAAGATCAAAGTCTATAGCGCTAGTCGTAGGGGCGCTTCCAGATGGGATAAAATAAGGATTTCTTTGGTTGGCCTGAACTTTATCCTGAACTGTGGGCGTCTTTACTCCTGCTTTAGAGTTTTTGATCTTCTGATAGAGCATTTCTCTCTTCTTATACTCATCAGGGACCATCAAAACAGTCTGCAAAAATACAGGGTCTTCTTTACCGAATTCTATAATATTCCCCTCTGACATAACATCGTCAAAGTCGTTATATCTACTTTGCAACTTCGGTAAGAAGTTCTTTCTGTCGGCTTCTTCTTTTCGGTCTTGTATCTCTTGATACTTTCGTTCAGCGATTTCTCCAGCTTTCCTCTCTAAAGAAGAACCTAAATTATCAAACTTTTTCTGAAGCTTTCGTTTAAGCTCAGGGTCAATTAACTCGTCTACATCATCGAAGGGATCAGCTTCTTTCGGCTTCATATACTCCTTGATCTGTGTCAATTCGCTCTGAAGCATCTCATTCTGCATTTCGAGTCTTATACTATTTTCCCTATCTTTATTCCTTGCTTCTTCAAGCCTTCGAAAATTTAACTCCTTATCGCTAGAAGCCTTTTGTTCAGGTTCGGCGGATGCCTGAGTTGTAACGCCTTCAGTCATGGATATTTCCAATGTGGTGACGAACCACTTTTACGTCGATGCTTATTTGACGCATAAGCCTGCGTGTTATATTCTATTTTTAATATTACAAAAGGATGGGAATAATGCAAATAACAAAAGTTAAAAAAGATGATGTTTTTGATTATTTAGAAGAATACAAGAATGTCAATACAAAGCCTTTAGAAGAATTTCTGTTAGACCTTACAAAGCAAGACCCCTTCAATGGTTACAAGTTTTACATCTTCAGTTTCCTCAAACATAATATGAAAGGAATGATGGAGAAGACGCTCTATCACCAACCTAGATTGACAAAGCCAGAGCCTACTGATAGTTCTATGTTATTCCGTGTAGATCCCAAGAAACTGGGAGATGTAGAAGTCATTTGGATTCTTCCGAATCTTGAAGCTATAGAGATGTTCCAGAAAGGAAAACTCTTTGAGGATCAGGTCGTCAATGAATCTATAAGGGAATATATAGACAATCCGGAGCGCATGAGAAAACCGGCTAACGATGATCCATCTGATTATCTTATAAAGGAACTCTACAAAGGAATGAAAAAGGGCACCACGTAGTGCCCCCAACACTAAGGAGAAATTCTAGTGTCTCATGCCATATTGACCGCTGTTAGTTGCTTTTATATTACGTTCGCGGCACTTCATTACTTCATCAGGCATATCGGGATATGCTTCTCTTTTTGAGGAAGATCCTTGAGGGTAGATGTGAAACTGATCACCCTTTGGTAAGGGTTGATCCTTCCCAGGTTTTCCGCCATAATTTTTCATGACAATAGTCCTTGGTTTTGGGGTTGTTGCTGTACATTACTATTTTGAAGTTTATCTTGCATTAATTTAGCTTCGTTTTCTTCAGCAATTTGTTGAGCCTGCGCCTTAGCTACATTCTCTTCTACGATATTTTCATCTTCAAAAGCGTCTAATCTTTGTTTATTTTGGATTGTCGCAGGTTTTCCGAAGGCTGCAAAGAGTACCGTTAGCTTCTCTAGAGCATCTACTTCGTTCTTAAGAGCAATGGAGCGGTTCTGTGTTACCTCAGACATTCTTTCTTCATAAAGACCGATATTACTATCTTTTCTACCATCACGTTCTCTAGCCATTGCAACATCCGCAACGGAGGAGGATTGTAGTTTCTGAATCTCAGCTTCACCTCTAGCTTGATCGAGTGCCATTTGCATTTGAGCGATCTGCTGTTGTGCTTGCTGTGCTTGTTCGAATTCTTCGACGATAGCGTTTTTGTCATGGATAACAGCTCTATCAAGGATAGATTTAGGTGGTAAAGCACCGCCGAGAACTTCGTTGAGTTGTATGATATTAGCAAAGTTTTGCTGTTGCTGGATTGTGGTATTGAGTCCTTCTTCTACTAATACGCCGGTTCTTGAGAAAATCTTTGTCTCGAATTCATTGCTCGGCTCTCTTCCCAAGATTCTCGCTACTTTTGCGTAAGACCAATTGTATTGGAAGATATCCTTATCAATAACACCGATCTGTTTAAGAGCTGTATCCCATTGGTCGAAGTATTTCTGTAGTGTGACTAGACCTGCACCCTGCCTAAGCATCTCTTGAATTCCTGTCTCAGTATCACTAGACATTCCCATGAGTTCTTCATTAACACCTGACACTCTAAAGATAAGATCTGCTAACTGGTTGGCAAGCTCTAGATCGGAAGGAGGAACGGCATTAGGGATGATCTTTTGTATATCCGTTATCTCGAACCCTTCCTTATATACGATGTCCTGTCCTTGCCCTACTCTCTTAGTGACGTTCTCATCAACAAGCATGTTCTCTTTTCTGATGAAGCCCGTATTAATAGAGCTTTCACTAATGTCATGGTTGATGATGATTCGACGATTCATAAGAAACTGAACATCGCGCATGGGGCGTGTTAGGGAGCGTACTCTAAGGTCTGGTTGGCTGAGGTGAGGATCGTAGTTCCAGAACATAGGAACGAATGGACACCGGTCAAACTTAAGGGGATTCCTACCGTTGTACATCTCTTGGTCATTAAGAACGACAGCGACATTCCATGTAGGCACTTCGATTTCTATTACATCGAAGTCTCCAACTACAAAAGCTGCCCGGTCGATAAACTTTTCATCGTCATAGAAGTCGTATGTCAAACCATCTTGACGGTTGTAAAGCATTTTCTTCTTACGCCGGGATTGATACCAAATCTGACTTAAGGTAAGAAACTGATTCTTTACTGAATTATAATTCTCAGGAAGGAAATAGAAATTAAAACTAGAAGGACTGTTTTGTCCAGTCATACCTTGGATAAGATTACTTTTATCAGGCCAGTATTGGTGGGCGATTTCATGGGTGATGAATTTCTGTGTCCAGATGAAGTTACAGTCGGTTAGTTCAATCTGATCTCTAAAGAAAGGATCTATAAAGTATGAATTATACGGCCATACCGCTAGATCTAGACTGCCGTTAATGGGGTCTTCCCCTCTCCAATCAAGATACGGTTGTAATAGGCACATCCCTTGGATAGCAGAGAATTCACACCCTTGGGAGTATTTTTCTAACCTTCTTCTTAGGGAGTTGGCATAGGTTTCAAGATCTGATAGATCATCAGCTAATTGTTGTTGTGATCCTTCTACCGGAATAAAACTAATATTCTTCCGATGCTGTCTTTGATAACCAGTGACCATATTAATAGGTTGCTGGATCAAATTGAATTGGAAGTTCTGAAAGTTGTTATTAGGGAAGAATTGAAAGTAAGTATTAATGAATCTTTGCTCACCAGCATGAAAAAGAGAGTCAATATTTGACTGATTCCATCTGGCTTGTTCCAAGGGATTATATAAAGTCCTTGCATTCTCCATCCATCTGGTAATATTACCGTTTTCTAAGTCACTTGTATTAGCCGAGATAGTGGCGTATTGACCCATAGAGATCCCTTTGAAATAATTTTATGTTAAATAAAAAAGCCATACAATGCAAAATTTAATATTACATACTTCCATAAAATTCATGTATACTTTAATTTTAGTTTAACAAAGGAGTCCGATATGACGGCACTGACCACAGGTAACAATGGTTTAACACATTTAGACAAACCTATTCTAATGAGAAGAGCGCCTACGGTCAATGATACTGTTGGGCCAGAAGGAAGTCCTATACGGGGAGGGCGGATTTGGGTAAATGAAGCAACAGCTCCTTTTGGTGTATGGCTTTATGGAGGAGCAGGATCTTGGTTAGCTGGAGGAGATCAGCCGGCTACACCAACAGTCCTTGGAACAGTAATGACCGATACACTCATTGACGGGACTGATGATGATACGACAGTAGGAACTTCAAAGGCTATCTTTGATTATGGACAGACGCTTGTATTAGCTGGGGCGAATGTTGCAACAGAAGCGGTACAAGGCATTGGTGAATTGTCTTCAGACCAAGAAGGAATTGACAGAACAGCATCTACAGCTTTAAAAGCTTTATTTCTTACTCCAACAAATATGGACCCTATTTTAGCCTCTCCTTCAGCAATCGGTTCAACAGCAGCAGATTCGGGAGATTTCACAGGGCTGACAGCAGATGGAACAGGAACAGTAACTTTTGTTTCAAATGCAGCTGGTCTTTTTGATGTAACGGGAGCAGGGCTTAACTTAACACTCTCTTCTGATGCAGGTCGAGTCATTATCAATGCGGAAGAAGCAGCAGCCAATGCGATCACATTACTTTCCGCAGCTGGTGGAATTGATGCCGACGCAGCTCTTCAGATTAATATAGCAACTTCACAGAATGCAGCCGATGCAATTGTTATTAGTGCTAGTGCTGGTGGTATTGATATCACGGCAACAGGAGCGCCAGCAGAAGACTTAGATCTAGTTTGTACTTCAGGATCAGTAAATATTTCCGCAGGCGAGAGTGCTGCGGATTCCGTAACAATTATTTCAACTGCAGGCGGTATCGACATTCTCGCTAGTGGTGCTGCACCAGGTGAAGACATCGACATCGTAGCCACTGGTTCAAGCGTGAATATCTCTTCTGATGAAGGCGTAGCGAATGCTCTCAGATTAAACGCTTCAGCAGGAGGAATTGATGTTGATGCAACAGCTCAAATAAATATCGCTTCTTCTCAGAATGCAGCTGATTCGATTGTGATTTTAAGTACTGCTGGTGGAATTGACATCACATGTTCGGGAGCGTCAGCAGGCGAAGACATTGACATTCTGGCAACAGGGAGTTCTGTAAATATCAGTGCCACAGAAGACGCAGCAAGGGCAATGTATCTTCATCTTGATGGTGGAGTTTTAGAGACTCTAGATATTCATGTTGATCAAGGAACTAACGTTGCTTCTTTGATTCTTCATTCTGATGTTGGAGGGGTAACTTTCGAATCGGGATTAGCTTCAGCAGATGCCATTAATATAAATGCGACTGATGCAGCAGGGGGAATTGACGTTGATTGTGGCTCAGCCGGCTTTATTGTTGATGCTGCTGCTGGTGCTATTAGTCTTGATTCAGCACTTGCTTCCAATTTCACGGTAACGGGAGCTGTTGATCTTACTCTAGATTCCTCAGCAGGAAGTGTAAATATTGCTGGTGGCGAAGCAGCTACCGATGCAGTTTCCATTCAAGCTGCTGCAGGTGGAGTAGATATTGACGGAATCTTACAAGTTAGTATTGTTTCTGCCGAAGTAGCAGGAAATGCGATTGTCATTGACGCATCAAATGCCGCTGGTGGAATCGATATGGATTGCGGATCTGGAGGTTTTGCTTTAGATGCGGCAGCTGGTGCGATTTCCCTAGACTCTGCTCTAGCATCTAACTTTACTGTTACTGGTGCTGTAGATCTAACCTTAAGTTCAACAGCAGGATCAATGGTTATCTCTGGTGGAGAGGCTGTAGCGGATGCAATCCAACTACAGGCTGCTGCCGGTGGTGTTGATCTAGATGGAGCATTGCAGGTAAACATCGCTTCTTCTCAGAATGCAGCCGATGCAATCAGAATCAATGCTTCTGCTGGAGGTATTGACATTGACGCAGCCGGTGGTGCTGCTGAAGACATTAATATTGATAACGCAGCAGGATCAATCAATCTAACATCAGGAGAAGCCATTGCTAACAGCATGATCTTATCTGCTGGTGGTGGTATGGACCTTCTAGCCCCTTCAGGCGGTGCTGGTCTTGATATTGACATGATAAATACTGGTGGATCAATAAATATCACAGCTACAGAAAGTACAGCAGATGCGATTGTCATTGACGCATCAGGAGCAGTCGGAGCAATCCAACTAAATTCTGGTACTGGTGGTGTTGTTACTGATTCAGGTCGTACAATCAATGTAACAGCGAAAGTAAATGCTGACACACCCTATGCGGTTCTTGGTAGCGATCATGATCTTACTGGTGACACATCAGCAGGAGTATTAACCTTTACATTACCAGCAGCCCCAGCAACAGGAAGATCATTAATTGTTTATGACATTGGTGGTTCCGCAGGTGCTAACAACATCACAATGGACGGCAATGGTAACAATATCGCAATGCAAGGCACGACAGCAGCTACCAAAGTTTTAGCAGCAAACTACAGTTCAGCATCGCTAGTGTATAATGGAACGATTTGGATGGCTAGATACACCGCATAATTAAGGATTAATGAATGTTAAAAAGCACAGCGACTATAGAGATCAAAGGTACACAGAAGAGGGTGTACACATTCTACTATGATCCTAGTTCACCTCTTGGTGAAGTATACGATTCTATATGTTCTATGAGACTTTATGTTTTAGAGCAAATGAAGCTTCAAGATATGCGTGAAACAGAAAAAAGAAATAAATTAGAGTCATTCGAAGACAATTCTGAATGAGGTAAAGGAAGTTCATGGGAGCAACAAATAAAGCAATATTAGGTGAGATGGCTGTAGAGTTATCTCAAGATACGAAGATCTTGACTGGTGGATGGGATTTAATTGGTCCCTTGATAGATCAGCCGGTGATCATCATTTTTGACAATCAGAGTGATATTACTGTTCAGATTGGTAATGATGGCGTTAATCCTTGGAAGACCTTTCAGGCTGGAAGTGCCGTTCTTTTAGACATGCGTGCTAACCATGGCATAGCGGATAATTTCCTCTTTAGAAAGGGGATGAATTTATATGCTATGGGAACAGCAACAGCAGGGAATCAATTCTTCAAAATATCATATGTATTCGCTAATCCTACACTACTTTGAGGTAACACTTGTCACAGATATATAAAAGAGAGACGGCAGGTCAGCAACCTCCTCAAGTTGCAACGAAGTTTAATACTGATGTTAAAACGTCTGCGGGGGGAGTCGTCGACAATAATGGTCAGGCGGTTCCTACAAATAATCAGTTAGATTTACTAGCAAGAGATACTCAAGATAATGAACCGAATGGTATACGTACCAATAATGATGTAGAAGGAAGCCGTACTGTCTATGTAGAACTTACCAATCGCTTTCAAATTGAATTCACTACATTAGGAGCAGATCCAGTAATATCAGACCATATATTAATGTCTTTGAATGCTGCACCACATTTAGGTGTTACAGCAGCTTGGACTCTAGATTTAAGGGTTGCGGCTTTACAGCTGACTGGCCCGACCATGCCAGCAGGGGCAGTCTATACTCTCTTTAGTGGCTTTCGTTCAGATGGAACAACTCCTTTTTTGATAGGCGATACAGATAAGATTGTCCATGAAGAGACTTCATTACAAGCTGCTGATTGTACAATTGCTGTTGTTGGTTTTGATCTTGTTTTAAGAGTTACCGGAATTTCTGGAAAAGATATCAGCTGGAATGTCGTAGGTGAATATACAAGGAGCGGATAAGTGGCTGGCCTTGATAACGATGTTCTCTACGGTGACAATCTTGATTTCACAGGTGATGCCTCAGTCGAGGGTCAATTTGTTAAAAAAGGTCAACTTTTAATAGGTACAGGTGATGATCCTGCTATCGATGTTAATGTTCTAGACACCGGTATAGGAATAGATATTACCAATGGTATAGGGACTATTGAGATAGCTGTTGACTCCACGGTTGCGACCAAATTCACTACAAATTCAGGTACAATAACATTAGTCACTAATGAAGTTCGTTTCCTTGAAGGCTCCAATATCACCATTACTCCCTTAGGAAACTCCTTTACCATTGCTTCAACAGCGTCAAGTTCTTTCACCTGGTCAGTAGTATCAGGAACCTCTCAAACTGTAGTCGCTGATAATGGATATATAGCTGACAATGCCGGCTTGGTGACTTTTACACTACCGGCTACATGCGCGATTGGAGATACCTTCAAGATTATTGGAAAGGGAGCAGGCAAGTTCCGTATAGCACAGAATGCAGGACAAAAGATTGTCTATGGAAAACTAACAACAACAACAGGTGTGGCTGGAAGGATAGACGCAGAGGATGCTAAGGATGTTGTTGAGCTTGTTTGTACAGAGACAGACATAGAATTTACAATTGTTGATTCGATAGGAAACCTGACAGTTACATGACACAAATATCAGAAATTGAAAAATGGCTCAAAGAAATACAAAGAGATCGTCGGGTTATTGAGGGCATCATTAAAGAGAAGCACGAGATGTTAAAAGATCTCGATAAGAGAGTTAAAATATTAAAGAATTCAGTAAGAACGGAGAATAATCATGGCAACAAATAATGCTATTAATTTAACTGCATCGGGAATGGTAGCGTATGATGCAGCAGGAGTATTTGCTGGAAGGACACTGACAGCAGGATCAACGAAGATCAGCATCACAAATGGAGATGGAACTGGTGGTAATCCTACGATAGATGCTACAGAGGCGAACTTCACTCTGGACAATATCGGTGGAACTTTAGGTGTACCTAAAGGTGGTACAGGAGTTACCAGTCTCACTGATGGAGGTATCATTCTTGGGTCGGGTGCTGGTGATGTCACAGTTCTAGGACAGGCTACTAATGGACAGCTTCCAATTGGTTCTACAGGAGCAGATCCCGTATTAGCAGTAATAGTAGCAGGATCAGGAATTGGAGTTGTGAACGGTGCAGGTTCAATAACAGTCTCTAGCACTATCTCAGGTACAACTTGGGTAGAAGAGACAGGCACATCAAGATCAGCTGCGGTTGGCGAAGGTGTAGTTTGCAATAATGCTTCACTTGTTACTGTTACTATCCCTACAACAGCAGCTTTTGGAGACACATTGACTGTTATTGGCAAAGGTGCTGGAGGCTGGCTTATAGCTCAGAATGCTTCAGAACTCATCCACTTTCTTGGTACAGATACAACCACAGGCGTAGGTGGATCACTGGCATCAACAGGGCAATATGATGGTGTTGAAATGGTTTGCACAGTGGCGGATACTGAGTGGACAGTTTATAGTGCTATGGGCAATATTACTACCGTGTAAACTAGGGGATTTAAGTGGTAACACAAAATTCAGTTGATAATGCTGGTATAGCTTCATCATCGGAGACAACAACAGGAACAGATGCAACGCTTGTTGTATCTCCGGACGGATTTGCTGGCTCAGATTATGGAATCCGTGTAGTAGAGATTACAATAATCGAAGGTGCTACCGATGTTATCACGGGTAATAAGCAGGGCAATTACTCCTTTAGGGTTCCCATTGAAATGAATGGGTGGGATCTGGTATCAGTAGCAGCCCATTGTGAGACGGCAGGCATTACTGGTAACTTCGATATACAGATCCGCAATGCCACTGACACCGCTGATATGTTAAGTACAGTGATGCGTATAGAGACAACGGAGACTGACACAAGCACCTCAGCACAACCTGGGACTATTGACGGTTCTAATGATGACGTTGTTACAGCAGATAAAATAGAGATTGATGTTGATGCAGTGCAATCAGGAACAGCACCCAAGGGGCTAACTGTCACGATGGGGTTCCAACTACCTTAGGAGAAATATGTCATATAGTCTTGAGCTAATAGGCTGGAAAGCCTGGTATAATAACGGGTATATCTATACTTCTACTGAACACGAGTGGAACGATCTAGATCGTCATGGGCTTGTTGTCTTAAAGAAGTTCTATCATATGTATGATGAAGATGGAAAGAAGTATCGGGATGAAGAATCCGAGTCAGAGATCTTTTCAGAACTTGTAACAGGACACTCTATGCTCTGTCTGTCAATAGATCAGGTAAAGAAGTACAAGAGACTTCCTAGGTGTATAAAGTTTCAAGAGAAGCTATCAGAAGAAGAATTACAGGATTACATAGATGAAGCCGATAACGATGAGGAGGCACCGTGTCACATGATGAACATACACCTAAACACTGGAAAGAAAGGGTCTTAATAGGATGGAAAGCCTGGTATACAGACGGCAGCAGTTATTCCTCTGATAAATGTTATTGGGATGAGATCCCACAGCGTCATTTTATGGGTGTTAAAAGATTCTATAGAAACCCTGACGGGAAGGTGTTTTCAGAGATGTTTGTTTGTCAGGATCTTTTTGTATTGAGTGATGATGTTAGGGATGACATACCAGAGATACCACCAGAAATTAAAGTTGGCGAATGGATGAGTGACGAGAAGTTCCACCCGATGTATGACATGGCTAAGGATGAGAAAGAGATTATCGAGGTAATGATTTAATGGTTGATTATTTTGTAACTGAAGACGCTTCGGATCTTTCTCCATCTTGGGATAATACTACAATTTTTGATAATGAGATACGAGATACTAATCCTATTGATCAAGTATCAATAACAATTGATTTGGCTGCTTCAGCACTTGGATCTGGATCTGTTATATCTCAGGCAGGAGTTCCAAATTCAGATGATTGGGAAGATGGTGGGACTTGGACAATTGAGACTATTATTATAGGAGGTGGTAATCCAAATAATAATTTAAGAATGAGAGTTAGAGCTGTGAGACTTACATCATCGGGAGGGATTGATCAATCTGGATCATTTACTAGTTTCCAGACATTTACTGGAGGTATTCATAACTTTAGCCCTGTAGCCCCAACATGGTCAACAAGTGAAGCCTGTTCGCATAGATTCGCAATTGAGTTCGAATTTGAAAATATTGATACAATGATGTCTCAAGATAGTGATTTAGTTATACAAAGGGCAATTGATGTACTTGACCTAACAAATGATATTACAATAGATACAGCAGGTTGCACAGGCGGAGTAACTTTCGTTCCAAAATGTGTTATGTTCAAATGATGAAAAGAGATATATTGCAAATAAATATTATGAGGAATGGCTATGGCTGGGTTTGATAATGATGTCCTTTATTGTGACAACGTAGATTTCACGGGTGGATCTCCAGTAACAGGGAAGATGCTAGCAGATGGTCAGCTTCTTATAGGGTCTGGGACAGACCGTAGAATTCAAGTGAATACTCTAACACAAGGCCCAGGAATCCTTATTGAAAATGATCCTGGTAAAATTACAATATCTGCTACTGGTGGAGGTGGGACAGATATAGACAGTATTCAGGTGGATTTTAAAGATGCTCCAGGAACACAGCCAGTAAAACCAGATGTGAATGGTCTGATTACTGTAAAAGGAGCAATAGTCCCTAATGCTACTAACTTTGAGGCTCCATTAGCAACACATTCCAATCTAGAATTTACCTATACAAATGAGTTGCAGTTAACGACAACGGTAACACCGACACCTACTGATACATTTAAAGTTGGGGTATCTAGTTTCAACGAAGATCAATTTGCTGTTAATAATAATTTTGGAATGGTCTCTTTAAAAGGTGGTGGTGGTCCTCCTTGTGTAAATCCCCCTGTAGGAATTGAGAATTTAGGTTTAGTTTATACAGTAGGTACTGGAGTGCTGAAAATAACCTCTGGTGACGGTACTGCTTTGAGTGCTACAAATATCGCTTATGTAACCCTTAACACAAATGCTAATCCAGGGATAATAGTTCGTGTACCAATTACAGCAGATCAGGATTTCATTGATGATAATGGAGCTTCTGAGATCATTGACAATCTGTTTGGTAAGACTGTTGCTGACAATTGGAGTACTAATGATATTCCTTTCTACATCTATGCAGTGCTATCTGATGATGATGCTTCAATAGCCTTTATGATAAGTAGGAATCCAAGTATTGATCTAAGCCCTGTAGTTGGAAAGATAGGTGCCCCAGATGATGCTGTTGCAGACTTGCAGAGTTCATTCTTTAGCTTTGATAATATAGATGAGACATTGTATGACACCAACTCTTGTTTGCTCATAGGAAGCTTCAGGATGAGAACAGGAGCATTAGATGATTGGACGGTACAGGCATTGAGTGAGAATGATGGAATGGGATATTTCCAAGAGGGAAAAGCTTTCACTATGCCACAGGTTATCTTTGGAGCAGCGACAGATACTTTCTTGACAGACAACAGTGGCACTGCCCCTGTATTTTCTACTAACAACTATGAATATAGTATTGAGAAGAATGGTAGAGTACACCTCAACATATTCCTTAGTGGTGATGGTGGAACTGATGGAATTGGTGCTGTCACCACTCAGGTTACAATTCCATATATAGCATCATTTGTTAGTTCTATAGGTTCCTTGATGGTGGAATCACCAGCAACAAAGCTCTTGTGTGGTTCTCTGACGGTCGCAGCACAGAATTACATGAATATGGAACAAGGGACAGATGGGACGATTGTACAGAATGGCTTATTTCTAACTGGTGACAGACAGATTAGTGGTAGTCTTGATTTCTTAATGTTAAACGATTCAACATAGGGTAAATTATGGCAGGCGTAGATTTTCAGAAAGGGTTAACGACAGTAAAAGCTGACATTCTTGCTCATGATGGAACAAGTTTCAATAGACTTGCAAAGTCAACAGATGGATTTGTTTTAACTCTAGATGATGCAGAAGCTACCGGAATGAAGTGGGCAGTAAATGATGCTTTACCACCAACGGGAGCAGAGTTTTCAAATTTAGGTATGTCTTTATCAGGAGGAACATTTACCATTCACAGCTTTAATGGTACTGCACTTTCTGCTACTAATCCTGCATATGTTTGGCTGCAATCAAGAGCTTCTCCTGGGAATTTAGTCAGACACACTATTACAGCAAATCAGGATTTCATTGATGATGCTGGTGCTTCACAGATTATAGGGGCATTATTTGGATTCACTACTTCTGTAGCTATTGTTGTAGATGTTCCTTTCTTCGTTTATGCTGTAACGAATAATGATGAAGATGATATTAAGTTCATGATCTCTAGAGTACAGCATCGTACAACAAGCCCCACTTCTGGCTTGATTGGAGACCCTGCTTCACCCACTGATGCGAGTGATCAATTAAGCTTTTTCAGTTTAGATAATATTACACAGACACTTTATGACGCTAATCCCTGCTTATGTATAGGTACGTTTAGAATGAGAATGTCTGCATCAGACGATTGGACTGTACAGACATTAACAAATAACGATGGATTTGATTTATATCAATTGCATACGTCTTTTCAAAATCCACTAGGGCAATTTGGTGCTAACTCAGGAACTTGGTCTTTAGTATCAGCTGGAACTGCTCCAGTATTCTCCACCTATGACACAAACTTTTACTATTTTGTTGGTAAAAGAAGCGATTCTGTAAGAGGTGGTTTTGAAATGGATGGGGATGGAGGAACTGATGGTTCTGGAGCAAATACTTTTAGACTTACTGTACCTTTCAATTACGACTTTAAAACTACAGGAAGCGGTCAAGCATGGATATTAAGTGATACTCTTGATGAATTATTTAGCACTGGAAGAGGCACATCAGGAAATGATTTTGTATTCAGACAATCAAGTTCAATGTC